>Ga0206950_1013_pt1 | contig 52413 bp, 57 predicted proteins | sample Alteio_BWOrgHeat_41_FD_152954 | JGI IMG/M metagenome (GOLD analysis project Ga0206950, IMG submission 152954) | Enriched cells from forest soil in Barre Woods Harvard Forest LTER site, Petersham, Massachusetts, United States -... | ecosystem: Environmental > Terrestrial > Soil > Temperate forest >... | reverse complement strand
GATTCACACACTTCCGGAGCACACGCTGCCATGCTATTCCCGCGGCGTGTTAGGCGCCATTCAAAAAATCACAGATTGGAAGCTCGGTCCCACGTCGCTGATGCGTGTGATTACGCGGCTGCTGCCGCACTTGCGCGATATCATGGCGGGCGCGCTGGACGTCGATCAAAAATTGCAACGCATCGTGGACCTGGTGGCGAATGAATTGCGCGCGGACGTCTGTTCCATTTACATCATGCGCGCGGGCGACGTACTGGAATTATTCGCCACGCATGGCCTGAAAGCCGAAGCCGTTCACGTCACGCGCCTATATGTCGGCGAAGGCCTGGTGGGCGAAGTCGCGGCGACGCAGCGGCCGTTAAATATCAAAGACGCGCCAAACGATCCGCGTTTCGCTTTCCGTCCTGAAACAGGCGAGGAGCCTTATCACGGTTTCTGCGGCGTGCCGTTATTGCGCGATCAGAAAACGCGCGGCGTATTGGTGGTGCAATCGCGCCGCACACAGGAATTCACGCCGGAGCTGGTGGATATCCTGGCCACCATTGCGATGCTGGTGACGGAACTGGTGGCGAGCACGGCGCTGGTCAGCCGCGATGAAACCATTGCCGCCGGTTCCGCGAGCCTGGAGCCTTTGCGGATTCCCGGCATCTGTTTTAACCACGGCGTGGCGATCGGCCGCGTAGTGCGATTGGTGCGCAAAGCCATCGTGCAAAACTTCGTTGCGGAAAACGCGGCGGCGGAGCATGCGCGGTTTAATACCGCGCTTAACCGCTTGCAAAGCAACTTTGATGAATTGCTGTCGGGCACGGCGGAAGATTCCACGTCGCGCGATATTCTGGAAACCTACCGACTTTTCACCGTCGACCGCGGCTGGCTGAAAAAAATCCAGGACCGCATCGACCAGGGCCTGACCGCCGAAGCCGCCGTCCAGGCAATCCAGGATGATACCGTCGCACGCCTGTCACGCGCGACGGACTTGTATTTGAAAGAACGCACGCAGGATTTTATCGATGTCTCGCAGCGCCTGCTCCACATTCTGCTCGGCGACGAAGCGATCGCCACACATCTGCCTGCCGAAGATATGATTTTAATCGCGCAGGATATCAGCGCGGCGGAGTTATTGAGTTATGATATGTCCTCCGTGCGCGGCATCGCGCTGGAGGCCGGATCGCCGTCATCGCATATTACGATTATGGCGCGCGCCGTCGGCATTCCTGTCATCGGGCAATGCAAAAATCTACTGACGCGGGCCGAAGACGGCGACATCGTCATCATCGACGCCGACCGCGCGCAACTCTATATTGAACCGCCGTCCGAATTGGTCGAGCAATATGAACAGCGCAAGCACGCCAAAGCGGCGGCGCAGATGGTTCCTGCCGTGCGCGGCCCCGCGATCTCGCGCGACGGCGTGCAGATTCATTTGCATATTAATGCGGGGCTGCTGAGCAGTTTGCCGGACCTGAAAGCGATCGATGCCGACGGCATCGGCCTGTACCGCACCGAGGTGCCCTTTATGGCGCTGGGCCGCTATCCGTCCGTGCATGAGCAATCGCAAATCTATGCGCGCGTGATGATGGAATGCGGCAACCGCCCTGTGGTGTTCCGCACGCTGGATATCGGTTCGGATAAAAAGCTACCCTATATGCCGCACTTGCCGGAGGATAATCCCGCGCTGGGCTGGCGCGGTATTCGCGTCGGCCTGGATCGGCCGTCGTTATTGCGGCATCAATTCCGCGCGCTCTTGATGGCGGCGAATGGCCGCGCGCTGAATATCATGTTGCCGATGGTTGCGGCGGTGGGCGAAGTCCAATCCGCGCGCCGCATTCTGGATATGGAATGTGAAAATTCCATGCGCCTGGGCATTCCCATGCCGCACAGCCTGAAACTCGGCGTGATGCTGGAGGTGCCGTCGCTGATGTGGCAGATGGATGAATTGCTGGCGGAGGTGGATTTTGTTTCCATTGGTTCCAATGATCTGTTTCAATATACCTACGGCGTCGATCGCGGTTCGTCGCATTTGCAAGGCGTGTTCGATCCGCTGTGCCACGGATTTTTAAAAATGCTGCGCGAGATCGTGCGCGCCTGCGCGGCCGCCGATGTGCCGCTGTCACTGTGCGGCGAAATGGGCAGCAGGCCGCTGGAGGCGATTGCGCTGATCGGCCTGGGCATTACTTCGCTTTCCATGTCGGCCCCGGCGGTGGGCGCGATCAAAAGCCTGATCGCCAGCCTGTCGGTGGCGGAAATTAAGGATTTTATGCATCAAATTCTGGACATTTCGCCCATTCAGGACTACCGTGCGGCTCTGCGGGCTTTTGCCAGGGATCACGCGATTGAACTCGGTCTTTTGCCCCAGATGCCCCCGCCGCTGGTGGGGTAGCAACAGGAGTTTTGGAATGTCAGAGCCGCAACCGGTTAAATCCGCCGCCCCGCCTCCACCGCGCCGCCGTCCTGCCGTTCGCCCGGCCGGTGCGCCAGCGCCCGCCAATCTGAATTCCGTAGGCCAAACTCTTAAAGTCATACGTGAAGAACGCCCTCAAAGTGTCGAAGAAATTGCAGATATCCTAAAAATCCGCCGCATCTATTTGCAGGCAATTGAAGATTCCAATTGGGCGGAACTCCCTGAACTGGTTTACGCGCAAGGCTTCGTGCGCAGTTACGCCGACTATCTGGGCCAGGACGGTGCGGCCGTGGCGGCGCAGTTCAAGCGCGAATTCCGCGGCGGCCCGCGCATGCCCGAACTGGAAATGCCGAAGCCGATTGAGGATAACCAAGTCCCCAATTTCAAAATCATCGCGGGCGTTGTGGGCGGGTTGTTCGTACTGTTTGTCTTATGGGGCATCACCCACCCCAGCCAGCGCGCGGAGCCGACGCCGCCCGCCCCAACAGAAACACAAGCAACCCCAGCGCCCGCGCTCCAATCTCCTGTTACCCCGGCGCAGCCTGCGACCGTGATGGTAACTTCGCCGCAGCAACCCGTTGTGGTTGCCGCTCCTGCCGCGACGCCTGAAGCCGCCGCGCCCGCGCCGCAACATCCCCCGCAAACCGGCATTGCCTATGGTTCCGAAACGCCCACGCGCGTCACCATCACCGCCGCCCAGGACAGCTGGGTGCAAGTCCGCGCCGGCGACGGTCAGATCATCTTCTCCCGCGTCATGCGCCCCGGCGATTATTATCGCGTGCCGGGCGACGCGGGTTTGACGCTGACCACCGGAAATTTATCCGGCCTGAATTTTGATATCGACAACCAAAACGTCACCCCCCAAGGCGCACCGGGGACGGTGCTGCGGAATGTGCCGCTGGCGCCGGAGAGTTTGTCGCAAGGTTTGGCCGCGTTGAATAAAGCGGATGCAACTCAATAACGCTATTAACCGTTGGTAAACTTTTCACCTTTTGGTGCAGGCGGGCTTTGCTTAACAATCTGTCCAATTACATCAGACATATATTGCCCTCGCTTTAATACGATTTTTGGGCAGCCCGTTTGTGCTTCGCACTCGCCGACAAAATTATCCCAATTGCCGATGATGATATCAATCAACCCTTGGGGCGAACCCCGATTCTGCAATCTTTGCTGATATTCGTCAATTAATCCCTTTTCCGGATATACCAATGTAAAAGGAATTTCATTTTCGATAAGTAGCGCACGCGTATCTTTATGCGTGGATACAAAAATAACAGGAACTTTCCCCATCAAACCTTGAATATGCTCAAGATATTCGGCAGCAAAATTTGGATTGCGGATTTTCTTGCCATCTCCATCCAATTCAAGTTCACCCGCTGCATTTTTCTTCCATGAAAACTGGCTGGAATCCGAGTCCGCCCAATCACGGTTTTGTTTTTTTAAAGTAGATTTTCCAACACAAGGAAAACCCGATATGACAACAGTATCCATTTATATCTCGTTTGTTTGAGTTATAGGCTAAAATCGCATAAAGCGCACATCATTGTCAATAAAATAATCCTTTTAGTTGCAAAATTCTTTCTTTCCCGCATCATTTCTGTTATCCCTACCCCATGTCCGCCCTGACAGACCTCCGCCCCTATCGCACTATCAACCGCCGCGCGACGCGTCAGGTGATGGTGGGCAACGTGCCCGTCGGCGGCGGCGCGCCGATTGCGGTGCAGTCGATGACGAATACGCTCACCACCGACGTCAAAGCGACGATTGAACAAATCCAAAAACTCGCCGTCGCGGGCGCGGATATTGTGCGCGTGTCGTGCCCCGATGAAAATTCTTCGCGCGCGCTGAAAGAAATTGTGGCGGAAAGCCCCGTGCCTATCGTGGCCGACATTCATTTCCATTACCGGCGTGGTATTGAGGCGGCGGAGAGCGGCGCGGCATGCCTGCGCATTAACCCCGGCAATATCGGCGGCCAGGACCGCGTGCGCGAAATCGTGAAGGCCGCGCGGGACCACAATTGCTCCATCCGCATCGGCGTGAACGGCGGCAGCCTCGAAAAATACATCCAGGAAAAATATGGCGAGCCTTGCCCCGAAGGCCTGGTGGAATCCGCGCTGGGCCACGCCAAACATTTGCAAGACGAAGATTTCCACAATTTCAAAATCAGCGTGAAAGCCTCCGACGTTTTCCTCGCCGTCGCGTCCTACCGCCTGCTCGCGCAGCAATGCGATTACCCGCTGCACCTGGGCATCACCGAGGCCGGCGGCCTGCGCACCGGCACGATTAAATCATCCATCGGCCTGGGCACACTGCTCTGGGACGGCATCGGCGATACGATCCGCGTCTCGCTCTCCGCCGATCCGGTGGAAGAAGTTTACGCGGGCTTTGATATGTTAAAATCCCTCGGCCTGCGCTCGCGCGGCGTGAATATCATCGCCTGCCCATCCTGCGCGCGCCAGCAATTCGACGTCATCAAAACCGTCGCCGCGCTTGAGGAACGCACCGCCCACATCACGACGCCGATGAGCGTCTCCATCATCGGCTGCGTCGTCAACGGGCCGGGGGAAGCGAAACTCACCGACATCGGATTTACAGGCGGCGGCGCGGGAACGCACCAAGTCTATTTGAAAGGCATCCCCGCCCACCGCCTGAAAGACGCGGATATCGTGGAGCATGTGGTGGGGTTGATTGAGGAGAAGGCGCGGGAGATTGAAAGCGCGCAAGTAAAAGCCGCCTGAATTAATTTGAAAAATCACTTTAAGTTGTGCTAATCTCCCTTATTAACAAATAAAGGATATCTAATGACTAATTCCGATCACATTGACTTGCGCAGAGAGGTCACAGCCGGGTTAGAATTTCTACAAAAAACCGCCAATAAAAACTTTGCGGGTGCTCCATGTGAAACTCGTCAATATAATCACCCTGATGATCCATCCGATCCATTTCCGCCTGATTTTGATCGGGAAATTTCTTTTTATGCGCCTATTTTAAAGAACCAAAAAAGCGAATTTGGAGCGCCGCTGATTTCAATCGGAATGCTATGCAAAGGCAAACAAGCCGTCGGTATTACCTTAACTTGGATAGGCGAAGGTCTTGACCCGGAAGACCGGACATCCGCTGCGTTTAATGTGAACGGCAATATTCATTACTTTTCCTCCAAATATCCTAAATGGGCCTATGTTATGGAGCCCAAGCAATATTCTGGCATGGAAACCATCGCCATTTCGGCAATTGATGGTGTTGTGAATCGCCCCGAAAACGTCAACGGTGTCCCGATTGAATTTACACTTAAACTCGCGCCAGGTGTGATTGAAAATATCCGATTAGCGGCACAGTCACACAATATTGATCTCTCAATATTAAAGTTCATTCCCAAATCTGACCAAGGCTCTCAAAATATTCCTTCTGCCTAGTAATGTTAGGTGGATTTTTGTAACCGGGCATTAAAATTCTGCGCCGTGTCCCTCGCTGATAAACTCATCCCACTGGAAAAATAGTTCGCGCAGTTGATTGAGGAGAAGGCGCGGGAGATTGCGGCGGCAAAACAGGCCGCTGCGTAACCCACCCCGTCATCCCGGCGAAGGCCGGGATCCAGACTATTTAGGATCTACAATAGGAGGATTGATTTGGTTTTCTGTTATGAGTTTATTACCTTTCGGTAAAACTTCCCAAGTCGTATCAAACGCGTTTTTATCAATTCCGGTAACGCTGCCATTATCGTTTAATTTTAAGGTCGCGCCTTTGAAAATAAATTGGTGCTGTCCCGGCCCCCAGGCATCTTTGATGCAAGTTGGCTGTGTAATAATTTCAGGCAAAATTGGAAAAGTTTGCGCGCTTTTTACCGTAACCGTTTCACTATCAACACGGCTGATAATTTCATAACCTTTTTGTTCTAATTCACTAAACTGCCACCTGCTGCCGTCCGGATTTCCCGGCACGTAAACATCATCAGGATTATTAATAAAAATAGCTTCGCCGCCCACGGTGACATAAACGGATTCAACTATTCCATTGTTCCGGGTTACAATTTCTTCACCGGGCTCCGCTTTACGGACAGTCGTTTCAGTTTTCTTGCGCCCTCTTTCCGCCGCGCGAAAATCAACGCCTGTCACTTCAAGGACATCACACGCAATGTTGTCGGGACTCGTAATTACTTCATTTGTATATTTCATGGCCGTTTCCCTCAATGAAAGCCTAAAAATAGCGTACTAAGAAACTTTTAAGATTCCAAGAAATTTAATACTTTAATACAACTTCGGATCTCGGCCACAGCGACAATTAATCTACGGACCAGGCGCAGGATTTTCTCCGGGAGACTTTTGCGGCCTAACTTTTTTATGTCTGTTATTTGGATTTTCAGGACTCATTTGCCACTGCTCACTTTTACTAATCTTTTTCCCATAAGAACGCCCTTTTGGAGGCTCTGTCGTATAACGTTCGCTTCTTGCATCTGTGCCGAAATCTCTCCAACGCCTGGACATTTTATCCTCTTTTTTTGCTATGTGATTTATCCATCATACGCGAAAATGGTGACATATTTATGAAAAGTTCTTAAATTTTTAATGTCCCATGTGGGCCACGCTTGCCGCTCGAACATAATCACGCGCCCTTTCAACTGGAGACGGACGGATTTGCTCTGTCCTCCCCGCGTCCAAATCGAACCGTCTGAGCACGGCCTCAATTGTATACGTGGGCCCCTTTCCCGCATCCCTTAACTGCTCGATATCAGGACGAAATTGAAGAATATCCAAAGCATCGCTCAGCGTGTTCAACTTGCCCAGGATTTCATTACGTATTTCACGCTCGGGGTGATAGATGAATTTACGGATAAAATCCGGCTGTTCATCATCCGGCACCAGTTTGATAACGTTGCCGATATCATAAATCATCAGCGTAACTCCGCGCTGGTCTGGATGATCCCGGTAGAATTTAATCAATCCCCAGATATCGGCATAAGACCTCTCGCCGCCTAATTTATCGCTCAGAAAATAATATCCCTGTGAGAAAGTGAAAATGTCTTCCGCAATAGCCAGACTTTGATTGCTCAAGAACGTTTCGCCCACTTCACAATGAAGCTCGCGAGAAAGCGTTAGCAAATGATTCCACATCGGTTCTTTCGGCAGCACATGGGAAACCAAAGGCAGCGCGTCAATCAACACCACTTTGTCCCTGCTATCAGCGCATTTTACGATAGTTTCAATGAGTTCAAGCGCGAGTTCACGCTCGCCCCGCATATGACACGCCAAAATGACGGAAGCCAATTTTTTCGCATCATCCGCCATGATCCCGCGGCCGCCATCTTGAAAAAGAACATTTAAGCTTAGGTACATGGCGGAAAAGTAACGGTCACGGTGTTGGAATACAAGAAATTAATGTCTTCACGCGGAAGCAGCTTAACCCAATGTCAAACCGCGACCACTTTGAACGGCTGCCGCGGCAAATTTATACGCGGCACGTTTTTGCGCCTTTTTGCCCTCGCCTGTCCAGGGAAGAGGTTTGCCATGAGCCACAATTTCATCCCGCAGACCGCTAGGGCTAATAGCCCCAACCCGTTTGTGAAGTTTTTCTGCGGCATCTGCAACCCTATACATAACAATCCAACGCTGCACAGCGGTTAGAGCTAAATCGGCCAACACGGTGCGATTTTCATCCGTCAGCCATGTGATATCTTTGTTTCTGCTGGCCTTACCCATTTTATCGGTAAACTGAGCAATCTCTGTGCTCGTCAAAGAATCCAGATCGCCCTTTTCCAGTTTAAAACTGAATGCTTTTGCCACCGGGCCAAGGAACACGTTGGTGGCCTCTGGATCCTTATTGTTTTCTGTCACAAGATTTACCAAGAACATCCACAAAGCAGACGCTGATTGCTCTTTCATCGGCATTGGCTTGTAATCCAACAAATTGTAATAACTTTTAAGCCTGCCCGTCCATGAGTTATAGCCACCCTGAAATCTATAGGCCTCTTGCACTCCCGGCACGTTCCAATTGGCGCGGGCGATCTCGCCAAAGGTTTGATCAATGGGAGATTTATCTTTTGTAGTCATAGCCTGTCCTATAGGGTTAATTCGTTAAAACCTTCGTTTATTCTAGGTAAAAGAATTACTTGCAGCAAGAAATTTTTTACTTTCATGCTGGATTTTGCCCAACTTTCCCTATAGAAACGGCGCCTTACCATGTCCCTCGCCGATAAACTCACCGCGCTTGAAAAGCAATTCACTCAAATTGACGAGCAATTACAGCGGCCGGATATCAAACCGGCGGATTTGATGCGCCTGGGCAAGGAGCGCGCGGAGTTGGAACCGGTCGTGGAAAAAATCCGCGAACTGCAAAAACTCGAACGCGAACGCGCGGAAAATGAGGCGCTGCTGGCCGACCCGGAAATGAAAGAACTCGCGGCGGCGGAGTTGGACGGCATCCGCGCGCGCCTGCCGGAACTCGAACACGAAATCAAACTCGCGCTGCTGCCGGCGGATGAGGCGGACGCGAAAAACGCTATCCTCGAAGTGCGCGCAGGCACGGGCGGCGAAGAAGCCGCACTGTTCGCGATGGAATTATTTGAAATGTACCAAAAATACGCCGCGCATAAGGGCTGGCGCTTTCATGTCGAAGAAGTCACCGACGCCGAACAAGGCGGCTATAAAGAAGCCATCGCGACCATCACCGGCCACAATGTTTTCGCGAATTTGAAATTCGAGAGCGGTGCGCACCGCGTGCAACGCGTGCCGAAAACGGAATCACAAGGCCGCATTCACACGTCCGCCGCGACCGTCGCTATCCTCGCCGAAGTGGAAGAAACCGATGTCGAAATCCGCGAGGCGGATTTGAAGATTGACACCTATCGCTCGACCGGCGCGGGCGGGCAGCACGTGAACACGACGGACAGCGCGGTGCGGATTACCCATATCCCGACGGGTGTCGTCGTCGCGTGTCAGGAAGAACGTTCGCAGCACAAAAACAAAGCCAAGGCGATGAAAATGCTCGCGACGAAAATTTATGATACGCAGCGCGAAGCGGTGATGAAGGCGCAGGCGACGACGCGTAAACTCCAAGTTGGTTCGGGCGACCGCAGCGAACGAATCCGCACTTATAACTTCCCGCAATCGCGTGTGACGGATCACCGGATTAATTTTACGTCGCATCAGATGGAACAAATCCTGGCGGGTTATGGATTAGAAGAAGTCATCGACGCGCTGATTACCGAGGATCAAGCCGACCGCCTCGCCGCGCTGGGGGAATAAAAAAAACTTGCTTTAACAACCCAGCATTGTTATATTGCCCTATAAATTTAATCTATCAGAGGAATACCTATGCCATCGATTGGAATAGAATATCTTATTGATTTACTTGAGCCGGACGCAAAAGGCCTGCACCCTCTAGGCAAGGCACAACTTCAGACCGCCTTCCTTTATCTTGCCAGCAGACAGGGTAAGCCGCCAACCGAGCAAGCCGTTCGAAAGATCGAAACCTATTTATATGACGCCGGCGTTAATGTCGGGCATAACAGTGAAACCTTACGGACCCTTAAATTATTGCGCCGCTGCGCACGCTTGAAACAATGCTTGCCGGGCAAACAAACGCTCAGCTTAAAAAATGAACTGCGCGCGCCCAAAGTCTGCTTAACCGGTGAAGGTATAGAATTCATTCCAAACGCGGGCCACTGGTCGACGCGGCAACGCCCAATAAATGATAACAACCCTTTTGCAGCTATTTTTTCATAGCTTGCTGCGCTGATAAAGCTCACTCCTTCTTCGACGGCCGTGCGATGTTTGTCGGCACGTTCGGCACACCCTGTTTTTTCGCGCTTTGCATCAACGCATTACAATTCGCATCCTTCGCCATATCAGGACTGATAAAAGGCAAAATCGACGCAATCGGCGTTAGCAGCGCGCCGAGGGTGGCGGCCAAACCCGTTTGCGCCGCGGCGGACACGGGATCGATGCCGAAGGATGGCTTGAGCAGCGTACCGCCCACCAAAATCGGCGTGCGGAGACGCAATAAATGCATATCCTTCGGCTCGCCTTTCAAATGCACGTCCAGATTTTCATTCTTCAAATTCACCGTGCCGCTGCCGGTCGTCAAAACCACGCCGGTGTCAATCACTATCGTTTGCGCGGTCATGATGCCGTCTTGCGTTTTGAAATCCGCGATACCGCAACGCAGCGCGGTTTTACTTTCATCACCCGACAATAATTCCGCGCCGCCTTTATCCACATCAATGCCGAGCAGTTCGGCAAAAGCTTTGCGCATTTTACCAACGGGCACGACAAACGTAATTTCACCATTCGCCGTCGAAGCGGCGCGGTGGACGGAATCCCCCACGCCATGCAATTTCGCGCGCGCGGAAAATTCGCCGGTCAGCGGTGGCGGTTTCGCGCCGCCCATAAAATCTTCCAGATGCGCTTGCATCAGGCGCACATCGATGTCCGTTACCGGCACATCGCCTTGCGCGTTAACGGTCGCCGTGCCTTCCGCGCGGCCTTGCGGCAACGTCAAGGCAAAGGGTTCAAATTTCATCACGCCATTATCCAAACTGAAATCCAGCAAGACTTGTTTGAGCGGCAGGCCGGGCGCGTTCACGGCCTGCGCCTTGTAATGCACCTCCGCATCCATGCCGCGCACGCGTTCGATTTGCAGCGGCGCATCGGGGAGGAAATAACGCGGCGCGACGATGGCGACGGTTTCGCCTTTGTCATTCATGTGGTTCGCGCCCGCCGCCGTGCCGCCGAACAGCGCGCCCAGATCTTTGAAATCCAATAATTTCGACGTCAGCGTCGCGATGATTTTCGGCCGCCGCCCGCCCGTTTCAACTTTGAAATCGCCGGTCAAATCGCTGTCGCCCAACTTGCCGTCAAAATTGGTGAAATGAAATTCATTGCCCTGGTGATGCAGATCACCCGCCAGATGATAATGCGGCGTATTGGGCAGCGCGAGGCCTGTCAGATAATACAAATCCGCCAGGTCGTTGCCCTGAAAATCCATTTTGGCGTCAAACTGATCAAGGTCAAACGGTTTGGGAATGGTGCCTCGCGCGCGCACCTGGGTCGCGTTGAATTTAATCAGCGTATTGAAAACGTATGGCTGCTGCGGTTTCAAATTCAACAGCGACGGCCCGGCCAGATTAAACGCCAGCGGTTTGTTATTCAGCTTCCCATCGCCGGATAATTGAAATTCCTGTCCCGGCGCGGCGTTTTCAGAAGATTGGAACGTGCCCGCAAAGCTGACCTTTTTCACCGCGTCCTCCAACGTCAATTGGCCGCCGTTGATAACGATGTGCTGAATCGCCGGCAGTTTGGTGGAATGATTTTGATCGGCGCTTTGTTGTTCGCTGTTACTGAAAACCCAATTCGCTTTGCCGTCCGCTTGGCGCAACAGCGCGACGTTGGGATGCTCGATCGTCAGGTTTGGCAATACGATCTGCCCGGTGAAAAGCGGCAAAACGGCGAAGCTGGCATCGATTTTATCCACCGTCGCCATGCCTTGGCTCTGCGGCGCCCAATCGGGATTGCCGATAGCCAGATTTTCCACAACGATTTGCGGTAAGCCGGAAAATAAATTGACGCGCAAATCCCCGTTAATGCGAATGTCACGATGCGTATTCGCCGAAGCGATTTTGGCGATCGGCCTTTTCAGCCAATTCGCATTGATGCTGAGCGTAATGATAAAAATAACAATCAAGGCGAGCAAAACCGCGACCGCGCCGCCAATGATGCGCGCGGTTCTGTTCCACCAATGTTCGGGTTGTGCATCCGGCATCGCCGGAATGGTAAGCAATCTGGAATAAAAAAATGATGTTATCGCTTATGAACATTTATCAAAATTTCCTCTCCGCTCCCGGGAGAGGGAAAAATTTACTCCCACGGAAATTCAATCCAGACATCCTGCGGCACATCTTCCATCGCCAGATCCGCGAACGGCTTGCCGCTGGGCTTGGCATACAACACCGCAATAAAACTCTTCGGCAGCATCTGACGCACCATTTGCGCCGTCGTGCCGCGGTCGACCAGATCGTCGATCACCAGACATCCCTCGCCGTTGCCGGGCACGGTTTTAATCACGCGCACTTCACCCTGCGTTTGATCTTCATAACTGCTGATGCCGATCGTATCGACATAGGTAATATCCAGCCGCCGCGCAACAATCGCCGCCGGCACCATCCCGCCGCGCGTGATGGCAATGATGGTGCGGAATTCATCCCGGCGCGGCGCCAGCTGGGCCGCCAAAGCATCCGCCAGCGCCGCCGCGTCCTCCCAGGAGATATGCCGTTTGGTGTAGGTCATACAGGAAATTTAAAAAATTTCCCGCCGTTTGTCACTGCCCCACAAACGGCGTGGCAGCGACTTTTGCAAAGAAACCATTCAGCGTTTTACCAGGCTCATTCCAACCCGCCAGTTTAACCACTTTCCCGGTTGTATCCTTGATCTGGCCGCCCTTCATCGCGGTCGCGTCAATTTGGTCCGGAGAATTGCCATCCGCCAAGCCATCCAGACTGGAAAGAGGTTTTTTACCCGCCAAGACCTCGTTTAACGGCTGATTATATGCGGTGATCTGGCGCGCGAATTCCGCGCGGTTAAGATGCTGCGCGATTTGAGTGCGCAAAAACAGGTTGGCGGGAATAACCATATTTTGCCAAACGGCATTTTCGCTATCCAGTTCGGCATCGAATGCGCCGCTGGCCTTGATAGCCTTGGCATAATTATTCAACGACTCTGGATTATTTTTCAGAATTTTGGCCGCGGCCGCGAAACCTTTGCTATGCTCGAAACGCTGCATATCCGCCGCGACGTATAAAGCATAATTCAGGCTAACGTCGTTGTTTGATTTCGGCACGTCCAACTTGGCGGCTTCTTTTACGCGCTCCTCTGCATCGGCGCTAAGCGGCTTTTTATCCGCTTTAAATTTTCTGAAGCTGTCGGCAATGTATGCGCTCGTTAATGCTTCCGCGACTTGTTCGGGCGTTTTTCCGGTATTGGCCTTATCCTTAATGGCATGTTCAAAAGCGTGAACGACTGTGGAAATCGCGGTCGACCCCGTGAGCATAAGCTGCTGTTGATCAGACGCCAGATTTCCGCTCTGTCGCGGCCCCGCATAAGTGGAAGCAGTTGCTGCAAAGGCCAATGTCAAAGCAAGCGAAAGATTACGCATTATAATGTCTCCGTGTCATCCCAGGCATTAACGCCCTAGGGGAAACTAGACGGAAACTCTATAAAAAAGCAACAAATTTAATACTTTCGACCTTTAATCATAATTTAAGCGCAGGCACAGGTGATGGCGGAACAGCGGGGATCGCGACTTCGCCATTCAACGCCGCTTCATGCGCCGCCAATTTTTGATCAAAATTTCTTCTTTTTTTACCATTGTCCAATACTGACCAAGCTTGCAATATTTCCAACACGACTTGCTCGGCTGATTGCATAATTTTAATTAAATCTTCTATAGATAACGTCTCTCCCTGCGCGGTCGCTCTTGCTTGCGCTTCTTCAAGGCGCGTCAAAGGACGCTCCGCCAGCATCCGGGTCGTGCGAGCCGCATCGATTTCTTCCTTGGTTGCGGTGCGCTCAACACCCAACACATCGTAATGATTGACAAATTTAGCCTGCATAGCAAAGGGAATGTAGCAATTTACCGCTATATTTTGCAACAAAAATAACGCCTATGCGCAATTCCTGTTGCGCGCCTCAGCCCCGTCTGCTTAGATAAGCAAACTGATGTCCAATATCGTCGCCCTAAACCCTAGTAAATCCGCCACAGACTTGGCCCCGCCGTTTAATGAGCAGGCAGAGCGCGAGATGCTCGGTGCATTGCTCCTCGACAACCGCGTGATGGACCAGGTGGGTGATTTTTTACGGGGAGATCATTTTTATGTGCCCTCGCACCAGCGGATTTTTTCCGCTGTTGAACGCCTGATTAACAAAGGCCAGCTCGCCAGCCCAACAACGCTCAAAGGTTATTTCGAGGCCGACGGCGACCTGTCCCACGTTGGCGGCGCGGAATATCTGGAAGGTTTGAAAAACGCCGTCACGACGACCATCGGCATGAAGGACATCGGCGGCACGGTTTATGATTTATATCTGCGCCGTGAATTACTGACCATCGGCGAACAGATGTCGCAAGACGCGCGGCCATCGCCGACGCAAATCGGTATCGAGGCAACGCATCTGATCGAACAAGCCGAACTCCGCCTCTTCAACCTCGCCACCGCGGGCGAAGCGGAACGCGGATTTACGTCGTTCAACAAAGCTCTCGCGAACTCTATCGCCATCGCGGAAAAAGCTTATCAATCAGACGGCCACGTTGTCGGCCTTACCTCCGGTTTTCGCGACATCAACCGCCGCATGGGCGGGCTGCATCCGTCGGATTTGGTCATCCTCGCCGGCCGTCCATCGATGGGTAAAACCGCGCTCGCGACCAACATCGCCTTCAATGCCGCGAAAGCTTATGTGCAAAGCGCCAAAGGCTCCGACGGCAAACCGAAAGAAGGCGGCCCCATCGCCTTTTTCTCGCTTGAGATGTCAACCGAACAGCTGGCGACACGTATCCTGTCATCCGCCGCGCGTATTCCATCCGAACGCATCCGGCGCGGCGAAATTAAAAAAGATGAAATGCTGCAACTGTCGATGGCCGCGCGCGACCTGGCCGAAGTGCCGCTCTTCATCGACGACACGCCCGGCATCACGGTGATGGGCCTGCGCACGCGCGCGCGGCGGTTGAAACGCCAGCATGGTTTAGGTTTGATCGTGGTGGATTATTTGCAATTGATGTCCGGCAGCGGCAGCAAAAGTTCCGACGGCAACCGCGTCCAGGAAATTTCCGAAATCACGCGCGGGCTGAAAGGCATCGCCAAGGAACTGGACGTGCCCGTTATCGCTCTGTCCCAGCTGTCGCGCCAGACGGAAAACCGTGATAACAAACGCCCGCAACTCGCCGACCTGCGCGAGTCCGGATCGATTGAACAGGACGCGGATGTCGTCATGTTCGTTTACCGCGAAGAATATTATCTGGCACGCGAAGAACCCGGCCGCCGCGCCGATGAAAACGAAAGCAAATTCAACGAACGCTATACCCGCTGGCAAAGCGCCCTGGCCGAAGCGCAAAACGTCGCCGAAGTGATCCTGGCCAAACAACGCCACGGCCCGATCGGCACAATCCGTTTGCATTTCGATGGACAGTTTACGCATTTTGAGGATTTGGCGGAGAGCAAAGCGTTTGATGAGTAACGTCATCCCGGCCAAGCCTGTAGGGCGCAGAGCCGGGGATCCCCAGAAAGATAATAGCTCTCTACTTTCGTGAGATCCCAGACCTACATCGCTACGCACTTCGGTCGGGATGACAAGCTGATTTTCCGCAAATAAAGCGAATATCAAAATATCTTAATTGGGCGTGAACCCCTGCGCCGGGCCGCCCGCATTCGGATATAATACCGGCATGACTTTACGATGCCATAAGGTTTCAAAATAATTCTTTTGCTCTCCCGCTGTCAGCGTCATAAAATCTATCGCCCCTTCTTTATCCAACCACTTCTGGGAATAAAGCCTAATCCGGCCATCGAGCAAATGGTTCCCTATAATCTCATGATGCCTTTCCCTTATCCTCTTAAGCTGCCCATCTCTTTGCTGCGCATTTCCAGTCAAATAAACCCTCTTACAATAAACATTTGAATAGATTTCAAAATCATCGCCTTCGCCGAAAACTATTTGTGTCTCTGATGGCGGCTGAAGAAGATTTTTAAATAATACCCCTTTATACGCTTCATGCCTGTTTGGATCTGTATAAGTCTCCCACATGGTTTCAGCTGATATCGCTGACTCCCCATGCTCAGTCAGGACCCAGCCATTATCCGGGTAAAGCAATGACGTGGATTCACGGTAAACCATAGCGCGGCCAACCAAATCCACAAACCTTCTATCCTCCGGATGCGTCTGGGTGTCTGGAGCTAAAGTCTCTTTGACACCCTGGCTTGTTTGCGCCTCTGCCGATCTTTCAAGTAATTCCACCATTTAATTATCTCCTGCTTACAATTCGGACATCATAATAAAGGGAGATATCGAATTGCAAGAAAAAATTTACCTTCAAATCCCTCTGGTTTCCCGGCCTGCATCTGCTACTTTCCAGACTCATGGACGCCACCCGCTCCCCCGCCGCATTGCTGCTTGATTTCTGCCAAGGCATCGGCACGGTATTATTGCAATTCTGCCAGGGCACCGGGCAATTTGCCTGGTTCACGCTGCAATCCGTTTCGCACATCTTCCGTCCGCCGTTTTATTGGCGCAACCTCGTGCGGCAATTGATTGAGGTCGGTTATTATTCCCTCCCCGTCGTCGGCCTGACCGCGATTTTCACGGGGATGGTGTTGGTGCTGCAATCCTATACCGGCTTTTCGCGTTTCAGCGCCGAAAGCGCGATTGCATCCGTCGTTGTTTTATCCATCACCCGCGAACTCGGCCCCGTCCTCGGCGGGCTGATGGTGGCGGGGCGCATCGGTGCGGCATTCGCCGCCGAAATCGGGACGATGAAAGTGACGGAGCAAATCGACGCGCTGCGCACGCTCTCAACATCGCCATTTAAATACCTCGTCGCGCCGCGTCTGGTCGCGGGCATTATTATGCTGCCCTGCCTGGTTCTGGTGGCTGACATCATCGGCGTTTTCGGCGGTTATCTGGTCGCGGTGTACCGCCTGGATTTCAACCCGCACACCTATTTGCAAAACACCTGGAGTTTCCTGCAAAATATGGATGTCATTTCCGGCCTGGTGAAAGCCGCCGTGTTTGGTTTTATCATCACGCTGATGGGCTGCTACCACGGTTATAACTCCGGCAAGGGCGCTGAGGGCGTCGGCGTCGCCACGACGAACGCCGTCGTTTCCGCGAGCATTCTAATCCTCCTCACCAACTATTTCCTCACCGGATTGTTTTTCGCGCACTGACATGGAAACCAACCAACCGAAAATCCAAGTCCAGGGCCTGACCAAAAAATTCGGTAAAAAAGTCGTCCTGAACGGCATTGATCTGGACGTGATGCCCGGTGAATCCCTGGTCGTCATCGGCGGATCGGGCACGGGGAAATCCGTCCTCATTAAATGCATTCTGGGTTTATTAAATCCCGATGCGGGCACGGTGAAAATCGACGGCATCGACGTCACCCACATGTCCGCCCGCCGCCGCGAGAAAGAAGTCATGCATAAATTCGGCATGCTGTTCCAGGGCGGCGCGTTGTTCGACAGTATGCGCGTGTGGGAAAACGTCTCCTTTGGCCTGACCACGCTGAAAAACATCCCGGCCGCGGAGGCCAAAGACATTGCCATCGCCAAACTCGCCGACGTGGGATTGAAACCGGACGTAGCAGACCTTTTCCCCGCCGAACTATCCGGCGGCATGCAAAAACGTGTCGCCCTGGCGCGCGCGATCGCGACCGATCCCGAAATTATTTTCTTTGACGAACCCACCACTGGCCTCGACCCCATCATGGCGGACGTCATCAACCACCTGATCGTTGAATGCGTGCAAAAACTCGGCGCGACGGCGGTGACGATCACGCACGATATGGCCAGCGTCCGCAAAATCGCCCGCCACGTTGCGATGCTGCACCAAGGCCACATCATCTGGTACGGCCCCGCCAGCCAGATCGACCACAGCGGCAACGCCTACGTCGACCAATTCATCCACGGGCGGATGGAAGGGCCGATTGAGATGGCGGTGAGGCGGGATTAATTAGGCAAAAGTTTCGGATGCGTTTTTTTGACTTCCGCCAAGGCCGGGGTTACAAGTTCCGGATTAGCCAAAACCAACGCCGCCGCAAACTGTTCCCGCGACAGGCTATTTAAAGACTTTATAATCTGTGGAAGCTGCGTCCGTTCTTTGGCATCTCTTACTAGTTCATTTAAGTTCTTCGCGCTAATTCCGTTATTAGACGAAGATGCAGCGTGATAATTGCCAAATCCGCCGTTTTTAGGATCAAGATATGTAAATGTGATGTAGTTACTATTTCCTTTTATATTTGTTATACCTCCCAAATCAAAGGTGAAATCCCAAGCATTACCACTAGTATCTCCAGGTCTGCTGCAATAAAGCTTAATAAGGTTGCCCAGCGGCGCATCGTCTTTCATTGTTTCCCCCTAAATCTGAACTTGTAGACTAATTGTCGACCTCTTATATTGTCAAGGACATCTTTCATGCCCAAAGAATCCAAACAATACGTCTGCCAATCCTGCGGCGGGGTTTCCGCCAAATGGCAAGGGCAATGCCCGCATTGCGCGGAATGGAATACGCTGGTCGAGGAAATCGTTTCCAAAAACATCACCGCGCCCGGCGCCGCGATGCATTCATCATCCCGGGGCAAATCCGGCGGTCGTCGGCAACTGGAACTCGCGCCGCTCGACGCCAAAACACCCGCACCGCCGCGACTCCAAACGGGTATTGCGGAATTCGACCGCACCTGTGGCGGCGGGCTGGTTCAGGGTGCCGCGCTCCTTATCGGCGGCGATCCGGGGATCGGGAAATCCACCCTCCTGCTGCAAGTCACCGCGCAGATGGCGGGCAACCTCCCCACCCTCTACATCACCGGCGAAGAAAGCCTGGATCAAATCCGCCTGCGCGCCCAACGCCTGGGCGTGATCGGCGCGCCGCTCACCCTTGCCGCCGAAACGGATCTCACCACCATACTTAATACTTTAAAAGTTGGCGGCTATGGCCTTGTAATTATTGATTCTATTCAAACCGTCCATTGGGACGCGCTGGACAGCACGGCGGGAACGGTGGCACAGGTCCGCGCATGCGCGGGCGAGCTCATCCGCATGGCGAAGCAACTCGGCTTCACCCTGATGCTCGTCGGCCATGTGACCAAGGAAGGCACCATCGCGGGCCCGCGCGTCCTCGAACACATGGTTGATTGCGTTTTGTATTTTGAAGGCGACCGGAACCATCAGTTCCGCATCCTGCGCACCGTCAAAAACCGCTTTGGCGCGACGGATGAAATCGGCGTTTTCACCATGACCCAAACCGGGTTGCAGGAAGTCACCAACCCCTCCGCCCTCTTTCTCGCCGAACGCGATCACCCCGTGTCCGGCACCGCCGTCTTCGCGGGCATGGAGGGCACGCGGCCATTACTCGTCGAAATCCAGGCACTCGTTGCTCCCACGGGTTATGGCACGCCGCGCCGCGCGGTGGTGGGGTGGGACAGCGCGCGCCTCGCGATGATCCTCGCCGTATTGGAATCGCGTGCGGGGATGAGTTTCGCCCAACTCGATGTCTATCTGAACGTCGCGGGCGGGCTGCGGATTACCGAACCCGCCGCCGACCTGGCCGTCGCCGCCGCGTTGGTGAGCGCCGCCACGGGTGAGCCATTACCCGAACGCCAAGTCATCATGGGCGAAATCGGCCTGTCTGGCGAAATCCGCGCGGTGAACCAACTCGATTTGCGATTAAAAGAATCCGCGAAACTGGGGTTCACCGACGCGGTGATCCCGACGCTGCGCGATGCGCAATTGCCGAACGCCAAAATCGCCGTGAAACAGTTGCGGGAACTGCGGCAATTCATTTCATCCATTGAAAAAACTTCCTCCCCCTTGAGGGGGGAGGTGACGCACGAAGTGCGACGGAGGGGGTGATGGTGAGGCCAGAGATCAAATGTCAGAAAATGAAATCCTTTTATCGTCATATACTTTCTTTCCTGTCTTCTAATCTCTACCTTGCAGATTCACCCCCTCCCCCCTGCTTCGCAGGGTACCCCCCCCTCAAGGGGGAGGAAAACTTTTGGGTCATATATGATGCCTGATTGGAATACCCTCCACACCCTCGACTGGATCATCCTCGCCCTCCTCGCCTGGTCTGTCGGCTGGGCGGCGTGGCGGGGGTTCAGCCGGGAGATTTTCTCCATCCTCGGCCTGATCGCGGCGTTTATTATTACGGCTCACACCGGCCACCTGCTCGACGGACCGCTGCATGACCTGCTGCCCGACCACGGCGTGGCGCGGATTTTCAGCCGGGCAATTATTTTCCTGGGCTGCATTATCATCATCAACCTGATCGCCATTATCGGCGCGACTGCGCTGCGCGCGCTGCTCTCGCGTCCCATCGATCATTCGCTGGGGTTTTTGTTCGGATTTTTGCGCGGCGCGCTGATTGTGCTGCTGCCCTACCTCCTCGTAAACCTCTATATCGATCCTAAAATTTACCCTGATTGGCTCACGCAATCCCACGCCTACCCGTTCCTACAAGACGGCGCCCAGGCATTGCGCAAATTCATTCCGCCCTCGCAAATCCATGACGATCAGCGCACGGATTTCGGCGCGCTGAAAAAAGCCGCGCAGAAAAAGGATGAATTGGCCGAACCCGCCCAAGAAAAGAAAGATAAATCCAAAAAAGACAAAGATTCCGCTGGCAATCCCAGTGTGAAAGAACTAATTAAAGCGGTGAAAGAGGCAATCGGCCAGTGACCCTTCCCATCACCCATGATAACGATAAATTCCACGAAGAATGCGGCATTTTCGGCGTTTATAATCACCCGGACGCCTCTGCGCTGACTGCCCTCGGCCTCCACGCGCTCCAGCACCGCGGCCAGGAAGCCACCGGCGTGGTCAGTTATGACGGCACCGATTTTCACGTCCACCGCGCCCTCGGCCTCGTCGGCGACACGCTTAACCAGCCGCATGTGATTTCACGCCTGAAAGGCACCATGGCCATCGGCCATAACCGCTATGCCACCACGGGTGAAAGCGCATTGCGCAACGTCCAGCCGCTCTACGCCGATTTCGATTTCGGCGGTTTCGCGGTGGCGCATAACGGCAATCTCACCAACGCCAACACCATCCGCCAGGCGCTGGTGCAAGCAGGCGCGCTGTTCCACTCCACCAGCGATACCGAAGCCATCATTCAATTGATGGCCCGCGCCGTCGGTCCGGCGGAAAAACGCCTGACGGAGGCATTGCAACAGGTCAAAGGCGCCTATTCCATCGTCGCTTTGATGAAAGATCAATTAATCGCCGTGCGCGATCCCTATGGCGTGCGGCCGCTGTCATTGGGCGAATTGCATGGCGTGCCGATCGTCACGTCAGAAACCTGCGCGCTCGACATCATCGGCGCGAATTTCGTGCGCGATCTGGAACCCGGCGAAATGCTGGTGATCAACAGCAAAGGCATTACGTCATCCAAACCATTTAAATCCGCGCCGTCGAAGTTTTGCATTTTCGAATACGTCTATTTCGCGCGTCCCGACAGTATGTTGCAAGGCCACCCGGTTTACGAAGTACGCAAATCCATCGGCCGCGAACTCGCGCGCGAAACCGGCGTTGAAGCCGACATTGTCTGCCCCGTGCCCGACAGCGGCGTGCCCGCCGCGCTGGGCTATGCGGATGCCGCCGGATTGCCGTTTGAACTCGGCATCATCCGCAACCATTACGTCGGCCGCACGTTCATCGAGCCCACTGATCACATCCGCCACCTTGGCGTGAAACTCAAACACAACGCCAACCGCGGCATTATTGAAGGCAAGCGCGTGATATTGGTGGATGACAGCATCGTGCGCGGCACAACCTCCCGCAAAATCGTCGACATGGTGCGCTCAGCCGGCGCCAAGGAAGTGCACATGCGCATTTCATCGCCGCCCACCATGCATAGCTGCTATTACGGCATCGATACGCCCGAAGAATCCGAATTGCTGGCGCACACCCACACGCTCGAACAGATGCGTGAGTTTATCAATGTGGATAGCCTGGCGTTCGTCTCTCTCGACGGCCTTTACCGCGCGGTCGGCGAAGCGAAACGTGACGCCAAACAACCGCAATATTGCGACGCATGCTTTAGCGGCGATTACGCGATTGAATTGACGGACAGCCACCTCCGCTCAACTCTCGGCTCACAACTCAAAGTTTTACGCTCGCGCGAGAGCAGCAAAATGAACGAACAGCGCGGCGTGAGTTAACAGGCGGCGACTAAGCCGGCACGAATGAATCGCAGCCGGCTTGCCGCAAATGAGACATGACGGTTTGCGTAATCCATTTCGGACTGCCTGAATTGCAATCCAATTGATGAATAAGCGATGTTTTAGGCAATGACCGGATAGTCCTATCGGTTTTGGTTGTGAAAACGGCATATAATGGAAGGTCAGCCAGAATAGGAATATCGCTCAGCATTTGCTGGCAAATATCGCTTTCCGGAAATTTATCAAGCCTGATCGAAGAAACCACTTCAAACATCTCATTGCCTTTGACAAAAAAGATATCGGGGGCTGACGCGGCCTCCATGGGAAAACGCGTCATGCCTACAACATTATAATCAAAGGGTTTATCTGACCCATGCAGAACGGCCATGAGGGCATCCTCTTCACCGCCCACCGCCGCGTGAAGTCCAGAAACATCCACCACAACCGTAAAAGGAAGATTGTAAAACGATAAAAATGACTGGGCCATCCGCGCCATCATTAATCGGTACCATAATTCCGGCCTGGATTGCACGTTATTTTTGCTTGCGTTCATGCGGAGATGCGCCTCAAACGCATCTTTGGGCGGCGCAACAATCTTGCAATTTATAGGATTATATTAATAATATTATCAGCCCAAATGGGGGGTCTATAGGGTTGTTTGTCATTTTTTTGAGATTCACCTGTGCCGCGCCCGGCGCAGCGCTAGCGAAGACGAGCCGCGCCCAACCCCAACAGCCAGGCAAACGTCATTGTAATCCCCGGTATCTGCAACGGGAAGTCGACCAGGCTATGCACGCACAGCACCACAACCGCGGCAGAACAGACCGCCGGTATCGTGCGGTGACGCGCATCCGCCGTCACGCTCGCACCCATGCGGCAGATCAACCACCCCAGCCCAGCGAAAAGCGCCAGCGCGGCGGGAATTCCCAGCTCCAGCATGGTTTCCAGATAGACGCTATGCGCGCGCTCCGTAAAAAACTCCGGCGGGATATCCTCCGTGCGGTAGATCTGAAAGATCTGCGGAAAAGACCCCAACCCGCTGCCCAGCCACGGACGGTCGGCGATCGCATTCATCACCAATGTATAAAGCTGCGGCCGCGCCGGTTCGCCGTCGCTGACCATTCTGGAAAACACGCCTTCGCCCGACAGGAAAAACAGCGCGATCAAAACCGCCGCCATGACACCAGCGCCCCAGAAAAACATTTTACCCTGGAGTAATCCGGCAAGGCGCAACAGCACCAAAAGCACCACAAACCCCACCACAAAACTCGCCAATCCCGCGCGCGAATGCGTGAGCAGTAGCGCCGTGAACAAGACAATCACCGCCACCGTCAGATACAGCGCGCGCCCCGTCAGCAAGGCAATCAGCCGCCGCCAGAACTCATGCACGCCCGCTCCGGTTGCGTCATGCATAATCCGGCGCAGCAGCAAGCCAATCGCAATCACCAGCGCCGCGCCCAGATAACTGGCGAAATTATTTTTATTGATAAATGGTCCAGTCACGTCCAGTTGATACATCGGTTTATGAATCCACAAAACCAAATCACTGCCTGCAAACAAAACGATCAAACCATAAAAGGCATAAACCGTCGCAACGATCACCAACGCGTTCAACGCGCGCATCGAACGCTTGGCATCCTGCCCCCAAACGTAAGCGACCACGAAAATCGCCGCGTACATCAGCCAGCGCGTGATAATTTCCAAACCCGCCGCCGGATTTAAACTGACCGCGCCCGTCAGCGGCCTGCCTAAAACGTCCCTAGTCACAGACCAAATCGGATATTGCCACGCCGCAGGCCAAGGCGATAATTGAAACAGCGCCCATACCAGTGCCACCGCGCACAACGCCGCCGGCCAGCGCAAGGCCAGCCAATCCGGCGCAGGCGCGCCGTAATCCAGTATCGTCGGCAAAGCGGCAACCAATAAAATTACCCCGCACAAAACCGCACACATCGCCCAAGCCCACGGCATAACCGCGCCGAACGTCACAGGCGCCAAGGCCACCAATGCGAGCAAAGCGTATCCTGAAATATTCCAAACGGGTTTGGCGAGGCCGAGCATTAATAAGACCCTTTGCGCAACAACAGCACTGGCACCGTCTTTAACAAAATCACAATATCCAGCCACAGCGACCAGTTGCGGGAATACCAGCCGTCCAGCTCGACACGCCGCGCGTAGGAAACATTATTGCGGCCAGAGACTTGCCATAGGCCCGTCAAGCCCGGGCGCACGGAATAATAAAACCCGATGTCATCGCCGTATTTTTCCACTTCATCCGTGGTGATGGGGCGCGGGCCGATCAGGCTCATGTCGCCGAACAGCACGTTTAATAATTGCGGCAATTCATCCAGGCTGATTTTGCGCAGGAATTTTCCGGTATCCGTCACGCGCGGATCGTCGCGCAGTTTATGATCCGCCGCCCATTCCGCCGCCGCGCGCGGATCGTTGGCCAAGATCATCTGCAACCGCGTGTCAGAATCCACCGCCATGGTTCGGAATTTAAAGCAATCGAATTCCCGCCCGCCGCGGCCGATGCGGCGCTGACGGTATAATACCGGCCCGCCGTCCTCAATTTTAATCAAAAACGCCAGGAGCAATAACAGCGGCCAAATCACCGCGAGGCCGATCATCGCCAGCACATAATCGAACAGCATTTTCGATACGCGCGCCATCGGCTGGGCGATGTTATCGCGCACCGCCATCAGCAAAACATCATGCGAGAATAAAATCTGCTGCTCCATCCCGATCAGCGACAAGCCATGCACCGCCGGCGCAAAGGCAAAAGGCACCCGCGCGCGCGTGAGCAATTGCTGCACATCCCGCGCTATCGCGGCGGGCAGCGATGATGTCGCCAAAATCACGTAGTTCACCGCCGTCACATTCAGGCGCGTGAGCAGATTATCGCCTTCATCCGGCACATAAACTTCGCGCACATCATAGCCGAGATAGGGTTGCGCGCGCAGTGCGTCGGCGACCTGCGCCGCGCCCTCGCCCGTGCCGACGACAACGGTGGGAATGTTCCACAAGCCGAATTTGATCAATAAATTTTTCACCAAAGGCCGCACCATGCACAGGCCCAGCGCCGCCACCAGCCAGTTCGACACCAGCCACAGGCGCGAGAAATCATATTTCAAAGCAAATAACAAAAAGCTGTCGCACAATGCGATGATCGCAACGGATTTAATGATCGCATGCGCTTCGGCGGCGTAATCCTGGCGCTTGCGGTAGTGGCCTTTGTTCGTCAGCCACAATAACAAAACAATCGACAGGCCCGCGAAAATCCACAGGCGCTGCATATCCCACGCGCCGGTTTGGAACACGCGGCCGCTGATCATGTGCGAAAGATGCGCGGATAAAAACGCGGTCAGCGGAAAGGATAAAGCCAGCGTTAAAACATCACCCAAAAACAGCCACACCGCGCAGATTTTCTCGCGGCGGCGCTGGCGGCGGGTGATGGGCTGTGACTGTTTCGACTCCGACATGGCGGTATTCTAGGTGAGAATAATGATGGTTAAAAGCTGTCCTATTATTCAGCCGCCGTGATATTCGCGCCGCGCAGGCCGAGGATTTTTTTGAACCGCTGTAACAATTTCCGCGGCACTAAAATCGCGATCAGGCTGCGCGCCAAGCCCTGATAACTTTCTTTCACTACCGGATCGAAATAGCGCAGTTGTAGGCGCAAACGGCTGACCTGCTGCGCGCGGTAGCGGCGGTTGCTGATGGATGCCGGATTGGCATATTCAAAGCGCGTGCCGATGATGTCGAGGTTCATCCCCTCGCCGATGCGCAGCAAACGCCAATAAAGCGCATAATCCTCCGCCGCCGGATAGTTGATGGGGTAACCGCCCGCCGCGATTACGGTGGATAGGCGGATGAGCGTGGTGACATTCGCAAAGGCGGAATTGATATGCATGAAACGTCGGATGTCCGCATCACCGCTCGGATGGCGGATCACCATCGCCTTTTCGCCATTGGGATAAAACGCCTCCGCCGCGCAGCCGACGACGACGCATTTCGGATCGGCATCCAGCGCGGCGAGTTGCAAGGCCAGCCGCCCCGGCACCCACAAATCGCCCGCATCAATCCGCGCGATAAATTCCGCGCCCAGGCGGTGAGCGATGGCGGCGGCTTTATTCGAAGCGTATTCGATGCCGCCGTTTTGCGGCAAGCGGTGCAGATGGATGGGAAAGGAATAATCGGCGGCGTTAATCACGGCCGCCGCCGGGCTGCCGTCATCCACGACGACGACGGTGAAATCCCCCGCCTCGCCGCGCAGACTGTCCAGCGTCCGGCGCAAGCCATCCGGATTGTTATAAACGCAAATCAAAACCGCCACGCGCATGATGTTTTGGTATCACGCGGCACCGCGAACGTCACCCAATAAAAAACCCCCGCCGATTTGGCGGGGGTTTGGAATTGATTTGCTAAGGCTTAGTTGCCAAACCGCAGACCCGTTGAAACGCGAGGCTGAGCAGCTGGTTTAGCTGCGCCAACTGGGTTCAACAAACTCTGCAAGCCTGGGCTTTGCGACGCAGCCGCAGTTCTTGCACGCATAGCATTGATCATTTTGATCTCAGCCGGTGTTGGAGGCGTATCATCCACCACGAAACCGTATGCTTTACCGGCAGCTTGCCAATCAGCATCCCAAGCAGCGCTTGACGTGCTCTGGCTCGTTTGTGAGAAGGAACCCACTTTTACCTTGGCGATGAAAGTGCCTGAAGAAGCAATAAAGGCGTTCGGACCCGCTTGCGTTACCAGGGCGTAGTCTGAGTTGGCAGGATACGCGTTGTTGATAAAGCCATAAGAGTTGAAGCCGTTCAAAGCCGCAGAACCTTGGCCTGGCGCATAGCCATATTCCACAAATCCTTTTGTCGCACCGGCAACCGTTGGATCTGGATCGAATGGAACGATGTTGCTCTGAACAGGGAATCCAAACTTGGTCAGATCAGACGCCAAACCGGACGCGTTTTTGTTATTCGTATCCGCACTGAAAGCCGCTGCGCCAGCAGGATCCGTCGGATTGATCGAAGTCGTGCCGTTGCCGCCGTCTTTTACAGTGAAGGTATCCTTGATGGCTCCAGATACAGCTTCCCAACCATTTGTTTGGGTCGGATCAACGGATAAAAGATTAACCGCTTCGCTGCCTTGCGTGCCGCCGATCAGGTCAACACCGCCGCGGCCAACTTGCGTTGTGTCGCCGCCGCTTTGGCCGATGATGTCGTATTCAAACGTCTTGCCATCAGCAGACTCGCGGATGATTTCGCCACGGCCTTGGAAAACGCCCAATGCCGATTGACCTGCCGCCAAGTTACCCGTTGAACTATAGGTCGATGGGATCGTTACGCCCAGTGCAGCCGCTTTGGTGGATGCCGTACCAGCCGTTGTGTCGGATGGGCTGGCAACAAAGGCCTTCCAAGCAGTCCAGAAATCATCCAACTTCGTCGTTCCGCCAACGCCGCTGGTGCCTGTCAGTTTGTTGTAGAGATCCACAGCTTCAGCCGCAGCAGAAGATGATGGAGCGATTACGCCTTTAGCCTTGCCGAGCATCGTGCTGATGTTAGCCGCCGCCACCGCGATATCAGTCGCATTGGAGCTCGCCGAAAGCTTGTCCAGTTGCTTGAAAATAGCGGAGTACTGAGCCAAAGGAAACGTTACAGTTCCACCGTTGCCGCCCTGAGCCGCCGCCATGCCTTCCGTAAGCATGTAATTATTATTAATGTCGGAATAGGATCCATTTGCCGGTTGCGCAGGCGCATTCTTTGTAAAATTGGATGCGCTGTTGATCAGCACTTCTTCCGGTGATGTAGAATCTTTTGACAAACCCGTCACTGCGTTATCATGCAACGCGAACGCCTGCTGCATGGCAGCCACGCGTTTTGCGACAACCTGCGGATCGCTCTGCTGCCAAAGGGAGGCATAAACAGACACACCATCGTTTGCCGTGATAGGGCTACCACCGCCACCACCGCCGCCGCCGCAGCCAACCGCAATAAATAGAGTAACACCCGCAACTGCCGCGGCAGTCAATTTGTTAGGTGCTTGCCTAACTTTTGCATATGCAGCTTGCGCTATTTGAAGGCCGAGGCCCAAGGTGGATTGTAAGTTCATTTTTTATCTCCAAAGTCTGTTGTGTGTTCAGGATTACCCTTGCACTCTTATAGGCGTGCCTGGGGGGTAAGAGTCAAAGTTTTTCTGCGATTACTTTCATAAAAAATCGGCAAGGATGTTATTTATCCGCCTGATGATCAAATAACGCTAAAAATTCTTGACTTTTGGGCTGAGGGGCCTTATCCCGCTTTTATCCCAAGGCATTTTGCAATGGGGGTCCAGCCGGGCGGCGCCGTACATACGGTTCGCACGACCCGAGGATCTAGGCCGGTCCGCGCGTTGCGCTCGCCGGCCTCAATGGCGTTTGGGATGTTTGGAGTAATGATGGAAACAGTAATTGCAGTATTCCTGGGCGGCGGATTGGGCGCGGTGGCGCGTCATTTCGTCAATACCGGGGTCATGCAAATCTGGCACCGTGATTTTCCGCTCGGCATTCTGGTGATTAATATTTTGGGTTCATTCCTGATGGGTGTTTTGATTTCCACGTTCGCCCACGTGTGGGATACCCCGCAAAATGTCCGCGCCTTTTTAACCGTCGGCATTCTGGGCGGCTTTACGACGTTTTCCAGTTTTTCACTCGATACCATCATGCTGTTCGAACGCGGGCAATATATACAAGCGGCGATTTATTTGTTTGCTTCGGTTGGAATTTCTTTGCTCGCACTGATCCTCGGCATGTGGCTGGTAAGAATGGGAGTAAAATTATGAAAAGCAGACGAGCAGACGAGCAGACGAGCAGACGAGATAAAAAAATTATCTCGATTAAAATCGGTATTCGTCGCCGTCGCCCTTCCTTCGTCTATTCGTCTGCTCGTCTGCTCGTCTGCTATGTTTAACGACCTCTCCAAAAACCTTTCCAGCGTTTTCCGTAAACTCGGCGGCAAAGGCATTTTAACCGAAGCCGATGTGGATGACGCATTGCGCGCGGTGCGCACGGCGTTATTGCAAGCTGACGTTGCCCTCGAAGTCGTCAAAGATTTCCTCACCAAGGCACGCGAACACGCCATCGGCGAGTCCGTATTACGCGCCATCAAACCCGACCAGCAAGTCATCAAAATCGTCAACGATTTGTTGATCGAATTGCTCGGCGGCGGCGTATCGGAACTCAACCTCGCCGCCTCCCCGCCCGTTGTGATTTTAATGGCGGGTTTGCAGGGTTCGGGGAAAACGACGAGCAGCGCGAAACTCGCAAAATTCCTCGCTGACAAACAAAACAAAAAAACGTTATTGGCATCACTCGACATTTACCGTCCCGCTGCACAGGAACAATTACGCATCCTCGCGGAACAAATCGGCGGTGCGTCATTACCGATCATCGCAAATGAAAAACCGGATGCGATTACGCAGCGCGCCATCGACACCGCGAAACGCGAAGGGTTCGACGTCCTCATCCTCGACTCCGCCGGCCGCCTCTCCATCGATGATGAATTAATGAGCGAACTCGCGCGCGTCAAAAAACTCGCCGCGCCGACAGAAACGTTACTCGTTGCGGACAGCTTAACCGGACAAGACGCCGTCAACACCGCGCGGATTTTCCACGACAAAATCGGCATCACCGGCCTCGTCCTCACGCGCCTCGACGGCGACGGGCGCGGCGGTGCGGCGCTGTCGATGCGTCATATCACCGGCCAGCCGATTAAATTCGCGGGTGTCGGCGAAAAAATCGACGCGCTGGAAATTTTTGATCCCGCGCGCATCGCGGGCCGCATCCTCGACATGGGCGACGTCGTCGCGCTCGTTGAAAAAGCCGCCGCCACCATCGACGCCGCCGAAGCCGAAAAAATGGCCGCCGCCGTGATGAAGGGCCAATTCGACCTTGAAATGTTAAAATCCCAACTCAAACAAATGAAAAGCATGGGCGGATTATCCAGTATTCTGGGAATGCTCCCCGGCATGGGCCAGATGGGCGACATGCTGAAAGGCCAAAAAATTGACGATAAAGTCATCGACCGCCAAATCGCCATCATCAATTCGATGACACGCGCCGAACGCCTGGATGCCGATATCATCAAGGCACGCCGCAAAATTCGCATTGCGAATGGCGCGGGCGTGGATGTGCAGGCGGTCAACGTCCTGCTCAAACAATTCTATACCATGCAGGACGCGATGAAAAAGCTGAAGCGCATGGGTGGAGCTCAAGGAATGATGCGCGCGGGTGGCCTGGGCGCATTGTTTGGAAATCAACGCCGTTAAAAACACACAGGAGAAAACAATGGCAGTAAAAATCAGACTCGCACGCGGTGGTACCAAAAAACGCCCGCACTACAGCATCGTCGTCGCCGACAGCCGCATGGCGCGCGACAAAGGCTGGATCGAAAAAATCGGCACGTATAATCCGATGTTGCCCAAGGATTCCGAAGGCCGCGTGGTTTTGCAAAAAGACCGCATCGAACACTGGCTGAAAGTCGGCGCGCAAGTCACCGACCGCGTCGCGTTGTTTTTGTCGCAAGCCGGCATGATCGAAGCGCGTAAAGTCACCGACAAACCAACCCAATCCGCACCAAAGAAAAAAGCGCAAGAACGCACGCGCGAACAAGCAGCCATGGCGGAAAAAGCGCGTGAAGCGGCTGAAAAGGCGAAAGCTGAGGCGGAAGCCGCGAAGAATGCGCCCGCCCCGGAGCCGAAACCAGAAGCCGCGCCTGCGGAAGCGCCTGCTGAAGAAGCAAGTGCAGAATCCGCTGCGTAACCACCCTGTCACCCCGGCCTCGTGCCGGGGTCTGCGGTTCCACATGAACGCATTCTCAAGCACCGTGATTATGTCGAGGCAGACCCCGGCACTCCGGCTTCTGCCTGACGAATGGTCCGGCACAGCCGGTGGCCGGGGTGACATGCATTTATAATGCCACGTAACATCCACCTCGCCACCATCCTCTCCGCGCACGGCGTGCGGGGGTGGGTGAAGTTGTATTGGCATGGCGAAGACCCCGCGCGTGCGAAAGAATACAAAACGCTGCACGATAAATCCGGCCGCGCGTTTGAAATCGACGAACAACGCATGATGGGCAAAAACCTGACCGTCAAATTCAAATCCATCGACGACCGCACTGCCGTTGAACAACTCCGCGGCACAGAACTCTTCATCCCCCGCACCGCCCTGCCCGCCGCCGCGCCCGGCGAATATTACCACATCGACCTCATCGGCCTCGCCGCGCAAACCGCCGACGGCCAGCACCTCGGCATCGTCAAATCCATCCAAAACTTCGGCGCGGGCGACCTGCTGGAAATCGAAAAATTAAACAACGAAACGGAGTTTTTGCCCTTTACGCAGGATGTGGTGCAACAGGTGGATTTTGATGCGGAAGTGATCATTATCAATCCGCCGGAAATGACTGAATAACAATGAGTTGGCGATGAAAGTAAAAAATTTCTTGTTTTAATGACTGTGATGCAATTATATTGGATCATAATCCCATGAAAGGAAATTCCATGTTAATAGTGAAACCCTTAAATGCTGAAGAGACGGTGGCGCAAGTTACCGAAGCAGTCAAACCTTACGGCGTCAAAATCGACAAAGAATTAAAAGGCTTCCTGACAAAACAACTAACTGCAGCATTCGCAGAAAACTCAATTACCTATGATTACAATGCATTCCAAGTATTAGGCCTCCACTTAATGCAAGAACGAGGAGCCGAGGTTGCTATTCCCGTCATGGCGGCGCTCTCTGCGATACTTGAGCCTGAATTCGATGAAAAAACGAAGAAAAAATTTCAAGACGATCACAAAGATGATGGCAATGGCGCATTTGATCCCGCCGACATGGGTTTTTCTGTTGGCCCCCAACCACCTCAAAAGCCAAAACATCTTTTGCCCAAAACAGATCCGGCCAGCCAATACCTCGCGCTATTTAAAGCATTTGATACCGGTCTTCGTCCCAATGAAATTGCTAAAATTCTTGGCACAGCCCTTGAAAGCGACCATGCGATTATTAAAGCCTACGCTTTGAAAATTACCGAGCTTCTGGCAACTAAATTGCCGAAATCAACGCTTGCCGCGTTGCACCGTAAAGCCAATCAGAATTGCCACGCCAGATTGCTGCGACTCAATCTACAGGCGTTTAATAAAGCTTTGGCGCCTCAACTTGGATTAGATCAAGGTGGACCTCGGGCTTTCCTTGGTTTGTAGATTAACATTTCTAATTTGAACGGATATGGTCAGGGGATGCACGCGCAAATCCTCACTCTCTTTCCCGATATGTTTCCCGGCACGCTCGGCGCGGCGTTGGCGGGGAAGGCATTGGCCGAAAACAAATGGTCTTTCACCGCCACCAACCTGCGCGACTTCGCCACGGATAATTATAAGACGGTGGATGACACGCCCTTTGGCGGCGGCGCGGGGATGGTGATTAAACCGGACATCATTGATGCGGCCGTCAAAAACATTCCAAATGCAGGCCGCAAAATTTATCTTTCGCCGCGCGGGAAATTACTGAACCAGAATCTAGTGCGCGAACTCGCACAGGAACAAATCCTCACCCTCCTTTGCGGACGTTATGAAGGCGTCGATCAACGCGCCCTCGACCACCACAACTTTGAAGAAATCTCGGTCGGAGATTACATCCTCTCGGGCGGCGAACTGGCCGCGCAAATTTTGCTCGATGCCGTCATCCGCCTGCTGCCCGGCGTGCTGGGCAACGCCACCACGCACGACGAGGAAAGTTTCACCGAAAACCTGCTGGAATATCCACACTACACCCGGCCCCAGGAATGGCGCGGTCAGACCGTCCCAGACGTCCTTCTCTCCGGCCATCATGCTAAAATAAAAAGCTGGCGCCGGGAGCAGCAAATCGCTATAACCCGTGCCCGCAGGCCTGATTTATTGGGCCCGCCTAAAAAATAAAACGACAACAACAAAGGTGAAAACGGGATAAAACCCGCTGCCAAAGGAGACCAACATGGCGAAAGCTAAAGCCGCAGCCAAAGCTGCACCACAACCGCAACAGGGCAACCTGCTGCAACAACTCGAAGCCAAGCAAATGCAAAAGGCTTTGGGCGACAAAAAAATCCCCGAATTTTCCGCGGGCGACACCATCAAAGTGAACGTCAAAGTCGTCGAGGGCACGCGTGAACGTATTCAGGCCTTCGAAGGCGTTTGCATCGCGCGTAAAGAAGCCGGCGTAAACTCCGCCTTCACCGTCCGCAAAATCTCCGCCGGCGAAGGCGTTGAGCGGATTTTCCCGCTCTACTCCCCCCGCGTCGACAGCATCACCGTCGTCCGCAAAGGCCGCGTGCGCCGCGCGAAACTGTATTACCTGCGCCGCCTGACCGGCAAAGCCGCGCGTATTACGGAACGCAAAACAGGGCGGAAAGACGAAGAATAGAAGCAAGCATACAAGAGGCAAGAAGCAAGATTATTTTTTGCCTCTTGCTATCTTGCATCTATTGTTAAGGACACGCGCTTCGCGCCGAAGTCGTAAAATTGTTCTGATCGAACACCCGGTAGATAAACAGCATGCTATCGCCCTGCGCGGGCGAGCCTGTACTGGCTGTATCAACGAACAGGCAATCATAAGGCTGGCGCGTGCTATAGGCTGTCAGATCACCCGATAAAGACGTTGCCGTTGTCGCAGCGGAATATCCGCCCAACGTCGCAATTGCCGCGCAAACACGTGGACTTTTTAACTGCAACGCAATCGTATCCGCGGGCGTATAAGTCGGCCCCACCTTGGTCGTCGCGCCATTCGTGCCGTAATTTTTCAACACAGCGGGATAATAATAATTCACCGTATTATCAGCGGCGCTTGTAGGCGGCGAAGGCAGATGGTTCATATAAGCCGTGACCAAATCCGTCGCACCAGACGATCCCCAGCAATAACCAGCCAGGGTCGGATCGCCATTATTCCCGCGCGCATAGGATTTCCACGCCGCCGCGATGGCTTGGGCATCTGCGACAATATGCGCGGCATCAACTTTTGCCTGGTAAGCCTGGATCGCCTCAGATCCATAGGTTGTGCCCAATGCCGCGATCAGACTAAGCAGGCCAATGGCTAAAACGGTAGTGATCAGGTTATCCACTGAGCCGTCAGCCTAATGCACATTGGAATTGGAGGAATTGTTATTAGACGAACCATTGCTATTAGGAGAAGAACTTGATGCCTTGAAACTATCCGCCATCGCCTTCATCTTCGCGTCCCGTGCGGCTTTGCGCTTATCGGAAGCAGCCTTGCGCGTGGCCCGTTTGGCATCACGTTCGGATTTTTTCTTATCCATTTCGGCCTTGCGCGCGGCCTTTGCCCCTTCCTCGGCCCGTTTCTTTTCCGCGCGCTTTTTTAATTCCTCAGCATGGCGTGCTTTATAATCTTCCTTGGGAACCGCGGGCGCAATTGCCGATGGGACAGGATTCGCATTATTCACATTGCTGGCCGGGGCCGCCGTTGATGCGGCTGCTGTAGCCCCACCCGGATCCGCCGGCTTAGGCAGCGTCGGCGCGGAGGGAGCCACGGCAGAAGGCTGCGGCATGGGAATAGCAGACTGGACTCCCGCAGCGGCCGGAGAGGAAGCCGGAGGTGCGCCCAGCCCCGGCGTCTGCGCAAAAGACTGGGACGAAGCCAGCAAACCTGCCCCCAGGAAAAACGTAATGGCAAAACGGCTGATGATTTTCATGGCGCAACTCCGGAATTTTCACGCAGAAAGCGATTATATTGACTCGGCGCCCCTATGCAAACACCGACTTTTTATATTATCACATTGCCGGATTGCTTTGTATTATATTATTGTTCATGTTCGTTTGGTATTTTTGATACAGGCCCCGTGGCGGAATCGGTAGACGCCCACGACTTAAAATCGTGTGTCCTCGTGGCGTGCCGGTTCGAGTCCGGCCGGGGCCACCAGTCTTCGTGAGCGCAACGAGCAACAACGGACTGGCACGCCGCATTGCCGATTCCCTGACAAACCGGGAATTCCAGTTGTAAAACCTTGAGAAAGTTTTTATAACAACTGCACTCACAGCCGTTTTAATAATCCTCTTAACCTTAATTTTCCGGAAATACACTATGTCGACAATTTCGCGCAGAGACCTTTTACGGGCGGCAAGTTTTATTATGGTTTCGCCCGCCATACCTTCATTCGCGCCTGCGGCTCAAGCCAAATCATCCGCGCCCGTTACCTATGAAGCGCGCGCGAAAACGTGGGAAGAAATTGCAAAAGAGCTGTCCCAATTATTGGGAGAGCAATTAACCGTTTCACCTTTGCTCGCCAAAGAACGGGCCCTAATCCGCGTTGCCGATGTAACACCCGAAGATTTGAAAAAACAAATCGCAAAGGTGATGTACGCAACCTGGGAACCGGCGGGCAAAGGTTTTCAGCTGAAACAAACCACCGCCGACCGCAGGCGTTTGGAAAAATACCTGCAAGCGGAAAGAGCGGAAAAATTTAAAATTTGCATGCAAAATGTTTCAAAAAGCATCAAAGATTATTATGCTGAACAGGCCGAGCGCGGCTATCTGCCGCTCAGCAATCCTGTGGGCGCGCTCGGTCTTCAGATCGTTGACGCCATGGGGGCGCCAGCCTTGTCGAATATTTTGCTCTCGGGCGAGCGTGTGGTTTTTTCAACCAACCCCAGAGGAATGCAACACCACTTGAGTGACGATGCGATACGCAAGCCGCTGGAAAGATATAAAGATGAATGCAAGTTGCAGCAGGACAGCAAGCAAAGGTTGAAAGAGATCGTCCCCAATCCGGAAAATATCGATGATATCGCCGAAATTTCCCTGTCGCTTCGCCTGAATGAAGATTGCAACCTTGAAATCGGGACGATGGTGATCGGAAGCAACGGTGTCGCGCTATCGGATGTGCTAGAATCTCCCCCAAGCCCGTTGGAAAAACTGGAGCCGCCAGATAATATGGATGATGAAACGGATGGCGCGCAAAAACGCAAAGCGCCCCCAAAACATCGCCTGACGGTGCCGGATGACGATCCCTTCAAAGAATTTATCGATTTCTGTCGATTGGAAGATCAGAACATCCTCTCCACACCGCCCTTTAAAAATGCATCCCCCACTATCCGCGCCTGGTTTCAGGATCCTGTATCCTATGAACCGCTTGAAGCGATCACATCCGCAATTTTTATAGGCATGCCGCGATGGGGAAATCTGGTGATGCCGTTATACGACACCATTTTCGCGCCGTGCATGGGGGCCATTGGCGGCGATGAGTTTACTCAGGAAGATTTTTTAACCGGCCTGGACATCACCCCGGAAAGCAACAACCCGCAATCCGACGGCAACAGATGGTTTGCTTTAAAGCCCGGCATTGCGCCCGCGCGCGTTGACCGTAAATCCTTGCGTGATGCCATCAAAAACGGCGCGCCTGGAACCCTTGATATTATGGCGATGCGCGATTTTCTGGCGGCCAATCCGCCTGGCGTCCTTAATTACTCTGTGCAAAACATAGCGGGGCTGGCGGGATCAAATATAAAAGACTTCGAAGCGTCTTTTGATACCAAAGGCGGCGGAACAGGTGGAACCGTAGATTCTTTTGAAGAAGAAGCCATGCTGCGCTTTTTCCTGCTCGGCCTGCCGGATCAAGCGCTAAAAAATATTCTGAAGGGCGAAACCGTATCGGGACAATTTTCCGAATGCCCGGCCACAATGCAGCAAACAATCACCGAATGGCTTTATGATTGCGCGATCCAATATAACGAAATCATATTTGAATCCAACACCCCCCATAATAATCCCGACTATACAAAAACCACCCCGGTTATTTTGTGCGAACCGACACGGACATTCCCCCACGGCGTGCCGTCTGACACGCGCATCGCCGTAAGCTGTAAAGTTACGAAAGTATGCGAGAACTTTGACAACGAAGGCAGCAGCGGCTATTCGCCGCCCGAATTTTACGAGCTGGAAGAGGTACAGAAATCCACCTCTTTCCGCCCGGTGGATTACTACACATTCAAGGTTGATGTTACTTTCAGCAACGGTTTAAAAATGAACCGCGATTGCCATTTCCGGCATCATATCGGCAAGCCCGGGCCGCTGGCCGATCTGCCTAAGGACATGCGCGATATTCTTTCAAAAGCAAAACCAAGGCCGAAATCGATTGGCGATGGCGGCGTCAATCCACCCGCACCCGCGCCCTAATTCCGCGAATAAGACAAATGGCACGCATCCACACCCTGCATGCCTGACAGCAACTGGTTCAACGCAACCAATGGCGTGCTGATATTCCGCCCGACGGAAACGACGATGAACCGCCATTCATATTGCCCGAGCCGCGCCACCGTCGAAAAAGATCCCTTGGCGATTTTGTAACCGTGCTTGGTAAAAAACGCGCGCAATTCGTCCTCGGGCGGCGTGAAATTTTTACTGAACTGCAAATTCACCGCGACGGCGTAATGGGTGGGAAACAGGAATTCGATTTTCGATCCCCACATCATCACCATCATCAGCAATATGGCCAGAAACAGCCCGGGCAAATACATCCCTAATCCCACCAATACGCCGACCGCGGCCACCGCCCAAATGGACGCCGCCGTCGTCAGGCCGGAAATATTCAGCCCGTCGCGCATAATCACGCCCGCGCCCAAAAAACCGATGCCGGTGATAATTCCCTGAATCACCCGCCCCGGATCGCCGCCCGCAAAGACCTCCGCCCCGCCGAACCAGTGTTTTTGATAGCCCATCATCGCCGTCATCGCGCAGGAGGCCATGCATACGAAACTATACGTCCGCATCCCCGCCGCGCGGCCGCGATAAGACCGTTCATACCCCACCATCAGGCCAAGCAGCATCGCAATTACGATATCCAGAAAAATCACAGCTGAAGATTCCAACTGCGGCGTCAGCCATGCAAATTCAAAAAACGGCGGCAATGTCATGAATCTAAACATCCCCGAAACCGCGCGGGATGGCAAGGGGTCACATCCGGCTGGACCGGCGCGCAAACACTTAACCATGAAAGTATTAAATTTTTTGCTTTCACGGCGGATAAATAATATATTTACAAGTAATATTTTCGCCAAACTTTAAGGAGAATAGAATGACCATTCGATACAAGCTGAAATATTTGGGTGATAAGACATTAGAATCCCGCGCCGAACAATGCGCCGAAATCATTGCTACGGCCTACACGACAAGCAAAATTGGAAGACGCAGTGATAACTGGGCATTGCCGGCCCATATCACGATTAACATCGATAGCGGCGGCGGCCTGGAAATTGGCCATTTTGATGATGAAAGAACCCCTTATACAGGCCGTATGGCCATCATCACAGGCATAATAGGCGGCATTGGCCTGGGGCTCGGCAAAGAAGTTAATTTTGTCGATGATCTATCCGGATGCTGCATGACGCCGACAGCCGCAGCCGTTCGGTTTGCATCCTTCGATGATTTCGTTGATGCCGTGAATGTATTGGCGGCGAAGATGAAAATGACGCCTGTGCCCGTGAACCAAAACAACATTACCAGAAGGTCTACGGAACAGGGTTTCGGATTAAAGTAATTCTGGCATCTTGAAATAGATATAGCGGCTTTATCGACGGCTGGGACTCACGGAAGCGGCGGCCAGGAAAATCGCTGGGGATTATTGCGCTTCAGGTAATTTCAAAACTGAAACCCTAACTGGCGCGCCCGGAGAGATTCGAACTCCCGGCCTATTGCTTAGGATGCAACCGCTCTATCCAGCTGAGCTACGGGCGCGGTCGGATGCTCTAAAAATCAAAATAAAATCCCTCTCGTTTTGCTCTTCTCGCTTGCGATAGACCTTCAAGACGTTTTGCATCAGCCATTATTTCATGAATGATCCCTGTTTGAAGACCCAATCCCTTTTCAAGCTTATTCAGCACATCAACCGAAGGTTCACCAACTTCGCCGCTCTCTAATCCCTTGATGGTATTCGCGTCTAACCCGGAGCGTTCGCTAAGCCCTTCAACTGTCAAATTCCGGTCGGCACGGCTTCTTCTTATCCACTCACGCATGGCAGGAGAGAGTAACGACGGATCAGAAGCCCCGCCCGCATCCGAAGATTGAATCCCCACGGTTGGTGGCACCTTGTCTGAACCACCCTTGGATTGGGTCGCCGTTTCCATGCCGAGCCTTTGCAGTAAATTGTATGTCATAAAGGATGCCTCCAACGCCTAATGCTATACTAATATTTTCCCCAATTTACAAGCAGAACTCATGAATAAACGGGCCCTCCATTCTTTATCTGCCTGTGCCTCATTGAATATTCCACCTAATATGCTACGCAAAGATAACAAAAACTGAGGACCGATGACTGACGACCGGATAGACCTGCGCGTGGCTGAGCTGATCTGCTCGCGCCTGTGCCATGATTTGATTTCGCCCATCAGCGCCATCAACAACGGCATCGAACTGATCGCCGAGGTCGGCGACGAAGCCCGCCCTGATGCCGACCTGCTGATCGCCGACAGCGCCCGTAATGCATCCCGCCGCCTGCGCGCTTTCCGCTATGCCTATGGCCTCGCGGGACAGGATGTAAAGCTGGATGAAATCCGCTCCGTCGCCCTCGCCTATTTCGAAGATACCAAGGTCAACATCGATTGGCCGCCGACCTCCGTGGATATGCCCGCGGGCAGCGGCAAGGTGATTTTGAATTTGCTGCTGCTCACGCCTGATATCGTGCGCGGGGCTTGCACGGTGTCGCTGGCCGCCTCGCCGGGCGAGATCGCCGTTACCTACCGCAGCGCGAACGCGAAATTGGGCGAAGATATCGCCGCCGCATTGGACGGCGCGGTATTGCCCGACAACCTGGACCCGCGCACGGCGCACACCGTCTTGACCGCCGCGCAAGCCGCGCGCCTGGGCGCAAAGATCATCCACACTTCCGGTCCGGATAATGTGATGATCCGGTTGCATTGGAATAAATAGTCCGATAAATTGCCGCGATACAAATCAGACTGACCAGGAGCCTGTATCATGGGAGTTTTAGCGACAAGACGAAGAGGTTTTCATTTAACGCTTACGCGCTCTTGCGCTGATGGCACCCTTTACTGGCCGGATCGGAAAAGTGCCGAGATGGTAAAGTTCGTATCGAGCCTGCTCAACACATCCTTCACCACCAAAGGCGGACGCATCGGCAAGGCCGTTGATATCACAAAAATAGCCGAGCTTCCGTACCATGTTGAAACGAAGCGCGACCGCGAAGGACAGTATATCGATATCGCATTGCAAACTGACCACGTCACGCCAAAACGGTTTTATGTTTCCAATGCTGATTTTAAACGCCGCGATCAAATTGTAGAATTACTTGGCTTGCAAAAGCGCGACGGCCAGGATGATTTACTTGCTAAATACCAAGCTCCTGACGGCGTGCGCGTAGTTATTCGATTTGATGGCTTGCATGATTCCGTAGAGCGTAAGCCAAAATTTGCGCGAATTCCACAGCTAGCATAATTAAGATGACGCAACGCATCACCATCCGCCGCCCGGATGACTGGCACGCGCATTTCCGCACCGGCGCGATGCTGCGCCTCGTCGCGCCGCATCACGCCCGCGTTTTTGGCCGCGCCATCGCCATGCCGAATTTGGTCCCGCCGGTGACGACCGCAGCAATGGCGCGCGAATATAAAAAAGAATTTGATTTTTTAGCAGATGAGCAGACGAGCAGACGAGCAGACGAGAGAAAATTTACGCCATTGCTGACATGTTATTTGACGGACGGCACGGATGCGGACGACCTGGCGCAAGGCTATGAAGATAAAATTTTTGCGGCGGCGAAATTATACCCGGCCCATGCGACGACGAACTCCGCCCACGGCGTGACGGATGTCAAAAACATTTACGGTGCATTGGAACGCATGCAAAAAATCGGCATGCCCCTCCTCATCCACGGCGAAGTCACCGATCCCGCCGTCGACATTTTCGACCGCGAAAAAACCTTTATCGACAAAATCCTCGCGCCGCTGCGCCGGGATTTCCCCGGGCTGAAAATTGTGATGGAGCATATCACGACCGCCGACGCGGTGGATTTCGTCAATGCGCAAAACGGTGCAGTCGGCGCGACGATTACCGTCCACCACCTTCTCCTCAACCGCAACGACATGCTCGTGGGCGGCATCCGCCCGCATTATTATTGCCTGCCCATCATCAAGCGCGCGCGCCATCAAATCGCGCTGCGCGCCGCCGCGACATCCGGCAATGCCTGGTTCTTCCTCGGCACCGACAGCGCCCCGCACGCGCGCGATAAAAAAGAAACCGCCTGTGGCTGCGCCGGAGTTTACACCGGCCACGCCGCCATCGAATTATACGCCGAAGTTTTTGACGCAGAAGGCGCGCTCGACCGCCTGGAAAACTTCGCTTCCATCAACGGCGCGAAATTTTATGGTCTGCCCGTGAACGACGACACCATCACCCTCATCAAACAACCGCAAACCGTGCCGGACAAATTCATCGCCGACGACGGCATGGAACTGATCCCCTTCCGCGCGGGTGAAACCACCCCATGGAGCGTCGCATGAAATTTGCCTTCGTGGCCGCCAAAACGCCTGAGGCGCGCACCGCGCGCGTCGGCCTTGCCAAACGTTACGGCCACACCGCGCCGCATAAAGCGGATGTGATCATCGCGCTGGGCGGCGACGGGTTTATGCTGGAAACCCTGCACCGCTACATCGGTGAAGAAGCGCCGATATACGGCCTGAACCGCGGAACGGTCGGTTTTTTGATGAATGAATATCATATCCCCGGCCTGCCCGAACGCATCGCGCGCGCGGACCGCGTGACGCTCCATCCACTCCGCATGCTCGCCGAAACCGTGAAAGGCAAATCCGTCGAAGCCCTCGCCATCAACGAAGTTTCCATGCTGCGCGAAAGCCGCCAAGCCTGCAAAATCAGCATCTCCATTGACGGCCGCGCGCGCATGAAGGAAATGACGGGCGACGGCGTGATGGTCTGCACCTCTGCCGGTTCCACCGCCTATAACCTATCCGCCCACGGCCCGATTATTCCCCTGGGCAGCAACCTGCTCGGACTCACGCCCATCAATGCCTTCCGCCCCCGCCATTGGCGCGGCGCGCTGTTGCCGTCTAAATGCGAAGTGACCTTTGAAGTCCTCGACGCCGTCAAGCGCCCCGTCTCCGCCGTGGCGGATTTTACCGAGGTCCGCGACGTCAAACGCGTCTACGTCGCCGAGGAACGCGGCGTGTCATTGCACCTGCTGTTTGATCCGGAACACAACCTGGAAGAACGGATTTTAAACGAACAGTTTTGGAGTTAGCGCGCGCCGCGCAACCTACAAACCAAAACCGCCCAAAAGCGCATCAACAGACAGCTGATGTTTTCTCAGCAAGCCAACCAATTCTCCAATGCTTTTTTCCGGCCGCGCGCCCGCCTGCCGGGAACTGAAATATTGCCCGATCGTTGCGCTTTCCGTCGCGTTGCCATGTATCGCCTCGGCAATCATCAAGGCGGATTGGCCGCCTGCGTTCTTTTTCATCACATCCATAGGCTTCATTTTAACAAGCAAATCTTCCAAGACAGGCCAAAAATCTGTCAGCATGGCAAAGTGATGCTGAATAATATTACCGCGGCTCAGGCCGGTACGGTCTACGATTAAATGCAAAGCCGTTTCCTCGGAATTCTTCTTTTGCAAACCCAAATGTTCCGGCTCCATTTTCGCAATAATCTTTTTTGCCAGCGAAGCATAAGGCTGAACGGACACTTCATTAACGGTCAAGGTTTTCGCGCGCTGTATCGTCGAATGAAGCGGCGTGCAACCATCCCCGTCTCGCCGCCCCAGATCCCGTGGATGCATGCGGTCGACTAGCGTTTCAGCCAGATTGGTATAGCCGGATAAAACGGCCATATGCACCGGCATTTGCAAAACCTTATTCGTCCGTCCCAAAATCTCCGTCTCCATGACGGAAGCAAGGACGCCCGCCCGGCGCTCAAGTTCTTTTAATTCATCAGGCCTGGTTGACGGGCTGATAACGTGATTGCTCATAAACACGGTTAAAACGCCGTTGCCGTCGCGGTTTTGCAATGCGGGTTCGCGCAAGATGCCGCTGACCAAGGTAACCAAATGTTCATCGCTGAATTCTTTCCAATCGCTTTCGTTTAAATATTCTTTCAATTCCGCGCGAAACGGCTGACCTTCATCCGCCGTCAGAAAGCCTTGCATTTGCGCAACCAACTGGGTTGAAACCGGTTTGGACCGATAGGATGTTATGAAGTTTTCCACCCCGATTGTCTCAAGCGTTGCCTTCATCGCTGCATAATCCATTGGCGCTTACCCCTTTTTAGTATGAAGGCGGAGCGTAGCGATAAACATAAGAAAAAGCAAATTATTTTGAACGTCTATATGCTGTTTATGATTGACGCCGCAATTTCTCCCAATACTCCAACCGCTTTTTGATTTCGCGTTCAAAGCCGCGTTCAACAGGCGCGTAAAATTCCGCGCGCTTCATGCCGGGCGGAAAATAATTCAATCCCGAAAAACCCTCCGGCGTATCGGGATCATAAATATACCCGTCACTATACCCTAAATTCTTCATCAACTTCGTCGGCGCGTTCATCGCATAGGGCGGCGGCGTGAGCGATCCCGTATCCGCCGCCGCGCGCTTGGCCGCGCCGAACGCCTTATACCCCGCCACCGATTTCGGTGCCGTCGCCAGATAAATCACCGCTTGCGCCAATGCCAATTCACCTTCGGGTGAACCCAACCGTTCGTACGTTTGCCACGCCGCCATCGCTTGCAGCGCCGCATTCGGGTCCGCCATGCCGATATCTTCGTACGCCATGCGCACAATTCTTCGTGCGATAAATTCCGGATCCTCACCGCCCGCCAGCATGCGCGCCATCCAATAAAGCGCCGCATTCACATCCGATCCACGCACTGCCTTATGCAACGCGCTGATCAGATTATAATGCCCCTCCTGCGCCTTATCATACAACGGCGCGCGTTTTTGCAGGAGTTTTTGCAGCGCTTCTACATCCAACAACCTGTCATCCCGGGCGGAAGGCCGCAGGCCTGAAGACCCGGGATCCCATGACAATAAACTCTCCGCCATATTCAACAAATACCGCCCGTCCCCATCCGCCTGCTGCGCCAGCCACAACCGCGCATCATCCGTCACCGGCAAAACTTTCCCCGTCAATTTTTCCGCGCGCGCCAGCAATTGCAACAACGCATCATCATCCAACCGTTGCAAAACAATCACCTGACACCGCGACAACAACGCACCATTCAATTCAAACGAAGGATTTTCCGTCGTCGCGCCCACCAGCGTCACCGTGCCGTCTTCAACATAAGGCAAAAACGCATCCTGCTGCGCGCGGTTGAACCGATGTATCTCATCCACAAACAGTAACGTGCGCTCGCCCAGATTTTTATTCTCACGCGCGCGTTCAAACACTTTGCGCAAATCCGCGACGCCCGAAAAGACCGCCGAAATCGCCTCAAACCGGTACCCGCAAGCATCCGCCAGCAACCAGGCAATCGTCGTCTTCCCGCACCCCGGCGGGCCCCAAAAAATCAAGGACGTCAGATGCCGCGCCTCAACCATTTGCCGCAGCGCCCCGCCCGGCCCCAGCACATGCCCCTGCCCAATCACCTCATCCAGCGCCCGCGGCCGCAGCGCCGCGGCGAGCGGCTCGGCGGGCGCTTCAATCTCGGTTTTTTGGGTGCGTTTCACACCTTAATATATAGGGAAAAGAATTATTTTGGCGAACCAAAAAAATTGACATCGCTAAGATTTTATGTTATTTTAAGAACATATTAACAATAAAGAGAGGTTTTATGTCATTACATGCTCGCATCAGCACCCTCGCCACCAAAGCAAAATTGGAATGGTTGGAAGTTGGCAGTTTTTATTATTATTTTTCCAGCCAAGATGCTCGTTCTGATGAGAACGTTTTGATTGAATGGCTAAAACGGACTCCGCCAGAGGAGAGGTATTTAAAATTACGCCTGACAAATCCTTCGGGAAGAAGCATGTTTGACTATATTATTAACAACAATGAAAACACCAAAGAATATGATCATCCACGCACGTCTCTCGCATTTGCGGTACCTGAAGAACCCATCTTCTTTAAGCCCGCCCTTCGGGCTGAAAAATTTAAGCTCGCCGTTGAGGGACTAACCCCCAAGCAATGCAGAACCCTTATAAAAAAGAGCGGAATATACAACGTCCTCCAAGAAGAACAGATCCGGCCATATGCTAAAAAGGCCTTGGGCTATGACGATGCTCAGCTAGATAACTTTGTAAATAAATTGAGAAAAGACTACCTCGGTCTGCCCGGATTGTTACGCGCCACCATAAGAATAAGAATACCGGGGCTCTAACCAAGGCACCCTGAAGGCAGCATTGGGACCAATTTGCGTGGCATCTTTTTGCTTGACTTGCAGGGTATTTTGGTAGAAAATCGGGCATCTTTTAATTTTTACTAACAGAAAATGGTAAAAACCATGAGCCCATCCGACACACTAACCAAACCCACATATCAGGTGGCTGAGGATGTTACTTCCGGTCGTATCTGGGTTTCGACCAATGGCTTCAGTTTAGTCCAGGATGCATCGGGTAATTGGAAAGAAAGCGCCCCCTCCGCCTATGAACTTAAAGATGATTATACAGTGGTCGTGGATGAAACCCGCTCCCAAAGGTTGGTTGTGGCGGCCCTAGCCGCTGCAGGCAAACCGGTCCCCGATGATCACCGGCAAATAACCATCGATTTACCGCGTCATACAAGGCCACCGGGTAAATCCATTCCTATTATTTCTCCTTGACTCCCCCCCTCTTACCCCCTAAAAACACCCTCTTCCTGAGAATGTGGATGGCAACATCCCGCCGCTGGCCTGGCCGGAATGGACTATCGGGACAACCACAACAGGTCGACCAACAAAAATGGGGACCGCAAAGGAAAATACCATGGCAAATCTTGTCCAAGCCAAACATAAAATCGACCGCCGTCTTGGCGTCAACCTGTGGGGCCGCCCCAAATCGCCGCATAATAAACGCCCTGCCCGCCCCGGCCAGCACGGCGCGCGTAACAAAAAGCCGACCGATTTCGGCACGCAGTTGATGGCGAAACAAAAGCTGAAAGGCTACTACGGCAACATCGGCGAAAAACAATTCCGCAAATATTACGACGAAGCATCGCGCCGCAAAGGCGACACGTCTGAAAACCTGATCGCGCTGTTAGAATCCCGCCTCGACACGCTGATCTACCGCATGAAATTCGCCGCAACGGTCTTCGCCGCGCGCCAATTGGTCAGCCACGGCCACGTCCTCGTCAACGGCAAACGCGTCAACATCATTTCGTACCTGTGCAAAGAAGGCGACGTCATCGAACTGCGCGAAAAATCCCGCACCATCCCCGCCGTCCAAGCCGCAACGGAACTCCCGGAACGCGACGTGCCCGAATACCTCGAAGCCGACCACAAAAAATTCAGCGGCAAATACATCCGCACGCCCAAACTGGCCGACGTGCCATACCCGGTGATGATGGAACCGAATTTGGTGGTGGAGTTTTATTCGCGGTAATCGGAATAAAGATAAACCAAAAGAGGCGGGAGAATTCCGCCTCTTTTTTTATGCCATAGGTTTTGCATGCAATGCTTGGCTGCTGCGATGGAAGAAGATACCTATTCCAATCTTTATCATAATCCCGTGCTGCGGAGCTCTGGCGAAAAACTTGCAGAATTGGAAGTCATTGTAAAACTTGTAAAAGAGTCACATCGGCAACAAAAACCCACTGAACCACAAGAGTTTTAAAACTACCGCGCCAACGCCTGCATCGCCTCGCGCACATCCGCATGCGCCAAATTCAGCGCCGTTTCATCGCGCTGCCAGCGTTCCACCAGCATGCTCGCGTGCGTGAAATTCAGCTTGTCATAAAACATCAGCGTGCGCGACAGTTCCTGCGGATCCACCACGCGGTCCGCGCTGCGCCCCGCGCGGCCGAGCAAAAAGATCGACGCGAAATCCGGTTTCAAAATATTGTTCGCGCGGCAGCAAACCGCCAGGAATTCGCCCGATGAATGGGACAGCATCGCCGAAACCTTATCAATCGGCAAATGCAAAACCTCTGCGAACAGCGCGACAAACATATTCACCTGCCCGCGCCGCAGCGTGGTGATCAGCAGCCCCGACGTAATCCGCCGCGCCGCGTGCAATTGCTGCGCCACGTACCGAATTTCGGGCGTAATGATTTCAAGACCCGATGTGCGGGCGCTGAGAATTTCCTGCAGCGTCGCGTCCAGCGCCTCGTCAATCCGCGCACGATTCAAATTAAAACGCGCCTGGATCGCATGGCGCAATTCCTGCGACACCCACCAATAAACCGACAACGCCAAATCCCCGCGCATCTCGCGGCGCGTGATCAACGGCGCTTTCAAAGCCTCGCTGCGCTTCGCCGCGTCCATCAGCTGGTGCAGCGCGCTTTCTTCCAGCGCAATCGCGGTATTTTCCAGCAAGGATTGCAGCGCCATTTCATCATGCGATGCGATCAATGCCTTCACCACCTTGCCGCCCATCGATGAGCGGTGGGCGATGGCGCGGCGGTACTGCGTATCGCGCGCGTGGATGATGGCGATCAAATCCTCATCCTCTAAAATCTGTGACAGCACCAACACTGGCCGCGCGACGGAAATTTCATCATTCGCCAGCCAGACCATCAATTCGCGCGGCGCGTTATCCTGGCGCGCCAGGCGCTCGGCCAAGGTACGGCGCACGTCCAGTTCCACGCGCTGGACGATATGCATCAGAATGTCGGCGATCATTTCCTGTTCGACGGCATTGTTGCTGCTGAGCATTTCCATTACCGTATTGCCAAGCAGCAGCCGCGCGCGCTGGGACGGATCATTCGCCAACTCAATCAGCCAATTGGCCGAAAAGTTGTTTTCCAAATTATGTGCGCGGGAAGGCCAGCCGGTTTGGCTTTCTTCAGATGCCGTGATCGTTCCTAACGACATAAGAGTGACGCCTCCATGGGAAACAGCCCAAAAATCACTTTCTAATTAAATTTTAGCACGAAACTAATTAAATTTTCATTAATTATTTAAAAAAATTGTCATATTGCCTTTTATCGTTTTTCAGCGCAGCAGGCCCGCACCCCCTATCGAATTGTTATTTAGAAGCTGTTAACCTTTTTGATGTAGGCTAATAATAATTCCTACGATTCCCGCGGAAAAAGGAAGTTTCCATGCAATTGTCAGACATCAGCACCGGCACGGACCTATCGTCGATTTCGGCGGCCCGCTACCAGCAAGTCAATAACCAGGTCGCCTTCAGCCAGGTGGCCAGCACGAGCGAAAAACCGGCCCCCGTCGCCGCCAAAAGCAATTACAGCGCCGACACCCGCGCCAGCGTGCCGCAAACCAGCAACGCCCCCCAAACCACCGCCCGCAGCACAAACACCAGCAACGGCGTACAGTTGGGGCAATACGTGGATCTTTTTGCTTAAAGCAGACGGATAAACTTGCCCCAGTTCTTATGTTCCTGGATGATGCGGTAAAATTTCCGGTCATCGGTAATCATTGGCACGCCCAATAATTCAGCCAAAGCCAGATAATAACAATCATAAATCGGATGCTGCAGCGTAAGCGCAATCTGCCAAGCCCGGCTGGCAAGCCGCGCATGCGGCGTGACAGCAACCGGCACAGCGCGCAAGGTATGCCGACGCTGCTTGACCGCCGCAACCGACAAATGCCCGCGCCGCAAAGCAGTAATCAAAACATTATCACACTCCGCCCAGAATAAATCCGGCGCAAAAAGCTGATGCGATAATAATTCATAAGCGGCTTCACTGTTATGCTCCGGAAAAACCCATTTTATGCCGACCGAAGCATCAACGACATAATCCATTTATTTCGCCAAACCTTCACGCCGCCAGGATTTCAACTGCGCCGGACGCGGCAGGGACTGGAGCGGCGCCTTTTGCGCCAATTGTTTCAACCGCCGCACCAACGCCGTCGCAGTTTTCGCCCCGCGGCCAGGCAAGGGCTTCATGTCCGCCTGACGCAATTGCGTAGGTTCGCCTGTGACGAAAGAGGACTGATAATAGTCGAGCATTTTTTATTGTATCACGCCGGAGTCAATGATTGCAAGATCGGCGAGGGAAAATTAAATTCACCGAAACGCCGGCTCATACGGCCCTCGCAGCTTCCGTGAATGCAGCCGCCGTTGATCCTCGGTAATCAACTTCTCCATCGCGCGCAGGCCGATCAGCAAATGCTGGTCGCGCTGTGTTTCGTAAAACTGGTCCGCCATGCCCGGCATTTTCGGCAGGCCGTGCAGCGGCATATCCGACACGCATAAAAACGTCGCATAGGGCACGCGGTAACGGAAACCGTTCGCCGCAATCGTCGCGCTTTCCATATCCACCGCAATCGCGCGCGTTTGGTGGTGTTCAAACCGGATCTGCGCCGCGCCCTCGATTTCCCAATTGCGGTCCGCCGTCGTTAAAACCGCGCCGGTGCGCACCAATTGTTTCTGGTCATATTGCACCTTCCCCGTCACCTCGGTAATCGCGCCTTTGATCGCGATCTCCATTTCCGCCAATGTCGGGATTGGGACATGCAGCGGCAATTTTTCATCCAGAATATGATCGCCGCGCACATAAGTATGCGCCAAAACATAATCCCCAATCCGCTGCGTATTCGCGAGGCCCCCGCAATGCCCCAGCATAATCCACGCATCCGGCCGCAGCACCGCGATATGATCCGTCATCGTCTTCGCATTCGACGGGCCGACGCCGATATTGACGATCGTAATGCCCTTATTATTCGCGCGTTTCAAATGGTACGTCGGCATTTGCGGCTCGCGCCCCAACGGATGATCTTCACGCCAGACCGCGCCGCGCTTGCGCTGCAAACGGTAATCCGGCGTCACAAATCCATCATAGTCCAATTTCATTTCTTCCGGCCCGCCGCCGAATAAAATATCCTGCGCCAGTTTTTCAAACTGCTCCATGTAAAATTTGTAATTGGTGAAGATCACGAAATCCTGAAATTCATGCGCCGCCGTGCCGGTATAATGTTTCAAACGCACCAATGAATAATCCGTGCGCGGCGCGGTAAAAAGCGCCAATGGCCCCGGCCGCTGCGGCGTCGGCGACCAGCAATCATCGACGATCTCATCATCGAATTCCTCGCCGCCCGGCACGTCGAAATAATGCGGCAAACGGTTGCGCGCTTCGGGCGTCATCGCCAGGCCGCGCAACTCCTCATCCGTCAACGCATATAAAACCGGAATGCTTGTGGCGGACACGCCAACCTCAACCCGCACTTTCATATTTTCCATCAGCAAATGGATTTGTTCCAGATAATAACCCGCCATCACATCCGGCCGCGTCAAGGTCGCCGTATAGGTTCCGGTTTCCGTCACAAACCCAAATGCCGCGCGCGGATCGATGTCCATCAACCTATCCACGCGGATGCGGATTTCGGGATAATAAGCGCGCGCTTTTTCTTTCAACTTTCCTTTGACCACATATTCTTTCAACTTCGCTTTCAAATGCGCGGTCTGCGCGGCATAAATTTTTTCAATCTCCGCCATCGCCTTTTTCGCGTCGGATAAATTTCGGGCGGGTTGCGGTTTCATCCCGCCCGGCGCATGCCCAGCCATCCAATCATAAACCCGCTCAATCCGCTCCAGCGTCGGGCTTTTCCCCTGCTTCAGCCGCCCGACAAAGGCGCCGTCATTCAGCGCCCGATGGCCGAATTCGGTCAGGGATATGTCGGATTCCCGGCAGAAATCCGTGATATCCCGGATTAACTGAGCATGTGAAAGGGGTTTAAATTGCATAATTGCAATTATATCACAAAATATTGCTAATTGTCAATTTATCAAAATGCCCTTGAAATATGCATGAAAGTATTAAAAAATTTGCTTATGGTCGGAACATTTATTACACTTTCAATTGTAATATATCTTCCCTCTTACGAAAGCATACTAAACCATGTCAGTCACATTAGACCCCAAAACCATTCTTGCTGAACAGATCTCCACAGACGATCCAACGCCTGAGTTTGCATCCCTGGCAGAATTCCTGGCCAGATTTGCCATAGCGGTTACAAAAGATAAAGATTTTAAAAATGCGAATGCAAAAGATATCGTGGCGAACACTTTGCAAAATTTTATGGCTGACTGTGATAAAGCGGCACAACCAGACCTTATGGTGAAAGAAGGCAATCCATACCGCGCCATGATAGATTCCAAAGAAGTGAAGCAATATCTGAACAACTGGCTTAAATATCTAAGGGAAGCCGAAGTGGATGATCCCCAGGACTACAAAGAAAGTATTTTGTATTATATGGAGGATTTATTCTCAGGCATTCAAATAAACGCGCCCGAACTAACAGATAAAGTTAAATTGCTGGAGAATTTTTATACGCACGGGATCGATGCGCTCAGCGATTGTCTGCTTTTTGAACATGCAGAATTATTACAAGCAGGCTTTATAACGGAATTTGAAGCTCCGTTATCAACTGCCATGGCCAGACTTATGCGCAGCGCGATCACCGGAAATCTCACCAAATTAGCAGCGATAAAAAGCACTGTCCCAGACAGTTTGGTTATTTTTGAACATTTAAACGGTGGGCAGCCCCTAAGCAGGTCTTATTTAATCGGCGATAAGTCGACAGGCCCTCAAAACAAACACACGCCGTAATTAAGAAATACCGAGCAAAGACTGAGAAAATTGCGCTGCGTCAAAGGCTTGCAAGTCCGCCGCACCCTCGCCCACGCCGATGGCGTGGATGGGCAGGCCGAATTGCCGCGCCAGCGCCACCACCACGCCCGCCTTGGCCGTGCCGTCCAGTTTGGTGACGATCAAACCCGTCACCTCCACCAGTTCCTTAAACGTCCTGGTCTGCGCGACCGCGTTCTGTCCCGTCGTGGCGTCCAGCACCAGCAGCACCGCATGCGGCGCCGTTTCGTCCACCCGGCGGATCACGCGCACGACCTTTTGCAGCTCCGCCATCAAATCGCCCTTGTTATGCAGCCGCCCGGCCGTGTCCATCAGCAGCACATCCGCTCCCGCCATGCGTGCCGCAACCAACGCCTCATGCGCAACCGCCGCGCTATCTGAACCCTGAGATTTC
>Ga0206950_1011_pt1 | contig 56039 bp, 55 predicted proteins | sample Alteio_BWOrgHeat_41_FD_152954 | JGI IMG/M metagenome (GOLD analysis project Ga0206950, IMG submission 152954) | Enriched cells from forest soil in Barre Woods Harvard Forest LTER site, Petersham, Massachusetts, United States -... | ecosystem: Environmental > Terrestrial > Soil > Temperate forest >... | reverse complement strand
ATTTCTATTATCTTGCTATTATCACAAGACCCCGCCGTTTTTAACTGGGTGACGGGATTGGGACACGCGCTTATTTACATAGCTGCCATACTAACGTTATGGAGCATGATTATTTATTTGAAAATTGCGGCAGAAGAATTGCGGGATCATGATACCCATATTACTTGACAGATTTACCTAATTCTGTAGAATTCATGCCTTATGCGGGAATAGCTCAGCTGGTAGAGCGCAACCTTGCCAAGGTTGAGGTCGCGAGTTCGAATCTCGTTTCCCGCTCCAGTTTCAAGTTTTCAGTTTCAATAATCACAGTATTTGGTTGGGTGGCAGAGTGGTTATGCAGCGGCCTGCAAAGCCGCGGACGTCGGTTCGATTCCGTCCTCAACCTCCAGGCTTCGTCTGTTCATACCTGAACACCGCTCATACCTGAACACCGCTGCGGCACCTAGTGCCCGCAGTCCGTCTGTACAGCTGCGAGTTTTGTGGCGAAGGCGGGCTTTAAGATTATCTTCAGCAAGCCGCTAATATAGATAGGTTGGCATCGAGGAACTCTCAAAAATGAAAAAATCTCTTTCTTTTCTAGCAATTGGCTTTTGTTGTATGTCTTTATCGGGTTGCGTGGTGTCGGAGAGACCTGTTGCTTATGGGCCACGTGCTGTTGGGCCGGAACCCGTGCTGGTTTACCCTGCAGAGCCGCTTGTTGGGGAGACGGTTGTTATCGATGGTTTGCCTTTCTATCGACATTACTATAATGGCCGCCCTTATTATCATCATCGCCGTTAGTTTTGAATCTCCTCATACATGAAATCAGTACTGTTATCGAAATTCGCCCGAGATTTATGAGCTTAAAAATTTCACTTAAACGACTTAATTTAACGCGTTAATGATTATTTTCATTCGATTAGATCCGGGTGGGGTAGGGGGATTGATACAGGGGTGTAGAATCCTTATAATGCCCCCTAGTTTCCAGAAGTAAAAATTAGGAAATTCAACTAAATTGCCCGGGTGGCGAAATTGGTAGACGCAAGGGACTTAAAATCCCTCGGATTAATCCTCCGTGCCGGTTCGAGTCCGGCCCCGGGCACCAACTAAAATCTTGTTCTACAATGTATTTGTCTTGGTTCCCCTGTATTAAGTTAGTTCATGTTTACACCTTACTAACAACGGCGAGCGCAGTACGAGCGTAACTCGCCCAACATGGGGGTAAACATGGCTGCAAAAACACGTCTTAAAAGTGGTAACTTTCGCATTCAGTTTCGTGTGAAAGGATTGAAGTTAATTTCAAGAAGCTTCTCTTCTGAAGCGGAAGCGGATGCTTATCAGGCTCGAATAGAGTCTGAGCTAAGCAGTATTCAGGAGGCCGATAAAGCGAAGTTGCCAATCGACATGGCGGCGCTATTTCGCACGTTGCACCCAGATCTGCAAAAGGTGGTTCAATTGTTGCCGATTTTTGGCAAAGTGCTGGGGGCGATTTCAGGGAATGAATTGACCCTTTCACAGCTTATTGATCAATTTGTGTATCAATATGACAAAAAAGACAAGAATATTATCAAACGCCTTGAGTGGTGGTGCGGTCAATATGGGCATTTAAAAATTGATAATTTATCTACTGATCATATTAGATATGGCATTAATACCCTTTTAAGCATTGGCAGTACGGGTAAATGTGGGATATCGCCTCAGACAACCAATCGGTTTAAGGCTAACCTTTCATCTGTTTTTGAGTTTGGAAAAAATAAGTATCATCTTAAAGGCAATCCGTGCGCTGATATAAAAGGAAAACCTGAAGGGAAGGGTAGGAAACGCTATTTAACAGAGGAAGAACAACGACGTTTTATTCTTGCTGCCAAGCAAAGTAAATGGGAAAAGCTTTACCTGCTGATATTGATGGCTGATCTTCACCCGCTTTCGCAGAGTCATCGTTAAGCAACTTTTGTCCAGTATTGCTCAAATTTTTCGGGAGAGCAATACCCCAATGTCGAATGTCGACGTTCACGGTTGTAAAAAATCTCTATATACTCAAAGATCGCATTTTTAGCCTCTTCTCTCGTTTCAAAAGTACAATCAAACATCAATTCAGTTTTCAAAGTATGAAAAAATGTTTCAGTCACAGCGTTGTCAAAACAATTTCCCTTACCACTCATGCTAGGCTTAACTCCAAAATCAGCTAAAATAGCCTGGAAATCATGAGAAGCATACTGGGAACCCTTGTCTGAATGATGAATCAGCCCCGCTTTTGGCTTTCTGGCCCAATAAGCCATTAAAAACGCCTTTATAACCAATTCTCGTGTCATTCTATCGCTCATTGCCCAACCCACTATTTTCCTTGAATAAACATCAAGCACTACTGCCAAATAAACCCAGCCCTCAAGCGTCCGGCAATGCGTTATGTCAGCGGTCCAGATACGATTAGGCTCGGAAACTGTAAAGTTTTGTTCTAACAGATTAGGTGCTACAGAAAATTTGTGCTGAGAATCAGTCGTTGCTTTGAACTTCCGTTTGTGTTTGGCTTGAATATTATTTTCTTTCATAATGCGTGCGACTCTTTTACGACTGCATTTTTCACCTTGATCTTTCAGCTCCGCATGGATCCTAGGCGAGCCATAACGATTTTTTTTGCTCGTATGAATTAACTCAATTTTACTTAACAATCTTTTGTTTTCCAATTCACGTTCACTCCTTTTATCTTGTTTCCACCTATAATAACCGCTTTCAGATACTTCAAAAACTTGGCAAAGTTCTTGAGTCCCAAATTCCCCAACATGGTCCTTAATAAAGGCATATTTTACCCTTGGGGATTGACGAAATATGCCATTGCTTTTTTTAGGATGTCTCGCTCTCTTCTTAAGCGATCAACTTCTTTTTGTAATGCTTTAAAAGCAGCATCTTCTGGCTTTAAATAGCCTTTGCCAGGGAAAGCAGATTTTATATTTCCTTCCTTTAATAAAGCTTTTTTCCATTTACTCAAAGCACTTTTGCTGATCCCAAGGCGATCGGCTGCTTCTTCAAGCTTATAGCCTTGTTGTGTTACCAACTTTACAGCCTCTTCTTTAAAATCCGCTGTATAATTTTTCTTGACCAATTTAACTCTCGGTTTAGACATTTTAAGCTCCTTTGCTAATTAACTAAATATTACCAAAGTTTCTTTTCGATGTCTCCGTTAAATCGGGTGAAGATCAGGCTATTACCACGGGAGCAAGAAGGGGGGAGCTAGCAAAACTTAAGTGGAATGACATTGATTGGGATAATTCTCAAATGTTTTGTGGTGATACCAAAAATGGTTCCGACAAGATTTTGCCTTTAACAGATGCGGTAAAAAACGAGCTAAAGCGATTCAGGGCAGTTGGAAGTGGCTTGGTGTTTGGAAATCCAAAAAGACCCAAAAGGCCATATGATTTTCGGAATGAGTGGACAGCCGCTTTAGAGGAAGCCAAGATTGATGTTATAGATGAGAAAGGTGAAAAGTTGGTATTTCACTCCATGCGGCACACGTTCTGTTCAACGCTTTCGAACACTGGCGCAGAGCTTCATGAAATAGCGGCATTGGCGGGGCATAAGAGTATTCAGACTACGATGAGATATACGCATACGAACGGGAATCGACTTGCATGTGTGATTAATAAGACATTTAGCGAATTAGGGAATGCTGTAAACGGGAGCGATAATCCATGCGCAATTGAGGTAATAGGTTCACATCCACACCCACATCAAATACTACGCTTTTTGCCTTTGACTCCCACAGTGTGTATTTGTGTGGTTTTTGATCCAACTACTATGGAACCAAATAACTTTGACTTCAGACAAAAAAACTTCACGTTACCGGCGCCATTTAAGTGGGTTTTGAAAGTAAAAACTGATATTAAACTTGTACTGAAGGTAAATAGAGCAATATTGAAAAATGCAGAAGAGTTGGTGTTTTCTTCAAAATTGTGTGATAAGCTTGATAAGTATGTAAGAAATTTTTCCAAGTATCGTGTGGAAAGTGAAATAGAAGTGCTTGGGAATGTTACCGAAAATAGCCATTATATCTTAAGTAGGTTAGTTGTAAGGGAACCAGTCAGTTCGTAATAAGCAGTTTCCTTGTGTTTTTCATTTGATAAATTTTATCACTTATTTAATTCGACAATATTTTTTTGGGAGGCTTAGCCTATGAACAATGAAGAAATGATTACATCAACTCATGGTACATTTGAAGGGATACGTCGCTTTGATAGCAATGGCAATGAATATTGGCTAGCACGCGAATTGGGGCCACTGCTCGACTATCATAAGTGGCAAAATTTTGAACTTGTCATTGAAAAGGCAGTTGTTGCTTGTCAGCAGTCAGGAAAGCCAATGGCAGACCATTTTACTGAAATCAGTAAAATGGTCGACCTAGGGTCTGGTTCTAGGCGTAAGATTAAGGATTTTGAGTTATCTCGCTATGCTTGTTACTTAATTCTCCAAAATGGCGACTCATCTAAGCCTGTGATAGCTAATGGGCAGACCTATTTTGCTTTTCAAACCCGTAGGCAAGAATTAAGTGATAGCGAGTATTTCAAACAACTTACTGAAGATGAGAGGCGATTAGCGATTCGTAACGAATTGACCAAGCATAATAAAGATCTGGCTGCAGTCGCGAAAAAGTCAGGGGTAGTAACATCGTTGGACTATGCGATTTTTCAAGACCATGGTTATAAGGGGCTTTATGGTGGTCGTGGAGCAAAGGAGATCCATGAAATCAAAGGCCTTAAGAAAAGCCAAAAGATTCTTGATCATATGGGAAGTACGGAATTGGCCGCTAATTTATTTCGAGCAACTCAAACGGAAGACAAATTACAACGCAATCAAGTACGGGGTAAGGAGTTAGCCAATCAGACCCACTTAGAGGTTGGTAAGAAAGTACGTCAAACCATTGAAGAACTGGGCGGTACGATGCCGGAAGCGCTGCCAGCCGAGAGCAAAAGCATTAAGCAACTCGAAAGGAGCAGAAAAAAGGTAGAAATACCAAGGGAGGTAACCTGAGCCAGCGCAATACGGGCGCAATATTGCCCCCAAAAGTCCTCAAATCGTCCCAAACCCTCTTGACAGATCCCATTGATTTCTATAGAGTTTGGTCTTGTATATACGTGTGTGACATGGACTTAAAATCCCTCGGATTAATCCTCCGTGCCGGTTCGAGTCCGGCCCCGGGCACCAACAAACATATTGTAATCAAAGTTATCTATTATGAGCATTCTTGAACCGCTTAGGCTTTTTATCGTCGGATCACGCGATATATCACGTCTAGGTTTCCTATGGCGCACATTTGTGTTTACGGTCTCTGTGCCAGAATCCGTCAATTTAATATCGCCCAATTTATTTGACACTGTTGGATCTCAACCGATCCTGGTAATGCTGTTAGTTTCGATAGCCATGCTAGTGTCGGTAACAGGAACTATATGTGCATTTATTGGAAGGCTAAATGATTTAGATATGTCTGGTTGGTGGCTATTGTTAATTCTTTTTCCGCCTATTTTTGTACTTCTATGGTTTTATTTGCTGCTGAAGCCAAGAGCCAATGGTATGAAGAATTGATGAGTTGATTGATTCTAGACTTCATTCAATTTTTAAGATTTGATTTTGATGGAGCTGGCATATTTGGAATAGTCTCATTGGAAAAGAGCTGCATTTTCAGCTAATTTTTTTAAAAGCTTTGCAACGACCGTCCAGATTTTACAAGGATGATGTTGAACTGGATTTTAAAGAGAATTGTCGTATAAGGTTTTGTCGTGTTTTTAAGGCGGCAGTATTGAATGTTGTGCCGCTTTCAGTAAAAGCATGTTTTGTCCTGTATTGCAATAAGGTTAAATTTTGATTATGGCTAACAATAGTATCTTCTTGTGATTTGGTTAGTTCTATCGGCGTTTGTACCATCTTTAATAATGCTGCTGGCATTCTAGCCGTCTCTAAAGTTTCTGTTTGAGTATTAACTAATAACACTGAAAAAGAATCAGCATGTTTAGCATAGTAACGAGCGCTTTTCAGTGCAAAGGTTACACAACTATAAAAATCTTTTTGAAGACGTAAGTCTGATTCTGGTGTGATAACACGCATATTTGGAAAAGTAGTTTTGCAGGTTGCAGTTAAGCTGTCTAAGCTATTCCCGGGCTCGGAATCCAAAATGAAGCTTACTTTAGAGGTTGGATTAACAAAAATACTAACAGCATGTATTCCTATAAAAGCAACTATAGTAAAGGTTTTAATAGATGTTTGTTGTTCTAAGTCTTGACTTGCTTGTTGGAGTAGGTGTTGTATATCTTCTGCATTTCCAGCATAAACCTTATGTGTTAATTGGAGCTCTGCTATTTTAGGGTTGAGTGTTTGATTAATCCATTGTTTTGCTATCTGATAAGTTAGGAAATATTCTCCCATTCTGTAACGGTTTTTATTATTATCATTATCTTCATCATCGTTATCATGAGCATCACTGGAAGATACAAAACCTTCCTCAAGTAATGGGTTTTTAGGGTTTTGTCTTAGTTTTTCTATCACTACTGCATATTCCGTATTAAAAATTTGGCGAGCTTCATCACTTAGCGCTAATGTTTTAACGATGTTCCCTGGTCTTAGATATGTATCCACCCCATAGCGCACCGTATATTTTGAATTTGAATTTTGCTTTTTCTGAGGAGAGGGTTGTTGGAGAGTAGCATTTAGTTGATTTCTTGTCATTAAGACAACAATAGTATCTGAATCATTATAGGCATCTTCAGAATATCCTGCTATTTTGAAACTTTTATCTCGAGGTTTGGAACTATACCCATGCTTTTCTAACTTAAAGCGTGCATATTTCGAGGAGCCTATCCATATTTCTTGTATATTAGGGTTGTTAATAAGTATTTTTTCGGCAGCTTTTTTATAAAAAGCCAAAATCATCTCTTCTTTGACACCAGCAGAGTATTCAATAGAATCGAACAATATAATAGTCCCATCTTCTGAAAAAACGGTCCAGGATTGTGCTAACCAGTCTGTTTTGTTTGGATCTATTTTATTCGTAATTGTTAGGGTAATTCCATAAATAGAATTGTAGGCGTGTTGTGCAGATTCCTGCCCGGCACCTTTAATATGTTGACAACACCGTGTTTTAAGGCCGGCGACAAGCGCTATGGGATCTGGTTTTGCCAAAGGTCTTAACACATATTTATTATAATCCGTGCTAATTTCAGCGCCATCGACAATCACAGTAGGCACAAAAGTAAATGGTTTTTCATTTTCTTGGGCGTATTTGATCAAATCTTCGATATCCCCATTGGAATAACCATGCTCTAAGGCAGCTACTACTGTGTCCTGATATTTTGCAGGTAGACCTGGAAAGTCTTGCAATCTTAAATCGATTAAAGATTGCAGCGTAACTTTTGCATCGCGTATATTATAAATATCTATTATCTTTCGAATAAGAAGTATTAGACTTGCTTGTATATTTTTAAGAAAGTCCGCTTTGATTTTTTCTCTTGCAAGCGTTGATGATGAGGACGCTGAGGACGACGCTGAGGACGACGCTGAGGACGACGCTGAGGACGACATGGAAGCAGTTTCTATTTTTTTCAGTTCGGCTTTTACCTTGGGTAAGAATGCTTCAATTAGATGTTGATAAGCCAAAGGGCATTGTGAGATAAGCATATTCCAAAAATCGATTCGAGGAGTGTTCGTTTTTGGTAAATTATTTTCAATAAAAGTTTTTATATTTTTTTCAATATTATTGCCAGAAAGTAAATTTTCACGTACGGTAGTAAAAAGATTATTACCCAGACGCATTTTCATTTCCAAATCGCTGGCAGCCCTTAATATAGCCATATGGCGAGTGCCAAACTTATTTCGTTTAACAAAACCAAACCAGGTTTCAATATCCCAATGGCCTTTGGTGGGAATTTTAAATTCATTTGCCTCATTTATAACGTTATTAATGGGTTTATCTTTTTCTACTCTTTGAACGAGTTGATGAAGATAAGCGTCCACCTCTGTTATATTTGGAAATAAAACAGCCAATTTAAAACAAAATTTTCTGTGCAGTATCGATAGATCTGAAGGTCCATGTGCGGAAAGTATGGATTCCAATCTTGAAACGATATTTTCATATAACGCTGGTTTAAACCCATAGAAGCTCCCAAGCAAACTTTCCGAATTTTTAGTAACCTCCATATTTTGAGGAGAATTAGAAGAAGTTGGCTGAGGATGAGAAATTTTTTCTTTTTCCCATATGGGTAAAGCAGTTCCAAACATAAGATGAATCAGTTTTCGAATTTCACATTTTAGCAAGATTTTAAGCTCATAAACCTCAATAATGGTTTTTATCATATCTGGAATATAAATATCAGAATATTCAGTATTTAAAATTGAAATAATCTCTTGTGATTCTCTTTCTGAAACATTATGTTCCTTGGCTTTTTTTGCTAGTCTTTGTTCAAATACTATTTTAATACTATCACCTTGAGTATCAGATTGAAGCATTGTGTTCGAGATATTGAGTGTCTGCAAAAATTCCGGTCTATTTTTCAATAGACAGCCAAGGCCGTTGTAATTGTTCGTGGTTGCCGAGATTTTTAGAAATTTTTGGGTAATTGTTGCGTGAGAATGTTTACTCAATAATTCTATTATTTCCGTGTTTTGATATTTATTCGCTTTTACCAGAATTGATGCAATGGTGTATGCTTGTACTGTAGGGGTCTTTTTTTGAAGAATAACACATAGTTTTTGATAGATTGGTTCATAGAATTTGGATTCAAGTTCTCCTGGGACCATACTAGCAAAAAATAACACGGAAGAGAGATCTTCTTCTGATACCAGTGAATCTAGTATTATTTGAAAATCTGTTTTGACTTCTATTAAATATTGTATAGCACAAAGTAAATCTTTTTTATCTTTAACATGTACAAAGGGACGAAAATACTCATCCGCATCTTCAGAATCAGGACTATCCGTATTCACAAACATTCTGATAAAACTTTTCAATAAGGCAGGGTTAACTGAAATCCCAAATTTTTCTTTCATTGATTGAACTGCTTTCATGGGAACAAGACTTGTGAAACGCCAATTTCCTTGACCTTCATTAGATAGAGAATAATTTCCGTTGAAATCATCTTTTGTGCAGATAATTTCTTTTTGGATGCAAAGAATAGCGGATAATCTTTTCTCGAAAAGTTGAAATAAAGGCAGTTCTCTTTCGTCGAAATCTTTCCCTGAAAGATATCGAATTGGGTCTATTTGAGCTGAATATGCATTTGCAATACTGCCGACAATTCCGTTGGGTAAGGGCCCATTGCATCTTTTAAGACATTCCTCAAAAGGTCTGTTAGTAGACCATAAAGTGACAATATTCAAAAGGAATTTATTGGGTTCTATTTCTGATTCGTATGGTTGAAATATTAATTGACTTTGTTTTTCGTCTAATTCACGACACAACAATAATAACGCAAAAAACTTCTCTTGGGTGAATGTTGAATATAGCAAGTGTGCTTCAAAAATTTCTGATTTTGGTAGGTGTTTTATTTGTGCTTGTATTTCTGGCCGCTTTAAAAGAAAATAAATTGCTTCTAAAATATCTTGAAAAACGGAAGTATTTTTATCGTAACTATATGTATTGGTATTTTTCATATAGCCGTCTAATCCGGAGAAATAAGGTGCGAGCAAGGAGATATCGAAAATACCTTCGGGCTGTAAAGATAACATTAATTCAAGCGCGGTTAGCGGTAGAACACCTACGATGTTGGTTCCGATACTATAAGCATGGTTGTTTTCTGGATTTTCCCATTTAATATTCTTGCTGTAACTAATAACTCTTGTCAAGTTGTTTTTAAGAGCTTCTAATGCTTTTGCCTGATTTTCTTTATGATTATAACTGGCGTTGTGCGCTTGGATATAAGATTTTAAAATGGGGTCTAAAAGTTTTTTGGAAGTTGATTTTTCAGAATTTTGTTCAGAACGTTTCTGGTTGCATAATATAAAAGGCGCATCAAAAGACCATGAAGTAACAATAGCTAGTAGAGAATCCGTAAATTGTATTTTCGATTCGTATTGTTGAAATGCTTCTTGACCTCTTTTTTCGCCTAGTTCCCGATATAACAATAATAATGCAGTAAATTTTTCTTGGGTAAAGGTTGAGTCAGAGTAATGGGTAATCACCTCTGCCGAGGGCAGTATTTTTAGTTGCTCTTGTATTTCCGGTTGCTTTAAAAGAAACTCAACCGAGTCTAAAATGTCTTCTAAAGTGGAAAAATTTTTACCTTCAAAATTAGCTTTATTTTTTGCGTAATAATCTAAAGCAACAAAGCATCCGGCAAGTAATGAGATATCTAATACACCTTGTTTTAATGAGGCCATAAACTGAATTGCTGCGAATGGCAAGATGTTTGTAAGAAAAATATTTTGTTCTCGAAGCACAGTCACAGTATCTATGATGGTATATCTTGGCATTTGCCACTTAATATCTTTAGCACAATGAACAAGTATTGTTGAATTCCTCTTGAACTTTTCTAACTCTCGCGTTGCTTTTTCTTCAGAAGAAGGAGCGAGGGGGAGAGTGTTTATATATTCTGCTAAAACTTTTTCGATAAGCATCTTGGATGGCAGTTGTGAAGCGTTTTGAGTAGGCCATTTTTCGACGCATAACTTAAAAGGTGTTTCAAAAGGCCAAGAAATAACAATTTCCAATAGAGGATAAGTTGGCTTTATTTTAGCTTCGTATTGTTGAAATATTGCTTGACCCTGTGCTCCACCGAGTTCACGACACAAGAATAATAGGGCGGCAAATTTTTCAGTTGTAAAAACAGAATCTTTAGAGTTGTGATCCAGTGTTTCTACTGTGGGTAGATTTCCGAGTTGTTGTTGTATTTCCGGTTGGTTTAAAAGAAACTCAATTGAATCTAAAATATGTTTTAAATTAGAAAAGTTTTTACCTTCGAAAGTAGCTTTGTTGTTTAAGTAATAATCTAGAGCCGTAAAATATAGTTGCAAAACAGAGATATGGCATGTGTTTTGACGTAATTGATCGATAGGGACACTTAAGAGGCTTTCTATTAATTTTTGCGTTGTTGATTGTTTTTGGGTTGCTGATAACATAAAAAACTCCCTCACCATAACAAACTACTTAAAAAGCCAATTTTAAGCTAGATGAAGGGCGAATGTATCATATTTGGGTTTCAAATGCAAGCGAAAGCGTGTATCGGTTGCAGAAGGAAAAGACTATTGAGATAAATCGACAAATGGGCTCTAGACTTTTGTTTTAACTTGTTTTTTAGCTTCATACACTTGGATTATGCAGTATTCAATAACAAAGTCAAATAACTTTATTTTTTCAATTTTCCATAGCCGGTTTTATTGAAAACCTGTTGAATTTTTGAGCCAGCGCAATGCGGGCGCAATATTGCCCTCAAAAGCCCTGAAATCGCCCCAAACCCCCTTGACAGATCCCATTGATTTCTATAGAGTTTGGTCTTGTATATATGTGTGTGACATGGACTTAAAATCCCTCGGATTATCCTCTGTTAAATGATAAAATTTCAGGAGTGAAAATAGATGAATAAGAAATTAATTTTGACCTTGGCCCTGGTTTTTGGCATAGGTATTTTTGCTGTAACAGTACGTGCGGAATGTGCAAATGGTAGTTGTACACCGATTCATGTTGGGATTCTCGATGAAGTGTTACCGAATCAAAAAATTGATATGCTTAAAATGGATGCTGAAGGATCTGAATTTTGGATTATGGAAGGTGCCAAATTGTTGCTTGCAAATCCAGAGCTTATTTTAATGATGGAGTGGGATACCAGGCATTTAACCAGAAATGGTGTTGAAGTCAAAAACTTTATTACATTGTTACAAGAGAGTGGTTTTCATGCATGGTCTGTTGCTAAAGGTGGAAAGCTAAAGCCGGTGACCTATGCAAGTTTAGAGAAAGATGCAACTTTTGACTTGGTCTTATCGAGGAATCCTGAAGCCTTTTAAGTGACTTCTATGAAATATGGAATGTACAAAATACTTTCGATACTCCGTCGAAAACTCCAAAAAATACTGGGCATCCCAAGCTTAGGGGTTAGAGCCATTGTTTTAAATAAGGCAGGCGAAATATTATTGGTAAAACATTCCTATGAGTCTGGATGGTTTTTGCCTGGGGGCGGGGTCGACAAAAATGAATCCATACAGGCAGCCGTTAAGCGGGAGTTAAAGGAAGAAGCGGGAATTTGTGTGGTAGGCGAGCCAAAACTCTTTGCTTGTTATATTCATTCTATTCTAGGGGCTATGGATTATCCCTTTCTCTTTATCATTCAGGATTATACTGAAATAAAAGCGAATAGCCCCGAAATTGCGGAATACGGCTTTTATCCTTACGAAGCACTGCCGGAGACAACCTCACCAGGAACGCTAAGAAGGCTTAAAGAATATTTTGATAAAGTACCTGTCTCAGAAAAATGGTAATTTTATAGCGAGAATTTCAAATGAAAAATCAAATGGTTTATGCAATTGTGGGGGGAGCTGGGTTTTTAGGCCAGCATCTTTTGCATCTTCTGCTCCATGATCCCCAAACGGAAGGTGCTCGGATTGTTTTAATGGACAAAGCACCCACTATTGAAGGGTTAACCCTTATGTATCCAGAAGATTTTTTGAACCCCAGCGTCGCTTGCTATTTGAATGTCGATATCGCACACAATAACAAATTAGTTGAAATGCTAAAAGGCGTTGATGTGGTCTTTCATTTAGCCGCTGCTATTGCCTATGGGCGAAAAAATAAAGATTTATTATCCAGAGTGAATACAGGGGGGATTCAGAAAATCATTGAAAGTTCAGAAGCAGTGGGCGTTAAAAAAATAATTTATGTTTCGTCGTGCGCGGTTTTAAAATGTTTAGATAGAAAAGAAAAAATTGAATTAACCTCGGAAGAAAATTCTGAAAAGAATTGGGATGAAGAAAAATTCTGTTATTACGGTCGGAGTAAATATGACGGTGAACAGTTAGTACTTCAGGCAACCCATTTAGAGACAGCAGTTGTTATTCCTGGTATTTTATTAGGCCCTGGTCCTTGTCATCATGCCAGTATTTTACCTTTTGAAATTGCTGGCAAGAAAAAATGGACATTAGTGCCTAAAGGCGGATCTAATTATATTGATGTGCGCGATGTTGCCGAAGGCTTAGTGGCACTTGCACGACAGTCTACGATAAAAGGGCAGGGAAGATATTTAATGGTTTCGCATAATTTGGAACATCGCGAGTTGTTACAAGCAATTGCTGGTTGCTTTAATAGAACCCTACGGTTTATTGAATTACCAAGATTATTAAGCCCATTCATTGGATATTGTTTTTCAGTGTTAGAATGGTTATTGCCTAAAAAATCGCCTTATTCTAAAGAAGGAGCACTTCAGGCTTTTAGATACCGTTATTTTAGTTATCAAAAAGCCTTCGATGAATTAAATTGGAAGCCAAGCCATACTTTGCAAGAAACTTTAGAAGACACTATTCATTGGTTAAAAAAAACAGAAGCAGGTGTTCAATAAATGGAATATGAAAAAACACCGATGGTTATCACGGGTGCAACTGGGTTTTTAGGCAAATATTTAGCAGAGGAATTAGCAGGTCGGGGCCATGAGGTTTATGCAGTAACGCGAGATGCCAAAAAAGCAGAAGCTATTTTTAAAAATTCTGAGATAAAGGTCATCGCCGCTTCCATTAATGATATGGAGTCTTTAAAAAAAATACCAAAATATGCACGAATTTTCCATTGTGCTGCGATTACAGGTTCCATTCAGTCAAAAAAAGAAGCTTATAAGACAGTGAATGTGGTGGGGACGGTTAATATGCTTCATATGGCCTTGGAAAGTGCTGCAAAAAGTTTTACGTTTGTGAGTAGTGTCTCGGCTGTGGGTGCTGTTGGAACAATCCATCACCCGATTACAGAAAAAACAATTTCCGATCCAGGGACGTTTTATGGAGAGAGTAAGCGTTTGGCAGAAAGTATGATATTGGAAATGGCGCCTGGCTCGATGCCGGTAACCATTATTAGACCATCCCTTATTTATGGGGCAGGGCAACGTGCTTCATCGGGTGCGGGTGCATTATTTAATGTATGCAAACGCGGAATAGTTCCTGTTATTGGCAATGTAGAATCCTTGATTCCTTTGGTTTATGTCAAAAATGTTGTGTCGGGGATTATTCATTTAACCTTAAGCCATTCCGATCATGAGATCTTCAATGTTTCAGATCTAACGCCTTATAGTTTGAAAACACTGTCAGATATTTTAAGTGGGCCTCAATATAAAAAATATATGAAAATACCGAACTTTTTGACATCTATGATTAGTAATTTTTCAGAAAATCTTTCACATTTTTTACAAAAGGATTTTGGTTTGCGTTTAGAAGTGATAAAAGCCTTAGGACATAGTGGTTTTATTATGAATATTGATAAAGCCCTACAGTTTGGCTATTTGCCGGAAGCAACCGAGGATGCCATCAAAACCCTTTAAATGGCTATCAAAAAACAGGGATGTTTTTAGGAAGCGTGGGGTATCCATTTGAATACAGTGCCCAACTAATACTACCATCTGGGTTCAAAGTGGGAATTGAGACGAGTCCAGCTGTGTTTTGGGGAATACCGCCGCTCATGATAGGATGCCCGCCCATGGGTGGGAAAACACTTGGGTTACCTGCCACAAAAACAGTGCACGGTGGGAATATAGAAGAAAGTCTAAAAATACCTGCGACATAAATATTAGGAGAAGTAATAGGAATCAAAATAGAATCATTACCTGTTGAATTGTAACTGGGACCACCGCCATTAGCAATGATCAATGGCACCGTATTTAGCACCGTTCCATCCATATTGGTACAATCGATTGCGCCACTCTGCCCTAAATATTCGATGACGATTTCATGGCCCATATCTATAGCGGTAAATAAATCAACAGTTCTTGTTTGGGAAATATAGGATTGATAACTGGGGATCGCAACCGCAGCTAAAATGGCTATAATACACACGGTAATCATTAATTCGATAAGTGAAAACCCTTGTTTCATTTTCCATTTTTTCATTTTAAGGACTTGTTTTTTGGCGCGTTAATTGATAAATAGCATTTTCGAAGTCTTCTTGTAAACGAACCATAGTACTGGTTTTGTCCAATAATTCTCGATTAAGATTAGATAATCTTTTATCACGATTCATTAATTCACTTTGTAAAATCAGGTATTGTTCTTTGAGTTTCAGTAATTCATTTTCAAGCTGCTTGTTTTTATGGTGCAATTTTGAGCGTAAAGTCCGATCTTTACTGGATTTATCATGAATTTGCTGATAGGTGGTTAAAATAGCCCGTGCACTATCAAATTCTATAGATGGATTGCGCATGATATACCTCTCAAAAGTCGCGTTAATGAAAGTAAGGTTAGTACAGTATTTTCAAAAAATAAAGCCACAAGCATAAATTATTTTAGTTTGCTTAGTAGCGTTAAGTGTTTTTGGGTAGAACGACTGTTGAATTTGTGCGCATTAACGTACAGATATTATTGAATGTGTAGAAATTTTTTCAAGTGTTTTAAAAACGAACCCGATGGTGGGTTTTTTCCGGATAGATATTTTTCGGCCATAAAATGTCCATGACGTTTTGCCCATTGTCTGGCAGATAAGCCACTGTTATCCTCCTCATCTACCAAGATATCGGGATGCTTTAGCAAGGCATTTAAGATATTGCTATAGCCATGCCGCGCTGCCCAGTGCAGGGGGGTTAGGCCATCGACATCTTTTAGATTGACCTCAATGGCATTGACAGAGAGCAAGAGATTGACTGCTTCTTCGTGGTTATACATCACGGCTAAGTGCAACGGAGTGCGTTGTTCGTTATCACGTGCATTTATCTCAAGATTATGAATCGAAAGCAAGACAGCCATCACATGGGCGTGTCCATTACGGGCTGCCAAATGAAAAGCGGTTGTGGCATTTTTATCCGCTAAATTAACCATAATGCCGGGCGCGGTTAAAAGGACAGTAACGGTTTCTGTAAATCCGTGCCAGGCAGCCCAATGGAGCGCCGTCCAGCCGTCGCTATTGACTGTATTGGGATTAATTTCTGGCACTGCTAACAATGCATCCACAATATCCGAATGCCCTAAACGCGCAGCGATATGGAGTGGAGTCCAACCATTGCTGCTAATGGGGTTAGGATTAATATTCGGAACAGTTAATAAAAGTTTCAGGGTTTCTGTTAAGCCTTCACGTGCAGCCAAGTGCAATGGGGTCATTCCTTGTGCGTCAGGTAAATTGATATCCACACCATGATGGGATAAGCACTTCAAAATATGGGAAATATCACCTTCTGCAACGGCTTTTTGGAGCTCTCGGGTATACTGAAGGGCAAGATTGACTTGTTCGGTGACTTTTTCATTCGATACGCCACTTTCTTTTAGCTTGTCTGTTAAAGACTCAAAATGATGCGCATTGGTAAGCACATTGTGCATCGCACTGGCATGAACGACCGATTTTAGACGTTCCCCTTCTATAATGGATTTTTGTACTAGGTTAGTATTGGGTAATATAGAGGTACGGTTATCCATGAGATAAAAATTATCCAAGGTATAATGTTTAATAAAGTGAATGGTTTCTTCCCGCCCTTTAGGGGTTGCAGTCGATTGTGGTGCTCTTATTTCAGGGTTAGACAGTAATTTTTTAAAGCCAGCCAATTCTTGTTGAACGGAATTTGAACAAACGGTTTCGAAAGTGTCAAAATTGGTGGTCATTAAGATCCGAAGCCCTGCCTTTAGACGGAGTGGATTAGGACGCGAGATATCGCGCAACCATTTGCGAATAGTTTCTTCAAGCTCGAGTTGTTCGATTGAATTTAATGGCATAGTTGAAGTTTAGCACAAGAAGGGGTCAAATCTAGATCACGTACTACAGTACCTGATCTAGATTTGACCCCTTCTTCTCCCTTCTTGTCGCTGTATATAAAAACAGTCTAAAGTGGGGATGGTTTTTCAGGTATGCTAGGGGTTATGACAGAAACAGTAGAAAGGCTAGAAGCTTTAAAAGCAGAAATCAACACACACAATTATCGATATTATGTGCTGGCAGCCCCAACCATTTCGGATGCAGAATATGATCGGCTATTTCGGGAACTTGTCGCGCTAGAGACGACATTTCCCGAGTTAAAAACCTTAGATTCTCCTACCCAACGCGTGGGAGCACCCCCTTTAAAAGATTTTCCAGAAGTTTCCCATTTGGTTCCCATGTTATCGTTAGATAATGCGTTTAGCAGTGAAGAAGTCCATGAGTTTGCAAAGCGAATGACCGATCGCTTAAAAACCGAAGATTCATTTTTGTTTTCCGTCGAACCCAAATTGGATGGAATTGCGGTCACGCTACTTTATAAAAAAGGGGTTTTGGTGTCAGGAGCGACGCGAGGAGATGGCATTACGGGTGAAGAAATTACCGAAAATTTAAGAACTATTCCGACCATTCCCTTAACTTTGTCTTTCATAACGTCGTTCGAGCCCGCTCCCGAATTACTAGAAGTTCGAGGTGAAGTGTTTATGCCCAAAGCAGGGTTTGAAGCACTCAATCGCGAAGCATTGGAAAGCGATAAAAAGATTTTTGTGAATCCGCGTAATGCCGCCGCAGGCAGTTTAAGACAATTAGATTCCCGGATCACAGCCGAACGGCCTTTAAGTTTTTTTGCTTATTCGTTAACTAGAATGGAAAGTCCTAATTTTGATTTTAAATCTCAAAGTGAATGTCTAACACAACTTAAAAAATTTGGTTTTCCAATTTGTCCTGAAAACAAAATAGTGGATGGTGTTGAAGGATGTTTAGATTATTATCAAAAATTATTAGCCAAACGTCATGGATTGCCGTACGAAATTGATGGCATTGTTTATAAAGTCGATAATTTAGAGTTACAAGAGCGTTTAGGTTTTGTTTCTCGTGCGCCTCGTTGGGCGATTGCGCATAAATTTCCGGCCGAAGAAGCAGTTAGCGAAATTTTAACGGTTGAATTTCAAGTGGGCAGAACGGGGGCTTTAACACCCGTGGCGCGATTAAAACCCGTCTTTGTGGGTGGTGCAACGGTGAGCAATGCCACTTTACATAATTTAGATGAAATTGAACGTAAAGATATTCGCATTCATGATCACGTGGTTGTGCGTCGTGCAGGCGATGTGATTCCCGAAGTCGCTCGGGTTATTTTAGAAAAGCGCCCCAGCCATGTGAAAGAGATTATATTACCAGTCGTATGCCCGGTTTGTGGTGCAGCAGTATTGCGAGAAGAAGGGATAGCTGCTGCGCGTTGCATGGGTGGATTAGGATGCCCCGCGCAGCTAAAAGCCGCTATTTTACATTTTGCCTCTAGACGCGCTTTAAATATCGATGGCTTAGGCGATAAATTGGTGGATCAATTAGTGGATGGGGAATGGGTTCGAACGGTGGCCGATTTGTATCACTTAGATTTAACTGTTTTATCCAATTTGGAACGCATGGGTGAAAAATCGGCTGAAAATTTAATATCCGCGATTGAAAAAAGCAAAAAAACAACTTTTGCGCGGTTTATTTATGCCTTAGGCATTCGAGAAGTGGGAGAGCGAACTGCCGAAATTTTAGCGAATGAATTTGCCGATTTAGAGGCTATTTTTGCAGTGGATGAAATTGCTTTACAAGAAATTCCGGATATTGGTCCTGTGGTAGCCGAGCATATTGTGGCTTTTTTTAAACAAAAGCATAATATAGAGGTGATTGAACGCTTATTAAAAGCGGGTATCCATTGGCCAGCACGTGTAGTTGTGGCAAGAGAAACGTTGCCGTTAGCCGGAAAAACATTTGTGTTAACCGGTGGATTAAAAACATTAAGTCGTGAAACGGCTAAAGAACAACTCGCCTTGTTAGGCGCTAAAATCAGCGAAAGCGTTTCTAAAAAAACGGATTTTGTGGTGGTGGGGGAAGATGCGGGTTCTAAATTGGCCAAGGCAAAGGCATTGAATATTCAGTTATTGGATGAGCAGGAATTGTTGGAATTGCTTGAAAAAGTGCGATGATGTTCGTTCAAAAACCCCTTTGAAGAGGGTCGTGAGCGTAGCGAGCGGGGGATGTTAGCGAAATGTCGGCAAATAATAAACATTTTCCCGCACGCCCTGATTTTGCATCAGAAAAAATACTTGTTCGGGATTAACTTCAAATTTAACGGGTTTAAAATCCATGATTTGAATAAAATATTCATCGATATGTTTTCGGCGATAGGCTTCTATTAATAACCAATGGACATGCTGAGCATAGGTGTCTAAGACATCTGGATGATCTAATTGTTGTTCTAAATTTTTATTGGGTAAAACTTTATCAATCACGCAAACAAACGCATAGATTAAGGCATCGATGAGATCGGAGGTGGGTTGATAGGTTAATTCACTCAAAGAGGGGTCTAGCACCCGATAAATAAGCTCAAATAAGGATTCTACCCCTAAAACATAGTCGGTCTCATTATCATCCTCTTCTTCTGGGCATGGGGTAAATAAAAGAGACAATTCAAAATAAATTCGAGCATGATCTAAGAGGCTCACCGCATCTTTTTGAATGGGACAGGCCTCATAATTTTGTTCATATAAAAGCCCTAATAAAGAATAGAGATCGGCCAGCAGGGGACAGACACGACTATTGTCGGATTTAAAAGCCATTAATAAAGCAACTCTAAAAGCCTCTTTGGCTTCTGCAAAGTTTCCGATCGATAAAATAACGCCCGCAATGCGATGGGCATAGGCGTGCGTTGCCCACGTTTCTTGGTCGGTTTCTGTGACATTTGCCAGATATTCTAGACCCTTATTAATGTAAAAGAGTGGATGGGAAACGCTTGAATTTTCTTTAGATTGATCAGTGACCAATAAGTCGGCAATGGAGATGGCCGATTGTGCCAAAATTAATTTATCTTTGTCGTTCAAATAATCTTGTCGATTGGCTTCGAATGCTATCATTACTTGTTGGTAATCATAAATGGCCGAGCCAAAGGCGGCCTTGTCTTCTAAAAGCTCGGCTCGTTTGAAATAGGCATGGGCAATTTGAGAATTCCAGTTATTCTTCCGAAGCGGTCGGGGGATTTTTTTTAATAAAGCGATGGCCGAATTAATATGGATATTACTCTGATTATGGGAAGCACTTTCATCCACAGATAGGGTATAATAGGCCGCAGCCAGTAGGGCTTGTTGCTCATTCACCGGCGGCTTTGTGCGTTCAAACAGATGAACAAAGCGCTTGGCCAATGAAAGCGGGTAGGTGAAAGGGGCCTTTTGTGTGGTAGCCATATTCTTATGTTAAGAGGTCTTGATGGAATTCACAACTTTAAATGATCTATTAGGCTGGGCGGAGGGCGTTTTTTCTGAAAACAGTCTGCACTTTGGCCATGGAACAGATAATGCTTGGGATGAAGCTGTCTCACTAGCTTTATTTGTTTTAAAGCTAGCCCCGGATGTCGATTCTACCGTTGGCGAGCGCCTGATTTCCCCAGATGAAAAAAAAGCTTTTGTTTCCTTGGTGAATCGTCGAGTGAGTGAACGAATACCAGTTCCTTATCTAACTAATGAAGCGTGGTTTGCAGGCTTAAAATTTTATATTGATGAACGAGCACTAATTCCGCGTTCCCCTTTTGCGGAACTTATTCGAAACGGTTTTCAGCCTTGGTTGGGGGAACGTCCCGTCAAACGGGTTTTAGATCTCTGTACCGGTGGGGGATGTTTGGCCATTGCCACGGCTTATGCTTTTCCAAAAGCCATGATTGATGCAGTCGATATTTCAAAAACTGCCTTAGCAGTGGCAGAAAAAAATATTGCCCTACATGGTTGTCAGAATCGCGTTCAGTTAATTGAAGCCGATCTTTTTTCTGGATTAAAAGAGAAACAGTATGATCTCATTATTAGCAATCCACCGTATGTGGGGGTCGAAGAAATGGAAAATTTGCCAGCAGAATTTAAATGGGAACCCAAGATGGCGCTTGTCGCTGGAAATGATGGTTTAGATTTAGTGAAACAGATTTTGAAAAACAGTTTAAATCATTTAAACCCACAAGGATTATTGTTTGTGGAAGTTGGTAATTCAATGGAAGCCTTGGAAAACCAATATCCCAACACCCCTTTTACTTGGTTAGAATTTGAGCATGGGGGGCATGGTATTTTTATGTTAGAAGCGGAGGATAAAGCATGTTGGCAGGAATTTTAACGTTTTTAGGGGGATTTGCGGTACTGTACTTCATGGTTAGAACCATTCGAAATAACCCTGAAATGTTAAATAAAGCAAATATGAGTAAAAGCTTAACCACCATGGGCATTTTAGCGCTGATTTTAATTGGCACTATTGGGGCAATCATTTTATTTTTACGCCATTAAAAGAGGAAAGAAAGATGTTTGATATTGCGGTAATAGGTGCAACGGGTCTTGTCGGCGAGGCGATCATTTCAATTTTAGAAGAACGACGATTTCCGGTTCGAAAATTGTATGCGTTGGCGAGTCATCGTTCAGAAGGTAAAACAGTTTTATTTAAAAATAAAAATATTTTAGTCGAAGATCTAGCGCAGTTTGATTTTACCAAGGTACAGATTGCTTTATTTTCCGCAGGCAGTGCGGTGTCGGAAAAATATGTACCTCAAGCGGTTGCAGCCGGTGCGATTGTTATCGATAACACCTCCTATTTTCGATTAGAACCGGATGTGCCTTTGGTGATCCCAGAAGTGAATAGTGAATGCATTGCCAATGTGCATGATCGGGGAATTATTGCCAATCCAAATTGTTCAACGATTCAAATGTTGGTTGCGCTAAAACCGTTGTATGACGCCGTTGGAATTAGTCGAATCAATGTGGCAACGTATCAAGCGGTTTCAGGAACGGGTAGAACAGCGATCACTGAATTAATTGAACAGGTTGGACAACTGCTGAATGGCAAGGCAATTGATCCAAAAGTTTATCCTAAACAAATTGCTTTTAATGTGTTACCACATTGTGATAGTCGACAGGAAAATGGCTATACCCGTGAAGAAATGAAAATGTTTTGGGAAACACAGAAAATTTTAAATGATCCGGATATTATGGTAAATGCAACCGCTGTGCGTGTTCCCGTTTTGTATGGTCATTCGGAAGCAATTAATTTAGAAACCATTCAAAAAATATCCGCTGCCGAGGCAAAAGAAATTCTCTATAAGGCGCCGGGTATTATTGTGTTAGACGAAGACGGAGTGGATGGTTATCCAACCCCTATTCCAGAAGCATCGGGGACAGATGCTGTTTTTGTAGGTCGAATTCGGGACGATTTTACTCATCCTTTTGGGCTTAATTTATGGGTAGTTGCCGATAATGTCCGAAAAGGCGCCGCGTTGAATGCCGTTCAAATTGCCGAGATTTTGGTTAGCCAGTATTTGTGAACTATACTGTAACGGCAGTGTTTAATGAGAGGCTGACTCGATGAAGCTTAATCAAGGGATAAAAGGTACTTGGCTAATGGGATTGGCTTTGGTTGTGGCGCTGCTACTTCCGAAGATAGCTTTCTCACTCTCGATGAAGCTTAATCAAGGGATAAAAGGTACTTGGCTAATGGGATTGGCTTTGGTTGTGGCGCTGCTACTTCCGAAGATAGCTTTCTCACTTGGTTTTGGTGAAATCAGATTATATTCCTATTTAAATGAACCCTTGGATGCAGAAATCGAGCTATTAGGCGCAGAGGATGTCGATCTCAGTCAAGTATTGATTACCCTCGCTTCTACAGAAGATTTTAAAAAAGTCCAGTTGGCCCGGCCTTATTTTTTAACGCGTTTACGTTTTACGCTGATAATGCATGACGATCGCGAGTTTATTCATGTCACCACAGAAGAAAATGTCAAACAACCGTTTTTAGAATTTCTAGTCGTTTTATCATGGCCAGATGGACGCTTGGTGCGTGGATATACGGTATTGTTAGATCCACCCCCACTCAATCGATCGCGTGCGGAAATAAACAATCGGAAGGCATTGCGTTATTTTGCAGCAAAAAATTCAAAAAATTTAAATCTCAGCAAATCATCAACGGTTGCGAATAATACCTATGGGAATAGTGAGTCTCATTCTGATTCTGATGATGCAGTTAACGAGGCAGCTGTTGCAGATTTGCAGTTAAAAAATTTTCGAAATTTTGAAAATTTATTTCAACCATTGGAAGAAGAGGGCCATCCTATTGTACAGGATGAGCCGATTGTGCGTTCTAAGCCCAAGGAGGGATCTAAACCTAAAACAGAAACGGTATCATTGGCGCCTTCAATATCATCCCTTGTCGCTTCTAGGGAACTTGCCGAACCGCCGATGGTTTCAAAGCCGACTGCAAGTTCTCCGGCTACTTCGCCGCTCATTGTCACAACTTCAGATAATAAGCTCTTATGGGGAAGTGGTTTTGCATTATTGTTTGTGGTTGGGTTATCGGCTTGGGTATTTCGTCAAAGGCAAGATCCATTACCATTGCGTATTTCAAATAATAGACCTTTATCAAAAATAAAAACAGAGTCGTTTGATGACGAAATGCACATAAAGCTGACTTTAGCAAAAGAATATTTTATGATAAACGATAAAGAAAGTGCAGGAGAAATACTAGATGATGTTGTCTCCAGAGGAAATATCCAAGATCAAGAAGCGGCAAGAGAGTTGCTGAAAAAAATATGAATCGCATCGTATTAGGCCTGGAATATGATGGCAGTCAGTTTCACGGTTGGCAAAAACAAAAAAGTGTACCTTCTATTCAATCGGTACTTGAAAAAGCTTTAAGTACAGTGGCCGATGAACCTATCGAGACCATTTGTGCGGGTCGTACCGATGCCGCTGTGCACGCCACAGCACAAGTAGTTCATTTTGATACCACTCGTGTTCGTCAAGACAAAGCGTGGGTACTGGGGGCAAATGCCTTATTGCCACCGGCAATTCGGGTTTGCTGGGCAAAGCTTACCTTGCCAAGCTTTAATGCGCGCCGTTCGGCGATTCGTCGGCGCTACCGGTATATTATTTATAATCACGCCATTCGGCCCAGTTTAATGCGTGACTATGTTGCTTGGGATTACCGAGCTTTAGATCATCAAAAAATGGCAGAGGCCGCCAAAAGTTGGGTAGGCGAACATGATTTTAGTGCTTTTAGGGCTTCAGGATGCCAGAGCCACTCCCCCATTCGAATTTTGCATTCCCTTCAAGTTGTTCGACTGGGAGATCATATTATCTTGGAATTTGTCGCCAATGCTTTTTTACAGCATATGGTGCGCAATATGGTTGGTGTATTATTAGAAATTGGCATAGGGGAAAAGCCTGTTTCTTGGGCTAGAGCGGTTCTAGAGACTCGCGATCGCCGGCTGGCGGGGGTAACAGCGCTTGCAGCAGGATTGTATCTAGTTGAGGTACAATACCCAGAGTTGTTTGGGTTGCCCTCTGGGGCAATAGGTCCTTGGTTTTTAAATATAGGTAAGGAATCGGTGCTATAATGAGTTGGCTTTCTAAGTTGTTACCATCCAAAATTCTTTCCAGTACGGTAAGAAAAAAAGAAATTCCAGAAGGGCTATGGCGTAAGTGTCCTGATTGCCAGGCCTTTTTGTTTAAAGCCGATCTAGAGCGAAATCTAGAGGTTTGTCCTAAATGTAGTTATCACCTTCGCATCTCGGCGCGTAAGCGTTTAGATTTATTTTTGGATCCGGATTTTCGTGAAGAGTTAGCCAAAGATGTTCTGCCGGAAGATCGATTAAAATTTCGAGATACTAAAAAATATAAAGATCGTTTGGCAGCGGCACAAAAATCGACAGGGGAAAAAGAAGCGTTATTGGTGATGCGTGGCAAACTGAAAGGAATTCCCATTGTGGCTGCAGCATTTGAATTTGATTTTATTGGTGGTTCGATGGGTGCTGCAGTTGGAGAGCGCTTTGTACAAGGAATTAATAGTGCTTTGCATCACCAAACAGCATTTATTTGTTTTGCCTGTAGTGGTGGTGCGAGAATGCAGGAATCGTTGATATCGCTCATGCAAATGGCAAAAACCAGCGCTGCGTTGGGACGATTAGCAGAGCGCAACTTGCCGTATTTATCTGTTTTGGTCGATCCCTGTATGGGGGGAGTCTCGGCGAGTTTGGCGATGTTGGGCGATATTAATATTGCAGAACCCAAAGCATTAATTGGGTTTGCCGGACCTAAAGTGATTGAACAAACAGTGCGAGAAATTCTGCCAGAAGGCTTTCAACGCAGTGAATTTTTACTAGAAAAGGGGGCGATCGATAAAGTGGTTGATCGCCGTGAATTAAGGGATCAAATCGCTAGCATTTTAGCGAAATTAACACATCGAGAAGGATTTTATGATGCACGAACTTAATATGATTGATTGTGGTATTTTGGGAATTGTGTCTCTGTCTGTTATTTTTGGGTTGTTTCGAGGTTTTGCGCGCGAAGCCATTTCATTATTTACGTGGGTTGCAGCCATCACGCTTGGCATTTTGTATTCGGAGGAAGTGGGCAGTTGTTTTTCAACGATTTCGGCTGCCGGTGCAAGATTGATTATTGGTTTTGTGATGATTGTTTTAGTCTCGCTTATTGTTGGTGGTATTATTAATTTTTCTATTGGAAAACTTATTTCCAGAACTAAATTTAATCTACCCGACAGAGTAATGGGTAGTTTATTTGGATTGGCGCGAGGGGTATTTGCAGTTTCAGTGGCAATATTGATTGTTACACCAACGATTCTAGCCGAAAAAGATTTATGGAAAGGGTCTGTTTTAATTCCTGAATTTTCTCCTCTCACCCATTGGATAAAAGAACGTTTTCCAGAAGATATGCTCAAAGATTATATGCATCCCTTCGAGAAAAACAATCACAGCGACGATTTAGATAAGGGCAGCAAACCCAACTCGGATAATGGGGCCGCGCTTTAAAACTTCTCCTGGGATATACCCAGTTGTTTTATAGCCCGCTTGACCCACCAAGTCGATCGAAGAAAAGTTAACGGCTTCAAAAACACGGTAGCGTGCAACCATCGACAACGCCGCCCCGATCCTATTTTGGCTGAGCGAGGTGTTTGCAGTAAAGAGTCGTGGTTGTTTCCAGACATCTATCTTTGTGCCAAGCTTTAGTAAATCGGATTGAAAAAGATCTGGCGCATCCAGACTTAAGGCATAGGATTTAAAAACCCCATTGCTCCCATATCGTAGAGCCAGTTGGGTGAGATGATTGGGCGATTTAATAAAATTGTTTAACTGATACTCTGTTCCATAAGGGGCGTATGCCATTCGGATACCGGGTAAATAGCGATAATCGCCAATATTGAGCGTGGGGTATTCCCATTGTTGACGTCCTTCAACCACGTAGTCGCCCATGGTAAAGGCAGAATAAAACAGAAAAGGATCTAGCAAGTCTAAGCAGGCTCTTCTTCGAACGCTATGCGCTGTTAGAACCGTTTTTTGGTGCCAGGCATTAACGGTTTTGATGTAATTGTTCATATCATGACCAGAGTTTGCAAAGGTATTATCTTTAGGCCCTGCATCCATGGCATAGAGTGTTTGCGCGATAGTTGTCTCAACATAAAGATTAGCTTCTCGGCTATCGATCACATTGGAGTCAAGCCAGCGGCTACGTAATTGGGTTGCTAAAATGGTTTCAGCCTCCATGCCTGCGCTGTCGGCTGCTGCTTGTTCGTGTAAGGGTAATTGTTGGTACGCAACAGGGTCATATGAGGTGCTGCCACTCCAAGGGGCAATACGGTATCTGGAAACATGCACACCGAATTCGCGAAATCTAAAACCATGACCAAATACTTCGTGTTGAACGGTCGAGGCGGTTGCCGCTAAAAGCCCTTCGATAATCACCAATTTTCCAAAGCGGCCCAGCATAACTGGAGTGCTTTTGTCACCTTCGGTTGGAATTAATTTGTCATCAACCCATTGGTAGGCTCTCACTCCAGTGATTAAAGCGCTGGCCCCGACATAGGGTGAAGAATAGTGATCGAAAATAAGCCCAAAAGACTCTTTAGGGGTTGAAGGAACGTCTGCGTCGTTGGCAAGTGCTTTAGAAGGGCGGACACTATCTCCAATTAAGGGAAACTCTTCAGCAATGAGTTGATTTGAAAACATGCTTGCCAACACTAATAAAAGTGCAAACCCAGTTTTATGGATGTTTTGGATACTCATTGTGATCTCCCTTTTTCGAAATATCTAGCATGACTACCATCGTTATCACTTCGATTGTACCAAAAGTCTTTCTAAAAGCATATAATCTGGGTAAGGTGAAACAGAAATGACTATTCAGGTTTATAACAAAAACAAAAATGGGGGACTGCTTCAGTGAATTATCGTCATGGTTACCATGCGGGTAGTTTTTCAGATGTCTTTAAGCACATTATTTTGATTAGCTTAATTCAGGCATTCAAAAGAAAAGAAAAACCTTTTTGTTATTTTGAAACGCATGCAGGTTCGGGTTGTTACGATTTAACTTCAAAAATGGCCCATCAAACCGCTGAATATAAAACGGGCGTTCAAAAAATAATCGACAGCAAAATGGATAAGACCCTTTATCCAGCTATTTCATTGTATTGTGAGCTTGTTCAAAACGAGGGATATCCCATCCAATATCCTGGTTCTCCAATGATTGCAGAAACGATAAGTCGTTCTATCGATCGTCTGGTTTTATGTGAATGGCATCCGGAAGAATATTTATTTTTAAAGCATTTATTTAAAGGAAATAAACGGGTGGCTTGTCACGAACGGGATGGTTATGAAGCATTAAAGGCTTTATTACCGCCTGTAGAAAAAAGGGGTCTTATTTTGATCGATCCTTCATTCGAACAAAAAACAGAATGGGAAGATATACTGATTGCTTTAAGTGCGGGTTTAAAAAAATTTCCGACGGGCATTTATGCGATTTGGTATCCCATTAAAGATCTCAAAGCTGTCAAATCGTTTATTTTTTCTCTGAGGAAGCTGAAAGAGTCGCTTAATCTGTCAGAAGCGTTAAGAATAGAAATGACGGTCTATCCCGAAGATGCCGATTTTAAAATGATGGGGACAGGGATGATTGTGCTAAACCCTCCCTGGCAATTCGAAGCGGAATTTGAAAAATGTTTGCCGGTACTATGGGAAATGCTGTCGGTAAACCGGGCTGGCTCGTTTAGTATTGAGCACCTATAATAGGCAAGGAATGTCGAATTTTTGAGCGGAGGGACTTGCAAAATGGGTAAATTTCATCATTCTCACCATCATGATGGTGGGGGAAATCACGGTTGTGGTCATCAATGTCAAAAGGGATGTGGTCAATCCTGTGGTAAATGTCGGTGTTATTCTAAATTAAAACCAATTGCTTTGGCGCTTGCTGGGGGAGTTGTTGGTGGAATAGGAACCTTATTTTTAGGTTGGTCCGCCGCTGTTGGAAACTTAGGTGTTGCGATGGTTCGGGTTTTAAGTTCTGTTTACTTAGGCTTTGAACCAACCATGCATGGTGCCTTCACCGGTGGGGCATGGGGTTTTGCAGATGGTTTTGTGAGTGGGCTTATCTTTGGTTATGCCTATAATTTATTTTTATGCTGCTATTTTCATAGTAAATCTTGTTGTTCTAAGCGTCTGTGTCATAGCGATAGCGATTCACATCAGCATCCAGAACAAGGTGGCCAGGGGGATATGCATTAAATTTTAAAACCAGATCTAATCTTATGAATGATTATAGGCCAATCTTAAAAAATAAGGCCATCTTCATGGAACTTTATAGGTGGCAGCCTATCAAAGCGAGGGTATAGATTTGGTTTTTAGGCATATTTGGACGAGGCTTTATGAAATTTGAGAACATACAGCAAGCTGAAAAGGCTTTAGAGGCTCTGGATAGATCGACCAGTGCTTTTTCTAAAATGACAAGAGCAGAACTAACAGATTATGGAAATAGTCTCAGAGATTTTTCAGAAGCATTGGCATTGCTGGATACGTCTCATTTAGAAGCCTCGGATGCCATTATTCAAGCGCAAATCACTAAAAAATACCAACAATTAACAAATCATTTCGAAGAAGAAAGTGCAAAATTTGATTTTGCGCGAACATTTGGATTTAAAAAAGCGAGCGTGAGTAACTCGTTGAGTGCGGAAGAAGAAAAAAAACTTGCCGATGACAAAAAAGATAAGGTTGCAGAAGCACAAAAAGAAATAGAAGAAAAAAGAAACCAAGAAACCATTAAAAATTTTTCTGATCCAGTCGGTGGAGGCATTTTGGCGAGTGCAGTGTCTGAATTTCGAAAATCATTAATCCCACCATTACTGGCTGTCGATATTGAAGAACTAACTCGAAAACGGCAAGCATTAGATGAAACAAAAGCAGCACAAGATGCTTATGGTGTTAGTATTCGAGGGTTATTAGCAGGTGTTAAAAGATTAACAACGAGTACGCTTTCAGTTGTTGGAGAATTAGTTGAAGAGACAACCGGTGGTGTCTTTAAGGCAACTGCTTTGTTTTTGGCATGGCCCGTCATTTTACCGATTAAAGCAATCAATCAAGGCTTGACAGCAACCAAATATGCCTTTTGTGCTGCCGATGGGGTATTAGGTTTTTTTGATAAAGGTCTCGATAAAATGCTACCCAAAATTGATAAAACGGAATCGGGTGATTTGATATGGAAATTGGATAATGCGCCTGCAATGGCTATGCATACTGTTTTAAGAGGACCCTTTATACTGGGGCGTGGCATCTGTCAAGCGGCTTCTATTGGATGTCGTTTTTTAGAGCGCAATATTGATGCCGATAGATGGATGAAAAGTAAACCAGTAACTGCTGGATTTTCGGTTGGGGGCATTGGGGTAGCCGTTTTAATTGGATTAACATTAGCCAGTATTCCAGGGCTTGGTATTCCACTTGCGATTGCAGTAGGCGCATTTGCAATTGCAACGGCTGGTGCACTCGTTCAAGGGTATTTTAAGGGCAAGAAAAGAGAGGCAGAATTACGATTATTACGATTAGACCCGGGAGAGGCAACGCAATTAGCCAAGTATGAATATGAAAATACCCTTAAAAATAACATAGGTTCTAAATTAAAGCAGGACAACCCTCAGCAAAATGAGACCGTGCAACAAGCGCAACATGATAAAACTGAACAGGTTATTAAAAATATTCATACCCACCATCAAAAACATCAGCATCAAGTGGTGGAGAACATGACGGAAGCGCCTCATACGGAAACGAATAGTGTGGAGCACCACCACCATCATCATCACCATACACATCATGAGCACAATCCACATACTGCGCATATGGATAAGGCCATTTTTTCACATGGACACGATCACCATTCGCATCATCATGAGGGACATCATCACGAAGGTGAAAAAAAAGAAGATACGGTAGCTAAGAGAGAAGAAGATGATCATCCTCACATCGATTAAAATGTAAGTAACTGCTCAGGTATATTAAAATCCAAAACTTGGGATTATCCAGGTAGGTGCCAGTGAATTTTTGGTAAATACTTGATTTAAAAAAGGCAATCGCATTTCGTTTTGAATATCATTGTTTTTAAGCAACGTGCCCGTATTTCCAGTGAGTACCAATGCCGAATCAATTTCGATACGATTGGCACCAGCAATATCGGTTTCTAAGGTATCGCCTACCATTAAGATATTCGCTATTTTACCGGGACTACTCACAATACCAAAGCGTTTTAACGCTTCTTGGTAAACCGCGGGATAGGGTTTGCCATAATAATACACAACACCGCCCATGTTTTCATATTGTTCTGCAAAATAACCAGCGCAATATCGAAGCTTTTTGCCATTCACAATTTCTTTATCGGGATTAGGGCAAATAATCGGTAATTCTAATGCCAGGGCTTGTTGAAAAAAATCCAAAAATTGATCTAGATTATCTCCTTCATCCAAATAACGGCTAAATAAAATATAACGTGCTTTTTCTAAGCTATCGACACTATTCACCGATAAGCCGGATAAAATGCCATCGCTTTGATGAACACCAAAATGATAAAAAGGATCATGAAACTGCGTAAAAACGGGATCGTCGTTATATTGAAATCGTTGGCGAACTAAATCGCCAGAGGTTAATATTTGGGGTTCTGCGACTTCAATCCCAAGATAAGAAAGTCTTTCCATCACGGTGGTTGCAGGAAGCGGTGCGTTCGATAAAAACAATATGTTTTTCTTAAGGTTAGCAAGTTTGGTAAGAGTTTCCAGTACACCTGGATAAAGCGTTGTACCATCATAAACAACTCCCCAAATATCTAGCATAAAATAGTCGTAACGCGATACTAAATCGGCTATAACAGTTTCTGTAGGGGTGGTTATGTTTAACATACGTTATTATATCCTATTTAGAGCCTGTTTGCTGGGGTTATTTAAAATAGCCATTTAACTAAATTATACTGTATTTTCTCGAAGTTGTCATTCCCTAAAAGGGGGTGATAGACTCCGGCAATGAATATATTTCGAACCAAGGTAACCGATTATTCCAGCGGCAAAAGCGAATTGAATCGTTGTTTGTCGGCGCTCGATCTCATTGTTTTGGGTATTGGTGCCATTATTGGTGCGGGGATTTTTGTTTTAACTGGCATTGTGGCAGCGACTGCTGCAGGGCCTGCTGTTGTTTTGTCTTATGCGGTTGCAGGGATTGCCTGTTCTTTTGCAGCACTCTCTTATGCAGAATTATCGGCTAGTATTAGAGGTTCTGGTAGTGCCTATAATTACACCTATGCGAGTTTGGGTGAAATGGCGGCTTGGGTGATTGGTTGGAGTTTACTCGTGGAATATGGCCTGGGTGCTGCAGTGGTTGCCATTGGATGGTCTGGTTATGTGAATGATATATTTTTATCGATGGGCATTGTATTGCCGCCTAACCTTATCAAGACAGTGGCAGAAGGTGGATTCGTTAATTTGCCAGCAGTGATTATTATTCTGGTTTTAACGGCTGTTTTAGCCATGGGCGTTAAGCAAAGTGCGCGATTAACGGCGATTATTGTTTTTATCAAGCTGGCGGTGATTGGTATTTTTATGAAAACCGCTTTGCCGGAAGTACAAGTGACCAATTGGCATCCCTTTATGCCTTTTGGTTGGAATGGGGTGATAGAAGGGGCTGCACTGGTTTTCTTTGCATTTATTGGTTTTGATGCGGTTTCAACGGCGGCAGAAGAAGCTAAAAATCCACAAAAAGATCTTTCCATTGGTATTATCGGTTCTCTTGGCATTTGTACATTCATTTATATTGTTGTTTCTGGATTATTGACGGGCATAGTGCCTTATACAAGCCTTAATTCTCAATCGCCCGTTGCAGATGCTGTTTTAAATTTGGGTTATCAATTAACCGCCGAAATTATTTCCTTTGGTGCGGTTGCAGGTCTCACTTCAGGTGTTTTAATTTTTATGTATGGTTTGTCTCGCGTTTTGTATTCTATGGCAGGTGATGGTTTATTACCCAAAAAATACGCAACGGTTAATGCGCGTACAAAAACGCCACTTCGAATTATTTTAAGTAATGGTCTTATCTTATCGGTTATCGCCGGCTTTTGCCCTATTCGAGAAGTGGCGGAATTTGTGAATATTGGGACATTAGCGGCATTTGTCATGGTTTGTGTTTCGGTGATTGTTTTACGTCGAACACAACCACATTTAGAACGTCCTTTTAAAACGCCTTTTTGTCCTTTGATACCGGTTTTAGGGATTTTTTCTTGTGGATATTTAATGTTTCACCTCCCCGGAATAACCTGGGTTCGATTTATGGTTTGGATGTTAATTGGGTTAGTGGTTTACTTTTGTTATGGATTTTCCCATAGCAATCTCAATCAAAAAAAATAGCCTATAATTAACAGTAGAATGAATAATGTTGTCATTGGCCAAAAGGTAATGTCTTATATTAGTCGGTGGTTACTTCAAGAATCACCGCCTAGAAGAGCTTATCTCTGTGATTTTCCTCAAATTTGTCAAAAAGTCCAGCCGGGTGATGTTTTATTAATCGAAGGCCGTAGCCGGATAAGTGCTGTTGTAAAATCACTGACCATGAGCCCTTGGTCGCATGCAGTGCTGTATGTAGGTCGTTTAGAAGAAGTGCAAGATCCCGCTTTGCAAACAACCTTAAAACGTTGGTGCGATGCTTCTGCTTCGACACAGCTTATTATTGAAAGTGAATTGGGTGCGGGAACAACCGTTTCTCAATTGGCTAAATACCAACAAGATCATATTCGTATTTTAAGGCCACTGGGACTTTCGATAGAGGATACGCAAAGTATTATTGCATTTTTATCAACGCGTCTCGGAACAGAATATAGCGTTCGTCATGTACTGGATCTGGCAAGATTTTTAGTGCCTTGGAGCTTTATGCCTAAGAAATGGGGCTCTTATCTTTTTAAACACAGCAATTCACGGCCATTAGAAGATATTTGTTCGTCTATGATAGCCGAAGCCTTTCAATCGATACAATTTCCTATTTTGCCTTTAGTCACAATCGATAGCGAAAAACAGATGGAATTAGTAGAGCGCAATCCAAAATTATATACACCAAGTGATTTTGATTTTTCACCCTATTTTTCGGTGATTAAATATCCAATTTTCCCCGTGAATGAAAAGGGTTATTATCAGCACTTACCTTGGAAAAAGAAGATGATGAGTAATGATTTTGAAATAGTTCCCAAAACTCCGCCTTTCACAGACTAAACACTTTAATCGTCTATTTTTAGTGGTTCTCAATTGCTCGTTTTTTAGCATTTAAAACCAGTGTAGTTAAGCGAATCTTGAAGGCTGGAGCTACAAAAGAGGATTGACAGGAGTCTAGAATTAAGTTAAGATGCCTAAACGATTAGCTTTGTAAATGGAGAAATTAAGGATGATAAAGATCAATCATGGCTTCCAAATTATGATCAGAGTGCTCTTAGGTTAAAAAAAATGCAAGACGGGGCAACGAAATTTCAATCGCTTGTGAGAATGCATCAGGTTCAAAAAAAGTATCAGAAAAAAACGTCTATAGTGTGATGGGTGTATTCTGCTAATCCCCACTGTTACTAGTTCGTTGTTTCTTGGTATTACGAGCGTTATTCGAATTTTTTGTGCTGTTCGAATCGTCCGTATTAAATATATACTTTCGACAGAGATTATTAGCCACCATATTTGCCGTAGATGAAAAAGCCAGAAAAGGAGATGGGTTAGCGTTATTGTTTTGTTGTTCTATAACATTGTTGTTCCGTTTTTTATTGGTTTTATTTTTTGTTGGAACAAACTTTTTTTGCAGTAATGAAAATGCGTTATCCTCATTCCCGGCTGATTTTTTAAGACACCATTTGAGTGCTTCAGTGATGTTTTTTCCAGGGCCATTGGAATAGTAGTCTATCAAGGTATCGCATGCTTCTGGTACATTGTATTCAGCGACTTTGATTATGGAATTAATTCCTGCTTGAACATTTTGTGGAACGCCATGTTTTCCTTCAAGTGCACATAAGCCAAGCGTATATTCAGCTCCCAGACATTTTTTTTGAGCGGCTTTGTTAATCCAATCGATACCAATTTCAGTGTTTCGTTGGATATTATATTGTCCTTCAAGCGTGTATAATCCAAGTGTGTGTTGTGCACATTTATGATTGTTTACAGCAGCTTTGATAATTAAACTAACACCGATTTCAATATTTTTTGTGAGGCCATACCTTGCTTCAAGAGAGTATAATCCAAGATGATACATGGCTTCGGGTGAGTTTTTTTCAACAGCTTTAGTGATCCAATCGATACCTGTTTGATTATTTTGTGAAACGCCATATATGCCTTGAAGAGAATATCGTCCAAGTTCAAATTGGGCTTCAGGAAAATTTTGTTGAGCGGCTTTAGTGATCCAATCGATACCTGTTTGATTATTTTGTGAAACGCTGTACTTTCCCTGCAGAAAATATTTTCCTACCTCAAACTGTGCTTGTGGAAGATTTTGTTGAGCGGCTTTGGTGAGCCATTCGGTACCAGTTCGAGTGTTTTGTGGAACTCCGTGCGATCCTTCAAAAAAATAACGGCTAATATTATACATAGCTGCTGGAAAATTTTGTTTAGCGGATTTCATTATCCAATCGATACCTAATTGAATGTTTTGTGGAACGCCGTACTTTCCTTCAAGCGTATAAAATCCGATAGAGTTTTGTGCTGCTACGTTGCCTTTTTCAGCAGCCTGTGTGATAAGTGCAATACCTCTTTGATTATTTTGTGGGATGCCATGATTGCCCCGAAGAGATGCCGTAGCCAAGTTGAAACTGTGCATCTGCATAGCCTTGTTGGGCGGCTTGCTGGAGAAGTGCAATAGCTTCATTTTGATTATTCTGAGAGAGAAGGTAGGCGCCATATTCCGTCTGGGCAAAAGGATCATTTTGTTCTGCTGCTTTTCTAAGATACTGAAAAGCTATTTCAGTATTTTGATTAACACCAATGCCTTTGTAATAAGCAATACCTAATAGTGTATTTATTTTAGCATTATTTTGGTCTTTGTTTTTTGGGTAGTTTGCAATGAGCGTGTTGATATCGACGCCAACAAAAGTTTCAGGAACTAGTAATGAGGACGCTTGATAGCAATATCGAGTGCCAGCAGTGAAAACATCGACAATGGCTTCAAATCCTGCTTTCACATCATGTGAGATGCCTTTATCCGCATGAAAACCATAGATTTTGCATAAAGCGAGCTCTAATTTGGATTCTAATTGTGTCAGAGAGGTATTATTTTCACTATCTGTTTGTAATAATGTTAGTTGTTTTTCTGTTAATTGTTGTAAACCTTCTTTTGTCAATGACATTTTTTAGTCAACCCCTATTAGTATTTATGGAGTGATTATAGGATTTTTTTAGAAAGTCAAATATGCGTATAAATACCATTGGTCCAGGTATTTATACGATTTGTTTACCCACTTTCAAAAAGAAGGTTGTTGTGCAAACAGAGTGAGCATGAACGGGGGGATTTTTTGTCTAAATAAATACAAGATCGGCTTTATCAATACCATTAAAAGCTATATTCCAAGCTGCTGAATAGCCATTGATATTGCCAAAAGTTAAAATTTCATTCGGTTGAAAGGGGAGTTTTCCATCAATAGGCGATATATTAAAGATACCTAAGCAATCATGTTCGAAACACGTTGATCCACCAATAAAAACCTGAATAGCATCTTTTGCAGAGGGAGCTCCTAAAGCAGGTTGATTTTTGTTCATCAATATCAATTGCTCAGACCACTTGAGATGGCATTCATTTGATAAATCTAAGAGTAAACAATATTTTTTTGGATTTAATTGTTTAATAGACATTATTTTCCCTAAAGCGTAACCGCAATGTTCAGCAACATAGCGGCCTGGCTCAAAAAAGCCTTGAATATTCAGTGGCGTAAAACGTTTAGAAAGCTCTTGTACGAGGAAAGTAAGCTCTTTTTGATTTAAATAATGAATGCCACCGCCTAGGTTTATAAAAGAGATAGGGATTTGTTCTTTTTTAATGGTATATAAGAGTGCGTCGACCATGGTTAGATAATCATCCATCGTATTTTTTTCAGAACCATTATGTAGATGTAGCCCTTTGATTTTATGGTTAGAAAATAAATATTTTAATTCATTAAAATCGGTTATGGATGTGCCAAAACGACTTTCAGTGACATATGAATTTTGGCAATCTATGAGTGAAGAGTGTGAAACACGGGTACCATACGAAACATTAGCTTTATTTTCGTAAGGAAAAATTTCATCCCGATCGAGTTTGTCTAAATGGATATAACATCTATTATGATCCATCAATTCATTTGGTATTTTAGTATTAACAGAGCCCGTTGGATCATTAACACTGACAATAGAGTTGGTTAAGTTTTTAGGCAATAGTTGATATTCATTGAGATTTGAAATTTCAAAGCCTGGCATTATCTGATGTGCTAATGATATAATTTCTTGAAAAGGAAAAGACTTAATGGTAAAGAGCATTTTAATGGGGGTGTTCTCGCAGATTTCTTTTAAAAATCGCATCTTATTTTCGATAAGATTTAAATCATAAATTAAAGTAGGTTTTTTGTAATTATCAATAATAGAAGTTAACTTTTTATTTGTATCAAACATTATTTTTTACCTCGAAAACCAATCAACAAAAAAATCGGCTATTTTATTGGCCTGATTTTCACTCATATTTGGGCTAGGGGCTAACCGAAGATAGGTTTCAGTTCCCGTTCGGTTACCATGTCCGTCTAAAGCAGTATAACATAACCCAAAACTCGTTCCCAAGACCAAAGGCAACTTATTTTTTTGGGCAGCAGCGCAAACATGCCTTGCATATCGCTGCATAGGGTGCCCCAATTTTAATTTTTTAAATTCGCTTTTAGGTTGCCGAATAAATTTAGCTTTAATAAAGAGATCGTGGGGACCTTTGACAATAGAAAAGTTAGAAACATCTTCGGAAATGATTTTATTATAAATTTTATTGGTAAAATATTTAATTTGTTGGGTTCTTATATTACATAATTCGTGAAACTTTTTGTCGAACAACCAAGGATAGCAATCATCAATGTTAAAATTACAACCAATATTACAGGTTGTTTCATGACACTCATCTCTAAAATTTTCAGCGTTATCAGTACCAAAAATAACAATAGATCCCAAGCGGTTAACTTCCAAACCAAAGCAATCCAATTTTATATGACTTCGGATTAACAGCACAAGACCTTCGTAATTTTTTAAATTTTCTAATAATTCAATCAAAAAAACACTATTAGGTTCCCAACAGGTGGTATCAACAATAATGACTTTGGCTTTAAACCAAATATCTTTGGGTGGAATAGTGGAACTACTATCTATAATCACAATATCGGGATTTTTTATTTTTAACACATCATCGTGATAATAATCCACTTTGAAACCGCCTAAATAGTGGTTTACCATATCATTCGTTTCAAAATAGCCTTCTTTACTTAAATAGATGTTTTTGAATGTTGGATAGAGTCGTTTAAGGGTTAATAAACTTGCTAGAAATGCAGACATGCCTGACTTAACGAATAAACCGTGGCTATGGTAGCGATTATCAGAGATGTTATAGATACTATGCAGCCAATTATCTCCTAGGACTGCTAAATCAAAGCGCTGATAGGAATACTGAAATAACTTAGCGTGAACTTCTCTTCGAACGATGCCTAAGTGCGAAGATTCAAAATGAGCAGAATGACTGGCAACATTATAGGCTTTGATTTGTTCTCGAATTTGCGTGATATAATTAACATAGGCATCAAAATTATCGACATCCCAACTAAGGAATGTTTTTTTTTCTTGGGTATATTGAGAGACAAATTCAAACTCTGCCTGACTAAACCCCAAATCACCTGAAATTTCGTATTTATTCATAGTGGAAGATGGTACAACAAATTTAGGTTGAGTCAAGAACATACTTGACCCGCGTTGATCCTAGAGGCTTGGACAGGATGTTTATTTTTTGTTGGTAAAATAACAACCTTTAATAAACCACTGTACCAAGTTGGATATAACCAACTTTAACGCAATTAAGGTTGCTTATGTTCAACAATTCATTATTGATTAATTTAACTAAGTTTTTGTTGATATACACCTAATTCCTCTGGCTAAAATGGTCTGGGTTTGGTACAATGCCCCAACAATCATAAATAAATCCATGGTTCTTTGGATTTAGGAGAAAAAAATGCTGTCTTTTTCAGATTTTCTGCCAGATTTGGCAGACCTTATCGGTTTGATAGGTGTTTTTACTATATTGTGGTATTACTTTTTATTACAAATTGGTAAGTGTGCTCCCAATAGTCTTAGATTTTCTGTTGCCAATTTTCTTGGTGCGATTTTTATTTTAATATCACTCTGGTTTAATTGGAATTTATCATCCGTGGTGATTGAAGTGGCTTGGTTGTTAATTAGTTTATATGGAATTTATCACTATTATGCAGAGCGTAGCAGAGCCAAAAAATAATCTACCTCGTTTCGTTTATTGCTTGTAATACTGCTGCAACATGTCCGTCCACTTTCACATTGCGCCAAATTTTTACAATCTTTCCAGATTGATTAATCAAAAAAGTGGAACGAATAATTTTTTCATTTTCTAGCGCGTCATACACTTTGTGAATCGTTTGATCGGGATCGCTTAAGAGCGTAAAATTAAGCTCGTATTTTTCTTTAAATTTTTGGTGGCTATTGCCATTGTCTCGAGAGATTCCTAGGACGATACAATTTTGTTTAGCCAAGGTGGCTAAATTATCTCTAAAGTCGCAAGCTTCACGGGTGCATCCTGGAGTATCGTCTTTGGGATAAAAATAAACAACCACCATTTTGCCATGCAGATCCTTTAAGGCATGTAACTTCCCTGTATTATCGGGCAAGCTAAATAGCGGGGCATTATCCATTTCTTTCAGCATATGCGTTTTCTCCTCTCGCTTACTATACGGAATGAATAACGTGAATGACAACTCCCCAAATTAAAAAATTCATTTCTTCCGTAATGGTAATAGGTCTATAACGATCGTTTTCGGGTAAGAGTCGCATGCTATTTTTCTTAAGTTCTAATCGTTTCACTGTGAGCTCGTTATCCAGAACGGCGACAACAATTTTGCCGTCGGTTGCTTGAATAGAACGATCAACTATTAAGATATCGTTTGGGTGAATGCCGGCATTTAACATAGACTCGCCTTCGACCCGCACAAAAAATGTATCGGAAGGGTGTTCAACTAAGTGCTGGTTTAGATCTAAATGTTCTTCAATATGATCGTCCGCAGGGGAGGGAAGGCCGGCAGCAACACGGGTATTGAATAAAGGAATGCCAACAGGCATTGTTTTGGGCCTGCGCTTGTTATAGGGGTAAATATTGCGTGCCATTGGGCGTGCGCGAGTTGTTTGGCTTTCTGCTTGGGTTCTAAAGGCGACCAGTTCTTCCACTTCCGCTAACAAGCTAATTGGGATACGGATGGGTTGGGTGCGCTCACCGTACTTGCCAGTGCCAGCTGGTCGGCCAGATCCCGTTCTAAAACCACCAGCCTTCGCTCTGCGAGCTTCGGCTGGCGGGCCCGCTTTTGATTTTTTATCCATATTTCATTTCCCCACTTGATTAATGTACAATAATCAAATATAGTATGACTTAAGCGCATGTTAAATGCAAGAACCTTAACACAACATCATAAGGAGCCTAGTATGTCAATGAATGCACAAGAAATTACTCCCTTTATCCAATTGCAATGGTTAGAAACTAAAGTTGCTTCTCTGGAAGACCAACTGAATAAAACCATCGCGTTTTCTAAAAAGAAGGAAGCACTGGCGAATACCTTAGCAACCGATTTAGAACACATTATTGGTCAACTTCAACGTTTGGAGGTAGTTAGGTAAGTTTGTTTTTAATACCTGAAGATTTCGTGGTAGAGTAGGGTATGCAAGAAAAGAGAGAGTCGAGGATCGAATGCTTGAAAAGGGGGTTTTATTAATTAATTTAGGAACACCTAACTCCTGTGGCTGGATTTCGGTAGTCCATTATTTAAAAACCTTTTTAAGTGATCCTCGAGTCATCGATTTGCCCGCTGTCTTACGTTTTTTTTTAGTGAATTGCCTTATTATTCCGACGCGATTTAGAAAAACGCAAAAAGCGTATCAAAAAATTTGGGAGAAGGGTGGTTCACCTTTATTGGTCAATAGTCTCGCGTTTAAAGAGAAGCTCGCATTCAAATTGGGGGAAGGCTATCGCGTCGAATTGGCGATGCGATATGGAAAGCCAAGTATGCAAGAAGCGTTAAAAAATCTTGCTGGATGTGAACAGATTGTTGTGATACCACTTTTTCCGCAATATAGTTCTGCCGCGACGGGTTCTGCTATAGAACATTTTAATCATGAAATATCAAAATATTGGAATATTCCAGAAATACATATTCAAAAAGATTTTTATAATCATCCAGGGTATATCGAAAGCTATGCGATTCAGATCCAAAATAGTCTGATTGGCAAAAAAATTGACAAGCTTATTTTTAGTTACCATGGGTTGCCAGAAAGACATATTGATAAAAGTCACTGTGAATCATTGTGCGATAAAATTAAAGCATGTCCCGAGGTCGATGAAAAAAATAGTTTTTGCTATCGTGCCCAGTGCTTTGAATCTAGCCGATTATTAGCAGGTGTTCTACAATTAAAGGATCGTGATTATACGGTTTCTTTTCAATCTCGGTTAGGGGGAACTCCTTGGATTAAGCCTTATACCGATCACTTGTTACCAAAGTTAATTCGTGAAGGCGTTAAAAATATTGCGATTGTATGCCCCTCGTTTGTGGCGGATTGTTTAGAGACCTTAGAAGAAGTGAATATTCGAGCCAGAAGGGAGTGGCGGATGCTGGGAGGAGGGGAGTTTCATTTTATCCCTTGCCTGAACACACATCCTACTTGGGTAGCATGTGTGTCCGATATGGCAATGACGTATTAAAAAAATTATTAATTTTCCATTTTTTGCTTTTTAGCATTGTCGCTATTGCTGTTGTTGGTATTCACTTGAGGAGAAGCATTTGAATCGATAGCTCTCTTATTATTATTGTCGCTATTACTGTCGTTCGTATTCACTTGAGGAGAAATTGGAACAATACCAACAGAAAGTGGAGGGGCAGTAGCCGCAACGGCAGCAAATGAAAAAAGCACATTAGTGGCATTGTTGTTACTATTATTGTTTGTATCTTTATTATTGTTGTTATTGTTTGTGCCTTTATTATTTTGCGCATGTTTTCTCAATTCATTGTTTTCAATGGTTTTTTGTAAAATTGTTTTTTCTCTGTCTTCTTTTTCTGTTGTTAATAAATTCACTTGTTTTTTTAAGGTATGATTCTGAAATTTTAAATTACCTATAGTGGCATCTTTTTGTATGTTTTGATTGTTTTTTTGTGCAATTATTCTTTCTTTGTCTTCTTTTTCTCTTCTTAATGAGTCTACTTGTGTTTTTAAGGTATTATCCCCGAATGAGTCTAATTGTGTTTTTAAGGCATCATTTTGTGTTTTTAAGATATGATTTTTAGATCTTAAATCGGTGTTGATTTTTTTTAAATAATTAACTTCAATACGCTCATTGGCTTGCTGTGTTAACTGGATTACCTTGCCTTGTAAATTAGCTATAACAGTATCTTTTTCCATATTTGCCTGTGTCACAGAAGCGATTTCTTGATTTAGTTTGTTTATAGTATTTTGCAGACTCACATCTGTTACTTTTCCATCGTGAATGATAAATTTAGCGGTTTTTGAATTGTTTGAAAACATCATATTCTCCTGGATAGTCATAATTTAAATTATGGTCGGATGTTATCATGAAATAAGCAAGAAAACAAGCAAATTTTTGGCAATATGTGTGTAGATACAATTTGTATTCTTGACAGCTAGACAATACCCGTGATAAATACTATTATCACGGTATAGGGTTTGGGGGGTCTTTTATGAGCAATTTGGCCTTATTGGCACTGTTTGATGACTTAAAGCATATTGGCGAGGCTTGTGGCGCAATTGAAGCCGCTTTAAGCGCCGATCAAGTCTTAGACTATCGGCAAAGCATTTCGTTTTTAAAGTCTTACACAGGAAGCCAAGGCACGTTTAATGCCTATCGGCGTGAAGTTGAAAGATTATTACAATGGTCTTGGAGTGTTGAAAACAAAACCTTAAAAGAATTACGCCGTGACAATATTGAAGCTTTTATTGAATTTTGCCAAAAGCCGCCTAAGTCTTGGATTGGGGTTAAAAAAGCCCCTCGGTTTATTGAAAAAAATGGAGAAAGACTCCAAAACCCAGAATGGCGACCCTTTGTAGTCACTGTATCTAAATCGGCATATCGCAAAGGGGAAACACCGGATATTAAAAATTTCGAATTTTCAGCCAATGGCATTAAAGAAACTTTTGCGATTTTAAGTAGTTTCTTTAATTTCTTATTACAGGAAGATTATGCCTTAACAAACCCTGTGGCATTAATTCGTCAAAAAAGTAAATTTATTCAAAAACAACAAGGGGGTCCTAAAATTCGGCGATTAAGCGAATTACAGTGGCAAACCGTGATCCACACAACCCAAAAAATGGCTGAAAAAAATCCGGCTTTACATGAACGAACTTTATTTATGATGTCGGCTTTATATTCCATGTATTTAAGAATTTCAGAATTGGCAGCAAGCCAACGCTGGACACCCAGCATGGATCATTTTTATCGAGATCATGATGGTAATTGGTGGTTTAGCACCGTTGGAAAAGGCAATAAACAACGCCAAATTGCGGTGAGTAATGCCATGCTAGATGCTCTAAAACGCTGGCGTAAGCATTTAGGACTCCCCTCCCTGCCCTCCCCTGCGGACCATTCTCCTTTATTGCCCAAAGTTAAAGGTAAAGGAGCAATGAGTGATATCAATCATATTCGAGAAATTGTGCAAGGTTGTTTTGATGAAGCCATTGCCGATTTAAGGCGGGATAATTTAATTGAAGAAGCTGAATCATTAGGGGAAGCAACCGTTCATTGGCTGCGCCATACCGGGATCTCAGATGATGTGCGGCACCGCCCTCGCGAGCATGTTCGGGACGATGCAGGACATGGTTCTAGTGCGACAACGGATAAGTATATTGATATTGAATTAAGGGCGCGTCATAGATCGGCTAAGGATAAACCGATTATTGAAGGCTGATACCTGCTTTTTCCGCTGCCTCACACAGAATTTTGTCAAAGGAAATGAGCGGAATATTTCGTCGTAAGGATAATTCCAAATAAGCAGCATGATAGGCTGAAATGGAATATTTTCTTGAAATTTCTAAAATATTTTTATTGGGCAATTCATTTTGGTTAACATCAATTTCAATAGGAAGTGCATTTAATAGTTGTATAAAAGTGTTTGATTGAGCGGTATTAATTCTATTTTTACGCTCACAAGTGCGTAATACATTAATAACTTCTAAAGACCAAACGCTAGGCACAACTGCTTTTGAATTTTTTAGCAGTCTGAGCGCTTCATCTGAGCATTCATTTGCCTCATCAGAAAAGCACCATGCCATTGTAACTGAACAATCCAAAACAAATGATTTCAAAATCGCCTACCCTCTTCTCGCATTTCTCGAATAGATAAACCTTTCAATTGAAGATTTTTTCGGAATGCAAATAATGCTTCGATGGTATCCTTGGTAGATTCTTTTTCCGCTTTATAAGGGATTAGAATGGCGACTGGAACGCCTTTGCGCGTGATCACAATCTGTTCTCCCATGGCAACAGAGTCCAGCAAGGCAGGAAGATGTGTTTTGGCTTCGTAAGAACCGACTGTATTGCGATGCATAGAGAAATCCTCTTTTGTTTACTCATAAACTGGTCTATAGACTAGTCTAGACTAAAGAAGATATTTTTTCAAGGGGGTTAGGTACTATTTCGCATTTGCGTAATTTATCCGCTATAAGGGATAAATTTGATTTTATCCGCTATAAGGGATAAACTTGATTTTATCCGCTACAAGGGATAATGTTTTTGACCCTGGAGGAAAGATATGTTTGTTCGCTCTGCTAAGGATCTTGCGCTTCTTGTGATAGATAGGCGTAAAAAACTTAAACTAAGTCAATCTGCGCTTGCGGATCTAGTTGGTTTAAAACAATCCACTATTTCAGCATTTGAGAATAAGCCGGAAAGTACTAAATTGGATACCCTATTCCATATTCTTTCTGCAGTTAAGCTGGATATTAAGGCCTTGCCAAAAGAAGAATCTGATACGGGATGGAAAGAAGAATGGTAAAGAAAGTAGAATATCGTGTTCTCAATGTATTGATGAACGGAGTTCTGGTTGGAAAATTAGAAAAAAAATTACAGGGCGGCCTGGTTTTTTCTTATGACCAAAAATGGTTGAATATGCCTGGTGCCCGCCCTATTTCTTTATCCTTGCCATTGGTTCATCAAGAATTTGTTGGAGACCTTGTTTATAATTTTTTTGATAATTTATTACCCGATAACCCTGCTATTAAATCACGAATTCAAAAGCGCTTTCATATTCCAACCGATCAACCTTTTGATTTACTCGGAAGTATTGGTAAAGACTGTGTTGGTGCAATACAAATAATAGATAATGAAACCGTCATTTCTACAAATGAAATTCTTTTTCATCGAATGACAGAAAGAGAAATTGCATCTATTTTACGCAATACACAAGCTTGCCCTTTGGGTATGTCTAATGACTCGGATGATTTTCGCATCTCTATTGCAGGGGCACAAGAAAAATCTGCTTTTTTATATTGGGATGGTGTTTGGAATAGACCGATTGGCACAACGCCAACAACGCATATTTTTAAGCTACCGATTGGTTATATTGAGCATCAGCAGATGGATTTAAGAGATAGTTGTGAAAATGAATGGCTGTGTACTCAAATTGCAAGCGTATTTGGATTGCCAATCGCCAAATGTGAAATTCAATTTTTTGAAGATATCAAGGTGCTTGTTGTAGAACGGTTTGATCGAAAGTTGACGAGTGATGGAAAATGGTTAATGCGTTTACCTCAAGAAGATACTTGCCAAGCATTAGGGATCTCTCCTAATCTAAAGTATCAAGCCGATGGTGGTCCCGGTATTGAAAATATTATGCATTTATTACTCGGGTCTATCGATCCAATAAAAGATCGGGATACATTTTTTCGTTCCCAAGTTTTATTTTGGATTTTGGCAGCTATAGACGGTCATGCCAAGAATTTTAGTATTTTTATTGAGCCTGAAGGAAAGTATTGTTTAACACCCCTATACGACATTATATCGGCCTACCCATTAATTAATAATAAACAATTACATATTAAAAAAATTAAAATGGCCATGGCATTAAAAGGAGGGAACAATCATTATCATTGGTATACTATTCAGCGCAGGCATTTTTTGGGAACCGCAAAAAATGCAAATTATTCAGTTGAAAAGGCAGAAAAAATTCTGGATGATATGTTAGGAAAAATTGATACAGTGATAGAAATAGTGTCTAAAAAACTTCCCAGTGATTTTCCCATTAAAATATATGAACCTATTTTTGAAGGAATGCTTTTAGCAAAGAAAAAACTATCTCTTTAAAAGAAGGAGTATGAGAGTGAAAATCATAAAATTTGAATTTAAAACAAAAGTTCAAAGTCCAACGGGGGAACTCTTAACGCCCTACCTAGAAGAAGCAATTGAGGGCGATTCGAACAGGGTTTATTTGAAAGTTAAGGAAAAAAATGAAGTAGTCGAAGTGGGTTTTTTAGAGCTTTCTATTGACTCTGATAGATGTTACCCTGGAAAAAAGTCGGTTAGATTAAATATTGAAAGCTTCTCTCACGATGAACCTGAAGGTAAACAATATAAAAAAGTCGGTACGGCATTACTTGAATATACACTGGCTATTAGCCTAAAGAACCACGAAGGTAGAATCATGTTAGATGCTGTTAAAGACTCTAAAGCGTTTTTTGAAAAAAGTAAATTTCTAGTGCATACCGCGGCAACAAAAGCAGAATTTGGCGATCGCTTAGAATCAGCGAGAGAAATATGGTCTATGTACCTTCCCTCGGAAAATATTCCTTTATTGCAAGCGCGATTTAATGCGGAACCAGTTGCTAAAAAGGTTATTTCTTATGTTTTATTAAACTCCACTTCGTTAGAAGAAAATAAAAAACTGATCTTATCTAAGGGCGGACAAATTTTATCCGAACAGAATAACACATTAAAATTTACTATTGTTTCGGATATGCTGAAAAAAGATGAAAACGGTGGTATTAGAGATAGCCTTAAGATGTTTCGTTTTGCAACAATAGCCGATATAGTGGCCGATAAAAAAATAGATGCTTTAAGAGAGTGTTTACCAAATGTTACGGTAGAAAAACAATCTTTTGGAGATGCCCTGAAATATTTGGTGACAGGGGATGAGCGTTTATTTTTTGAGGTGGATAAACTTATGAAGGCAAAGGAGATGTCTGAAATAGTGGCGTGGAAAGATAAAGTGTCCCAGTCTCAGGCAATTTTACATGCCCAGAATTTTCAGAATACCCAAATTAATAATGCAAATAATCATTCAAATAATACGATTTCTGCAGCAAATACGAATGTGAATAAAGGGGTTATTTAGACGCGTTATCATGCCCCTTCCCGATACCACTTATGCGTTTCAGAGCGTGGTAAGGCATGGACGCCATGCGCCTCGATAAAGGCAACCACTGCCCATCGGGCAAAAGGTTTATCAATCATCGTTTCGTCTAGTTGGATCACATCATGCCACCCTGCTGATAATTGATCATTGGGGATTATTTTTTGGAAATTACTGGATAACATAAAAATGGCATGGCCTTCTCTATGTTCCACTAATTTTAAGTTTTCAGGACAACTGCCAATCCGTAAGCCTTTACCACTTTCCGCAATGGCTAGCGTAAAAGAACCAGCATCAAAATGGGGTTTGGCGAGATATTTACCGGATTTTTGCCAATCGTATTTCAGAAATCTTAAGAGCAGATGGGGGCTTTCCGTGTTAAAAACTTTATTACAAGTCTCTGGAAAATCAGGTTCGAATTTTTTTAAAATATCCTCTACCACTTGATAGGTTAGTTCCCAAATAGATTTTGCTTTTAGCATAAAGTCCAAAACAATAGGATTTTGTTTCAAAAATTCATCATATTTTTTAAAAATATCAGGATGATAATGAAAAAATTCTTTGCTATCGTTATAGATATGATCATTAGGATCGCGTTGTTCATAACCAACATCCCCTCGGCGATGTAAAGGCGCAATATTGATATTAATTTCGGTTTTGATGGATTGTGGTTCTTCTAAAAAACGAAAAAATGCGGTAACCGCTTCTTCTATCACAGCTCGAGGTATGGCAAAAGGAATATTGAGGTAAAAATTTTCTTTTAAGGATTTGTTAATTTCCTCAATAGTATCCATTTGTTGACCTCCTAACCATACTCGAGAGATTATACTACTTATGTGTTTCGGAGTCACGATAAGGGGTAGACACTAAAAATTATTATTATCCATGGAAGAAATAATGCTTGTAGTCGCTGTGGATGTATTCTCTGCTTTTCTTACAGAAGCATTATTGTTCGTTGGGTCTGTCTGTTCAACTCTATTAACAATAAGCGTGTTTCCTGATTGTTCTGCATTGTTATTACTATCAGATATTGAAAAGTTTTGAAGCGTTTGAGTCGCTTTATGGGCTAAAAAGTTGCTTTTTAAAGATTTTTCTTCCTCTGTGTGCAGGAAAGTATAGGTTCCAGGACTGTAGTCCCCTACCCTTGCGCAGAGTGATTCAGTTTTTCTGAAATTTTGGATAATTTGTTCAAGTAATTCAATAGTGATAGATTTTTCCATTTTAATATGATGATGAAGATAAACGTGTTCAAAAGCCTCTTTACCCTCTCTCTCCGTAATTTGCATCATGTCGAATTGAGATAATTTCTCTTTAGGATCACGTTTATGAAGACCAGGATGTTCTTTATTTTCATCATGAATAAGACAAGTTTGGTATGAAGTCGGAATAACGTCAAATATAGCTTGATCTTTGTCTTGCTGTGTTCTTCCTCTTAAAACCCTGTAGTAAAAAGTAATAATCATATCATGAACAGTTATTTTTTTCCATATGTTTTTAGGGTTTTTAATCTCATATTCAAATCGTGAGGGAATATTGGTTGGATTGGCTGTTGGTATTAAAGCAACGCTATTGTTATTGGCAGTTGAGTCTTTAGCTTTAGCAGAAACTTCTGCACTTAGATAATTATTGACAAATTGTTCGTATGATATTTTATATAAAATTATAGGGTTACCTTCTTTATGAGCTTCTTCGGAATCACGATAATATATCCAACCCCTTGGGGTATTAGCTTCAATATTTTTTCTAACGCCAATTAGCTCAATTCTGCGAGCTTTCTCATCACTGATTTCCGCCTTACGCGTTCCAGGAGACCATCCATAGATTTGATAACCTACAAATGTATCTTTAGCATCAATAGGAGCTTTAGTGTAAAAGTTTCGACCAAAATAACCGGAACAGACAAGTGGGCATTGATTTTCTTGGATACAACTTAGTAAAGTATCAATTGTATCTGTTGGTTTCCAGCGAGCAGATCCTAAAGAAATGCTCTTAGAACGTTGTTCTTTTGCAAGCATGTTTAATATAACCATTTCTTTTTTCTCAACTGTAAACATATCCAGCCTCTCTATTGAATAATTAAGTTTATTTTTTGCTATATTACCTTAATTTGGTGATTTTGTATAGTATTTATACAAAATTTATTAGTATTTTTACATTTCCTCCAAAGATGCGTAAAATCTTTGGAGGAAGCGTTTTTGTGTTATTTATAAAGTAGAGAGCTACTACAATGTACAACGAGCGCCATCTAATTCTGGTTCTTGTCTTTTTTGCCCAGACATTTTTGCTGAGGAACTTTGACTTTGCTGATGTTGTTTAATTTTAGCCAAACACACATCATAGTTTGGTTGATTGGCAAGCTCTGTTACCAGTTCATTGTGCATCACTTTTCCTGTTGGATCGATAATAACAACCGCACGGCCAAAAAGGTTTTTAAATGCACTATTTTCCCCTGCACCATCAACGATTTCGATTCCATAATCGCGCCCGAAAGAGCAGTCTGTTCGGTAAGCAGAAACAGGTGTTACATTTTGAATGCCTTCAGCAGCACAAAAACGGCTTAAAGCAGGCGGTAAATCCTTAGAAATACACAAAACGTGTGTGTTTTCAAGACTTGCTATTTGTTTGTTAAATTCTCTTACTGTTGTAGCACAAGTTGGTGTGTCAATACTTGGAAAAATATTTAACACTAAATATTTTCCTGAAACAGTTGCGGGATCAAAATGATTCCAACTCCCATCCCCTTTCACTAAATTTTGTAGTGAAGGTGCCATTGTATTTGTCTCTGGCAAATTACCAGAGGTATTCATTTCAGTACCACGACGAGTTATTTTCATACAGCTTCTCCTATTTAAAAAATGACAACAAAGCTTTTATAGCTTCAAGCATACGTTGGTTGATGGCCAACAAGACAAAATTTAACACTAAAGATTTGCCATTGTAATCCGTATGAATACTAAATTGACAGGTATTTATACAATAAGTTAGTTAATTAGTTTTTAGATAGGTAGTAAAGATTATTTTTATTTTGATGAGACGCCAAATTATCTTCGGTTAAAAGCGGGAAAGTAAATAGGATGGTTCTACCTTGGTGAAGTTTATTTTCATAGTGGAAAGTTCCCTGATGCATTTCGACTAGTTTTTGAATGAAAGCAAAATCTATTTTTGAGAACAAATGATTTTCATCATGCCAACCAATTTTTTCTTGAATTTTGTCTAATTCTTCTTCACTTAATCCAAAGCTTTGGTCTTGCAGCTTAATTTTAACGAATGATTGAGATTGATGATGCATGTATTCTTCAGTCATCGTAATGGAGACAGTTAGGTTTTCTGGTGAATTTTGAATGGATTGAGATAAAAGCGCGACAAATATTTGTTTAAGTTTTAAAGAATCGCCGTAAAGAGGAGGCATATTTTTAGGGGCATGATAGTGAATGTGAATATTTTTTCTTAGACTTTGTTTTAAGTTGATTTGAATGACTTCTTCCATCATTTCTTTCATATCAAAGAAAGAAAGGTTTAAAGAACCGGATGTTTTGGATTTGATATTTGTGGTAGCCTCTTTAATTTTTTCAATGCATGTGACAGCTTGCTCTATAAGTTCTTTAGAATGGGATTTTTGTATAATTTCTTTCAATAAAATTTCAGAATAAATCATAATTTCGCGTAAGGGGTGAATCACCTCTTTATTAATAGAGTAAATAAAATCTTCTCTTGCTTTCACAGAAGATTCAATGATTTGATTTGCAGCTTCCAGTTTTTTACGATAAAGCGCATTTCGGTTAATATAGCGTTTAACCAACAAAAGTGCTTTAGCAAGGTGGAACATTTCGATAGAATTTTGTTTTGAAATGTGAATATTAGTATCACCTTTGGAAATTAAAATTGCTGCCTCAGATAATTTAGAAATAGGGGTAATAATTTTTCTTCGGAAGAAATAGAGAATGATCATGCATAATATACCACCCAACAAAAAACTATATAATTTGGGAAGTACATTGTTATGCAGATTTTTTTCGAGTAAGGCTTGATCATAGCCCATGTAAATAAGATAAGGTTGATTTTTAAGTTTAGTGTAATAGGAATAATGTACCGCGTTCATTAAAAAAGGTTTTCCCAGAAATCCTTGATCATGTTTTAAGTAACTAAGAGCGCCCGCTTCACAATCGGGTATTTTCGAACCTTTTGAAGCGTTCTGAGTAGTGGGCGCAAAGAGGATATGACAGTCATTGTCAGCAATCATAAAATGGAGATCATGCTCTTTTGCGATTTCGATCCCTAGTTCCTGAATGAACTTTGGGTTTTTTTCAAAAAAGTTAGAAAACTTATTTTTTAGCGCGCCTGCTTGTTTTTGTAAATGAGTTGTTTCAATACTTGTATATAAACTGTAGTTATAGGAATATAAGAAAATAGAAACCATAGTTATAGTTATAAAAATAACTAATGAAAATAAAAAATATTCACCAGAAAGTGATAGAGAAGGGATTTGTTTTTTAAGGTTTTTTAACATGCTGTGAGCATAAAATAAAGAAATCTGATACGCAACTCCTTTTTAAAAACCTTTCCAATGTTGGTTAATTAGTGTAAAATACAACTTCTCTTTTATCGGAAAACAATTTGCAATATGATTGATATTATTATTGTTTTTAGCTACTTATTTACCGTTTTACTCTTTGGTGTTTGGGTTGGGAAGAGTGTAGGTTCTTCTAATGATTTCTTAACAGGGGGCAGAAAATATCCTGCTTGGGTTGTTTTTGCAACGTTATCTGCTGCGTTTATTGGGGGTGGTTCTACCCAAGGGACCGCTGAAAAAACATATTTATATGGTCTTATTTATCTAGTTGTTAACTTAGGCTTTAGTCTTAAAGAAATTTTGGTGGGATTTTTCATTGCACCTCGAATGGGCGCTTTTCCATCAGTTTTTACAGTTGGTGAAATGATGAAGGTCGCTTTTGGTAAGAAGGCGAAAGTGATAACAGGGATTGCTTCTGTATTTGTTTGTGGTGGTATTATTGGTGCTCAAATAGCGGCCTCTGGCAGTATTATTCACACGTTATTAGGACCGCCACCTATTATTGGTTCTTTGTTATCAGCGAGCATTGTGATTATTTATGCAACATTAGGTGGAATGCGATCGGTGTTGGCTGTTGATATTTTGCACTTTTTTGTTTTTGCTTTAGTATTCCCAATAGCACTTATCTTTGGTATTTATGAAATAGGCGGTTGGCAGGTATTCTTGGGGCATATCACTCATTATACGCATGTTTCTAGCACTTCGATTTCAACGGAAGGCTTAATTTTTTCGTTTTTAACTTTTTTCTTAGGTGAAACTTTGGTTCCACCGTATTTTCAACGATTGTTTATTGGAAAAACCCCAGAAGAAACTAAAAAAGGAACTTTATGGAGTGGTGTATTTTCCATTTTCTTCTTTGCTTTAATGGGTTGTTTTGGTTTAATTGCATTTGTTTTAGAGCCTAATTTACTCGCTTCTTCTGCCCTTCCCTATGTTTTACAGGTCACTTTGCCAGTGGGTCTTAAAGGATTGGCTATTGCTGCCTTATTAGCAGTCATTATGTCTACGGTCGATTCTTTTTTAAATAGCATTGCAGTCAGTTTTTCTCAGGATATTTTGGAACCGTTGGGATTAATCAGTAAGCGCAAAGATAGGGAATTATTGATCACTCGGTTGGTGACTGCAGTCATTGGAATTGTTTCTATTTTTGTGAGTATAAATTTATCTTGTTCTATGGATATCTTATTTTATTCTTATCAATTTTGGACACCTTTTATTTTAACACCTTTGATTGCTGCTATTTATGGAATTCGTTCTTCTGATAAAGCGTTTATTGTTTCCACAACAGCAGGTATTGCGGGCGTTGTTTTATGGAACCTTTTGCTTCCTAAAGATTTGAAAAGTAGCATGGGTGGTGGTATTGAAGGCAGTATTTTTGGAATTATTTTAAATACTATTACTTTTTCAATTTATCATTCAAAATTTGTTAAAAAAAATTTAGTGACGGATAATTTTATCTAATAACCACTCTGTGAATCGATAGTCGATTTCTTTAGAGGTACCATCGAGCGAATATTTATAAGCTTCCTCGACAGTTGCTAGTATTTGTTTTTTAGTTAAAGTTTTTCTTTTTTTACCTAAAATGGACTGCACTGCTTCAATGGCTTGAATAAAAAGAGTTGCATTCCAAGGTAAATCTTCCATCTGATTATCAGGTTTGAAAGTAGCATCGATATTTAATTCCCCAATTAATTCTTCAATACTGCATCGCAATTCCTGAGCAATAGATTTAATCGTATCTATTCCTGGATTTTTAGAACGGCCATGCAAAATATTTTGAATAGCGCTTGGTTTTAAGCCGGTACGACGTTCTAATTCACTCACAGACATATTACGTGAATAGAGCCTTGTTTTAATATTTTGTTGAAGCATTGTTATCATGAATAAACACTCATTTTTTTGTGACCAAATTTAGTATAAAAACAAACCTTTCATCCAGCCTCGAAGACTATCAATAGTCGTGGCAAGAGGCAAGTATTTTTTGATATTTTTTTAGGATTTTGATATAAAAACTGATTTTTTATACAGTTTTTATATCAAAAAAATACTATTTTTATTTTAAAAATTATTGTATAAATACAAAAGTTGTTTTGTTAATGTAATGAGAGGTATCAGTTGAATAGCTTGTATATGAGTTGGGCTTCTTCCCAGACTCCTTCCATATCGATGCCTTTTTTTTCAGAAAATCAATCGGGTTCCTTGATTGTGAAGCAATCTTCTTTGGAATGTACAGATGCTAAAAATTTTGTTTCTCTTTCTGGTAAAAATACAGAGTCTATTTTTTCCAAAGAGATGGTTGAACTATTACAACATGCCTCTGGGTTAGTGACTTGGAAAGATCGTTCTCTTTGTTTTTTGGGTTGTAATTTTAATTTTGCAACACTGGCGCATTTAAATTCACCTACTTCGATCATCGGAAAAAAAGATTTGGACTTTTCTTGGGGTCAAGGTAACGATGCAATTGATTTACAAAAAGAAGATGAGTTGGTTTTAAGTGGAAGTACCTTGTTTATTTTAGGTCGATATATTTTTGGTAATGCGCCAAAAATAATCTTGACTAAAAAAATGCCTATTTTAAATAAAGACAGGATGATTATTGGCATTTTAAATACGATCACTAGTTTTTCTTCTGAAAGTATTTTAAACATTATTAAGACATTTCAACAGCATCATATCGATGTTTCAATAGGGTTATTAGATGCCATTAAACAGCGCTTTTTTACTCATTCGCGACTGCTCTCTTCTCGAGAGGAAGAATGCGCTTATTTTGTATTAAGAGGCTTAACGGCAAAGGAAATGGCCAAAGAGATGGATTTAAGCTATCGCACGGTCGAGGCACATCTCACGCATTTAAAAGAAAAATTACACTGCAAAAAAACGAGTACTTTGATTGTACGATTAATTGAATTAGGGTTTCTGGATAATATTCCGAGTCATTTATTGCTTAACCAATAGATTGCCTAATGCATGATATTTGAGTGTTGATCTTAGTTGTGTTTCTAATGCTCGTTGCCCGTACTTGACCCTTTTTTGGGAATTGGTTACCATTAAGCAAGTTTAATTTTCAGATAGGTGCAAAATTATGCTTAGCAAACCCACCCCTCCAATTAAGGCATACTTAGCTGGCCCTGATGTATTCTTACCTGACCCTGTGGGGATTGGTAAAAAGAAAAAAGAATTGCTTAAACGCTACAATATCGAAGGTTATTATCCGTTTGATAATGAATATCCCCAAACAGACGATTCTACTCAGGTACCATTTCTAATCGCCAAAGCCAATGAAGACATGATGAGCAAATGCAATGTCATTTTAGCAAATCTGATGCCATGGTATGGGGCTGCTGCTGATAATGGCACCACTTTTGAAATGGGATTTATGAGTGCTCGCGCAATGACCGATCCAAATATCTTAATCATCGGTTATTACCCGGATGGTATCCCAGAACAGCTTGCAACACGAGTCACTAAAGTGGTTTATGACGGAAAGGTCATAACTAAAGATGGATCTATCGTTAGCACAGAGACAGGTCGAACGGTAGAAAACTTCCAATTAACTGACAACCTCATGATAATAGGAGCCATTAAAAAAAGTGGTGGCGAAATTTATGGTTCATTTAAAGAAGCAGCGGCTCATGTCAGAGAGTTATTCGAAGCAAAGCAACAAAGGCAAAGCGTACCAAAAGAAGGTTTATTCTTCTCCGGTGCTTTAACATGGAATCTAGCTGCGGCAGTTGAAGAGGATAGACTTTCGAGAAAGTTCGACTTCTTTGTATAGGAAAACTCTGCCCTACTTAAAATGATTTGCGACTGCTGGATAACTTGTATCAAAACTAAACATATTGAATCGAGTCCCTTTGTCGTAAATGTCGAGTTTTTCTTTTTGTTTTAATTTTTGAGTGAGATGTAAGAAAAATGGCAAGGTGGCAAAATCAATGGCAACCTTAATAATCGTCATGCCAAAAATCATTGAAACTAACAGTTTGATCTCAAATACACCGTAAAATGCGATAAGGCCAAATAACACGCTATCGACAGTCGATCCAATAATAGTGGCAATTAAAAAGCGCGCGCCTGTGTAACGGCCTTTTAATTCAATTTTAAGTTTAGCCATCACTAAAGAATTGAGTGGTTCAGAGCTAAAATAACTGACTAATCCTGCTAATATAGCTCGATTATTGGCTTGTAAAAGTGTATCGAACATTTGGTTATAGGTATTTTCGGGACATGGTATGAGAATCACTAATTGACCATAAATGAAAATAAAAAGATTAAAAAAGAAGCCCCACCAAATGGCAAGACGTGCAAACTTGTAGCCATAAACTTCAGTTATGATATTGGCTAAGAAAAAGGTAAAGGCAAATATTAAAGTTCCGGCATTGGCCACAAGACCAAAGAATGAGATAACACGTAAATCAAACCAGTTGCCTAAAACAATAATCATGGCGTAGAGCGAAATAAAAAACCAGAC
>Ga0206950_1010_pt1 | contig 58518 bp, 63 predicted proteins | sample Alteio_BWOrgHeat_41_FD_152954 | JGI IMG/M metagenome (GOLD analysis project Ga0206950, IMG submission 152954) | Enriched cells from forest soil in Barre Woods Harvard Forest LTER site, Petersham, Massachusetts, United States -... | ecosystem: Environmental > Terrestrial > Soil > Temperate forest >... | reverse complement strand
TGGCGACAGCGCCGTTCAGTGTCACGACATGATCCTGCACAACGCGCTGAGTAGGGGAAAGATTATCGCGCGCCGCATCAACGCTGTTGCCGCTATCAAACATCGCGGCCTTGCTTTTATCCGTGCCGGTTGGCGTCCGGGTCAGGCTTTTCACCTCTTGTTGCGAAAATAATTTAACCTTGTCGCCTTCCTGGAGCGGCGTCGCGTCCTTGCCCGTCAAAGCCGCCGCAGGATCGAATGCCACATATTGTTTCTCCAAGGTTTTATGATCCGTACGTTCAATCACGCCCATTAACGGATAAGTATTGTCACCGATATTCGCGCCGTCGCCGAGCAGCGCGGATAAAGTCCGCGCTTCATCCAGGGGCACGGGCCCCGGCGCGCGCACGTTGCCCATCACTGTCACTACGCGCCGCGGCGCATCCCCCCGCGATTGCGCAATGATGACATCCTGATCCGACAATAATGCCGCGTCGGGATCCATCAGGCTGACGAATTGTTCATTGCCGCCTTTGTCGGTGCGTACGCGCATGAAACGCAGGCCCTGCGGCTGATGTGTTTCGCCCGCCAAGTATAACGCCTGCTGCAAGGTGATATCCGGATTTTTATCCGGCAATTCGTAAATCCCTGCGCGCTTGATCGGCCCCGCCACGGCCAGCGTCGCGCCCATCGGCGGCACCAACAGGCGGTCGCCGTCTTTCAATTGCACATCCACTTCGCGAGATCCCGTCAATAATAGCTGATACAAATCAACCATCTGCTGCGTGCCGTCGCCGCGCGATAATTGAATGCGCCGCAACGACCCTGTCTTACGCACACCGCCCGCGGCGTTCAACGCATCAATCACGCCGCCATAGGCCGACATGGTTTGACGCCCGGGCCGGGCGACTTCGCCCAACACTTGTATGTTCAATGAACGTAACTGCGCCAGGGAAACAAAGGCCTGCGTGTCCAACAATTTTGCCGCAATTTCCTCTTCGATTTCGCGCGCGACATCGTGCAAAGAACGGCCCGCCGCGGAAACGGGCGCAACATCATCAATCGCGATGCGCCCATCATCACCGATCAAATAGGTCTGACTGCGCGATGTCGCGCCGCGCAAGACAACCAAAACTTTATCTCCCGGACCCAGCGTATAATTATCGCCCAGCGTTGCGGGTGCGGGTTGGCGCGATTTGTCCGGCTCTGAAAAAATATCATAGCCGAATTGTTCCAGGCGCTGGCCCGCGCGGCGGGAATAAGCGGCCTCCAGCGGTGACAAACCTCCTAAATCCAACGGCTTTAAATCTTCATCCGCCGGATTTTGATCTGCGGAATTTTTATTTGCCGCCATTTGCATGGCAGCCTTTAATTTTTCCAGCGCTGTTTGTCTGGCAGCATCGGCATCCGCCGTTTTGGCTGCCGGACGGCGCGCATTGGGCCCAAGCTGGCTTTGCAAATCATTCAGCGAAGTGCCTTTTTGCGCTTCCAGTGCAGGTGGCGGGGAATCTTTGAGTTCCGCCACCAATTCATTCAGGGCTTCAGGACTGATGGACGGCAGTTCCCCTTGATTTTGATCCCTGGCGGGAACTGGACCATCTGGAGCGCTATTGGCCGCCCAGGCAGGCAAAGACAGCGCGAATACAACCGCTAAAGCCGCCAAAATCCTTGAAATTCCGCTCGTTTTGAGCCTCTGACACGCCATCGCATGCTCTCCTCTTACCCGCTATTAGCGTGAAACCGAATCATCGTCCATACCCCTGCATGCAAATTTTTTTGTAATTTTTAGTCCGGAACCCAAACCGGGTTAACGCTGGCTTACGCTTTGTGATGGCGAGCGGGCTTGTTGCTAGGGCGAATAAGATTAACACAAGGGTATGAATAATTTCACTTCGCGCCCTAAAATTACCGTGATCGGCTGCGGCCATTGGGGCAAAAACATCGTGCGCAACTTGGCGGCCCTGGGCGCGCTGGGCGCCGTGGCGGACCGGGACGTGATGCGCGCGGCGGCGCTGGCCGAAAATTACGGGGTACGCGCGGTCAGCTTAGATGAAGCCTTGAAGTCAGAAGAGCACCGCGCTTTGGCGATTGTTACGCCCGTTGTGACACATGGCGAGCTGGTGGGCGCGGCATTGCAGGCAGGCAAGGATGTCTTTGTTGAAAAGCCTTTATCGCTGACGCGTGCCGAAGCCGACAGCCTGCTTAAAACCGCACGTGATAATAAACGGATTTTGATGGTTGGCCATTTGCTGCGCTACCATCCGGCCTTTATGAAATTACTTGAGCAAACCAACGCAGGCGCGATCGGCCGTGTGCGCCACATCGCCGCGCACCGCATTCATTATTGGCCCGCCCATCCGGATGAAAGCGTCCTCGCCGACCTCGCGCCGCATGATCTGGCGATGATTGACGGCATTATTCCCGCCTTGCCTGATGACATCGCCGTGCGCGGTTACAGTTATTTGCAAGAACCTAACGCCGATATTGCCAAGGTGATTTTGCATTACGGCAAAGTCGCCGCGCATTTATATTTGTCACGTTTGAATCCTTTTAAAGAACACCGCTTCACCGTCATCGGCGAAACCGGCGCGCTGGTTTTCGACGATGGCAAAAATTGGGATGAAAAATTAATCCTCTCCCGCCCCGAAGGCGCGGCGGTGCACCAAGCCATCGCGCTGGAGATGGATGAACCACTGGGGCGCGAAATGAAGCATTTCATCACCTGTCTGGAAACCCGCGCGGAACCGCTGACCGGCGGTGAACACGCGCTGCGGGTTTCAACCATTCTCGAACAATTATTGGAGGCGGCATGATCCCCTTTATCGACCTGGCCGCGCAGCAAGCGCGCATTAAATCTGAAATCGAAGCTTCCGTTATGCGCGTTCTGTCACACGGCCAATATATTCTTGGCCCTGAAGTACGCGCCCTCGAACAGCAACTCGCCGAATTTTGCGGTGCGAAGTTTTGCGTAGCCTGCGCCAACGGCACGGATGCGATTGCGCTGCCGTTGATGCGCCTGGGCATTCGCCCTGGCGATGCGGTTTTTGTGCCGTCATTCACCTTTACCGCCACGGCTGAGGTTGTCTGCTGGCTTGGCGCGACGCCATATTTTGTCGATATCAATCCGGATACGTTTAATATGTGTCCGGACAGCCTGCGCGCGGCGATTGCGGAATGCAAAAAAGAAAATAAATTCAAACCGCGTGGCATCATTGGTGTGGACATGTTCGGCCTGCCCGCGGATTTTGATGCGCTGAACGACATCGCGAATGAAAACAACCTATGGCTGATTATGGACAGCGCCCAGGGTTTCGGCGGCACTTATAAAGGCCGCACGACCGGCTCCATGGGCCGTTTTGCGACGACAAGTTTTTTCCCCGCCAAACCCCTCGGCTGCTACGGCGACGGCGGTGCGATTTTTACCAACGACGAAAGTGATATTGAAATCCTGCACTCCCTGCGCGTTCATGGCCAAGGCACGGATAAATACGACAACGTGCGCGTCGGCATGAACAGCCGCCTCGATACCATCCAGGCCGCCATCCTGCTCGAAAAATTAAAAATCTTTAAAGACGAAATCGCCGCGCGGAATAAAATCGCGCCGCGTTATACCGCCGGATTAAAAGACATTGTCGGCACGCCGCAAGTTCCGGATGGCTACACATCAACCTGGGCGCAATATACAATAACGCTGCCGGACGGTGCGGAGCAGCGGAAAAAACTGCAAGAACATCTGAAAACCGCCGGCATCCCCACCGCGATTTATTATCCGCGCCCGCTGCACCTCCAGCCCGCCTATAAAAAATATCCTTCCGTCGGCGGTGCTTTACCCCACAGCGAAGACGTGATGTGCAAGGTATTGTCTCTGCCCTTCCATCCTTATCTGGACGAAAAAACCCAAAACACGATCATCACCGAAGTGCGCAAGTTCTTTGGAAAGTCCGCCTTGGCCGCTTGATTTCGCGCGCCCTTTCCCGCACAAATAGGGCATGACCATCACCCTCCACCACGGCGATCTACCCAGCGATATTACCTTTCCGCAAAGCGTCGCGGTGGATACGGAAACCATGGGCCTAAATCACGCGCGCGACCGTTTGTGCATGGTGCAATTGCGCGGCCTGAATGGCGAAGTGCATCTGGTGCGTTTCTCGCCGCATGAATTCGACGCGCCGAACCTGGTGCGTTTACTGTCCGATGAAAGCGTCGTAAAAATTTTCCACTTCGCGCGTTTCGATCTGGCCGCGATTAAAAACGCGCTGGATGTTTTGCCCTATCCGATTTACTGCACCAAAATCGCATCCAACCTGGTGCGCACCTATACGGACCGGCACGGCCTCAAAGATCTGGTCAAAGAACTCCTCGGTATTGATCTGAATAAAACCGCGCAATCCTCCGACTGGGGCAACGACAGCCTGACGTCCGAACAGTTGGAATACGCCGCGCAGGATGTTTTGCATCTGCATGCTCTGCGCGAGAAACTCGATACCATGCTGCTGCGCGAAGGCCGTATGGGTTTGTTCCAGGCCTGCGTTGAATTCCTCCCCGTCCGCGCGATGCTCGACCTCGCCGGCTGGGAAAGCAAAGATATTTTTGCGCATCATTAATAAAGGCAAGAAACGAGATGCGAGATGCGAGATTAAATATTTCCTCCCCCTTGAGGGGGAAGGTGGCCCGCGAAGCGGGTCGGAGGGAGTGATGGTGACGTCACAAACTATTTCCGAAGCCAAGCGTGTTCTTATCGCTGAAGCAGATGCATTAAAAACGCTGTCTGAAAAATTAGATTCTAACTTCACCACCGCCATCGAAAAAATAAAATCCATTCGCGGGCGTGTGATCGTCTCCGGCATGGGCAAATCCGGCCATGTGGGACGCAAGATTGCCGCAACGTTGGCCTCCACCGGCACGCCCGCCTATTTCGTTCATCCGGGCGAGGCGAGCCACGGTGACCTCGGCATGATCACGGCGGACGATCTGGTTTTGGCGCTCTCCAATTCTGGTGAAACACATGAGCTGACGGATTTGATCGCCTATACGCGCCGGTTTGAAATTCCATTGATCGCCGTCACATCCGGCACGGATTCCGAATTGTCGCGTCATGCGGATATCGCATTGCTGTTACCCAAATTGCCCGAAGCCTGCCCCCTCGAACTCGCACCGATGACATCCACCACGCTGATGCTCGGCCTGGGCGATGCGATCGCCGCCGCATTAATGGCCGCGCGCGGTTTCACGGCGGATCAATTCAATCATTATCATCCCGGCGGCAAACTCGGCCGCAAATTGCTCAAAGTTTCCGACCTGATGCACGGTGCGGACAACCTGCCGCTCTGCGCGCCCGATACCGGCATGAAAAATGTGCTGGTTTTGATGAGCGAAAAAGGTTTCGGCTGCGTCGGCGTGGTGCAAAACCAGAAACTCTCCGGCATCATCACCGACGGCGATCTGCGCCGTCATATGAGCGATCATCTTTTGAATGAACACGCCGGGAACATCATGACCGCCGCGCCGCGCACAACGCGCCCCGATGCCCTGGCGGCCGAGGCGCTCGCGCAGATGAAAAACATCACCACCCTCTTCGTCGTCGATCCCCAAGGCGCGCCCGTAGGCATCCTGCACATCCACGACCTGCTGCGCGCTGGAGTGGCGTAGTTTTTAAAATCAGAAATTTTTCAGATTTGTCACAAAACCTTAAAGACTATATGTTAGTTTGTAGAAACAAATAACTAGGATTAGGTATCATTGTGTCCAACACCCCTGCTCATTTTCTTGACCCAATTAAAGCCATCATGCTTTCGGGAGATTATGCCCCTCGCGGCAGTATAGATAGAATTAGCGATGCAGCAGCAGTCCGTTTTGTTTTGAAGAGTGTTGAAAACACACCAGATCAACGGCAAGCGGTTACTGCCAGCCTTATAGACAACATGGATAATCTTCGGGAATTCAGAGATGACAAAGGCTTTGAAGCCTTAGGCGGTCATGGATTGACGGCAATTTGCCAATATGCGCATCTTTTAGAGCCAACCAGACAGGCAGAGGCGGTTAGAAAGGCAATCAAGGCCGGACTTCCGAAAATGGAGGGTGAACGTCTTGATGCGCTTAAAGGCCTTGCAGAGAATATTGAACTATGCGCGGAGGATCAACGTTCGATGATTGTGCGTCTTGGCATTGATGAATTAGCAAGACCTATCGTAGATTCGACTGAAAAACGTGATGCTGTAACAGCTTTACAAAAATACTTGGTTTCGGGAACCCCTGTAGGAAGCGTAGATTTTGCCGCCCTTCTTGGGGCAAAGCCAAATTAATAATGGTTTGTAATCCGGTATAGAATTGTAATTCCAAATTATTTGCTGGTAAACTGGGCGCTGTAAACGTATTTATTATTTTGTACTCCCAATGCCTTCCTATTCCTCTGTCATCCGCACCCTGCGCATCATCATCCCCGCCATCGGCGCGCTGCTGCTGATCTTATTTTTCATGTGGCCCACGATCTCACGCATTCGCATGCCGCATGTGGACAAGGCCATCATCCGCGGCGACCGCACCGAATTGGTGAACCCGCATTACGAAGGCAAGGAAAAAGACGGCCAGCGTTATGTCCTGACCGCCGAGCGCGCGATTCAGGTGCGTGCTGATGCGGATCACGTCACCCTCATCGCACCCGCCGCGCAGCTGGAAAAACCGGACGGTACGTTGGGCTCCAAAGTCCAGGCCAAAGACGGTATTTATAACAGCAAAGACCAATTCTTGGTGCTGGCGCACGATGTGATGATGATTACGCCCAATGGCGATACCTTTACCACCGATGCCGCCGACGTGAATTTGAAAACCAAAGAAATCGCGGGCAAGGACGCTATCACCGGCGATGGCCCCAAATTCAGCCTGACCGCCAATGGATTTACCTATAACCACATCACAGGCTTGCTTACCTTTACCGGGCCTGCGAAACTGATCCTGCATGGAAATGACAATGAAACGACTGATCATTCTGCCGCTGCTCCTGCTGGCAACACCGGCGCTGGCCCAGCAAACCTACCCGGCGGCGCAAAATAATTCCGCTCCATCCAAAGAACCGATCCAAATCGAGGCATCGGGCAGCCTGATCTGGCAACAATCCGATAAAACCTATCACGCCATCGGCGATGCCTCGGCCACGCGCGGCGCTTTGAATGTCAAAGGCGATGAATTGATCGCGCATTACGTCGAACAAAATGGCCAGAATGAAATTCAATTCCTAGAAGCGAGCGGCCATGTCATCATCAACGACAACGGCTCCATCGCCACCGCGCCGCACGGGCAATATAATATGGTCACGGGCGATATGGATTTGACCGGGCAGGATTTAAAAATCACCACGGTCAAAGGCGAAACGATTTCCGCGCAGCAACAAATCCAATTCAACGATAAAACCGGCAAGGCCTTTGCCGTCGGCTCACCCGTCATGACGCGCCCCGACCGCAAATTGGTGTCGGATAAACTGGAGGGGCAATTCGTGAAGGACCAAACAGGTAATTGGGAATTGCAAACCGGCACAGCGACGGGCCATGTTGTGATTACGACGGGCATTGGCACACCGAACCCCAGCGTGTCCATGTCCGACACGGCTTTTTACGACGCCCAGCATAATACCGCCCTTCTGACCGGCAACGTCCGCCTCTCCCGCGGCCAAAATCAGATGAACGGCGACCGCGCGGAAATTGATATGAATTCCGGCCTGTCGCGCCTGTTGCCCAGCACCAACCCAGCCTCCCCCGATCACCGGGTGCGGGCGATTTTATACCAAAATCGTTAGAATCGGGACGGTTTAGAAAATCTTGACAGAAGGTATGTATTTTTGGTACTAGTCAGGACAGATACTTCCATTCCAAACACAGAAAGGTAATTCAAATGAGCAATGAGCCCGCTCCCCGCCCAAAAACGCCAGAAGATATATATGCTGACGAACAACGACTACTGCAGAGTGGACTGATCAAAGACCATGACACAGGAGGGGTAACAATCCTGTCGTCTACCACGATTTCCCCCCCGCCCGGACAAGCGCGCCCTATCCAGCCCATACAACGGCAAGCGCCCGTCGCCGCTGATCCGGTCAAAACCAAGGTTAACACGCCGCCGCCTCCGGGCACCAAAGAAATGCGGAAATTTATGGCGTTTTTTCTAACCGCGGCAGCCGCTTTTATGGCAAGCGGTTATTTAGTTAAAAATTCAGGAGATACTTTTAACACCAGAAACGGCTTTTATGCGGCAGGCGTAACGCTTGCCCTGGGGCTGATCGGCGTAGTCGCGAATGAAAGAATTAACAAGAGTCGCGAGGTCGCCCGTGAAAGAGCGCGAAAAGCGGCGGTGAGACCGCAGCCCAAACCTCCGGCGAAAACCCTTTAAACTCTGCAGATTTTTTCCACCCTTTGGGCCAGGTAATAACGGTTGCCTGGCCGAAGGGATACGGCCCGGGCTCCAAAGAACTTTATCAAACCATTGCCCAACGCGCATTATCGGAATAGTTTAACGGCATGGCGCTGCAAATCGTCTCCAGCAACACAGGCCTGCAAGGCCTTGTCGCCAATAATCTGCGTAAATCCTACGGCGGCCGCCTCGTGGTGCGCGATGTTTCCATGCGCCTGGAACGCGGCGAAGCGGTAGGCCTGCTCGGCCCCAACGGCGCAGGGAAGACGACCTGTTTTTATTGCATCACCGGCCTGATCAAATCCGACGGCGGTGAGATTATCATGGATAATCAAAACATCACCGAATTGCCCATGTACCGCCGTGCGCGCCTCGGCCTCGGCTACCTGCCGCAGGAAGCGAGCGTGTTCCGCCAGCTCACCGTTGCAGAAAATATTTTATCGGTGCTGGAAGTGGCACAGCCCGACGCCACCTTGCGCGAAGCACAACTCGAAGATCTGCTGAAAGAATTTAACCTGACCCATCTGCGCGCCAGCAAGGCCATGTCCCTGTCAGGCGGTGAACGCCGCCGTACCGAGATCGCCCGCTGCCTTGCCGCCCAACCGAATTTTATTTTGCTCGACGAACCGCTGGCAGGTATCGATCCCATCGCGGTGAACGACATTCGCGAACTCATCGTCCACCTGAAACGCCGCGACATCGGCGTCCTCATCACCGACCACAACGTGCGTGATATGCTGGGCATCGTCGACCGCGCCTACATCATCCACGACGGCCATGTTTTGATGCATGGCACCCCCGAAGAAATCACCAATGATCCCGAAGTCCGCCGCGTTTATTTGGGTGAACGGTTCCGGTGGTGATGAATTATTTTTTGCTTAAAGTATATATTTCTTAGTATTGCCCGCTTCCTGATTTGGCCGAGCTGAACGAGGAAGCTGCGCTGAAAAGTCCGGCATAATTTCCGGGCGGCCAAAGAAATAGCCTTGGAGCATAATGTCCTGCGTCTTTAGGGCCTCTATAGCCCTTTTCTCCTCGCGTTTCTCAATACGCTCCACAACAACGGTTTTGTCCGCAGCCGCCGCATTGAACGGATCCATTTTGTCTAAACCTGCATTGTATAATTCCACCATATCCACTTTAACGGTCGATGCCATGGGCCATAGGGCTTTATGATGAGGCGCCGGTGCTTGAATGGAATAATCATCCAACGCAATCGCGAAACCCACATCATATATCTCACTCACGCGATTGCGTAATTCATCAATCTGCGCATCGGGCACGGATCTTTCTGTTATTTCGATCACAAGCCATTCCTTATAACGGCGGCTGCCTTTTAACTTGGCCAAATATTCTGGAAATCTGTCACTCATGACCGTGCTAGGCTCAAGATTAATATGAAGTCTGGCTTTTGAGCGGTTGGGAGATTTTAAAAGTTCCATCGCAAGATCCAGAATTTTACAGTCCAGCTCGATCAAATCATCAGACTCAAACTCAGTAATAAAGCCTGCGCTACCGGCTTTATCGCGCGCCAATACCTCATACGTATTGGGAATATCTGGTTTAATGTGCAGTCTCTTTGCATTGCGCAGATAATCGGAGGACGGTTCCCAATTACCTTCTTGGTCCCAGCTTTGAATTATCTGTAAGGCCATATAAATGTGTTGAGATTCCATAATTTACACCTTGTAATATAATTATATTGCTCTTTTTGGTCTTTAAAATCAACTAAATTCCGAACAGCCCCGCTGCCAGACGAGCGGTTTCGATAGCAAGTTATTGAAAAGACTATAAAAATACAAATTAACTTGGTTTTTTAAGGTGGCATATGGTACCTTGGCACAGTCAATATTTAGAGGCGCAAAATGGCACGGTCCGCAAAAGAAGTTCGGCAAATTCTTGATAAGGTGAAACAGGAAAATTCAGCGGGTGACGTCACCCTATCCGACGACGTCGCAGTATCCATTCTGGCTATCGCGCTTTTAGCTTCGAACGTTTCTGAAGAAGTGAAAAATGGCATATCTGTTTTTTTCCTGGATTTAATCCAATCCACCGAAGTAAGCCCCGAGATATTAAACGTCCTGTATCTTTTCGCCCCTGCATACAGCGCAGATGTTCAGTTGCCATTGGTGACAGCGATTGCTCAATCGCCTTACGTCACTGCCGAGATGTTAAATTCGATGAGTGTATGCGTCGGCGATCGTCAATCTGCCTTTGAAGGCTTAGAGCTTGCTTGGAAAGAGCTGATTGCTATTTGTCCCATTCTTAGTTTCTGTAATTCTTCTTATGTGAAAGATCATGAGCTGGCGATCACCCAAGCGATCATTTCATCTCCGCAAGCTAATCGTCAGACGCTAGATACCGTTGCGGTGAATGTTAAGAATTATGCTCCAGGCCATCAATTAGAGGTTGTAAATTATGTTTTGCAATCGCCATTGGTCGATTATGATGTGATAAAAAGTTTGGCGTTAACGGCTCCATCCTACGCTCCGGAAAACCAGTTACCAAGCACGCGAGCCATTATTGCTTTTCTTGAGACGAAAACAAAGGCAGAGGCAGGGGCAGAAAATACGGATACCTTGGAAACCTTGCTTTATCGAGCTGAACATTATGACCCCGCGCAGAAATTGCCTGCTATTCAAAATATTCTTGAATCTCCCGCGGCGGGGATTGAAGTTTTAAAAGCTGCGGCCATCCGAATGGCCTCTTATAATAAAGAGCTGCGCCTGCCAGCCTGCCGAAATATCATTACGGCATTGGCCTCTAAACCTGAACCGCAAACAGAAAAATCCAGGGTGTTGAATCTTTTACTTTATACGGCTGAACAATGTGAGCCGGATGAAAAAACAGCCATGGCCCGCATAATTTTAAAATCGCCATATGCGGATAAAGATATTAAAAGCAAAGCAAACGGACTTATCCCGCGTCGTCATTTTAAAATCGGCCCTTCTCGCAGAAATGAAAGCGCCCCCCTATAATTTTGCATTCTGATTTCAGGCGACTTACCTTCTGGCCTTATGCCTGATTGCAGCGAGGGGATCTGCCCCTCCACAACCTTAATTTAGTAAGTCTTATAGGACGTAAAATACTCGTTCCCCCTTGCTCCCCGCACAAAAATCCGGCAAAAAAGCAGGGATTTCCGCCTGAAAGGCCGCCCGGATGAAACTCGTCATAGACCGTAACGCACTCGTCAAAACCCTCGCCCATACGCAAAGCGTGGTGGAGCGGCGGAATACCATTCCCATCCTGTCCAACTTACTGCTTCAGGCTGATGGGCAAAATCTGTCTATTTCCGCGACGGATATGGATATTCAGATCATTGAAACCGTGCCCGCAACGGTGTCCAAATCCGGCTCCGCCACCGCGCCCGCGCATACGCTGTACGACATCGTGCGCAAATTGCCGGACGGCAGCCAGGTGGAAATTGCCCTGGCGGCGAATTCGCCGGTGATTACGGTATCGTCGGGCCGTTCGAACTTCAAACTCGGCTGCCTGCCTGTGTCGGATTTCCCGCAGATCGCGAGTAATGATTTCACGCGCAAATTCACGCTGGCCGCGTCGGAACTCCGCAACCTCATCGACCGCGCGCGTTTTGCGATGTCGATGGAGGAAACGCGTTATTACCTCAACGGCATGTATTTGCACGCCGCCCGCGCGGGCAATGTTGCCGTGCTGCGCACCGTCGCCACCGACGGCCACCGCTTGGCACGCGTGGATATGCCATTGCCCGAAGGCGCGGCGGAAATTCCTGGCGTGATTATCCCGCGCAAGACTGTGACGGAACTGCGCCGCCTGCTCGATGAAGATAACAGCCCGGTTGAAGTTTCCTTGTCCGATACCAAGGTGCAATTCAAATTCGGCAACCTGCGCCTGACATCAAAACTCATCGACGGCAAATATCCCGATTACGAAAAAGCCATTCCGCAAGCGAATGATAACATCCTGGAAATCAACACGCGCGCCTTCCTTGCCGCCGTTGACCGTGTTTCCACCGTTGCCTCCGACAAAACCCGCATCATCAAATGCAACGTCGACGGCCAGACAATGGTCCTGACCGCATCATCCGCCGAATCCGGCAGCGCGGTTGAGGAAATCGAAGTCCGCTATGACGGGCCGCCCATCGAAATCGGCTTTAACGCGCGCTATTTGCAAGACATCACCGGCCAAATCGACGGCGAAGCCTGCCAACTGCGTATCTCCGACGGCTCTCAACCCGCCATCGTGCAGGACGCCAGTGACGCCAGCGGCATCTACGTCCTCATGCCGATGCGCGCATAATGTTCGGCATCAAAACGGCAATCAAAGAAGAACAAATAACCACGATTACATTGTTCACCATTCTGGTCGCCGCGCTGGGATATTTCGTCGATATTTTTGATCTGACGCTGTTTGCCATCGTGCGTGTGCAAAGCCTGAAAGATTTAGGCGTTCCCGCCGCAGATATGCTCTCCACCGGCATCCTGCTCATCAACTGTCAAATGGCGGGCCTGCTGATCGGCGGGATTTTATGGGGCATTTGGGGCGATAAAATCGGGCGCCGCTCGGTCTTGTTCGGCTCGATCCTGCTCTATTCCATCGCGAATATTGCCAATGGTTTTGTGCATGACGTCCCGCTTTATGCCATCATGCGTTTTATTGCGGGCATTGGCCTGGCAGGCGAGCTCGGCGCGGGCGTGACCCTGGCATCCGAACTTTTACCCGCCCGCCTGCGCGGGATCGGCACGACGTTTATTTCCGTCCTCGGATTACTGGGTGTGATTTTCGGTGTAGTCATCGCGGCTTATACCGACTGGCGGATTGCCTACATTACGGGCGGCGTCATCGGCCTGCTATTATTGGTTATGCGCGTAAATGTGGCAGAGTCCGCATTGCATGAAAAACTCATGAACGATGCTCCCGATATCGCGCGCGGTAATGTGATGATTTTCTTCCGTAACTTAAAACTCCTGCGCCGGTTTCTGAAAGTCGTTTGGGTCGGCGCGCCGGTTTGGGCGGTGAACGGCCTGCTGATCACCTTTACGCCCGAATTTGCCAAGGCCTTAGGCATGACGGTCATTCCCACCGCCGCGAATGCCACATTGGCTTTTTACATCGGCGGCTCAATTGGCGCGTTATGCATCGGCCTGCTCAGCCAAAAACTCAAAAGCCGCAAAAAGGCCGTGGCGATATGGATTTTATGGCTGGCCGCGAGTGTCGCCCTTTATGTCTTCGCAGGCCGCCTCAATGATCTCGCGGTTTATTATCTGATGTGCAGCCTTCTCGGTATCGGCATGGGTTATTGGTGCATGTTCATCCAAATCGGCGCAGAGCAATTCGGCACCAACATCCGCGCCACCGCCGCCACCTGTGCGCCAAATTTCGTGCGCGGCCTGACAGTTCCCTATACCATCGCCTTTCAGGCTTTAACCCCGCATCTGGGCGTGACGTACAGCGGCCTCACCGTGATTGGCGTGATGATTTTCATCGCCTTTATCGCGCTGGCACGCTTGCAGGAAACATTCGGCAAGAACCTGGATTTCCAGGACGTTTGACGCGTATTTTTCACGTGCTTTCGGCGCGTAAAATTGCTATATATGAAGAGGGAATTCCACCGGCGCAAAGCCGCAGAATTCCGCCGAAAATTAACCCCTGATTCCTTTGGTTTTGAACGCTTTGAAATGTCCCGTGCCGCCCTGAAACAAGAAATGAAAATTGAACCCAACAACTCCCCTCTGAACGCGACTGAGGGCGCGGAAAATTATGGTGCCGACAGCATCAAGGTTCTGCGCGGCCTCGACGCCGTGCGCAAACGGCCGGGCATGTATATCGGCGATACCGATGACGGTTCAGGCCTGCACCACATGGTCTACGAAGTCGTCGATAACGCGATCGACGAGGCATTGGCCGGATACTGTGACCGCATTGAAGTCGTTTTGAACGCGGACGGTTCATGCACCGTGCGCGATAACGGGCGGGGAATTCCCACCGATATTCACTCCGAAGAAGGCGTTTCCGCCGCCGAAGTCATTATGACGCAATTGCATGCGGGCGGAAAATTCGACCAGAATTCTTACAAAGTATCCGGCGGCCTGCACGGCGTGGGTGTATCGGTGGTAAACGCCCTGTCCGAATTTTTGCGCCTGCGCATCTGGCGCCAGGAAAAAACCTGGGAAATGGAATTCCGCATGGGGGATTCCCAGGCCCCCCTGGCCGTGACCGGCCCCGCCGAACGCACGGGAACCGAAGTCACATTCCTGCCATCACCCACCATCTTTACCAAAACCGAATTCAATTTTTCCACATTGGAACACCGCCTGCGCGAATTGGCATTCCTAAATTCCGGTGTGCGTTTATGGCTGATCGATGAACGCGAAATCGACGCCAGCGGCGATGCGAAAAAAGTTGAACTTTATTACGAAGGCGGCCTTGAAGCTTTCGTCCATTACCTCGACCGCAACAAAACCGCGCTGCACACGCCCGCGATTATCGTCGCCGGATACAAAGACGGCATGACTGTTGAATGCGCATTGGAATGGACGGATAGTTACCACGAAAACACGCTGTGCTTCACCAACAACATTCCGCAACGCGATGGCGGCACGCACTTGGCCGGTTTCCGCGGCGCGCTGACGCGCGTGGTGAATAAATACGCCGAAGAAATCGGTATGGCGAAAAAAGAAAAGCTGGAATTAACCGGCGAAGACATGCGCGAAGGCATGACGGCGATTATTTCCGTTAAGGTTCCCGATCCGAAATTCTCCTCGCAAACCAAAGATAAACTGGTTTCATCCGAGGTTCGCCCTGTCGTGGAAAATACGCTGAACGAACAGCTCGGTATTTGGTTCGGCGAACACCCGCAAGAAGCCAAAAAAATCGTCGGCAAAATTTACGAAGCCGCCGCCGCGCGCGAAGCCGCGCGTAAAGCCCGCGAATTGACGCGCCGCAAAGGCGGATTGGAAATTTCTTCCCTGCCCGGGAAACTGGCGGACTGCCAGGAACGCGACCCGGCCCTGTCGGAATTATTCATTGTTGAGGGTGATTCCGCAGGCGGTTCGGCCAAATCCGGCCGCGACCGCAAAACGCAAGCGATCTTGCCGCTCAAAGGTAAAATCCTGAACGTTGAACGCGCGCGTTTTGACAAAATGCTGAACAACCAGGAAGTTGGCACGCTCATCGCCGCGATGGGCACCAGCATTGGCGCGGCGGATTTCAATATAGAAAAGTTGCGCTACCACAAAATCATCATTATGACCGATGCGGATGTGGACGGCGCGCATATTCGCACACTGCTGCTCACCTTTTTCTTCCGCCACATGCCGGAATTGATTGAACGCGGGCATTTGTTTATTGCTCAGCCGCCGCTGTATGGCGTGCGCCGCGGACAGAATACGACTTATCTTAAAGACGACCGCGCGTTGGATGAATATTTGATTTCATCGGGCAGCGATGGTATCGCCATCCACAATGCCAATGGCCCGATTGCGGATATTCTTGCACTCGCGCTCGAATGCCGCGTGGTGGAAAAACAGATCGCCGCCCTCGCGCGCCACGTCGGCAGCGCGGCGGTCGCTGAACAACTTTGGCTCGGCGGCGCGACCCACCCAGAGGCCGATCTTTCCATTCTCGCTGAAGGCTTGCCGGAATTACTCCAAGCCGCGACGAGCCTGACTGGCTGGCGTTGCAGCGTCGGCGCACCCGGAGTGTTGAACATTGCGCGTGAAGATAACGGCTACCGCGAGACTTTCAAATGGCAGACGGAGTGGTCGGCCTTGCCCGATGCGCGCCGCCTTGAGGCTGCAACTTTGCGCGAGCAATTCATGCAGCCTATTACACTGCAAATCGGCGCGAACACGGAAACCATTTATGGCCCTACCGCGCTCTATGCCACCATCGCCGCGCGCGGCCGTAAAGGTATCGCCATCCAGCGTTACAAGGGCCTGGGCGAAATGAACGCCGAACAATTGTGGGATACAACCCTCAACCCCGCCAACCGCACGCTGCTGCGCGTCCGTGTTGAAGCCGCCGACGCGGCCAGCGAAGTCTTCACCACATTAATGGGCGACATCGTCGAACCCCGCCGGGATTTCATCGTCGCGAACGCGCTTTACGCGACGAATGTGGATGCATGACGCCGAATAACTTAACGTCCCGACGAACCATATACTCCCCCCTCATCACATTTTAAGAATCTGTTATAATTTCCCCATGCTTGAACCGACGAATAGTTGGGCTCCGATGATCTTGATTGATGAAAATCTGCCGCCCGGCATGGTGCAGACATTCCGGAAGTTGACTCAAGCCATGAATACAGAATGCCTTAATATTGTGCATGTCCATGAGCTCGGATTCTCTGGCAAGCCGGATGAAGAATTGCACACCTTTCTTTTGGACTATCCCAACCCCATCATTGTGACGGGAGACAAAGACTTCCTCTCAGAGAACCTAAGCACGAATTTACGCGTTATTTATCTATATGACCGCAGCGGACAGGGCATCCATAAAATTGACAACTTGAAAGAACAAATGATCTATGCCGTCGGACGGAACGCGAGCTTGATCTGTGAGTTTCTCGACAAGCAAAGCCTGAATAAATCTCAAAAAATTCTGGCCCTGCCGATTGGCGATCGTGCGCCCTATGTATGGCGAAGAGCGTCTGGACAATCCCGCAAACAGCGCCTGACTGATCCTATTCATTTATGGGAGCATGATAACCATTTTGCCAGACGTATGCGATCCGCAGGATGGAACCATATTATTCCGTATAGTTTTCGCTCGCCCTTCTCGCCTAGCGCGACATAGCCGCCTATTTTTTACTTTCTAACCCTTGCTTCCCATTTTCATTCGCCGCGAGCATGTCATTTAACTGGCGCGCGCCGGCGCTGCGCTGGGCGGTTTTGACGCGGCGCACGGGTTGTTGCGGCGCTGTGGCGGCCGTGGATTTTTTCGTACCGGCGGCTTTCGCTGTTTTTGCAGCCTGGGCGGAAGGTGACGCGGTTCCGGTTCTTTTCTCGCCTCTTTCGAGCAACGCGGCGAGCTGCGCGAGTTTTTCCTCTTCCAGATCCGCTAATTTTTCAGCGACCTTGCGTGCCAAATGTTCTTTTTCCGAAACGGGCTTGCCCGGCGCAGCGGCTTCAAATCTTGGTGTGCGCCGTACCGCTGTTGTGGCCGTCGCAGTTTTTGCCTTTTGCGGCGGCCAATTTTTGGCCACCGGATTCGCAGCGGGTTTTGGCTTCGCCTTGAATTGTTGCGCGGCCAATACCGCAACCTTTGCCACAAAAGCAAAAACGCGCTGCATGTCATACCAGGCTCGCACATACCACGCGGGTTCGCCGATGATTTTCATTTTCGGCTTGGCTTCGCGCCGCACGTAACGGAAATAAGACAAAGTTAAAAACACCACCGATAAAGGCACCGCGGTGATGACTGTAAAACCCTGTAAAGAACTTGCGGCCCAGGCCGCGCCGCCATTCCGCGCAGCGTAAAAAGATAACCCAGCCGCAACAATCAAAACCGGCGAAAGCGTCGCGAGCAAACCGCGCCACAGTTGCCATGCCCGGCCGCGTGTGGCGCGCACGGCGGATTGCAGATCAATCGGCTCGTCCAGCGCAATCGCGGGCATAATCACGGAAAAACGCACCGCTGTATAAGCCGCCAGGCCAAGCCCCATAACGATGCCGATCAACAGCAAAATCCCCAGTACCGACGGTGCAAGCAGATTTTGCGCCAGCACATAACCTAATGCCAAAATCCCCAACGATAACAACACCACGGGGATCAGCGCCATGGTTACGGCTGTTATGATACGCCAGCGCTGCGCGGCGAATTGAAAACGGTATAATTGATGCTGCACCGATGAGGCCACCATGCGTTGTAGGCCCACCGCGAACATACCCGTCGCGGCGAGATTGCCGCAAACCGTCAATAACAAATTCAACAAGGTTGGATAAAGCGCATAAAGCGCCTGGAGCGTGCCGACGATTAACAATGGTACAGCGCCAATGCGCGCAACGGATTTGTAATTCAACGTCACCAATGCATAAGTTTCCTGCGCGGCATGCCAGGATGAAGGCGCGTTCCCCACACTGTGGGCGGGCGGCGGTGCTTTACGCTTGAACCGTGCGACTTTAGAGGACATGACTGCCCCCCTGCGGCGTTACCGATGCGCGGTGATAGAAATGGACAAAAATAACGGTTTGGAGCGCCGTGGCAAAGGCAAAAATTCCCCCCGAGACAAGGATAGATTTCACAACCGTCAAAACCGTTTTTATGGTTTCCGGAAAAACGCCCAAGGCGATTTCAAGCAAGCCGGACACAAGCCCCACACACAGGGAAACTAGAAAAAATCCCAGCCAAACCATAGATATCCTCATCACCTGTCCGCGCGTGTTATGCCAAGAGGTTCTAAATTTCGGATCTTCGCCCACCGCCGCCGCGAAGGGCGCCAAACTCACACGTGTGAATAGAACGGAAAAAATAAAGGCCGCGGCGATTAAACCGGCAATCACGGTCCCCAGACCGGGCAAGACCACTTCCAAAAAAGCCGTTACCATGAACACGCCCGCCATAACAAACATGATCGCAGCCGTCATCAAAATCTGCCGCCACAACATCGACCACAGGGTGTCATGATAGGCCCAAATAACCTTGGCACGTTGCGAGAGAATAAAAAACCGCGCCAGTCCGGTAACCATATAAGCGTTGATGATAACAGAAATAATCGTGCCCAGAACGAACCAATGAATGTTTTGCAAAAAGATTCCCATGATAACCTTGGGCTCTATATAGGATGCATCATTGCCTTGCATGATTGGCGCCAAAATCAGTATGACGGGCAGCCAACCCAAAATCATCAAGGTATAGGGAGCCAATATAATTTTGGCCGCTTCGCGCCATTCCGCCGTCAACATGTTCAGGGCTGCGGTGAGGCTGGCGCGAACACGGATGGATGGCATGGAAGGGGCTGCGGTTTGCTGCATAAAACGACTCAAGGTGCCCATTGGAACCTGAACGCATAGGTTGAAGCAAGAGAAAAAAGGAACTGGGATTTTAGGAACTAGAAATTAGAAAAAATGCGCGGGAAATGCCTTGCTTTCTAGTTCCTAAAATCCTAGTTCCTAGTTCCTAAATGCGTGAAATCATTTTCGATACTGAAACCACCGGCATGGACCCCGGCGCGGGCCACCGGCTGGTGGAAATCGGCTGTGTGGAAATTTATAATTACCGCCCGACAGGCAAGACGTTTCACGCCTACCTAAACCCCGAACGCGATGTGCCCGAAGAAGTCGTCCGCATCCATGGCTTAACCACGGAATTCCTGGCCGATAAGCCGCGTTTTATGGATGTGGCGGCGGATTTCATGACCTTTATCGGCGACGCGCCGCTGGTGATCCATAATGCGGGCTTTGACATGAAATTCATCAATGCGGAATTGACCACGGCCGGTCATGCGCAAATTCCGCTCTCCCGCGCGCGCGATACCCTGCAATTGGCGCGCAACAAATTTCCCGGCCAGCCGGCCAGTTTGGATGCGCTTTGCCGCCGTTTCGGCGTGGATAACTCAGGCCGGAACCACCACGGCGCATTGCTGGACTCTCATCTTTTGGCGGATGTCTATTTTTATCTGATGGGCGGCGCCCAGCCGGAGTTATTTGACGTCAGCCGCACCAGCAATTTCGCAGTATCGGACGAAACCGCCACGCTGCCCGAAAAAATCATCCGCGCCGCGCGTAAGTTCATCGTTCCGCCCGAGGAAATCGAAGCCCATGGAAAATTCATCGAAACCATGGGCGACAAAGCGATCTGGAAAAAAATCAAAAGCGCCTAGAGGGTAAATTTCCCAGCCGCAGCCGCCGGCGCCACCCGTGCAGGCGGGGCAAAGGACGAATGATGCTCGGCTTTGTCACGAGGTTCTCCGATTTTGCCTAATGACTCTTTCCGCGCTCTGATTAACGTCTGAAACCAGATCACTGCATCCTGTCCTAACAATTCGGAGACTTTTTCATCTTTCATAACTTCCGTGATTGCGACATCCACCGCCGCGCGCAATTTATCGTTACCAAAATGATCTCTGGCAAAAGTAAAAAGTTTACTGACATCCCAGGAAATCGTGCCAGAGGCAAAAGCAACCGAAGAGTCATTTTGGCAAGACACTTCATTCGTAATCGGGATATCCCCAAAAAAACCTTCCGGTGGATTCGCACAAATCGCCGGGAGAGCCATAATTGCGGCAAGAGGGTCTAACTGGGCAAACCGTTGCGCAGGCGTGGCTGGTTTACTCAGAACTTCTTCCAACCCGAGAATCTCCGGATTCCCCAATATCATTGAGAATGCTGTTTCAAATGATTGCGGCGCTCGGGCTTCGATATGGTCAACCATCGCCGCGAATTCATCTTGCGTTGAAAATGGACTAAGTTCGAAAAGACCCGTCATGTTATGCTCGCTGTGTTTAGTTTATTATTCCCATCAAATTACTGATCGCCCGGAAAAAAGCAAGTATTTTCCAGCTATTTAGCCGTTTTTTGCTGCTGATAAACCGCCATGAAATCCACCGGCGCGATCAACAATGGCGGCAGGCCGCCGTGCATAGCGGCTTCGGCCACGATCTGGCGGACAAAGGGGAAAAGCAACCGCGGCGCTTCGATGGCCAGAAAAGGTTCGACTTCGCCCTCCGGCACTTCCGCCATGCGGTAACGCCCGGCATAGGCAACTTCAATCATAAACACCGGTTTCGCCTCTGCCGCGACCTTGCCGTCTTTCCCCGCAGACCGCGCGAGAATGCGGATTTTTAGGCCGGATTCATAATCTCCAACTGCGTGACCGTCAGTGATTTTGGGTTCGGACAGAGCCCGAACTTCCACATCCACGCCCATTTCGATGGCGGGCATCGTCCCTGGCGGCACTTGCGCTTCCATGGAAAAATTCTCAAATGACAAATCCCGGAGGTATTGGCCGATTTGCATAATTGATGGGCTCGGGGGGCTGGGAGGCATGCGTTTCCTTGTAATTATGACGGGTCGTTTGCGTTAGCGGCGCCGAATATGATATGATGGCAGGAATATAGCAAGCCTTCGGAGGCCCTGAGTGATTGATATTGTGATTTTAGCGGTGGTGGTGGCTGCACTGGTTTACCAGCTTTGGCGCGTGCTGGGCGTGCGCAATGACAATGAACCGCAAATGCCCGCGTCCGATCCATTCGCGGCGCAGTCCTTGCGGCCCTTGTCCGGCAGCCCGGTTGACCGCGCGATGAACGCGAAACCCGTGAATGCCAAAGTATTACCGGACGGCGTTCCCGCGACAAATGAACCGCTATCCGTCAACCAGGGCCTGCAACAAATTAAAGACTACGACAGCGACTTCGATGAACGCGGCTTTATGCAGGGCGCGCGCGCGGCCTTTGAAATGATTGTCAAAGCCTATGCGCGCGGCGATCTGGAAACATTGAAAAATTTATTATCGCCGAAATTGTACGATCATTTTGCCGAGGACGCGAAGGCGCGCGCGCAAAAAGATTACACGATGGAAACCACCCTGCACAAAATTTCCACCACGACCATTACCGGCGCGCGCATGATCGGTTTTGATGCAGAGGTCACGGTTGAATTCATTTCCGAGCAAACCAGCGTGGTGCGTGACGGCGCGGGCAATGTCGTCGTCGGCGATCCCGCCGCGCGCGAAGAAATCCGCGACACCTGGACCTTCCGCCGCGACACGCGCGGCACCGATCCGGCGTGGCATTTGGTGGAAACGAAGGAATAGAAGCGGGAATTTTCATCTCGCCTCTAGCATCTCGCTTCTCGCCTCTCCATATTACAAAGTATGCTCCTCCACCGCCCCTCCGCCGCGCGCGGCGTTACGCAAACAGCCTGGCTCGACGGCAAACATACCTTTTCATTCGGCGCTTATCGCGATCCGGAATGGCATCATTTCGGCCCGCTGCGCGTGATCAACGAAGACGTCGTCGCGCCTGGCGGCGGATTTCCGCCCCATCCGCATGACAATATGGAAATTATCACCATCGTTCTGGACGGTGAATTGGCACACGAAGACAACACCGGCGGCCAGGCGACGATCAAGCCCAATCAAATTCAAATGATGCGCGCGGGCACCGGGATTGCCCATAGCGAATTCAACGCTTCCAAAACCGCGCCGGTGCATTTGCTGCAAATCTGGATCATGCCGCATACGCGCGGCCTCGCGCCGGATTATTGGGACCGCACGCTGGACGAGAACGACCGCCGCGGGAAATGGCAAACGGTTGTCGCGCCCGCAAGCGAGAATATTGCCGACACCTTTGACATCGCCGCCGATGCGCGCCTGTCGCTCGCGCAATTATCATCCGGGCAATCCATCGCGATGCCTGTCGAAAGCAACCGCAAATACTGGCTGCAAGTCGCCAAAGGCAGCGTGACTTATGGCGGCCAACAACTCTCCCAAGGTGACGGCCTGGGCATCATCGATGAACCCGCGCGGAATGTCATCGCGAATGAAGATTCCGAATTGCTGTTGTTTGATTTAGGAATTTAGGATGATCGGATTTTAGAAGGTTTTCGGGCCGCGCGGAATCTCTAAAATCCTATTATTATCCTATTGCCCACTTCCTGTTTTGCGCAGCAAAACATATGTCGCGCCGTCACCGCCGTGGCGCAGGTGCGCGGGATGAATGGTCAGAATATAACGCGCCCATTCGCCCGTCATGATCCAATCTGGCAGCGCGGTGCGCAGCACGCCTTCATTATTTTTTCCCTTGCCTGTGATAATGAGCAGCATGCGCGCCCCGCGCGTGATTTGTTTATGCAGAAAATATCCGAGCTCCTGATGCGCTTCGCTTTGCGTCAGGCCGTGCAGGTCTAACTTCGCATCGATTTTCACCGCGCCGTTTTTCAGTGCCGCCATTTGCGCGCCTGAAATCTCATTTCCCTTTTTCACGCGCGGTTGGGCCGCCAAATCCACGCGCCCCGGGCGCGGCAAACGGTCTTTTAAAGGCCGGAAATTTTCCTGTCCCGAAACGATATTGGCAGGCTGCACGGCACGCAGACGCCGCGTGATTTGTTCCGCTCGTTTTTTTATATCCTGCCAGTCAGCCATGCGAGTTTTTCATGCAGCTGTGCGAGCGTGCCGCTATTTTCAATCACATGGTTGGCGCGCAGGATTTTTTGATCTTCAGACATTTGCGCGCCGTTAATACGGTCGAACTTTTCCGCCGTCATGCCCGGGCGCGCCAATGCCCGGACGCGGCGCACTTCCACCGGCGCGGTCACTAGCCAGACTTCATCCATTTCCGCTTCGCGTCCGGTTTCAAACAATAACGGAATATCGAGCACCGCGAACCCGCGTCCCGCCTGCCGCGCTTTGTATAAAAATTCCGCGCGGTGCGCCGCGACCAAGGGGTGGATGTAATCTTCCAGAAATTTGCGCATGCGGGGCTGCGTATAAATCGTCTCTGCCAGATAATGGCGGTTGACCTTGCCCGCATCCACCGCACCGGGGAAATGTTCGTGGAGCCACGCCTGAACCTCCGGCCGCGCATAGATTTCGTGTACGGCGGCATCCGCGTCATGCACCGCAAAGTCTTGCCCGCGCAGCCAATCCGAAGCCGCGCTTTTTCCCGCGCCGATGGAGCCCGTCAGACCAATGCGTTTCACGCTAACTTCCTCTCCAAAATCCCGCGTAATTTTACCATCTCACCCGCCTCTTCACCATAAAACTGTTCGAATGCCGCCGCGGCTTGGTGAATCAACATCCCCAAACCATCGACGGTTCTGCAGCCGCGCTTGCGAGCGGCTTTGAGAAATTCGGTTTGCAATGGTTTATAAACAATATCCGCCACCACCGTATTTTTACCGACCTGCCCCAAATTAAACGCCAAGTGCGGCTGCCCCGTCATGCCCAGTGAAGTGCAATTCACGATAATATCCGCCTGATCATGTTGCGCCGACAGCGCCGCAGCCGTGCCGGCCAATCCCAATTCCGATAATAATTTTTCCGCGCGCGCGATGTCGCGGTTTAACACCGTAAAATCCAACACGCCCAAATTCTTCAGCGCAAAACACACGGCCCGCGCCGCGCCGCCCGCGCCCAGAATAATCGCGGAATCGAAAACCCTATCCTCATCCGCTTCGAGCAGATTATCGGCAAAACCCGCCGCGTCGGTATTGTCCCCGTAAATTTTATCATTCGCGAAAACCACCGTATTCACCGCGCCGATAGCGCGCGCGGCATCGGACAGGTCATCGCACAACGCCATCACCGTTTCTTTATGAGGCAGCGTCACATTCAAACCGACATAGCCTTCACCCGCGAATTTTCTAATTGCATCTGCCAGAGCCGCGGGCACCACATCATGCGCCCGGTATTCCCCGTGAATATTTTTTTCCTTCAGCCAATAACCATGAATATCCGGCGAGAGCGAATGCCCGATGGGATGGCCGATGACGGCGGCGATTTGAAAATTAGAACTCAATTAATTCTTCTCCTTTTTCTTCCCGCCGCCGGTCGAGCAGGGCAATGATCTCCGACGCGGTTTCTTCAATCGAACGCCGCGTGACATCCACCACCGGCCAGCCGTTTTTGCTAAAGAGGCGGCGCGCGGCACGGATTTCCTCGTGAACGGCGTCGATCTCGGCATAACCGTCCACGCCGCGCGCGGAGAGGTTTTTCAAACGCGATTGCCGGATCATGGCGAGATGTTCGGGCTCCGACGTCAAGCCGACGATCAGCGGTTTCTTCAGTTCATATAAAATCGCGGGCGCCTCCACACCTGGCACGAGCGGGATATTCGCCGCCTTAATCCCCCGGTTGGCGAGATAAAGCGAGGTCGGCGTTTTTGACGTGCGCGACACGCCCAGCAAAATCACATCCGCGTCCGACAGGCGCGAAGCGTTCTGGCCGTCATCGTGATCCAGCGCGAAATCCATCGCCTCAATCCGGCGGAAATAGGCCTCGTCCAGCGCATGTTGTTTGCCGATCGAGCTTTCAATCGGCTGGCCCAGAAAATCCGACAAGGCATTCAGCGCGCTATCCATCAAGCCCACATGCGGCACGCCCAGATCGACACAGCCGCGTTCCAATTGAAACATCAATTCCTTTTCGCCAAAGGTCGAAAAAACCAGCCCGGGATGCTCTGCGATACTGGCCAGCACCTTTTCCATCTGCTGCGGCGTGCGGATTAAAAACCAGTGATGGCGTTTGATAATCGAAGGCCCGAATTGCGCCAACGCCGCGCGCGTCATGCCCTTAATCGTCTCCCCCGTCGCATCGGAGACGAGGTGCAGGTGATGAATATCCAGGTTCGTTTCGGCGAGGTGCATAACGCATCTGCCTTAGCACGGCCTGGCCCTGTGGCCTATATGGATTACGCCTCTAATCCCTTGGGCACATGGCGCGCGCAGGCCGGAATAAGGGGAACTTTATCGGGTTGTCGTTCATGGCGAACCCGAATGTTTTCTTTTAATAGGGCATAAGCTTCTTCCTCAAGTTCGCCGGGGAAAAAATGGGTTGATACAACCCGCTTCTGGTCATTTTCCACACAGATAATGGCAGCCCCCAGAACGCTTTTATCAGACCATGAATATGACCAATAAGAATCTAAGCTACCTTTTTCCCAGATCATTTTTTCTCTTTCCCCAAAATATTTCTTTGTCTTTTCAAGAATTGGAGAAGGATCAAGGCCGAGCATAAACTGTTTCGATAGATAGCGAAATTTATTTAGTTGCTCATAGGAGAAGCCAAGCGCTTTTAACTCTAAAATCGCGTGGCGCAGGGAGCGCGGATTCTCTTTCGCCTGCGCATGTTCATCAAAAACTAACATATGCTTTGCTGCCCAGCGTCGGATGGGATTTTCCTTATAGGGGCGTGACAGGCGGTGATCTTCCCAGATTAGCCGGTCTGATAATTTTTCAAAAGCCGAGCGCTCCTCCAAAATCCCTTCGGTCACACGCCCCGGGCGCTGGAATAGAATATCTGCAAGCTGGTCTGTCGTTAAATGTAGGGTCATTACAAAGCCATTGTGACGCAAAAATCCCCTGAACTTCAAGGAAATTAATAGTTTCGGATAAGATGCGGGATAAGTCTGGGGATAACTTTAAATTATCCCTTTTGAATAGGTTTCATGGCTTTTATCCCCTATTTGCATGATGCCGACATGGATTTATCCCCAATGATAATGTCATGGGTATTTTTTGGGATAACTTTTGGCAATAAAATTTATCCCCAGGCTAACGCAATAAAATTATCTTTACTTTTCAATAGTTTATAGATTTCGTTGCGCTTTTGTCCCAAAAGTTATCCCGGGCTCACGCCCTGTGGATAAATGCGGGATAATTGGTGGAATAAGGCTTATCCCCGTTATCCCGCCACCAATAACAACATCATTATATTTAATATAAATATTATTATATATAATATATGAGACTTTCCGCTTGACCTTCGCGTCCAAAATGCCTATAAATGGGCCCGTCACGTTGATATTCTATCTTCTTTACGTGATTTTTCCAAACAAACTGGTGTTATTTCACCTCTGAACCTCTCCCCTGCACGAGTAACGTATGAATTTTGATGAACTGAAGCGCAAGTCCGCTCCTGAACTGCTTAAAATCGCCGAAGAACTAGACATCGAAAGCCCGGCCAACCTGCCGCGCCAGCAGATGCTGTTCCATATCCTAAAGGTCATGGCCGAAGACGGCAAAACCATAGAAGGTTCCGGCGTGATCGAAGTTCTGCCCGACCGTTTCGGTTTCCTGCGCAGTGCAGAGGAAAATTACCTGGCCGGTCCCGACGACGTTTACGTCCCGCCGGACATGATCAAAAAATTCGGCCTGCGCACGGGTGATACCGTCAGCGGCAAATTACGCCCGCCGAAAAATAATGATCGTTATTTTGCCATCGACACCATTGAACAGGTGAATTTCGAGGATCCGGAAAAACTGCGTCACCGTATCGCCTTTGACAACCTGGTGCCGTTTTATCCCAACGAAAAAATGAAGCTTGAGATCGAGCAAAAAGCCGGCGCGAAGAACAAGGAAATGCTGGGCCGGATTATCGAACTGGTCGCGCCGATTGGTAAAGGCCAGCGCGCCCTGATCGTCGCGCCGCCGCGCGTGGGTAAAACCATGATGCTGCAATCGATTGCGAATTCCATCACGACCAATCATCCTGAAGTTTATTTGATGGTCCTGCTGATTGATGAACGTCCGGAGGAAGTCACGGACATGTCCCGCACCGTGAAAGGCGAAGTGGTATCATCAACCTTCGACGAACCGGCAACACGCCACGTGCAAGTCGCCGAAATGGTGATTGAAAAAGCCAAACGCCTGGTCGAACATGGCCGCGATGTCGTCATTTTGCTCGATAGTATCACCCGCCTCGGCCGCGCCTATAACACGACGGTGCCGTCATCTGGTAAAGTCCTGACGGGCGGTGTTGATGCCAATGCCTTGCAAAAACCGAAACGCTTTTTCGGCGCTGCGCGGAATATTGAGGACGGCGGTTCATTGACCATTATCGCTACCGCCCTGATCGATACCGGCAGCCGCATGGACGAAGTAATCTTCGAGGAATTCAAAGGGACGGGTAACAGCGAAATCATCCTCGACCGCAAAGTCGCCGATAAGCGTGTCTTCCCGGCCATCGACGTCGCGAAATCCGGCACGCGGAAAGAGGAACTTTTGGTCGACAAAAGCACCCTATCCAAAATGTGGGTGTTGCGCCGGATCCTGTCGCCCATGGGCACGGTCGATGCGGTTGAATTCCTGCTGGATAAACTGCAAACGACCAAATCCAATCAGGATTTCTTTGATTCTATGCAAAGCAAATAACGCCTCGCCCGGCTTAGTTTTAGCGAAGCCGGGTTAGGAGTTTTTCGATTTTATGCAGGCGAATTTATCCGGGATCCAAAAGGATTAATTCGGACTATAATCTTGCAGCTGCACACCCGCCACTTTTTCCGCAACCATTTTTTGACCGCCGATCTTAACTTCAACGCTGTTCTTCGCATTATTTTCAAGGTCGATGCGCGCCTGTTGCGTTGCGGCTTCTTTTTTGAATTCAACCAGATCGCCGGTGGTTGCATCAATCACCACCTTGGAAATAACGCCGTATTTCATGGTGATTTTATCTCTGAGCGTCGGCGCGGAACCGCCATCGCGCGCAGAAGTATCTGCAAGGTCAGAACCTGTTTGTAGCTTAGGCGTCATTTTATCAATCAGCGCATCGGAGGCAATGCCATCGCCCCGGGTATGAGCTAAGGCATTGCGGTCATGTTTTCCTTTTACTTCATCAGTAATTTTGTACCAAACACCGTCTTTTCCATCTCCAACTTTAACGTATTTATCACCAAAGTCCGGTTTGTTGCGATTTCCTTGATCTGGAATGGAATCAAATACAACGACCTGTCCATCCGGATAGCCTTTAAGTTTATCGATTTCTTGTTTTGCGTAATTTGGATCTGACAATAATTTCAAGCGGCTTTTGATTTCATGCTTTTTGCCGAACTCCATTTTTTCGCCGGTTTTTTCCGGTTCGTCCAGCAGGGATTTTTTTTGCGAAGCCGCCACGATCGCGGCCGCTTCCAGTTCTTTTTTGACTTGGGCTAAATTTTTCGCCGCTGTCTCAGCATCAAGCTTTTTCTTGGCTTCTTCCTCAGCCAGTTTTTTTCCGGCTGCCTCGGCCTCTATTTTTTTCTTGGCCTCGTCATCGGCTAATTTCTTCGCCGCCGCTTCGGCATCGATTTTCGCCTTCGCATCATTTTTTAATTTTTCCGCCAGATCGTCGTAGGCTTTGCCCTTATAACGTTCGATATATTCGCCCGTATGCGCTTCGGAATTTGTGGCCATTCCGGCATCCAGATGGAAAATAAAACGACCCGCGAAAAAAGACACGTTGGGATCTTTGGCGCTTGATTCCACTTCGATCAATTTGGCGCGGTAATGTTGCGGCGCGTTGGCGCGATTGGGGTTGGGATAGGCATCGAACCCGCGCATCATCATATCAAAGCCCTGCCGCGCCAGTTTCGCCGCATCATCGGAAAAACCATGCAGATTAATATCATCGGCTTTTCCCGCCGGCGCATCATGCTTGGCTGCGGGCGCGCTTTTTTCCACCTGTTCTTCGAGTTTTTTCACTTCGTCCCATTTGGCGGAATCTTTGAAATCCGCATCTTTCTTTAAAAATGCATCCGCCGCGTCCCGATAGCCGCCATTCATTTTGCTCACATCTGAGAGCAAAAAGCCTTTAAGTCCCGCTTCTTTCTCCAAACCGGACTTTGCTACCAGCGCTGTAATCTGATCCGGGCTGAGTTTTTTTTCATCGATCTGATATTTCAGGTTGGCAAGCGCCAAAACCATATCATCGGTGGTTAAAATCGTGTCGGGAAAGTGAACCATATTCCATCTCCAATGAGGTAATTTCCTATTTTTCATTACATCATGGAAACGGTTACAGAACTGTGACGGTCTGAAGCAATTTTAGTGAATTTTAATGATTAGGAATTAGGATTTTGGAGAAAATCCGCCCTTCTAAAATCCTATCATCCTAAAATCCCAGTTCCTTAAGCCCGCCAGGCGGGCGGATCGGCCCGGAAACGCGCGACTTCCGCGCGGTCGGCATCGGATAGTTCGGCCGAGGCCAGCGCCTGATCGAGGGTCAAAAGACTGTGCAATTTCACCTGGCATTCCGATGCGGCCTGACGCACTTCGTCGCTATCGTATGACAGCATAACGAGCAGGTGATCCAGCCGCGCGCCCGCCGCGCGCAGGGCCGGGCAAAAAGCCGACACCGACGAACCGCGCGAAATCAATTCATCGAACAGTAAAACGCGCTTGCCCGAAACTTCGGCACCCTCAACCTGCTGGCCTTTGCCGTGGCCCTTGGGCTCCTTGCGCACATAGGCGAGGGGTTTATCCAAACGCTCAGCCAGAATGCTCGCCATCGGAATGCCGGCTGTGACGCCGCCGATGATGACATCAAAATTATCCGCGCCGATTTGCGTTTTGATCAGTTCAACCAGACCGTCCACCAGCATGCGCCGCTGATCGGGAAAACCAATGACCGCGCGGCAATCGACATAAATCGGTGACAAAATGCCCGATGTCCACCGGAACGGCTGCGTGACATTCACGCGCAGCGCGCCGGTGGAAAGCAAGGCCTTGGCGAGATCAGCCACTGAGCGGGCAAACGGTGCTGGAAACCAGTTTCCCCCAGATTTGTACGCCGCTGACACTGATCAGCGTATCTGTGCCTTCCGCGACAACGCCGTCGCGTTTGTGAAATTCGAAAGGCTCCCTTAATATGGGACGAATGGGTGTATTTGGATTATGGCCTCTCATAATGCCGCCCTCGCGCGTTACGGTATCAAAAGACGGGGTTCCGCCTGGAACCTCAATGGTTAGATCGCCTTTATAGCCTACCGGATTGGTAATGGTAACCAGTGCCGAAGCTTCACGCCTTAGAATATTAATTTTAGACTCTTTCATGTTCCCCCCTTAGGACGAAAGATGTATTAAGATTCTTGCCCCAGAAATGCAAGGAAATTTTAAAGTAATTTTTACTGGCCCCTGGGCGGCCCGCTCTGCTATGGGGTAGCCATGCCCCACGCCTCGAAATTCCCGCCCGCGCATAGCCCAGATTGGAAAGACTGGCGCTGGCAGATGCGTAACCGTCTGCGCGCGCCAGAGGATTTCGCCCGGCATTTCGATCTGTCGGAAACGGAGCGCACCGCCATCGCGCACGCGGCGGGCGGCCAACACGGCGAAGCCGGGACAAGCAACCTGCCGATTGCCCTGACACCTTATTATGCATCCCTTATGTCGCGCACCGATTCCGAAGATCCGCTGCGCCGCGCGCATATCCCGCGCGAGGATGAATTCCTGATTTCCGAGGGAGAATATGCCGACCCGCTGGGTGAGGAAAAAGACCGCGTCACCCCCAACCTCGTGCACCGCTATCCCGACCGCGTATTGTTTCTGGTGACCAATCAATGTCCGGTTTATTGCCGTTATTGCATGCGTTCACGCTTGGTCGGCAAACTCGACCGCGAGCATTTGATCCCCATGTCGCAATGGGAAGCATCCATTGCCTATATTAAAAACAATCCCGCCATACGCGAAGTGTTGCTCTCAGGTGGCGAGCCGCTGGCGCTGGGCGATGAACGCATTCAATGGTTGATCGGCGCATTGGATAGCATCCCGCATATTGAGATCATCCGTTTTTCCACCAAAACACCGGCGGTCTTGCCGCAACGCATTACGCCGGGACTGATCCGCGCGTTGAAGAGCGACAAAGCCATCTGGATGGGATTGCATTTATTGCATCCGCGCGAATTCACGCCAGAGTTTATCAAAGCCGCGGATCGTATGGCGCGCGCGGGTATCGTCCTGACCACGCAAATCCCATTATTAAAAGGCGTAAACGACGAGATCGAAGTGATGAAAGACTTAATGCGGCTTTGCGTGCGGCATCGCATCCGGCCTTATTATATCTTTCAATGCGATCCTATTTACGGCTCGTCATACTTGCGTACACCCGTCGCGCGCGGCCTTGAAATCATTGAGGCCTTGCAAGGCTCGCTTTCCGGCCACGCGGTGCCGCATTATGTGGTGGATGTCGCGGGTGCGGGCAAAATGCCGCTGGCGCCGCAGCGTTATATAAAGAGTGAGGAAGGTTATCACCACTTCATCAATTTCCGTGGTGAGGAAGCGAAATATTTCGATTCAGAAAGTGCGGCGCTGTACGATTCAAAATATGATCCAACCGCATCTCATTCGACCGCAAGTCGAAATTGACCTAGCGCAGTTGCAACAATGCAACAGTTTAAAATCCGCCCACGCATGCTTTGACGCGATCATAAAGCGTAAAATTTTTTTCATCATATCATTCGCAAAGCATTGGAATTCATGGCGTTGCGCGTGATCATGCAAAACAACGCGAAGCAAAAAAATCGCGTGCAAGGAAAAAATTTGCATCGGATGCAAAGTTAATGATTGCACTTGCGGACCGTCTCTGCATCTTCGCGCGAATCGCGTATATTCATAAATGGTTGATCACAACTCAGGAGGAACCAACCATGGCAGTGAAAAAAGCAGCAGCGAAGAAAAAGACCGCTGCAAAAAAACCAGCAGCGAAGAAAAAACCAGCTGCTAAAAAAACCGTAGCTAAAAAGAAGCCAGCGGCAAAAAAAAAAGTAGCTAAGAAAGCTACCAAAAAGCCAGCGGCGAAAAAAACGGCAGCTAAGAAGAAAAAGCCCGCCGCGAAGAAAAAGAAAGCGACCCCCACGAAATCCACCGGCACAACCGGCTTCGTAGGTCTGTTCTAATTGATTACTCTTTGGGTAATGCCCCCGGGAACCTCTGGTTTCCCGGGGTTTTTATTTGCGCTGCGCGCAGGAGTTAGAACATTATATTTAGGCAAATCCCGCCGGTCCCTGGACTTCACCCCCCTAAACTCCTAGTTCCTAACTCCTAATGACCTACCAAGAGCACATTTTCGTCTGCCTTAACGAACGCCCGGCGGATGACCCGCAGGGCGATTGCTGCCAGCGCGGCGCCCGCCCGCTGTTCGATCAGCTCAAGGCCGCCACGCGCGGGCGCAAGGATATCCGCGTCAACCGCGCCGGTTGTCTCGGCCGCTGCGCCGAAGGCCCCGCCATCGTCCGCTATCCTTCGGGAGAATGGATCACCCAGGCGGATGAAGAGAAGTGCGGGATTTTAACGGCAAAAATAATTTCCGAATCCGAACCTAAAGTCTAAAATCCGGCGGCGGCAACAATAAATGCCCTGTCGGCGTCTTTTTCCACATAATTTCTGTTGTTTCGGCGCAACAGAAAGTAAAATTAGCCTGGTCCTTAAAAGCGTTCTTCAGGGGGGCCTCCGTTATGGATTGAAGCAATCCGTAAAGAAATCTAGCCGTATCTTTATAAACGCTGACTTGCTGATATAACATTTCTTTTACGGCGGTCGCGTCCCACAAAATAGGATCCCGGCTCATAACCTCTTCACGCATCACATCAATTTTGTCCCGAATTAAAACGCCATGATCACAAAACAAATCGTATTTTTGGGGAAAGGCAATGACCTTGTCCATATTTTCCACGTTCCAAAACACCATGCCCGTGCTTGCGATTAGGACATCTTTGCTGTTTTCAAAATTAGTAAGTTTTTGGTCCGTGGGTGCGGGGTACAAAGAGGAAATCAATTCGGATGCCCGGAAAGTCTGTTCAGAGAAACGGCTATACATATTTATATCCTTCGATATTGCCCTAGTATGAAAACATAAATCCCCGCATAATTCAAATGAAATTCTGCGTCATCCCATGACTTCAATTCACACCATCTTCGCCCTTTCAACGCCGCCCGGGGTGGGTGCGCTGGCGGTGGTGCGCCTATCCGGCCCGGCGGCGCAGGCGGCGGGGCAAAAGCTATCACAAAAAACGGATTTCCTGCCGCGCCAGGCCGTGCGCGTGATGTTGCGCGACCCTGAAACCGGCGCGGCGATCGACGACGGCATCGCGATTTATTTTCCCGCGCCCAACTCCTTTACCGGCGAAGACGTGATGGAACTCACCCTCCACGGCGGGCGGGCGACAACGCAAGGACTGTTAACGGCGCTCGGCAAGATGCCCGGCCTGCGCTTGGCTGAGCCCGGCGAATTCACGCGCCGCGCCTTTGAAAACAACAAAATGGATCTGACCCAGGCCGAGGCCATTGCCGACCTGATCCACGCCGAAACCGTGCAGCAGCGCACCCAGGCGCTCTCGCAACTCTCAGGCACCCTGCGGGATTTGTATCACGGCTGGGCGGACCGCCTCGCCGCCCTGCTCGCCCACGCCGAAGCCGACATTGATTTCGCCGATGAAGATCTGCCGCCTGATATTATCGCCGCGCAGCAAGCACAGATCGAACAATTAATCGCCGAATTGCAAAACCACCTGTCCGACAATCACCGCGGCGAGCGGCTGCGTGACGGCGTCACCATCGCCATTGTCGGCGCGCCCAATGCGGGGAAATCGACGCTGCTGAATGCGCTGGCGCAGCGCGACGTGGCCATCGTCACCGATATCGCGGGCACAACGCGCGATGTTTTGGAAGTGCATTTGGATCTGGGCGGCTGGCCCGTAACATTGCTGGACACCGCCGGTCTGCGCGAAACCACCGACGCCATTGAATCCGAAGGCATCCGCCGCGCCCGCGCCCGCGCCGAGCATGCGGATTTGAAATTATGTTTGTTCGACAGCGGCGCGGAACCTGATAAAGCCACGCGCGATTTAATCGACGAAAATGCGATTGTGGTTGTGACAAAATGTGATCAGAAGCGAGATGAAAATTTCCCGCCCCTTGCCTCTCGCCTCTCGTTTCTATCGGCTCACACCGCCGCCGGCATCCCCGAACTCCTCGCCGCCATCAAAACACGCTTGGAAAAAATCTTTTATCAAAGCCGCGAAACGCCCAGCCTGACGCGAGCACGACACCGCGCGGCGCTGGAAGAATCTCTTGCTGCTTTGCAACGCGCTGCCACTGCGAATCTGCCTGAACTCCGCGCCGAAGACCTGCGCCTTGCCCTGCGCGCCCTGGGCCGGATCACGGGCCGTGTGGATGTGGAGGATTTGCTCGACCGGATTTTTGCGGATTTTTGTATCGGGAAGTAGGCGGCGATCTCTTTGCCATGTGGATCACAAGGCTGTCGTCTTTTAAATCACGCGCCATAATTTCATGTTCAAAAGCGTCTTTTTCATGCGGGATGAGCTTATAAAACTTAAATCCCACCTTATCCTCCAGCGGCCATAAATTTAAAATCTTGGCCCAAATTTTGTAGCTTTTCCCATCATAAAGTTTTGCCATCAAACCGAATTCAGGCGACCGGAAAATGCTGGTTTTCGGCGTATCAGGATCGGTTTGCGCAGAATCGAGATAGGCTTGAGAAGCATGCCGTAATTCATGGCTTCCCGTCGCCAATGCTTCATCCCAAATATGATTCTTGCTTTCAAATATCTGAGACGAAGAAGTTGCCGGATTGGTTTTAATCAGATCAGGATGGAAGGATAGGATAAAAAGATTTTCATACTTGTCGGTTTCGCCCATGTTTAAGTTGTTGGAATCTTGCGCGTGAATCAAAAGATCGGCGTTTTCCATGTGATGGGTTAAAAAATAAAGCTCCGCGATTTTGCCCAGCTCTTTCAAATGGAGCGTTTCCGATCCCTTGGCGTAGAGCCGATCGGTCATGTTTTTATATTCTGGCATCCCGGCCAAAGCTGCCTTGAAATTCCAGTCCGCTTGATTGGTCCAGCGTAGATAGTTTTGCGGCGCATGGAAATGATCGTGAATGCCCTGCGCCAGCATCATGCCGGCGGATTTGAGGCTTTCTTTGGTGCCGGTATCTTTATTCTTCAGCAAAACTTGAAACTGTTTGAACAGGCAGGAACGGATGAATTGAATTTGTTGCGGCGCGGTGGCGCGCGCGAACCAGCAGGGGCCGTGCGAGGGGATTTTCATCACGGTTTCTATCGTGCCCAGCAATTCCGCCGCGGATAATTTCTGGTTTTGCGCTTTCCAGCAAGCCTCCCGCCAGGAATCCGAAGCCTGACGCGCTGAGGCCTGCGCGGAAAGGTTTCTGATGGGCGCGCTTTTGGATTGTCCTTGCGCGAACAGGACGTTTGCGCCGGCAAGACTTACTGCTGCGATAGCGGCGAAGCGTTTCATGCGAATTCCCCGTGCCGGAAACGCATTAAGGCAGAACGCAACCGCCCCACTCTTTTCGCTTTTTCTGAGGCGGCGGCGGACGAGAAGTAATGATTGCTGCAACTTCAGAACTTTTTTCCTCTGGAATTCCCAAAAGCTTGCCAAAATCAACGGGATTGATATCCCAAGCCATGACACTGCCCAACGTCTCCGTCAAAGAATGCTCGCGCGCCCCTTCGGGCCAAGACCGGCTTTGATAAAAAGTCCTCATGCCATAGATCACGGGATCGCTGACCTTTTCCGGGTTTGCATCCTGCATAAGCTTTGTCACCTGGCTTGCGCCCGCGCATTGGAGCCCATAGTTTATTTCCGAGAACAAAGAAGCCAGATCTGCGCTAAAACTTTCAATTTCCTTTGAATGCATATTCTCGCGAAAATCATGAAAATTCTTTTTCGCGATCACCCAACCGCGCGCGAGGGTAAAAATATCCGCCTGCTCACTGTGCAGTTCCCTTCTGATGGCGGCATCTATCGCAGAATGCGTGGGATAAACCGCATCCAACAGTCTGATCATATCGGGGACAAGGTCGCGAACGTGGATTTGCAAGTTTGAAGGCAAAGAAGTCGAAGCCATATTTGTTTCCTTTTAATATGAATAGATTGTCGGCACAGAGAACGAATTCTGTCCCAACCCCGGCCCCGGAAGCAAGCAAAAAATTACTTGCAAGGGAATAACATTTATCCCCTGCTCGCCCGCGTCAGTTTTTGCAGCAAATCATCCAGTTGATCGAGCGAGGAAAAATGCACGCCCAGCACACCAGAGGCATCGGCCATGGAATGGATTTCCACCCGCAGCCCCAGCAGCGAGGACATTTCATCCTCCAGCGCCGCCACATCCGGACTTTTGGGCATGGCGTGATCGATGCCCGGAAAAGGCCCAAAGGGATTATCTTTATCATTCTTGGCATGACGCCGCGCGTTGAGTTCCTGGATCGACATGCGCGCGAAATCCACCGGCTGTTTTTGCTTGCGCGTGAATTTTTCCATGTCGCGCACCGACCATTTTTTGCGCGCCGCCATGTCCGCGACTTCTTGGGCGTCCGCGCGGCCGACCAGCGCGCGCGCATGGCCCGCAGACAATTCGCCGCGCCCCACCATCTCGCGCACGCCCGCGGGCAATTGCAGCAGACGCAACGTATTCGTCATATGACTGCGCGATTTCCCGACGACTTTCGCCAGCGCATCTTGCGTGTGGCCGAATTCTTCGATCAAGCGCTGATAGCCTTCGGCCTCTTCAATCGGCGTCAGATCCGCGCGCTGAATATTTTCAATCAGCGCGAGTTCCAATGCCTGGCGGTCATCCAAAGTTTTGATAATGACCGGGACATTATGCAACCGCGCCTGCTGCGCCGCCCGCCAACGCCGCTCGCCCGCGATGATTTCATATTTATCCGGCTGACCCGGGGCTGCACGCACGAGCAACGGCTGTAAAATCCCATGCATATGAATGGATTGCACCAAAGATTCCATATCCTCCGCGCCAAAAGTTTTCCGCGGCTGAAACGGCGTGGGGATGAGCGCGGTGATGGGCAGCGTGCGCGGAGATTGTGAAGCGAGAGGCAAGGCGTGAGATCCCGCCTCTTGCTTCACAACCGCTGCATTCACAATTTCACTTTCTCGCTTCTCGCTTCTTGCCTCCCGCCCTTGTTCGCCATCCGCGAACAGGGCATCCAGCCCCCGCCCCAACCCGCGTTTAGGCGCGCTCGGTTTTTCCGTGGTTTTTTCCGCCGCCAAGACCGCATGCGCCTTCACCATCACACGCGTCGAATCCGCGATCGCCTGTTGCAATCCTATCGCCGCTTTTTCCGCCGCGGTTTGTTCAGGGGTATTCGTTGCAGACATAGGATCTCCTCATTAAAAAGCATGCGGCGCGGCTGCGGTGAAGCTTTGTGACGGCGCCGGTTGAAATTGAAACGCCCGAGCTGCGGCCATCAAAGCTTTGGCTTTATCGGGATTAATCATGGTCGTGCGATCATGCTGATCACATACCGCGCCGCGCAAACCAACAACATCCGCGCCTACGACATGCAGTATTGGAAAATCATCTATACCAATTGAGCCAGCCAGGGCGACACCAAGCCTGCAATCATGCGCGGCTTTCGTAAATCCGAATAATTCATTGGGTGATAAGGCGTGCAATAAAGTTTTTCCATCTTTAACAAAAGTATCCAGCATCACCATATCCGCGCCGGATTGATAAGCGATTTTAATTAATTGGTTCGGTTTTAATCCGCCGAAGCGCGCGGCATCGGCGTAGCCTGCGGCAACCAGCGTGATTTCTTTTGGACAAACCGCACGCACCGCTTTCATCAATCGTGTGGCTTGTTCGGGATTTTCAAAATCACACAGGCCAACCTTGATATAGTTCACGCCGCAGCCGATGAAATCTTGCGCGCGCGCAGGGGCAAGGGGAATATCATCGCCGGATAAATCGCCGAGTGTTGCGCTAAAGATTACCTTGGGATCGCTGATCGTTGTAATGACTTCGCGAATAATTTCCGCTGTGCTGGCGCCAAGCGAGCCGCCAGCTACACCATTCACCGTCACTTTGGCATCGATATTTTTGATATCGATAATATCCGTGCCGCAATCATGCGCAATGACGGCTTCTGCAACATTGATTGGGCTAATCAAAACTTTCATGGATTATCAGGCTGCTTCGGCGGGCGTATTGTTTTGTCTTGCCAAAAATTCTTTCGCCAATTGGATGTAGGCGATCGAGCCGGATGATTTCATGTCGTAGATCATCACGGGTTTGCCGTGTGATGGCGCTTCGGAAACACGCACGTTGCGGGGGATCATCGTGTCGTAAACGATGCCGGGGAAGTGGGCGCGCACGTCGGCGGCGACGCCGTTCGAGAGGGAATTGCGCTTATCGTACATCGTCAAAACGATGCCTTCGAAATGCAGGTTTGGATTCAGCGCGCGGCGCGTGCGTTCGATGGTGCGCGAGAGGTGTGATAAACCTTCGAGCGCGTAGAACTCGCATTGCAATGGCACGAGGACGGAGTGCGCGGCGACCAGGGCATTCAGCGTGAGCAGGCCTAGCGACGGCGGGCAGTCGATAAGAATATAATCATATTCAGTGGCGGCGCGGAAAGCGGACTTTAATTTGAACTCCCGTTCATCTATTCCGACCAGTTCGATCTCAGCGCCGGACAAGTCCATGGTGGCGGGGATCAGGTCCAGGCCGGGGACTTCTGTTTTAACGATGGTGTCGGATACAGCCAGGCCGTCGAAGATCAGTTCATAAACGCCTTTAGTCCGCGCAGCTGAGGGAATTCCTAAGCCGGTGGAGGCATTGCCTTGCGGGTCCAGGTCTACGACCAATACCTTCTTATATATAGCCGCCAGGGCGGTGGCCAGGTTGACGGTGGTGGTGGTCTTGCCCACGCCGCCCTTTTGGTTGGCGATGGCTATTATTTTGGCAGGCATTGTAGCTCCTACTTTTTATTTACGCGGGAAATTTTCAGAATACAACCCCGGACGTCGGATATAGAAGGGATGATTTCGTGGTCAAAATACCAGTTTTGCGCGGCTTCTGTCAATTCTTTTTGCAGGTCCAGGGGTTTTAGGAGGAGGTATAGGGTATCAGGATGACGCAGATTTTCCGAGATTTCCAAGGTTTTGTTCAAATCAGCAAAAGCGCGAGAGGTGATAATATCGGCTTTCAGATTTAATTTCTCGATCCGGTCGTTATGAATGGTGGGACGGAATGTTTCACGTGAAACATCGAAACAGGTTCTAGAAATTTCTCTCAGGAAAGCGCATTTACGCTGGTCGGATTCGATGAGGTGGACATTGGGAATACCAGATAGCGCTAGGACCATCCCAGGAAATCCAGCCCCAGAACCCAGGTCGGTCAGGATTGTTTCAAATGAAACCCCGGCCTGCGCCGGGGCAGGCGTTATGGATTGGATAACGGGAACGAGTTGGAGGCTGTCCAGGAAATGGCGGTTACAGAGGTCTGATAGGGTGGATGCAGACACCAGGTTAATCCGGCTTTGCCAGTCTTTCAGGATTTGTTCGTAGAGGGCGAGTGTTTCACGTGAAACATTCGCGTCTGGACTATCTTTTACGGACATGGCGCAGGAGGGCGGTGACGGCGGCGGGGGTGACGCCTTGGATACGGGCGGCCGCGCCTAGGGTTTCGGGGCGGGCGGTGGAGAGTTTGTCTTGAATTTCACGGGACAGGCTGCCGATAGCGGCGTAGTCCAGGTTGGTGGGAAGGGACAGAGCTTCGTCACGGCGGTAGGCTAGGATGTCGGCTTCCTGGCGGTCAAGGTAGCCGGAATAGTGGGCGTCGATTTCGATTTGTTCGCGACTGGCGGCATTTATGACAGCCAGTTCCGGCCAGATGGTGGTGAGGCGGTCCCAGGTGATATCAGGGTAGCGCAGGAGGTCAAAGACGGAGCGGCGGATGCCGTCTTGGTTAACGGCCAGACCGGCTTTTCCCAGGGCGGCTGGGGTAGCGGAAAGTTTGGAACAGGTTTCACGAGCGCTATTCAGGAGGGTGGACTTGGCCTCCCAGGCGGCGGCTCGGTCGGGCCCGGCCAGACCTAGGGTGACAGCCAGGGAGGTAAGGCGCTGGTCGGCGTTATCGGCCCGGAGGTTCAGGCGGTATTCAGCGCGGCTGGTAAACATGCGGTAGGGCTCGGTCGCGCCGCGGGTGATGAGGTCGTCGACCAGGACGCCCATGTAGCCTTGGTCGCGGCCGATGGTTAGGCTGAGTTTGCCGGACAAGGACAGGGCGGCGTTGGCGCCGGCGAGGAGGCCTTGGGCGCCGGCCTCTTCATAGCCGGTGGTGCCGTTGATCTGGCCAGCCAAATATAGGCCGGGGAGTTTTTTGGTTTCTAATGTGGAATATAATTCCCTTGGATCAACATAATCATATTCAATTGCATAGGCATATTGGAATATAATTGCGTTTTCTAGGCCGGGAATAGATTTTAGGATCTGGTCTTGAACGTCCGTAGGCAGGGAAGTGGAAATGCCGTTGGGGTAAATCGTGGGATCATCCAGGCCTTCGGGTTCAAGGAAGATTTGGTGGCGGCTTTTGTCGGCGAAACGGACGATTTTGTCTTCGATCGAGGGACAATAACGCGGACCCGTGCCGGAGATCTGGCCGGAATACATGGCGGATTGGTGGAGGTTATCTTGGATGATCTGGTGAGTGGCGAGCGTAGTATGCGTGATATGGCAAGGAATCTGGGGGACGGAGATGCGAGAATTCAGATATGAAAAAGGGATAGGCGTTTCATCGCCGGGTTGTTCAATGCAGACGGACCAATCAATCGTGCGGCCATCCAGGCGCGGCGGGGTGCCGGTTTTGAGGCGGCCGAGGTTGAGGTTCAGCGCGGCAAGGCGGTCTGAGAGTTTCAGCGCGGGCGCGTCGCCGACACGGCCGGCGGGGATGGTTTCTTTGCCGCGGTGGATGAGGCCGTTAAGGAAAGTTCCGGTTGTTAAAACAACGGCACCTGCGCGGATTTCCGTGCCATCAGCGAGGATGATACCCCCGCAACGCATTCCCGCACTGTCACCCCGGGCTTGTCCCGGGGTCTGTGGTTCCGCGAGAAAAGTGTTTTCGGTTTTGAAACAGTGCTCAAGCGTCTCGGCGGACCACGGGACAATCATGCGGCGCTTGCGCGCCGATGGCCCGGGGTGACAATTAGGAGCGATGATCAAATCCTCAACCGCGCCTTCAATGATTGTTAGATTGGGGTAATTGAATAGAATATCCTGCACCGCCTGTCGGTAGAGCTTGCGGTCCGCTTGGGCGCGCGGGCCGCGCACCGCCGCGCCTTTACTGGCATTTAGCATGCGGAACTGGATGCCGGACTGGTCAATCGCGCGCGCCATGATGCCGTCGAGCGCATCGATTTCGCGCACCAAATGGCCTTTACCCAAACCGCCGATGGCGGGGTTGCAGGACATGACGCCGATAGTCTCGCGTTTATGCGTGATCAGTAGCGTGCGTGCGCCGATACGCGCGGAAGCAGCAGCGGCCTCAGTACCTGCGTGACCGCCACCGATGACGATGACATCGTAAGAATTCATGCGCGCAGGGTAACGCTTTCAGGGTATAAAAAGCAAGGATTTCAGAAAATTCAAAAAAGTTAACCGCATTTATTTATAGCTGAAATCAACCGCGGTTGTGACCAGGGTGTTGCTGCCATTCGCGCTGCTGCAAGAACTCGCCAGTGTTGAGATGGGAACGACGGAGTTGTAACTAACGGGCGTAAAAGTGCCATTGGCGTTATATCCGATAATGCCATAACGGTTCCGCGTGGTGGTATTGGCAATCAATTTAGTTAAGAGCGCGATACATACGTCGGTTCGAACATTGTATTGCAAATGAAAACTGGAAATCTGGGCGCTGGAGGTGCTCAGAACCACGGGCTGGCCATAGGGATCGGCAGCTTGGGTTGTGTTGACGATCATATCGCTTGGAAAAATTCCGGCGGTGATGGCGGATGCAGTAAGATTGGTTGCGGTCGAACTGACAGGCGCGGTATTCACATTTGCAAAAGTGCGTTTGGTGTTTTGAATGATTTGCAGGGTTTGATCGATAATCTTATTTTTTTTGATATCGTTCAAAGTTTGCGCCGCGTAATACCAGGTGCCGCCGATAATCACACCGACGATGCTGAGGACAATCGCCAATTCAATCAAGGTGAAGCCTTGTTGCCGCGCGAGAGGAGAAGAAAACCGTTTCGGCATTTTACATGATGGCGGAGAGATAAAGGCCCATATTGGCGCCGCGCTGGCCGCAAAACGTGGAGAATGCCGCCACGTTTGCGTTGCTTGAAAAGGAATTGCCGCCGCTGGAGGCGGAAGAATTATAGCTGACCAATCCCAATTGCTGGATAACGCTGGGATTGCTCGCCAGATAGGAAAGCAAATGAACGCAAGCGTCGTTGGGAATAGCGGGAACAAAAAGGTTAATGCCCGTCGTCCCGGCGGACGAGCCGCTGCCGCCCCCAGCACTAACGGTGTAAGTGAGCGTGAAATTCGCGGGCGCTCCGTTCAGCAAATAAGGGTCTTGGGCGTTATAGCCGGACGCTGTCGCGCCGCCGTTTGCCACCAATACCTCGGATGGAAAAATATTGGCGATGATGGCGTTGTCCGTGATGTCGCCACTCGTGCCGGGCATGGAATTATTGCTGAAGAACTGGTGCGCCTGACTGAGGGTTTGCACAACAAAGGAGGTTAGTTTTTGTTGTTTTACTTCATTATTCGCCTGGGCGGCATAAAGCCAAACGCCGCCGATGATGATCCCGACGATGGACAGAACAACCACCACTTCAACCAGTGTGAAACCCCGGGCATTATGGGGGCAGGACGAAAAAATAGCGCGCATTAACGACCCTTGATTTGAACCGTTATTTTAACGCGAAAGCGGCGGCCTTGTCACGCCTATTATATTTATGCGGCGCGCGCGCCGAGGAGCAGCACGAGCTGCGAGACCAGCAATTCATCCGGCGATCCGGTTTGTTTGCACTGCTGCTCCAGGCGCCACAATTCGCCGCGCAGGCGCGAGAGATAACGCAGGGAAAATTTATTCAATTGCGCGCGGAAGGCGTTCTCGCGTTTGAAAAACAGTTTGGGTTGCAGCGCGTCCATCGCGTTTTTCATATCCTCGCCGCCCGCGATTTTCAGCTGCGTGGCGTAAAGGCGGGAGACATGGCGGCCCAGGGTGCGGATGATGTTCGGCGCCGCCTGCCCTTCGGCCATCAGTTTTTGCACCATGGGAACGGCGGCGGGCGTGCCGACGGCGTCAATGAATTCATCTTCCTCCAGCACCGCGCCGCCCGCCGCGATGTTTTTCAGCTTGTCGATATCCACACTGTTTTGCGCGGGATTGGGCGCGCCCAAATAGGTGATCAGTTTTTCCAGTTCCTGTTGCACCAAGCCGCGGTCGCCGCCCAGGTTTTGCCCGAACCAGGTTGCGGCGTCGCGCGACAGTTTCCATCCAGCGGCGGCGAGTTCACGCGTGACATAGCCGGCGACCTGCGCCGGGTCTTCGACGTAACAAGGAATGGCGGCGGCGTTCGCGGCGGCTTCAGACAACTTGCGCAGGGTGCTTTTGGGCGATAGCTCACCCGCTTCGATCACGACGATGGCGGGAATGTTTTCGGCAAGGAGCAGATTTTCCACCGCCTTGCCCGCGTTTTTTTCATCCGCCTCGCGCAGCCAGATCAGGCGCTGCCCACCACCCCCTAAATAACTGGGTGCGAGCATCTGCGCTTCGGCGATCAGGCGCGACGGATTCTTGGCGAGATCATCGCCGTCGAGCAGCGTCACGGCAAAAGGATCATTCAAATCCGGCGCGAACTTTTGCGCCATCGCGCGCCCGCGCGCCGTCACCAGGCCGCCATCAGGGCCGTAAAACACAAAAACGCGGCAGACCGGCGGCGGCGCGGCCAGGAATTTATCAATCTCGCGGGTTTGGAGTTTCATTTACCAAACACATGCGAATAGATCGACGAATCCGCTGGCACGGGCGGTGGCGGCGGACGGAGTTTTTGGTCTTCCGCCGGGCGGTCGAAAAAGCCGCCCAGCATACCGACCAGGCGTTCGGCCAGATCATTGACGTTGCGCTCTTCGGCGTCTTGCTGTCCGGTCAAAGTCGAGAATTGCGAATTCAGAATGTTATAGCCTGACGTGGCAAACAAATCCTGTTTCCACACCATCGCCTGCGTGCGTGTGTCGATCAGTTCGGCATGCAGCGTATCGCGCAACTGCTGCCGCGTTACGGTATTGTTAGAAGTGAGGGCAATGCCGATCTGCGCCTCCGTCATCGAAACATTCAATTGATAGCGCGGCTCGGCGACGGGCACCGGCATCCGGTCCAGCACGGCGTTGCGCAAGGCTTGGCCCAATTCATCATGGATGAAATTCACATGAATGTTCGAGAGCGCCGCCGTATTATTTTTCGTTGCGCCCTGATTGCCGTACATGGGGTGGAAACCGCAGGCGGAAAGCAGCGTGAGCAGAAAAAAAACTAATGTTTTTTTCACGTCATCGCCTTTAAGGGCTCAATGTATTTTTTATCCTGCGCTTCGGCGACGGCGGCGTTGGTGAGTTTGCCTGCGTGCACGTTTAATCCCGCGGCCAGGGCGGGATCTTTTTTCAAGGCATCCAAACCATGATCGGCAAGCGCGACTGCATAAGGCAGCGTGACGTTATTCAGCGCGAAACTGCTCGTGCGCGGCACGGCGCCGGGCATGTTGGTGACGCAGTAATGCACAATGCCGTCGACCGTATAAACCGGATTGTCGTGCGTGGTGGGTTTTGACGTTTCAAAACAACCGCCCTGGTCGATGGCGATATCGACCATTACGCTGCCTTGCTTCATCAAGCCCAATTGTTTGCGTGTCACCAGTTTCGGCGCGGCCGCGCCGGGCACGAGGACCGCGCCGATGACGAGGTCCGCGTAACTCAGTTTATATTCCAGCGTGCCTGCGTTGGCGTATAACGTTTCCACACGGCCTTGGTAAATCTGGTCAATCTCGCGCAGGCGGTTCAGGTTTTTATCCAAAACGGAAACACGCGCGCCCATGCCGACGGCCATGTGCATGGCGTTGCTGCCCGACACGCCCGCGCCGATAACCAAAATATCCGCGGGCGCCACGCCCGGCACGCCGCCCAGTAAAATACCGCGTCCGCCGTGTTCGCGCTCCAGATAATGCGCGCCGACTTGGATAGACAAACGCCCCGCGACCTCGGACATGGGCGTGAGCAGCGGCAATCGGCCGTCCGCCGTTTGCACGGTTTCATAAGCGATCGCGGAGCAGCCGGATTTTAACAGTGCATCCGTTTGTTCCGGATCGGGCGCGAGATGTAAAAATGTAAACAGAATTTGTTTGGGCCGCAGCATCGCGCATTCCTGCGGCTGGGGCTCTTTGACCTTGATAATCATATCGGCGCTGGCGAAGATGTCTTTCGCGCTCGCCGCGACCTTCGCGCCCGCGCTGACGTATTCATCGTCGGAAATGCCGACGCCTACGCCGAGGCTGGTTTCAACCGTCACGTTATGGCCGCGCGAGGTCAGCTCTTTCACGCTGCTGGCCGTCAGGCCCGCGCGGTATTCGTGGTTTTTGATTTCCTTGGGGACGCCGATGTGCATGGGCTTGCTTTCCAGTTTATGTGCGCCCTACCCTACACCAGAAATTTATTGACTTGCAAGATTTGGCGGTGGCAGGATGACGCTAAGTTTAGGGATAAAGATAATGGAATTTGGCACGGACGCTTTTAAGATTGGAAAATCTGAACATTTCCCGGGAACGGATAGCGTCCATCTTTATGTTGTGCGTTACCCTGGATTGCCGCCGGTTATTGTGAGAGGCGGCCGCAATAGCGGCGGCAAAGGCGGTTCGCCGACCCCGCCTGATCCGGAAACGGTTATGGCGGGCGGTCTGACCTGCCGGAAAATCAGAACGGATTCTTTTTTGCCGGCCAGTTTTTACGCTGTCGCTGAAACGGATTGCCCGCTCAGTGCAACACGCGTTGCCGTCACGGTGGATGAAATCGCGGAGCATTGGCAGCGGTATGAGGATGTCGCGGAGGAGGCGGTGAGTTCTCTGCGTGTGCAATGCGAACGCTACCAAGAGGAATTGCAAGAAGAAAGAGAAAAGACGCATCTGGAAGTCTATACAGCCTATGGTGAAAATCAAAACCATGAACGCTATCAGAGAGATGATTTTCGAACAGTTGCGGCCTTTAAACTTGCTGGCGGGCAGCCCCGGGAATTGGGCAAACTGGAAGAACTTATTTATCAGGCCTATGCAAGGGACAAATTCCGTTTCGGCTGTACCGGAAACAAAACGGAGCTTCCCTTTCCGCCGGGCTTGAAAGCGGCATGCCGCCGGATAATGTGGTATATTTGGAATGGCACAGCACCCGCATTTCAGAACGAGCGGAAATACAAACCCTATTTTGATCTCATGAATCGCACCCATGCCATTTTGTGCGACCCTGCAAGAGAAGCGGAACTGATGGTGGCGGAGCGCGAAGTCCGGCGCCAGAATAAAGAGCGCAAGGAAAATAAGGATACGCTGGAGCAAAGGTATAATTTTCTGTGGCGGGTCCAGACGATTGGCGGAGCCTTGGAGGTTGTCAAAAGCAATACAAAGCGGATTTTAACCCTGGTGGAATCCCTGTCCTTTGAAACGGGCCAAGCCGTGATTGAATTGCCGGAAAACTGGCGCGAAGCGGATCCGGAACGGTTGTTGCAGGTGGTGGAAAAAACAGTAAGCGATCTTTCGGCCAAAGCCTCCGTCGTGGTGCTGGAGGAATTGGCCCGTCCTGCCCGCCAGACACCCATCCGTCCGGCGGAAGGCATCAACCTTCAGGCGTGAAGTTTCGCGCTTTCTGATTTCGCTTGTGCATACAATGCGCATACAATCTGCTGCACTCAAAATCTCTTGCCAAGCCAGGCGAAGCGCTTAAGCTGAGGGCATGTCCAATTTCGCCCTCACCGCGGCGGATGTCGCGCGGCTTTTGACCGATCCGTCGGAAACATCGCGCGCCGATACGGCCGTTAAAGTCGCCGTGAATTTGGATAGTGAGAATCTAAGCGCGGAAGAATATCACCTCGCCGAGGAAATCATCCGCGCCTTGGCCAAAGATGCCGCCGTCGCCGTGCGCCGCGCGGTGGTTGAGACGATGAAATCTTCCAGCCATTTGCCGCGCGATGTGGCGGAGCGTTTGGCGACGGATGTGGAAAGTCTGGCTTTGCCGGTTTTACAATCCTCGCCGATGCTGTCGGACAGTTTTTTGATTGAAATGGTGCGCCGTTCCGGCCGCGCGCGGCAAAGCGCGATCGCACAGCGCCCACAGGTTTCCGAACGCCTCGTCAATTGTCTGATCGAACATGGCGATGAAGAAGTCGTGGCGACTCTGGCCGGAAATCCGGGCGCGGATATCGCGGAACATAATATGGCTTATATGCTGGAACGCTTTCCGGCATCGGGCATGATCGCCAGCCGCCTGGCCGTGCGTCCCGCCGTGCCCGCGCGGATTTTGGAATATCTGGTTTCCGCCGCGACGGCAGAATTGGCGGCGCAGATTAAATCGCGGCCTGATTATCAGCCGCACATGGATGAAGTCGTGCAACAAGGACGTGAACGCGCGACGCTGCGCATGCTGGGGCGCGGGCGCAGTGATGCGGAACTGGAAGAGGTCGCGCGGCAATTGTCGCAAAGCGGGCGCTTGACGCCGTCACTGGTGCTGCGCGCTTTGTGTCTGGGCGATATCGGATTTTTCGAAGCCTGCCTCGCCGTGGCGGCAAAAGTGCCGATGAAAAACGCTCGGATTTTAATTCACGACCAGGGCGACGCGGGATTAAAGGCGATTTATGAACGCACCAGTCTGGGCAATAATTTTATGCCCGCGATCCGGCACGCCCTGGAAATCGCGCATGAAACCAATTTCGACGGCGGTCCGGACGACGTTAACCGCTACCGCAAACGCCTGGTGGAGCGCATCCTCACCGACCCGCGCGGCATGAGCCGGGACGACGTGGATTACCTGCTGGATAAACTCAGCGACCTGGAAACCAGCGCCTGGGCGGCATGATTTAGGAACTAGGATTTCAGGAGTTATAGGAATTAGGAAGGCAGGGTTCCTAAACGCCTAATTCCTCAAAATTTCCTTGACATTTGGGGTATAATTAGGCCAAAACCACCCCTCAAAGCCATTCAGGAGTAAGTCCCCATGTCCCGCCAATGCGATGTAACCGGCAAAAAGCCTATGACCGGCCATAATGTCAGCCATGCGAACAACAAAACCAACCGCCGGTTTGATGTGAATTTGCAGCCCATCAGCCTTTGGTCGGAAAAGTTGAAACGCGCGGTGAAATTGCGCGTGACCACGCATGGCCTGCGCACGATCGAGCATAATGGCGGTCTGGATGCTTATGTTTTGGCGACGCCCGCGAGCAAATTGTCCGCCGCGCTGCGCGACGTGAAAAAACAAATCAAAAGCGCCTAATTTAATTCCCGGAAACCTGGGTCATCATCGCGACTTTGCCGTTCAGGCCGGTGGTGCTGTTAGCGGCAAGGTCAGCAGCGCTGAAAGCGTAATTGGGAGCCGCGCCAATGAAAATGCCAACATTGAATTGCAGCGGTTTATCGGCGCCCGTGGAGTCCGCCGCGAAACGCGTAAATTGACACGAACCGGCCGCTCCGCCGGTGCAATTCAGTAATCCCAAACCCGATCGCTCCGTCACGGTATTCGCCAGGCCCAAGCTAACGTTATCGGCAGAAATGCCGCCTGCGCCGGAACCGGTCGTGGTCGTGCTGGTGGCCGCGCCAAAGCCACGAAAGATGGTCAGGATATAATCGCGCGAGCCGTTGTTCAAACTGATGCCGTCAATATTGCGGACTAAAAAAGATTGCCAGCCTGAACTCGAACCTTCAGGGACCAGGGAATTATATTCCGGCCAATTAGCCGCAAGCTGCCCTGCGGGCGCGCCCGGATAAATTTGTTGATTCATAAAATAGGTACAAGTGCTGTTGGGAAGGCAGTTGGTATAAGAAGTGGCGGGATTGGCGGTAAAATCCGCGCTCCATTGCAGCATCGCGGCCTGGTGGAAAACAGTCATGTTGGCGGCATAAACCTGTCCCGCCGGCGTGGCGACATTCGGCTGCGAACCGAACATCGCAAAGCTGAGAATCCCGGCGAAGACAAAGATAATGAAAAGCGCGAAAATCATTTATGGCCTAGGGGCTGAACGAAAGATAGAAGGTCGGCAGTGCAGATCCCTGCGGCGCATTACAGGCGGTTGTTATGGCGGTAAAAGTCACGCTGGTATTTTGCGGCGGAAATGCCGCGCCCGTGCTATAGCCCAGAAAACCGATGTCTTGCGGTTGGTTGCCGGTGGTCGCGCTGCCGGTCGTGACATTGCTTGAGCCGCCGAAGTGATTGTAAAGCAAATCCACGCAAGCGTCAGTGGTCAGCCCATTCACAATGATGACGATTTGATTATTATCGGCGGTTGCCTGAAAAATTCCGCTGTAGGGATTTATGGTGACGCCGTTACGCACGACATCCGCCGGAAACAATCCCAGGTTTTGGATATCCGCGGTCGTGAGCGACTTTCCCGCCGGGATATCAATATTTTTGACATAGTCGCGAATATTGGCGACGGTGGTCAGCACGTCCTCAGCAAGGCGTTTTTTCTTTTGCGCATTGATGGCGCCGGCGCTCGCGATCCAAATTCCGGCGACGACAATTCCCAAAATCGCCAGAACGATTGTGGCCTCCAGCAGGGTAAAACCTGAAATTGAGCGGCCTAGGCCACGCAGTTTAGATGTTAAAGATGAAAACATTCGAAACCGTCCTGGCTGAATCGTAACATATAAAATTTACGCTATTATGAAGACATTATGAAGACTGGGGCAAAGAAAAACCCCGGCAGCATGGCCGCCGGGGTTTTCAAATGAATTACAGGGTTAATTAGGTTGCGCTGAAGATAACCGTAACGGAGTTACCCACTGTACCGCTTCCCGCTGTCGTGCAAGCGCTCGCAGCAGCAGCAGCAGTTACCTGCGCCGTACCGCCCGCGCTGAGGTCCGTACCCGCCGTACCCGCCAAAGACGTAATGCCAAGCTTGCTGATATTTTGCTGGCTTCCCAACGTTGTTAGCAGAGACGTGCAAGAATCTGTTGTAATAAGACCGGCGTTCGCGCCGACAACCAATTTAATGCCGTTCGCACCGGATGCCGCGATGGTTACGCTGTCTTTACCTGTCGCAGGGTTGGAAGCGTCAAACGGCGTGACAACACCCGGAGGATTTCCGTTCGCATCCAGCATCGCAGGCGGGAAAATCCCTGCGTTAACCCCGTTTGCCTGGGTGAAACCAGTCGTTACCGCGCCAGAACCCTGGCCGGCAAAAAGGCTTTTAACGTTCTGAACAACCTGAACGATATTGGCATTCAGGGTTTGGCGTTTGTTGTTATTGATCACCGTAGATGCGGCAAGCCAGATCCCCCCGATAACAAGGCCCACGATCGTTAAAACGATCGCGATTTCAATTAGGGTAAAACCCTTTTGGTTGCGAAGCTGCATTGTGTTTCCTCCGTTAAAACAGCGTTTGGCATGATTGAGGCAGCAAAAAAAGCCTCGAATCCAATCTATTGGATTTTAAAGGCATTCTAGTCAAAAGCAATCCACTAAAATACCCTTCTATAACAACATAAGGCTCTTAACAGATTCCTAAGAGATAAAAATTTATCTAACTTTAATCAACTATTTTTTCGGCCCTAATTTTATTTTGAGGGTTTCGCATCCGCCATGTGCATGGCGATGATCTTACCCGGATTTTCCGGCGGCTCGCCGCGCGGGAGTTTATCGATCAATTCCATGCCGGAAACGACTTTGCCGATGACGGTATATTGGCCGTTCAAAAACGATGCGGGGGCAAAGCAGATGAAAAACTGGCTGTCCGCGCTGTCAGGCGATGCGGCGCGCGCCATCCCTATGGTGCCGCGCACAAAGGGTTCCGGCGTGAATTCCGCCTTGAGTTTTTTGCCGCTGCCGCCCATGCCGGTGCCGGTGGGGTCGCCCGTTTGCGCCATGAAACCATCGATCACGCGGTGAAAGATAATGCCGTTGTAAAAGCCGCTGTTCACCAGTTCCTTGATCCGCGCCGCGTGATTGGGCGCCAGATCCGGACGCAATTGCAGGTAAACATCGCCGCCTGCCAAGGTCATCACGACGGTGTTGGCGGGATCGGTCAGGGTCGGCGCACTTGTTTGCGCCGGATCAGCGGCTTTTGTTTTCTTTGGCATAACAATCGTTCCAGTTAGAAAGAGGGAGAAGATAAGCAGAAGAAGCGGGAAGCGTTTCATGCCGTAAAGATACAAAGGCAAATCGCATGTGGCAATAGGAGTTATTGCAACTCTCTCCAGCCGATGTCGTGGCGGTAGAAACCCTGGGGCCAATCGATTTGCTTGGTCGCATCATAGGCCGTGGCTTGCGCGGTTTTCAAATCCGCGCCGAAACCAATGATGTTAAGCACGCGGCCGCCGTTGGCCGTCACTTCGTTTTGCGAATTTAACTTCGTGCCAGCGTGATAAATTTTCACATTTTCTTGCGCGGCTTTTTCGAGGCCGTGAATAATACTCCCCTTCTCCACCGCGCCCGGATAACCTTTCGCCGCCATAACGACGCATAAAGCGTGGTGGCTCGAGAATTTAATTTCCGGCGCTTCGTTCAGTTTGCCTTGCGCGGCGAGGTAAAAGAGTTCGAGCAAATCAGTCTGTAATCGCGGCACGACGACTTGCGTTTCCGGGTCGCCGAAACGGATGTTGTATTCGATCAGTTTGGGGCCTTGCGCCGTCACCATCAGGCCCGCGTATAAAATGCCTTTATATGGTGCGCCGCGTTTTTGCATTTCCGTCAGCGTGGGTTCAATGAAGCGCGTCATCACATCCTGTAAAAATTCCGGCGTCGCAATGCGCACCGGCGAATAAGCGCCCATGCCGCCGGTATTCGGGCCCGTATCACCATCACCGACGCGTTTGTGATCTTGCGCCGCGCCCAGGCAAATCGCGCGGGCGCCGTCGCACAGGGCGAAAACGGAAACCTCCGGCCCTTCCATATAATCTTCGATGACGAGTTTCGCGCCCGCTTCGGCGAAGACTTTATCCGTCATGGCTTCATCTATGGCGTTGCGTGCTTCGTCTAAGGACATGGCAACCGTCACGCCTTTGCCCGCCGCCAGGCCGTCGGTTTTAATGACAATCGGCGCGCCGCGTTTTTGGATGTTGGCTTTGGCGGATTCCGCGTCCGTGAAAACTTCGTGCGTCGCGGTGGGGATTTTTGCGGCGACCACGACATCTTTCATAAATGCTTTACTGCCTTCGAGTTGCGCAGCGGCCTGTTTGGGGCCGAAGGCGAGAATATTTTTCTCCGCCAAAGCATCCACAACGCCCGCGACCAGCGGCGTTTCCGGTCCGACAACGACAAAATCAATTTCCAATTTTTGCGCCAGCGCGACGACGGCGGAAACATCCTCCGCCTTCACATCATGGCACGCCGCAATCTGCGCGATCCCCGCATTGCCGGGCGCCGAGTGCAATTCCGCACATAGCGGCGATGTTTTAATCGCATCCGCCAGCGCATGCTCGCGCCCGCCGGAGCCGAGGAGTAAAATTCGCATGGGTTTAATCGAAGCTTGGGACATACGATTTCTTACCCGGGAAATCAGGGCAAATAAACCGTGCCGGATAAATAAGTTTTCGCCTGGCCGCTAATCAGAACGCGGTCGCCTTGCAATTCACAATGCAATTCGCCGCCGCGTTTTGAAATTTGACGGGCGAATAATTTGGATTTGCCTAGGCGCTGCGCCCAATAAGGCGTCAGCATGCTATGCGCAGAGCCGGTAACGGGGTCTTCTTCCACTGCATCGCCCGGACAGAAAAAACGGCTGACGAAATCGCAATCTGTCCCGGGTGCGGTGATACAAATCATTTTGCCGAGTTGTTGCAACACTTTAAAATCAGGCCGGATGGCGGCCAGCTCATCCTGGTTTGCAAAGACGAACAAATAATCGCGCTTTAGGTAGGATTTTTGCGGGATTGCGCCGCCTAGCCCGGCGATGGCGTTCTCGGGGATTGCCGCCAATGCTTCCGGCATCCAGGCGGGAAAGTTCAACGTCAGACGCGCACCGTCTTTTTTGACGCTAATATCACCGACAAAACGCGTGGTGAAATGGATTTCGTTTTTGGGGTAATTCAGATGATCAAAAATCACATGCGCCGATGCCAGCGTGGCATGGCCGCATAAATTAATTTCGCCCAAGGATGTAAACCAGCGAATTTCAAAACCATTCGGCGTTGGCACGAAGAAAACCGTTTCAGATTGATTATGTTCAATCGCCATGGACTTTAGAATGTCATCGGGCAGCCATGCTTCCAGCGGACAAACCGCCGCAGGATTTCCGCCAAATATCCGATCGGTAAAAGCATCAATAAGATAAAAGGGCGTGGGTTTCATTTGCGATCAGGTTGATGCGAAAACATCATTCGCACATTTGATGGCATTTAGCGCACGCGGCAAGCCTGCATAGGGGATAATCTGATAAAAGGTTTCAATAATTTCTATCTCTGTGCAACCGCATTTTAACGCTCCGCCAATGTGGGATTTTAATTGCGGTTCGGCGCCGCCGATGGATGCCAGGCATGAAATCGTCACTAGCGCTTTGGTTTTCAAATCCATGCCCGGGCGCGACCAGATATCGCCATAGGCAAATTCAATCACATATTTCGCCGCATCGGGCGCGGCGGCGGCCAGACTTTGCGTCAAATTATCATATTCGTCCGGGCGTTTCGATTTCAGCAAAGCCACGCCGCGGTCATAACGCTCATTTGCGCTCATGACGACACCCGCACCGGATACCCAGGCCGCAGCAGCAGGACATTGCGGATTTTCGCCCAGTCGAGTTTGCTGCGCAAATCGCCCGCAGTGCTGAGGATCATTTTCATCGTGCCCGGCGGGACTTTGAAATCCATGGCGTAATCGTATTCATAGGCGTCGGCCATGTCTTCATCGGGGTGGGCTTCCAGATAGACCGCGCCGTCTTTCACGGCGGCTTTGACGGGCTGGGAAATAATGTGAACCTGCGTGCCGACCGAGGCGTGGTGAAACAGCGCGTCAATCTGCGGCGCATAAAGGCGGATGCAGCCGGACGAAGCGCGGCGGCCGAGGCTCCAGGGTTTATCGGTGCCGTGCATGCGGTACTGCGTGCCTTCCAGATACATCGCGTATTTGCCCAGCGGATTGTCCGGCCCCGGCGGCACGACGGGTTTTAACGTCGGGTCTTCGGCCAGCATGCGCGGCGTGGGATACCAGGTGGGGTTCGCGGTTTTCCGCCCGATATGATAATTGCCGATGGGTGTGGTCAGGCCGTCCCGCCCGATGCCGATGGTGTAAACATTGGGTGTGGTGGCGCTTTGCGTGAAATCGTAAAGGCGCATTTCGCCGATGTTAATCACGATGCCGTTGTGCGGAATGTTGCCGGGAATAATCACCGCGCCGGGCAAGATCACGTCACTGCCGCTGTCGATGGCCCAGGGATTGATATCGGGATTGGCGGCGCGCAGGGCGACAAAACCTGTGTCCGTCGTCTCGCCGATATTCGCCATGGTATTGTCGTCGCCGCTGGCGGTGAAAATGCGGTCGGTGCCGGTGATCTGGTCGCTCTGCCGGACGACTGTATTGTCCCCGGCGCGGGCGGCCCCTATGTATAAAAAGACGGAAACCAGAATTGCGAATCGGATTAGTTTGTCAGTCATGATGCCATGTTTTAATCAGCTTCGGCGCTTTACGCCAGTGTGGATTCTGTTATGCGCTTTGATTTTGCCCGTCGCCGCCTGTGCGCAGGAACAAAAAGCGGATCTGATCGTCGTGCGCAAATCGGACCATATTTTGGAATTATGGTCCAACGGCGCGATGATCGCGAAATATCCCATCGCGCTGGGCTTTAATCCCAAGGGGCAAAAGGAACACGAAGGCGACGGCAAAACGCCCGAGGGGATTTACACCATCATCGGCCGCAACCAAAACAGCCGCTATTATAAGTCTTTGAAAATCGATTATCCGAATTCAGCGGATATGGCGGCGGCGCTGTCGCATCACGCGCGCCCCGGCGGCGACATCATGATCCACGGCCTCCCCAATGACCGCACCGCCGCGCAAATGGACCACCCGAAACACGACTGGACCAACGGCTGTATCGCCCTGACGGACGACCAGATGGAAAACGTCTGGGAACATGTGGATAAAGGCACCTCGATTTTGTTGATGCCATAGAAAAACATTGCTTGGGATAGGCCCAAAAGGGTATAAGGGCCGTATAACCCAGGAGAATATATGAAAGATTTTCTAGCCGTGATGGCCATCGGCGACGCGGTCGCAATGCGCCTTGAATTTGTTGAGCATGATCCCGTGACGCTTGAAGATCTGTTTTACGGTCCGCATCCGAAATTTGCTGAATATCAGGCAGGCAAATATACCGATGATACGCAAATGTCACTTGCTCATGCCGAGCTGTTATTGGCAGCCGATGCGCCGTCCAATCTGCAACCAGATGATTTCATCCGTGCCTGGCTCTCGGCTTTCCACCGGGATCCGCGCGTCGGTTATGGCAGATATATGTATCGCTCCCTTCGGTCATCCAAAAGTGTTGAAGATTTTTGTGGCTCGGTCGACGCTGCTCGCGGCACCACCAGCGGCGCTGCGATGCGTGTCGCGCCGATCGGTTTGTTGTCCGACGTGGCGGAAGTAAAATATCTGGCCGAACTTCAAGGGCGTATTACGCACGACACCCGAACCGGCGCAACGTCAGCTTTGGCGATGGCGCTGGCCGTGCATTTTCTTCATCACGGCGGACACAAAAGCGATATGGCGGATTTTATCGTGCATCATCTGGGCGCGGACTGGCAGCGGCAAACAAATGAAGAAGCTGCCGATATGGGCAACGGCCTGACCATCGTTAAGCAAGCGCTGAATGCGGTGATGCAGGCGGATAGCTTATCCGGCGTGCTCGTGGCGGCGGTCAATCAGGGGCGCCAGATCGATGCCGATACCGTTTGCGCGATTGCCATGGTGATCGCCTCGCGCGATCCGGCCATGGCAATCGATTTGCCGCAACATTTATATGACGGTCTGGAAAACGGCGAATACGGTTTGTCCTACCTGCAGCACATGGACGCGAAATTGATGCATAGGCTTCCGCCGTCGCAGCAATACCGGCAAAGCCCTGGGCGGGACCGGCGGGGCCCGAAAGACGTTTTGCAGATGTGATCGCGAATTCTTTCGGGTGATCGCGCGATGATTTTATTGATGCCTTGATCTTCACCGTCATCCCGGCGAAGGCCGGGATCCAGACTTTATTTTGCATCAAATACTTTGCAATTATCACAGAATTTTAATAATTTCTTGTTAGTATGATCGAGCAGGAGAAAGACCATGAAAGATATAGTCGGCACCCAAATTGAAATTGGACAGTTTGTACGTACTCAAAACCCCGATAATAATAGTAGCTATATTCCTGGCGAAGTTAATCATCATATAGTCCTAAATCAGCTCACAGATGCTTCCCTTATCACTTATTCCACTGATGGCGGAGTTAAAGTGTTGCCTCGTAATGATTTTGATTTATTGAAAGTTCAGGTTGTTTCAGAAGATGATATGCGCGCTGAAGGTGTTGATCCTGATGAATTGCGTGTTTTAAATGAAGGTGCGCAAGCGCAAATTAAACAACAGAATTTGAGATCAGAAAAACCAATGGACGATAATACTGTAGTCCTTGATAGCAAAGGCTTTAAAATTGGTGCTGGAGATATAGTTGAAACTACAAGCTTAGAGCTTAAAACCAAAAGGACTTGGAGCGTGCTTGGAACTGCCATTGATTCAGAAGGGGCTGGAGTATTTCTTAAAGACGTTAAAAATGGGGGCGTAATATTACTTCGCCCTGCCGTGATAAATCAGAGCCTAGATAGATTATTAATAACACAAAAAGGACCGAATAAAGAAATATCACGAGGCCTAGATAATACCCCACCACCTTCTGCACTTATTCATGGATAAGAATTAAAGTCTGGGTCCCGGCCTTCGCCGGGATGACGGTCAGTTTTTACTCGCCACAAAAAACGGCGACAGCATTTGCGCGGCGCTGCTGGCGAAGTGGATGCTGGAGATGCTTTGCACGTAAATTTTTCCCGGGCCGGTGAATTGGCAGCCGAGGATTTGGCCGGTGGTGACGGCGCTCCACAGGCCTTTGGCGGGGATGGTGATATTGTATTTCATACTCGCGGGCCAGGCGACGAGGCGGGAGAAATCGATCACGCAGCTTTGGCCCTCGGCGAGTTCAACCGTATCGATGCCGCCGAAGGAGGATAAAAATACGGGGCCTACGCCCGACAATCGCACGACGAAAAAGCCGTCGCCGCTGAACATGCCGCGCATGATGGTTTGCACCTTGGTCGAGACGTCAACATTCGGTCCGCCCGCCAGGAAGCCGCCGCGCTGGACCAGGTAATCTTCCTTGCCGTCCAGGTCGATGCGTTGCAATGCGCCGGGCAAAGACGGCCCCAGCCAGACCCAGCCGCCCTTGTCATTCGCTTCATAACGCTGGAGAAAAAAACTTTCGCCCGAAAAACTGCGCCACAGCGCGCCGAGCACGCCGCCTTCCATTTTGCCGGTCAATTGCACGTTGCGGTCCATCGCGACCAGCGCGCTGGCATTCGCCTTGACCGCCCCTTTGGGCGGCAGGTCGATTTTCAAGATGGGGAAAGCCTGATGATAAACGACGGAATAATTCTCTGTAGTCATAACGCCTCCGTTACTTTCATATGATACTCTAAATTTAAGAAAATTCTATGAACCTTTGCAGCTCTACCTGGTGGGTTGCGCTATGGGCGCAGCCGGG
>Ga0206950_1009_pt1 | contig 68262 bp, 60 predicted proteins | sample Alteio_BWOrgHeat_41_FD_152954 | JGI IMG/M metagenome (GOLD analysis project Ga0206950, IMG submission 152954) | Enriched cells from forest soil in Barre Woods Harvard Forest LTER site, Petersham, Massachusetts, United States -... | ecosystem: Environmental > Terrestrial > Soil > Temperate forest >... | reverse complement strand
ACCGGGAGCGGATCTGTATTTATCTTTAGACAGTCACTTACAACAAGCTGCATTTGAAGCCTTGGAAGGATTGAAAGGGGCAATTGTGGCAATCGATCCCAGAACCGGTGGAATCTTAGCTTTAATTAGCAAACCTTCTTTTGACCCTAATCTATTTGCACAAGGCATCGAATCAAAAACCTACCGAGATTTACAAGACGCACCTGAGAAACCTCTCTTTAATCGCGCGATTCGAGGCCAATATCCACCCGGTTCAACCATTAAGCCTTTAGTGGCATTAAAAGCGCTAGAACTCGATATTGTGAATACACGTTATAAAATATTTGATCCCGGCTGGTTTCAATTAAATGGTGGTGGACGTCTTTATCGAGATTGGATCTATCATGCAAAACGTCATGGTCATGGTTGGGTCGATTTGGAAAAAGCCATGGCGCAAAGCTGTGACACCTATTTTTTTACCATCGCCTATAAACTAGGAGTCGATCACTTACATGATGTTTTCACGGCATTTGGCTTAGGCAAAAGAACCAATATAGATACCACGGGTGAAATGCCAGGCCTTGCCCCTTCACCTGCTTGGAAGAAAAAAGTTTACAATGAACCTTGGTATCCAGGCGATACCTTAAATATTGGTATCGGCCAAGGAACCTTATTGGCAACGCCCTTACAAATTGCTCAAATGACTGCCATTATTGCCAATCAGGGCAACCGATTTGAACCCCGTTTTGTCGCCAGCATCGATTTCCAAGATCAAAGACCACATCAAATCCCAAACTCGAATATCAGATCACCTGTTATCCTCAAAAATAAAGAACACTGGAAAACAATTATCGATGCCATGAAAAATGTGGTCCATATGCCTGGTTCTACCGCTTATCGAATTAGCCATGGACTTACCTATCAAATGGCCGGTAAAACAGGAACCGCTCAGGTCTTTAATTTAAAACAAAATGAAAAATATGAGGTTAACAAAGTGAAAGCACATTTAAGAGATCACTCTTGGTTTATTGCTTTTGCGCCTGTTGAAAATCCGGAAATTGCCATTGCTGTTTTAATTGAAAATAAAACTACTAAAACAGGTGCCGATATTGCTCGCATTGTTTTAGACAGTTTCTTTAAATTAAAACCCTCCGAAGGAACGGTCGATACCTTAGGCGAGGATGAAAGTGAAATAGGAGGCGCTGAACATAATGAATAAATTGTATCAAAAAAAGCACTCATTTCTATCCAAAATACATATCGATTGGCCTTTATTATGTGGTGTTATCCTCATCACCTCTTTAGGTTTAATCGCGCTCTATAGTGCAAAACCTGAACTGGAAGTCATGCAAAAACAAACTTTACGATTACTGATTGCCGCTAGCTTGATGATGACTATTGCACAAGTTCCTCCCAGAGCCTTTAAAGCAGCAGCGCCTTGGCTGTATTGCATTGCCTTAGCACTGTTAGCGTCGATTCTCTTAATAGGCCATATCAGTAAAGGTGGACAACGTTGGTTAGATTTATGGTTTGTGCGTTTTCAACCCGCCGAATTAATGAAAATTGCTGTTCCTTTAATGATTGCACGATATTTAGATGCTCGTTTGCTACCTCCTAAATGGACAACGCTTATTTTGCCATTGTTATTGGTGTTAATCCCAGCTGCCTTAATTGCAAAACAACCGGATCTTGGAACAGCACTGCTTATTTTAAGTAGTGGTTTATTTGTGATTTTTTTCTCCGGTATTTCTTGGCAATTTATTTTATCGCTCGCAGGCTGCGTGACTTTATTTTTACCAGCCATGTGGTTTTTAATGCACGATTACCAACGACAACGGGTTTTAATTTTTCTAGATCCAGAAAGAGACCCTCTGGGAAAAGGGTATCATATTATTCAATCTAAAATTGCCATTGGCTCTGGTGGCCTATATGGAAAAGGTTGGTTAAATGGTAGTCAATCCCATTTAGAATTTTTGCCCGAGCGAACCACAGATTCTATTTTTGCCGTTTTTAGCGAAGAGTTTGGGTTGGTTGGATGTCTTATCTTGTTAGCGCTCTACTTGTATGTTATTCTTCGAGGACTACATATTAGCGTTCAAGCCCAAGATACTTTTAGCCGCTTGTTAGCTGGTAGTCTGACCATGACATTATTTGTCTATGTGTTTGTTAACATTGGTATGATAACGGGTATGCTACCAGCAGTGGGTATTCCGCTACCCTTAGTCAGTTATGGAGGAACTTCTTTGGTCACACTCATGGCAAGTTTTGGGATTCTGATGTCTATTCAGACACACAGAAGTCTACTCACTAAATAATAGAGTTAATGATGATCAAAAAAATGAAGCACATTGTCTTTATCCAAATAGGCTTATTTGTTTTAGCGTTCGCTATGACTCCTTCTTTTGCCAAAGTAGCAAAGCAAAATGATTCTTTTGCAACCCGTCTCGAGGTTCAAAAATTTATCCAAGAAATGCAGCATAAGCACGATCTAGATCCCCAAAAACTAAAAACATATTTCAAGCAATTTAAATCCAATCCCAAAGTCATTGCACTCATGAATAAACAATTCGAAGCACTGCCTTGGCACCGTTATCAAAACCGAATTGTGACAGACGAACGTATGCAAGCGGGACTTCAATTCTGGAATGAATACGAAAAAGAATTAACGTTAGCTGCAAAAAAAACCGGCGTTCCAGCCGAAATTATTCTGGCTATTTTGGGTATTGAAACTTCTTATGGGAAAATCATGGGAAAAATTTCCAGTCCTACAAACGTTAGCAACATTAGCGTTTGATTACCCAAGACGTGCTGCTTTTTTTCGTCAAGAATTAGAGCATTTTTTATTACTCACTCATGAAGGCGCACTTCACCCCACCAAAACATTGGGTTCTTATGCGGGTGCCATGGGACTTCCCCAATTTATGCCCAGCAGTTATAGACGCTATGCTATCGATTTTAGTGGTACCGGAAAAAGAGATTTGATTCACGATACCGCCGATGTCATCGGAAGCATTGCCAATTATTTAACCGAGAATGGTTGGAAACCAAATGCACGTATTGCCTATCCCACCACAATGAATGGCAATACGAAAGATTCCAAAGAAAAATTGATTGTTTTGAGTGGCCCCAACGATACCAAAGAATATTGGATTGGTACCCAAAATTTTAAAACCATCATGCGTTACAATAACAGTGTGCATTATGCCATGGCTGTCTTTCAGCTCAGCGAAGGGATTCGCGCATTAAAAAAGAATAGAGGTTAACCAATATGCGCCATATCACAAAAATTTTAGGCTTCTCTTGCGTGCTACTCACCCTCGCTTTGTCTGGTTGTAGTGTCTCTAAGCGTGGCAAAAAAGATGGTCCGCCTAAACATGTTCCTGCCAATCTCTTAAGAACACCCGATGCAAAACCTAAATTTGAACCGTTAAGCCGCTACGGCAACCGCTTTGGCAAAAATGGAAAATCAAACAGCTATGTTGCTTTAAATCGTCGTTATCATGTGCTGCCCACCAGCCGCGGTTATCGCGCACGTGGACGTGCTTCCTGGTATGGAACTCAATTTCATGGTCGAAAAACCTCCAGTGGCGAACCTTATAATATGTTTGCGATGACAGCAGCGCATCCCACACTCCCCTTACCCACTTATGCCAAAGTGACTAATTTAGATAATGGTAAAAGTGTTGTGGTTAAAATCACCGATAGAGGCCCTTTTCATGGCAACCGCCTTATCGACTTATCCTATGTTGCTGCGGCAAAATTAGGCATCCTAGGACAAGGAACAGGCCATGTTGAAGTGGTTTCTATCGATCCGAGGGATCATCACCACTCACCTCGAAATCACCACCCACATCATGCCCAAACCCAACAGCCGCACTCACCAAGAAAAAATAAAGTTAACAAACAAAAGCCGCTTGTCTCGCGTCGCTGAGGGTAGTATTATTCTGGTACAAGTTTCAAAACGCCTGAGGAGAATTAGCATGATGTCCACCTTAAAAAACTTAAAAAGAATAGGTTTAGTCTGTTTTTTTTGTGCTATACAACTTAATCCACTCACCTTATGTGCAGCCGATATTCAGACATTACCAGAACCCACACTGGTTATTCCAGCACCACCACAAATTGATGCAACATCCTATATCCTCATTGACCAAGCCAGTGACTACATCATTGCAGAACAAAATGTTGACCAACGCCTCGAACCTGCAAGCTTAACCAAAATGATGACTGTCTATGTAGTCGATCATGCCCTTCAAAAAGGAAAACTGAAACCCAACGACAATGTTCAAATTAGCGAAAAAGCCTGGAAAACAGCTGGCTCTAAAATGTTTGTGGCTGTTAATACAACAGTTCCCGTATCAGAGTTAATGCGAGGCATTATTGTTCAATCAGGTAATGATGCTTCTATTGCCATTGCCGAGCATTTAGCAGGAAGTGAATCCGCTTTTGCTGAATTAATGAATTTTTATGCAAAACAATTAGGAATGGTGAATACGCATTTTGTGAATGCCACTGGTTTGCCCGATGAAAATCACTATACCAGTGCGCGTGATATGGCTATATTAGCAAAAGCACTTATTAGAGATTTTCCCGAGAGTTATAAGCTCTATTCCGAAAAAGAATTTGTCTACCAAAATATTAAGCAAGAAAATAGAAACCGTTTATTATGGAAAAATGAATTGGTAGACGGTATTAAAACCGGGTTTACCGATGCAGCTGGATATTGTCTGGTTGCTTCTGGCAAAAAAGACAATATGCGACTTATTTCTGTGGTAATGGGCACCAAAAGCGATAATGCGAGAACCGAAGAAAGCAATAAATTATTATCTTATGGTTTTCGTTTTTATGAAACACGACAATTATTTCAAGCTGGAAAGCCGCTTAAAACCAGCCGTATTTGGATGGGTACTCAAAATGAAATTAACCTGGGTTTAGGCGAAGATCTCTATATTACCATTGGCCAAGGACAATATGAACACGTTAAAACAGCTATCAAAATTAACACAACAATCAAAGCACCCACCCATCCCGGAGAAGCAGTCGGAACTTTGGCTGTTGAGTTTAACAATAAACCATTAATAGAACGTCCTATTATTGCTTTGAATGAAGTGAAACAGGGCGGATTCTTAAGCAGAATATATGATACAGTTGCCTTAAATTTTCATACAATGCTCAATAAATTTATGCCTTAACGCTTATGGAAAAGCCCTTACTTGACTTCCCTTGTTTGTTTCCTGTTAAGATTATTGGTCTTGCCAATGATTCCTTTGAAGGAATTGTGGTGAGTATTTTAAATCAACATGTCCCTGATTTAGGCGAAGGCGCTATCCAATCTCACTTTAGCTCTGGGGGAAAATATTTGGCTATTACCGCCACTATCAATGCCAAAAGCCAAGAACAGCTGGATGCGCTTTATGAAGCACTTTCCCACAATCCCAATATCCTCGTTGTTTTATAATGAAAAATAAATTGATTTTCAAAGACTTCGCACTTGCACCCTATCAACCCATCTGGGAAGCAATGCGCACATTTACCATGCAGAGAACCCCTGAAACCATTGATCAAATCTGGTTTGGTGAACATTTGCCCGTTTTCACGCAAGGCCAAGCTGGTAAACCAGAACATCTTTTAAGCGCAGGAAATATTCCCGTTATCCAATCCGATCGCGGTGGACAAATTACCTACCACGGCCCCGGACAACTAGTCATCTATGTCTTAATTGATCTTAAACGAAAACAATTAACCATTCGACCATTCGTTACAGCACTCGAAAATGCGATTATTATGCTGCTGGCCGATGCAAAAATCCCTGCTGTTTCTGAAGCCAAGGCCCCTGGTGTGTATGTGAATAACGCCAAAATTGCTTCCTTAGGGCTTAGAATACGCAAGGGCTGTAGTTATCACGGCCTAAGCCTGAATGTGAATATGGACCTCACCCCGTTTAGCGCAATTAACCCCTGTGGCGAGCCAGAACGAAAGATAATCCAAATGCGTGATTTTCAACCCCGAGTCACGATAACAGATATCCAAGAAAAACTGATTCAATTTTTAAGTCAAACTTTGAATTATACGACTATGATAAGAGAAACCCTAAAGGAACTTGCTTGAAATGACAACACATACCCCGACCGATAAGCAAAAAGGCCAGGCCAAAATGGCTCGCATTCCTATTAAAATTGAACCCACGGAAACGCCATTAACAAAACCCGATTGGATTAGAATTCGTGCAACCCATTCCAATGAAGTTGCACATTTAAAAACCCTCTTACGTGAACATAAACTCCATACCGTTTGTGAAGAAGCCTCATGTCCTAATCTGAATGAATGTTTTAGTCATGGTACCGCCACTTTTATGATTATGGGTGATAAATGCACGCGTCGCTGTACTTTCTGTGATGTCGCTCATGGCAGACCCGATCCGCTCAATCTCGATGAACCTCTTAACCTCGCCAAACTCATTCAAGCCATGCAATTAAAATACGTTGTGATCACCTCTGTGGATAGAGATGATCTACAAGATGGAGGTGCCGAACATTTTGCCAATTGTATTCGTGAAATTCGTGCACGCTCCCCCAGCATTCAAATTGAAATTTTAGTCCCTGATTTTCGGGGTAGAATGGAAATCGCTATCGATCATTTAAGTGAAGCACCTCCTGATGTTTTTAACCACAATGTCGAAACCGTTCCTCGATTATATAAAGCTGTCAGACCCGGTTCAGATTATCTATGGTCTTTAAAATTAATCCAGGAATTTAAGGCTCGCTTTCCACATATTCCAACCAAATCGGGACTTATGTTAGGACTAGGCGAGACCGATGCAGAAATTAAAACCGTGTTACAAAATATGCGTGATTACAATTGCGATCGCTTAACCCTTGGGCAATATCTGCAACCCAGTAAATTCCACTCCCCTGTCGATCGTTTTGTCACCCCAGGAGTTTTTCAAGAACTCGGAAAATATGCCGAAAGCTTAGGGTTCACGCATGTTGCCAGTGGTCCTTTGGTACGTTCTTCTTACCATGCCGACCTACAAGCTGCAGGGAAAGTCATTCAATAATGAATGCTTACTTTTTATCGGTTTCGGGTAAATTCTTTAAAAAATTAACCGACATTTCTTGCGTTAAAGGCTTACTCAAAATGATATTCATACCAGCGTCTATCGCCTGTTCTTTCTTTTTAACATCGACATGGCCAGTGAGTCCTATAATAAAATTTTTGTGTTTAGAGGTTGCTTCAAAAGATCTAATTTCTCTTGTGACCTCGTATCCATTCACATCCGGTAATCCAATATCCATTAAAATAAAATCATATTGATTATTTTTTGCTTGCTCAATGGCTGTTTTCCCATTTTCAGCCACATCAATTTCACATCCTTGTTCAATCAATAAGGTTTTAGCAACCAATGCGGAAATAGATTGATCTTCGACAATTAAACCATATTTTTTAGTCGCCAACTTATTTTTCGCTGAGTGTTGATACAATTCAGGTGTCGTATTCATATCCAATAGAGGAGAACTATTATCAAAAGGATCTTCTTCTTCTAACAAAAGTTCCTTGACAGGAATAATACAAACAAATTTAGTCCCCTTGCCCAAATGACTTTCCACGTAAATTTCCCCATTTAAATCATCCAGAAATTCCTTGATAATTGACAGTCCCAAACCAACCCCCTTATAGATACCTTCGTAAGAGGGCGTTAAACGCTTAAAACGAACATACAGATCTTGTTGTTTTTCTAAAGGAATTCCGATCCCTGTATCTTCGACAAAAATCTTTACAACGACATCATCATTTTCTTTTTTAGCGAGTTTTGCATAGATATGAATATGTCCATTTTCCGTAAACTTCAAAGAATTAACCAGTAATTCAAGTACTATTCTGTAAATTCTAATCGGATCGCCAATTAAGTACTTGGGAATATTTTCATCTGTCTTTAGTGTCAAAGCTAATTGTTTTTCAATTGCAATCGGCTGGTGAAGTTTTATAAGATTGTTTAATGTTTATACAAGACTAAATTTTTTCTTCACCATTGGCAAGTCGCCTGAAGCCACATTAATAGATTCTAATACTTCATTTAAAAATCGAAGTAATTCATTGCTGGCTTCGGCTAAACTAGCCGTAAATTTCCGGATCTTATTTTTATCTGTTTCACCATTTAAAAGCCCCGAGAGGCCAACAATCCCACTTAACGGGGTTCGAATATCATGACGCATATTTTCAAGAAACTCGGTTTTTGCCTTATTTGCTGCCTCTGCCCTTTCTTTCGCTTCTTTTAGGCTATCTTCCATTTTTTTTCGTTCGGAAATTTCAATGGAAATCCCCACGACACCAATAACTTTATTATTCCGATCGAAGATCGGAACACGGCTCGTTAGAAAGTATAAAATGTTTCCATGGATATCTGTTATAGGCGGCTCCTCAACATTGAGCTTTGGCTTTCCCGTTTTAACCACTTCAATATCATCTCTTCGGAAGGATTCTCCTTGATTGGCCTTCCAATTTCCAGCCTTTGCCATATCTTCATAAGTCTTTCCAACGATACCATTACGCGATGCAAAACCAAATGTTTTTGCAGCATTGTCATTGCAACCCAAATAAACCGAATTGGTATCCATCCAATAGACATTGCCAGGCATACAAGCGATAATCGTTTCAAAATAGTGTTTGATAGAATTTGTATATTCTTCGATTGTCTGATAGTGCCCTTCTTCATTGCTAATCATCTTTGGTATATTTTTGCCAACCAGAATATAGACATCTTCTGCTTTCGAATCATCTATTAAAGGTTCAAGCGACCATTCTATCACTTGTGTGCCCTGATCCCCGTTATTTGCAAATGTACTTCGAAGTTCTTTTTTATCCTTAATATTTAAATCGGTCAATTCAAAAACTGGTTCTAATTTTAATTTTTCAACTACGTCAAAATAATTTTGCCCACACAGAAAACCAGGTTCTCCCCCTAAAAAAATGGATCCCGCTGGATTAATCGCGCGTATTATTCCTTCCCGCGATAACACGATAACGAAGTTTTCATCTTGATTTAAATACCATAAAAACCCTTGCCGGGAGATATTTTCGTTGTAGATCATTTTCATTCCCTCTAAACACTCTATGCGTCAATCCTACCGGAATCTTACCAGTTTGTTATCCTTTTGAGTAGTCTACCACTTAAAAAGTCTATTTTCCCACTGGAAATAAAAATAGTAAGCTTATTAACTATTCCTTGATTATTCATCCTATCCCTGAAAACCAAACCGACGATCAAGCATTCTAAAAAACCTCTCAGGTTAAATTACGCTTAATAGACCCATTATCAAACCATTAGTAGCTTCTATTTCCTATAAAACTATAGACAATTCAATATGCTTATGTTAGAAATAGCAAGGTCTCAACAGTTTGAGACAATCTCTACCGAGAGGTTTGAGAGGGATTAATCGGGAAATCAAGGGTGATTGTATGGGTTCGCATCGACAACTTTCTAATGTCTCTACAGGACACCATTCGGTGGAAAATTCTCAAACAACAACACCTTGGAAACCAAAAAATCTCCCCGAAAATAAGCTTTTTTGGGTAAATCAATTTTCAAAAATACAACCTTTCTCTTTTCCATTCCTTTCTTGGAAAAAAAATAATGATACCGTATCACAAAAGCAATTAATGGTAGACGTTAAGATCCCACCCAACCTCGTCAGCGCCATCCAAAAACAATACCCAACGGTGGATTTTCAAAACATCTTATTGGCAACATTATTTATTTACTTCTATAGAATTTCTGGTCAAACACAAATGAGTGTTAACTTTTCCCACTCTAAATTGAATCAAGACGAAAGCGTCCCATACACAGTCATACTAGAACAATCTTTTTCAATTTCTGATTTGCTCAAAAAAATTATCACCCATCGCACCGAAACGGAAGCGAATGGTTTTTATCCTTACGATAGTCTTACAACCCTCCCTGTTGCAATAGAATTAACAGATGGATTATTTGACAAGATTCCTTCCAATGACAGCATTTTAAATTTTGTCATTCCGAAAAATGGGAATCAGATTGCAATTTACCTAGACAAGTTAGCGATGAATCAATCGCTCGAAGAAATGCTAAACTATGTTCCTCGGCATTTATTAACATTATTGACAGCCATTGGAACAGGCATCGATTCTGCTATTGACACAATGCCTCTATTATCACCCGAAGAAGAACAAAAAATATTAGTCGACTGGAATAAAACCGACTGTTCCCCATTGCCCTACCAATCGATCTGCGAACTTTTTTCTGAGCAAGCTAAAAAAACACCTGAACATGAAGCACTAAAATTTGAAGACCAATCACTCACCTATTCAGAATTAGATAAAAAATCGAACCAACTCGCACATTGCTTACGCGCGTTAGGTGTCACCCAAGAAACATTGGTTGCCGTTTGCTTAGAACGTTCATTAGATTTGATTGTGACGCTGCTAGGAATTTTAAAAGCAGGTGGAGCCTATGTTCCATTAGAAGCGACTTACCCTAAAGACAGACTTGCGTTCATGTTAGAGAATTCCCACGCATCTCTTCTCGTCACCCAAACGACTTTGCTACCCAATATCCCTACTGTTAAAAATGTTACTTCCTTTTGCCTAGATAAAGAGAAGGCGCAATTAGCCCATTTTAGTACGCTTGCTCCGCAATTAGACTTATCCCCTAACCAACTGGTTTATATCCTCTATACTTCCGGCTCGACTGGGCAACCAAAAGGCGTTGAAATTACCCATGGCGGCTTAATCAATCTACTCTTAAGTGTCAAAAATAAACTCGGCATCCGTTCTAATGATCGTTGGTTGATGCTGGCCACCATATCCTTCGATATCTCAAATACCGAGATATATGTTCCATTGTTAAGTGGAGCAACTGTCGTGATTGCACCTAAGGCTGCTACCTTAGATCCAACTCGACTGAATACTTTATTACAAGCAGAAAAGATTACTTTTATGCAAGCAACACCACCACTTTGGCGCATTCTTATGGAAAGTCGCCCTGAGGGAATAAAAACATTGCATGGTCTTTCTACTGGCGAAGCGCTGCCGAACGAATTAGCACAAAAATTATCCTCAAATTTAGCAAAAGCTTGGAACCTCTATGGCCCTACTGAAACAACCATTTATTCTACAATTCAGCCATTAACCTGTGGTCAATTCATTAACCTTGGAAGACCTTTGAACAACACTGAGCTCTATATTTTAGATGATCACTTCCAACCAGTTCCTATCGGCGTCGTCGGAGAGCTTTACATTGGAGGCGTTGGACTCGCGAGAGGATATTTAGGCAGACCTGATTTAACCAAAGAACGATTTGTACAAAATCCCTTTTCAAAAAACCAAAACCTACGACTCTATAAAACAGGCGATCTCTGCCGTTATTTATTCGATGGAAGTGTTGAATTTGTAAGCCGTTCAGATAATCAGGTAAAAATCCGTGGTTTTCGAATTGAACTCGGAGAAATTGAAACCCAATTACGTTCTCACCCCGAAGTTAGCGAAGCCATTGTTGTCGCACGTGAAGACAGTCCTCATGAAAAACGACTTGTCGCCTATTGGGTAGCACAAAGAAATATTATTCCAACAATAGATGAATTTAAAAATTTTTTAAAACGGCACCTCCCAGACTACATGTTACCTAACCTATTCATTGAGCTTGGCCAATTTCCGATAAACCCAAATGGTAAACTAGACTACAAAGCACTCCCTGCTCCTCAATACAAATCTAATAGTTCTATAGAAAATATCCCCAAAACAAACTTTGAGCAGTCTTTAGTTAACCTTTGGAGTACCGTTTTAAATATTAAACCTAATTTGATAGGAACTAACGACAATTTTTTCACCTTGGGGGGTGACTCTATTCATGCGATGGAATTGGTGACCAAAATAAAAAATGAATTAGACTTATCGCTTCCAATTGAAACTTTTTTTAATTTTCCAACGATTGCCGAATCCGCCAAAATTCTTTCCAGCTTGATTTTAACACCAACGGAAAAAATAAATGCTGTCCAAAAACCACTCGACAAATCGATGGCGCAACCCGTTTACCCCTTAACACCATTGCAGCAGGGGCTTCTTTTCCAGAAATGGCGCGATCCAGACGCGATTAGTTATCAAATACAAATACACTGGGATATTCATCAGCCCTTAGATTTAGCTGCCCTAAAATTATCATGGGAAGATCTAATAAACAGACATGATGTATTACGGTCCTCTTTTATATGGGAAGGATTAGACAATCCCATCCAACGTATTGAAGATAACGTGGAATTTTCCTTGGCCTATCATGACTGGAAAGATGATAATACAGCGCAACAAAAAATTCGCTTAGCTGATTTTCTTGAAAAGGATAAGAAAGACCCGATTCATTTAAATAAATCGCCTCTTTTCCGTGTCACACTCATTCAATTTTCTAATAGCAGTTATAAGATGGTATGGCATTCACACCATATGCTATTGGATGGTTGGAGCATTGCTATCCTAATTTCAGAACTCTCAAAACTTTACCAACATTATTTAACAAAAGAAAAATTAGTCTTAGATCCTGTCTATCCGTTTTCAGATTATGTGACTTGGATGCATGAAAAAGATTGGTCCAACTCAAAACCATTCTGGCAAAGATATTTAAAAAACTTTAAATCCCCAACAGCATTACCGATTGTGAATTTAATCCCCTTATCGAAAACATCCAATTCAAAGGATGTCTTTAATGCCATCGAAATTGAATTATCGCTCGAAGACAGTCAAAAAATGACAAAATTTTCTCAATCGCTGGGTATTACCTTAAGCACCTATTTTCAAGGTCTATGGGGTATTGTTTTACATCGATATAGCCAGTCCAATGATATTTTGTTTGGTGTTACTATTTCAGGAAGAAATAACCCATTGGTTGATTCTGAAAAACGTGTCGGTCTTTTTATTAATACCCTCCCACTACGCATTCATTTTACAGAATCACTAGTCCCCAGTGAGTTTTTACCAAAGCTACAACGGGAATTTACGAGTATTCTTCCTTTTAGCCATAGTCCATTAACTGAAGTACACGGTTGCAGTGAATTACAAAACACAAACCAAGCCTTATTTGACAGCATTGTTGTATTTGAAAACTATCCAAAACTTTCTTCCACACCAGCATTGCCAATCAATACAGACGATTTTCAAATTTGGGATCCAACCCACTATGCTTTAACGTTCATTGTGACACCCAGAGAAAAAATTAGCTTAAAAATTGGATATGATTCAAGATGTGTTGCCATTGAAAGCGTTTCTGCACTGTTAGAACATATTAAAATACTTTCTGCCGCTATGATTGAAAACCCATTCAAATCTATTGATTGTTTAAATATGCTATCGGCGGACGAATACTATCAATCCCTTCATCGACATGGAAAAATCATTCAAAATCCTTCCAGAAATTTAATAGAATCGATAGAAGAATGGGCAATTAAAACGCCAAATCGATTGGCAGTCCATGCGGACCACGACAGCATTACTTATTGTGAGTTAAATAAAATTTCGAATCAACTGGCGCATTACTTAAGAGCAATGGGTGTTATCTCAGAAACCTCGGTTGGCATTTGCTTACCCAGATCTACTTATACCATTATCAGTTTACTGGGTATTTGGAAATCAGGTGCATCTTATGTCCCTTTAAACGCCGAATACCCCAGCGATCGACTACATATGATGATTTTAATGAGCCATATTAAGGTTGTCATTACCGAACGCAGTATTTATGAAAAAATATTTTCAAAACAAAATCTGCCCACCGATCTGGAGTTTTTCTTTATTGAAGATTACAAACATAAACTCTCAAAATGTATCGACGAAAATCCCGCACATTTAGTTCGACCCCATCACTTAGCTTATACGCTTTACACATCTGGATCGACTGGTATTCCCAAAGGAGTACTACAAGAACATAAAACGATCAATAACCTGGTTGAATGGCAAACACGTATTTGCCCACCTCAAGATGAACGTAAAATTGCTCAGTTGGCTTCGATCAGTTTTGATGTCTCTTTACAAGAAATTTCTTATGCGTTAATCAATGGATATGAACTCCATATTGTCCCTTCTAACACGAGAAGCTGTTTAAGCGAATTATTTAGATTTCTCAAACAAAATCAGATTAACCAAGTGTTTTTGCCAACCGCGCTATTAGAGCCTTTTTGCGAAGCCGGGCTTTTTATCGAACCAACATTACCTTGCTTAACAGATATTTTTGTTTCTGGTGAAGCCTTAAAAATTTCTGCTCTGATTAAAGATTTTTTTGCCACTTATCCCCACATTCGGCTCACCAATCAATACGGACCAACCGAAACGCATGTTGTCACCGCTTACCAATTACCCAAAGATAGTAGTTCTTGGCCAGCATTGCCACCCATTGGGGTTCCTATCGATAATACAACCGCCTATGTTTTGGATGACAGATTGCAGCCAGTACCTATTGGTGTTCCAGGCCAATTGTATATTGGCGGAACGGGTGTCGCGCGTGGTTATATCGATAATGCCAAAGAATCTGCTAGATTTATTGAAAACCCTTTTAGCAAAGACTTACATCGACAACTGTATCAAACAGGCGATAAGGTAAAATGGACGCTGGATGGTCAATTAGAATTTATCTATCGAGTGGATGAACAAATTAAAATACGAGGATATCGCATCGAACCCAAAGAGATTGAAGTTGCCATCCTAAAACATCCCAAAATACGCCAATGCACGGTACTTGCCGAGCCTGATCACACCAACACGCTACAACTTATCTGTTACTTAATTGCTCATTCTGAAGAAACCAGCATTACTGAGTTAAAAGAATTTCTCAATCAAACGCTACCCAACTACATGATCCCAACGCATTTCTTTTATTTAAAATCTATGCCTGTTACCTTAAACGGAAAGATTGACAAAAAAGCCTTACCCAGCTATAAATCAAGCGTTGTTGTTAATAACACAATTTCTGGTACGCCTAGAAATGCTTTTGATAAAGATCTAATGATGTTATTTAAGCAAGTATTAAACATTGCGGAATGCGGTATTCATGATAATTTTTTTACTTTGGGTGGGCACTCCTTAAGTGTTTTGCGATTATTGCTCATGATTGAAAAGAAATTTAATGTTCAATTAGCGATTAAAGACTTCTTATTAACACCTACGATTGAGAAAATTAGTGATAAAATAATACAAGACCAAGCGAATCAATTTCTCACGCGGTCTGAAATGATTCATTATCAAAATGAAGAATTACCCTTTCCGCTTGTACCGTTAAATCACACTTTCGATAAGAAAGCGACCCCCCTATTTTTAATTCATCCTGTTGGGGGAACCTTATTTTGGTTTGTTGAGCTTGCTGCCCACATGGGAATTGAAAGACCCATTTATGGCATTCAAGATCCTAGCATTATTGCTGAAAAACCATTATTTGACTCTATCGAAGCAATGGCAAGTTTTTATCTCTATTGCATTCGCCAAATCCAACCTGCAGGCCCTTACTTAATTGCAGGTTCTTCTTTTGGGGCAACAGTGGCATTTGAAATTGCAAGACAGTTAGAAGAGACTAATGAAAAAGCTGATTTTGTTGGTTTATTGGATGGATGGTCTTACTACCCCAAGGAATTACAAAACAAACACAAATTTCAACAACTAACCCGCCGAGAGCATCAACAATTATATCAAATTTTTCAGGCTAACGAACTAAAAGATTATGAAAAATGGCAAAAATTACAGTGGCACCGTAATGAATTATTATGGCGTTATTCATTTGTTCGCTTGAAAACCAAGTTAACTTTATTTAAATCGCAAGAATTAATGTCTGAATTGAATTGGGTTGATCATCCTTATAACTATTGGGATGACTACAGTGATGAGCCCATCGAAGTCGCTATTGTTCCTGGTAATCATGAAACAATGTTTAAAGAGCCAAATGTGAAGATTTTAGCTGCTCGTATGAGCAATTATTTAAAGTCTTTAAACAAAACATGATTCCCCGTTGATTGTACTGCTATTGCTAAAACAGTGTTTTCATTTAGCATCATTTCTTCTAATTGCCATTCCCTTGGTAAAAACGTATTTTGAACTTCCGATAATGGAAAATGAAGTCCCATGCCAATTGCCTTAATATAGGCCTCTTTTCTTGTCCAACCCCGGTAAAATGCCAAAGCCCTTTCATCTTCAGGAACCGTTAAAAATTGAGTATATTCCGCTTCTGAAAAAACCAATTTTCCAACCGATAAAAAATCAATATCCTGTTTTATTTCTTCAATATCAACACCAATAGAAGCTCCCCTCGTAACCGCGTAGACAATATGATTTCCGGAATGAGAAAGACTAAAATTCAAATCGGTATTTTCAATATAGGGCTTACCGTATTCACCATAACCAAAACAAATTTCTGCTGGCTTTTGGTGAAGATAATCCGCTAAAAGAGTTCGAAGACCACCGCGTGCTGCTATAAATTGATCTTTTTGGGGTTTAAAATGAAATTTTTCGACGCGCATTAACTCATCCATAGACAAACTGCTTTCGAATTTTTTCATCACATCGACTGATTGTGGTAAAGTAAATTTCCAAAGGTGAACGGTTCTAGCTGCTAATTCGAGTATACCCTTGTCTACTTTAATTTTAAAAATCCAACCATTTTTTTGCTAATTCCAGAGATATTCCTAATAAACCTATCACATTCTTTTCTTTATCAAAAAGAGGAACCTTATTGGATATTACTGTAAGCAATTGGCCGTCTTCCGAAGGACTTGGTTCTTCTATCAGTTTAGCTATTCTGGACTCCATGACTTCTAGATTATTTCGATTCCAAATATCTGCTATTGCCGCATCAACCATTGAAAAATCAGCATTTGTTAATCCAACTATTGCACCTCTTGATGCTAACCCCAATACTTTAGCGCAGTAATCGTTGCAACCTTCATACACATTGTCACGATTTAGCCAATAGATGTACCCTGGTGTAACAGCCATTAGATTTTCCATATCAATCAGATCTGCAATCTTAACCTTCACCTGTCAATCCTCATTATATTTAATAACAAAGACATTATACACTTTTCAGAAGGGGCGTCACTATTTTTCCCAGTAGTTTAGGCAGGAAAAACATATTCTAATACGGAAGCATCTTCTCGACCATTGGCTGCTTGATAATAATCCTTGCGATGACCAATCACAGTAAATCCCATTTTTTGATACAGATGAAAGGCAATCTCATTAGACACACGCACTTCTAAATACGCAGAAATTGCTTTTTCTGCCTGTGCCTCCTTTAATAAATGTTCTAGCATTCGACGACCCAACCCTTGTCCTTGTCTTGCCGGTTTAATCCCTAAATTTAAGATATGCGCTTCACTCGCTGCAATTGAAAAAAGACCATAACCAATGACTTCGTCTTCATCGCTAAAAACCCAGCAACTATAGCCCACTTTAATGCAATCACTGAAAATACCATACGTCCAGGGAAAAATAGAAACTACTTCTTCGATTTGCATCACACCCGCAACATCTTCCTGTCTCATTTCTCTTAAAATAATCATGCGCTTTTCCGATATGCCAGGATTTGTTTTAAAGACAATAAGTCTCGATAGGCCTTTTTTTTATCTTCCGGTGACTGTAATAAATGCTTTTGGTGATGGGTCACTTGAATAATGATTGAATGCTTTAAGTAATTAATTGATTCTATCATTCTTGTTGCTAACGCTTCGCCCATAATCAAAATACTCTCCGGTGCCCATTTCAGCAGCTCAGTTTTTAGTATAGTGCTATCTTGGGTTTCAATCCAAGCGATACAAATCTCTTTGGTTTGTAATCCTAAAACGTTTAGCATGCCTGTCAAAATTTTGTCTTCTTCAGGTGTTTGTTTATTGATTGTTTCTGGTAATAGAACAAGGCATCTTGCGCCAAAAAGAGGGGCATTGGATCGACAAACAGAAGTGCGATCTAACCAATAAGGGATACCTATATGATTTAACAGTTGGTATTTTCTGTTGGCATTCATTAGAAATAACGTTTCTTTATCCAGTAAATAGGGCCTGATAATGCATAACTTAAGAAAACGGCAAATAAAATAGAGGGGGGATCCCAAGCAATCACACTAAAAATCAAAACAATCACCAAGGCTGCAAAAAAAGGAACATGCCCTTTAAAATCAATTTCTTTAAAACTATAATATTTTAAATTACTCACCATGAGTAATGCGAGGCCGACCAAAACAAAAGCAACAATCGCACTTATTTTTCTACCCGAGATTTCTAGATCGGTTCCTAACCATACCATGCCCATTACAACCGGTGCTGCCGCGGTACACGGAAGACCTCTGAAAAATAATTTATCACTATTGACCGTATTAAACCGAGCTAATCGTAATGCGGTTGCTGCCGTGTAAATAAAAGCCGCCAACCATCCTAACTTTCCAAATTGCGATAAGGCCCAATTAAAGCTTACCAAAGAGGGCGTTAAACCAAAACAAACCATATCAGAAAGACTGTCATATTCAGCACCAAAAGCACTTTGGGTTCCCGTTAAACGCGCAATACGTCCATCTAACGTGTCCATAATCATCGCAACAAATAATGCAATGGCTGCGTGCTCAAACTGCCCTTTCATGCCTGCAACAATTGCATAAAACCCTGCAAACAACGCTGCTGTGGTAAATAAATTAGGTAATAAATAAATGCCGCGATGACGTGGCGGCTCTATTGGATGTTCTGCTGGGTGGTCTGTTTCTGCCATAGCATTTTTATCCTTCCTTTAGATCCGAGAAATACGGGCACCCAATTGCATGAGTTTTTCTTCAATACATTCGTAACCACGATCGATATGATAAATGCGATCAACCACTGTTTCACCCACTGCAATGAGTGCTGCAAGCACTAAACTAGCCGAAGCACGTAAATCAGTTGCCATCACAGGCGCTGCTGTTAATTTTGACACACCCCGACAACTGGCTGTATTTCCAGAAACACTAATATCTGCACCCATACGACGTAATTCTTGAACATGCATAAAACGATTTTCAAAAACGGTCTCGGTAATCACACCCGTACCCTCTGCAATGCAATTTAAAGCCGTAAATTGCGCTTGCATATCGGTTGGGAATCCTGGAAAAGGAGAAGTACAAATATCGACAGCCAACGGTGTTTTACCATGCATATCCAATGAAATCCAATCCTCCCCCCGTTCGATATCGGCACCTGCTTCTTCTAATTTCTGAAGAACGGCTTCTAATAAATTAGCACGCGTATTTTTAACTTTTATCCTACCACGCGTCATCGCTGCTGCGACTAAATAAGTACCTGTTTCGATGCGATCGGGTACCACACGATGTTTACCACCACCTAAAGCGGGAACCCCTTCAATCGTAATAATATCTGTTCCTGCTCCTGAAATTTTTGCGCCCAATGTATTTAAAAAAATCGCTAAATCTTGCACTTCTGGTTCACGTGCCGCATTCTTCAGAATGGTTGTCCCTTCTGCCAATGCCCCCGCCATCATTAAATTTTCAGTTCCCGTCACGGTAACTGTTTCAAATACAATCGTTGCCCCTTGTAACCGCTTTGGTGCGCTTGCTTTGATATAGCCATTTTCAATCGAGATATCTGCACCCATGGCTTGTAAACCACGCACATGTAAATCAACAGGTCTTGGCCCAATGGCACACCCGCCTGGTAACGAGACCAAAGCTTGACCATAGCGGGCCAATAACGGCCCTAATACCACAATAGAAGCCCGCATGGTGCGAACCAATTCATAAGGTGCACAATATTGATTGACTGTGCTGGTATCGACTTCAATGGCGAGATTTTCATCGACCGTCAATTTCGCGCCAAATTGGCCTAACAATTCCATCATTGTGGTGACATCATGCAGATGCGGTACATTTTCGATAACCACTGGTTCGTGAACCAGCAATGTGGCCGCTAAAATTGGCAATACAGAATTTTTAGCCCCTGAAATGCGAACTTCACCCTTCAGTGGTTCCCCACCCGTTATAATTAATTTTCCCATAATATTGGTAACACACTATCTAAACCAAAAAGTTTCAAAATATCTTGCAAAAAAGAAGGAGGATTAACAAATTGAATATCCTTATGCTGTTTTTTTGCTTCACGCACCCATCCGACTAATAATGCAAGCCCACTGCTATCGCAATTAACCAAATTTTTTAAATCGACTTTTACAGTTTTAACCGTCGCCGTATTGATGAACGAAAATCCCTGTTCCTGCAATTCCACAACATTAGAAAAATAAACATGGCCTTTTACTTCTAATGATTGACTATCTTGATCGATTAAAACTGATCCCTGCATACTATTATTTCTTAACCTTGAGAATTATGCCGCTGCATGGTTTGTACTGCCTGAGAAACACCCCCTTCCCGAATATCATCTGCAAATTGTGCTCGATATCCCTGTATTAAACTCACGCCTTCAATAATAATGTCATACACTCGCCAACTACCCCCTTCATTTAAGAGGTAATAATTCATATGGGTAATTTGGCTGCCATCTTTAATCAGACTCGAGATTTGAACACGCTCTTCATTGACTGAAGCTTCTCTCAATGGTAAAAATTCGACTTCTTGATCGGTATATTCTAATAATGAACGCGCATAACTTCTAACAACCATATCTCTAAATGCTTTAATGAATGCCTGTTGCGTTTCAGGACTTGCCTTTTTCCAGGCATTACGCCCCACAACCCAACGCGCCATTTCAACAAAATCAACATGCGGTAAAATAAGATGATCGACCAGGGCATACAATTTTTCTGGATCCTGGTGAATTTCTTCTCGATGTTTTTTTAATTCACTCATCACTTTCGACGTAACCCCTTCCAACATAGGTAAAGGCTCTTCTGCAAAAGCAACATTCGTTGTTACCCACAATAAGCAAACACTTACTAAACCTAAAAAGAATTGACGAGCCGATTTGAATTCCATTCTGTTCTCCTAAAACTTAGTGCGCTGGCTTGTTATTGCCACTGGCTTGACCTGCTAAAAATTTAGAAATCAGTTGCTCCAAAATCACTGCAGAATCTGTACTTCCTGCTGGAATAACATCCCCTTCCTTCAAAAACTGTGTTTCACTAAACCCGGGCGTTAAGCTGATATAGTTATCTCCTAGTAATCCTGCGGTTAAAATACTTGCTCGAGAATCGACAGGAAGTTTATCAACCCGTTTTGGATCGATTGCCATCCACACTTCGGCATTAAAGGTGTCTGGTTCCAATGCTACTTTGACCACACGCCCCACAACCACGCCACCGATAGAGACTTTTGCTCTCACTTTAAGGCTACCAATATTGGCAAACTCAACCTTAACCCGATAGCCAGGCTCTTCCGTAAAAAAATGGTTTAATCCACTCACTTGGAGTGCTAACATTAACAAAGACAAAATGCCGGCAACCATAAAAGCACCGACGGTGACTTCCACCGTTCTCATTTTCATCGCTTAAGTCTCTCCAAACATGACAGCCGTTAAAAAGAAGTCTAACCCTAAGATAGCTAATGACGAGTAAACAACTGTTCGCGTTGTTGCCCGACCAATTCCTTCAGAGGTTGGTAGGCAGTCTACTCCTTGAAAAAGCGCAATCCAAGTGACAACTGTTCCAAACACAACACTCTTGATAATGCCATTGACAACATCCGCTTGAAAATCAACGGCAGACTGCATATTAGCCCAAAATGCGCCGGCATCGACACCCAACCATTCTACGCCAACCATGTAGCCACCCGATACAGCCACACAGTTAAAAATTAAAGTTAAAACAGGCATGGAAATTTGCCCTGCCCAAAACCGTGGGGCCACAATTCTTCTTAAGGGATCGATTCCCATCATTTCCATGGAGGATAACTGCTCTGTTGTTTTCATAAGCCCTATCTCGGCTGTTAAGGCAGAACCCGCACGACCCGCAAACAGCAGCGCCCCAACCACAGGTCCCAGCTCCCGAACTAAGCTTAAGGCAATGAGTTGTCCCAATGCATGCTCAGCGCCAAATTTAACTAAGATAGTATAGCCCTGTAAGCCCAACACCATTCCGATAAACAAACCCGAAAGTACAATAATAACAAAAGAAAGCACACCAACAAAATAAAGTTGTTTTACTAATCTTTCAAAGCCATGAACCCAGTCTGGCTTTCCAACCAGCGCATGCCACAAGAATAAAGACGCCCTGCCTGCATCATCAAAAAATCGAATACCTTGCTGGCCTATTAATTGAAGTGACTGTATCATATTCATTATCGTATTCATTCAGCATTATCCCATAAATCCTTCCCATAATCCTTAGCGGGATAATGGAAAGGAACAGGCCCATCAGGTAAGCCATTCATAAATTGCTGTACCCAGGGATTTCCATTTTGCTTCAAATCTTCTGGCGTTCCAGATCCCATCAAACGACCATTGGAAACAATATAAATATGATCTGCAATACTCATGGTTTCTTGAATATCATGCGAAACAATAATCGTGGTCATTTTTAAAGCATGGTTTAAAAGTCGAATCAATTCAACTAACACGCCCATTGAAATCGGATCCTGCCCTGTAAAGGGTTCATCGAACATAATCAACAAGGGATCCATTGCCAATGCCCGTGCAAGCGCAACCCGTCTGGCCATACCGCCTGACAACTCTGAAGGCATGAGTGCGTACGCCCCTCTTAAACCAACAGCTTGTAATTTCATAAGGACTAAATCACGCAGCATTGCTTCGGGCAATTGAGTGTGTTCTCTTAATGGAAAAGCAACATTTTCAAAAACACTGAGATCCGAAAATAAAGCGCCGCTTTGAAACAGCATGCCCATACGCTGTCTGGCTCGATAAAGTTCATCCCTGGATAAATCGGGGATTTCCGCTCCTTCTACCTTTACAGAACCCGCATCTGGTAATAATTGGCCGCCAATTAACCGTAAAAGTGTCGTTTTACCGCAACCACTGGGCCCTAGAATAGCCGTCACCTTTCCACGTTTGGCAGTAAAATCAATCCCTTCGAAAATAAACTTAGAGTTTCGACTAAAATATAAGTCGCTAATTTCGACAACATTTTCGAAATTTGGTTTCATAACTTCTCTATTTTTTCTCTAGTCAAATAACGGTATCAATCTGCAAAGCTTAGCATACTTGAGTTGCCGCTGTGTTGTCCATTCATGCTTTTTCTTCTCAAAACCCGTATAATCCGCGAACAATTATGCGACATTTCATTTTCCAAAATTTGTTGAGTCGCCTTACACCTTGGATGATGTGGGGCCTTGGCGTTTCGGCCTTTTTTATTGAATATATCATTCGTGTCGCACCTGCCTCCATGGTTCCAAGCTTGATGGAAACATTTAAAGCTTCTCCCCTAGACATTAGCGCCTTTGGTGCCTATTTCCTCTACGCATATGTCTTAATGCAAATCCCAGTTGGGCTTTTAGTGGATCGCTTTGGCGCTAGAATATGTCTTAGCTTATCGACAGGCATCTGTGCTTTCAGTACCTTTTTATTTGCCATGACAGAATATTTATGGATTGCCCAGTTGGCGCGTTTTTTGCTTGGATTTGGCGCGGCATTTGCCTTGGTGGGTGCCTTAAAATTAGCATTAATGTGGTTTAAACCACAATCTTTTAGCATTATTGTTGGCTTAAGCCAAGCACTCGGGATGGTAGGCGGCGCCGCAGGTGTTGCGATTATGGGTCGATTGGCAGAGCTCGAAAATTGGCAAATAAGTACCGAAATTTTAGGGTGGTTTTTAGCCTCTCTTGCTTGCTTGATTGCGCTATTCGTTAGAAACGAACCTTTCAAAAAAATCTCCACAAACTCGACAACCTCAACGAAAGAAACAAAAACCACCATACCCATCTTAGAATCTATTAAAATCGTTTTTCGTCATCCACAAACTTGGCTCATTGCCATTTTTGCAGGACTGCTCTATATGCCAACCGCCGTTGTTGCCGAATTATGGGGTAGTTTTTATTTCACAACCACACAAGGAATAACAACCACTGCTGCAAACGATGGTATGAGCATTATTTTTGTGGGTTGGGCATTGGGCGGGCCTTTATCTGGCGTCTTTGCCAATCGATTTGGACGACGGCCCGTGATGATTTTTTCTTCTTTTTCAAGCATGATATTGATCACTGCCATTCTTTATTTACCAGCACTTCCCTTACCATTTTTATATGGATTATTGTTCATGTATGGCCTTAGCAATAGTGGCATGACCGCTGCTTATACCGCCATTGCCGAACTTAACCCCAAAGCCGTTGCGGGTGTTGCGCTTGCTTTTGGGAATGGCATGTCTGTTATTATTGGGGCATTTTGCCAACAAATTATAGGTGCTTTAATCGATTGGTTGCAATCCAACCCAATGTTTATTGGATCTGATAATCAAACTCAGTCGCTTAAAATAGCAATGTTACTGGTGGTGGTTGGCGTTGTTGCAGCTTTTATCGTGAGTCTTTTCACGCGTGAAACGCTAAATTCGGTTGCAGAACAATAATTTTTTTCTGCTCCACTCACCATATAAACCAAATTGAATTTTGAGAAAGCAGAAGTATTCTCTTCCCTTAAAAATTCATATTTTGCCTGATACACATCTTGATTACAAGGATGACTCCCTGTGGCTTGAATAATGGTCGTCTGTGGTACAAAATGCTCAAATGTTAAACAATAAAAAAGTCCAGTATCCGTTTGGTTGATTGAAAAGCGTTTTTCTATGGTATTTTTTTCTTGGTGATACCTATAAAAATATTCTCGAGACGTTTTTATTTCTTTTCCAAGCGCGTTAATCCATTTGCCTGCCTCTTCGTAATACAAAGTGTTATTACCAATAGATGTAATAGTTGCTTTTCCTTCCAGCGTGCCCAATAATTCGCCCAAAGGATTGGTTAATATTCTATGATAAGTCCAACCTCCTTCTAAATTTAAGAAAATATCCAGAATTGTCATGCGTCTATTTTTTCTCGTATGATTCTGCCTGTCAAAATTTTTTCAATATGATTTTCCCATTCTAACAACAATCTTCCTTGCTCATCGATCCCAACTAGACGCCCTTCTTTCATACTCTGTGCGTCGTCATCTAATTGAACTTTAACCTTTTCTCCTATAAAAGCCATTTTTTTCGAAATTATCTTAAAAAACGGAGCAAATCCCTCTTCTAATAACACGTTTATATGCTCGAAAAGGTAGATTGTGAGTGTTTTTAAAACCTCATCGATATCCATTTTTTTATTTAAAGCCAACATCAGCGATGTGGCGGGTTGATCTAGCGCATCGCATGCATCTTGGCTTAAATTAACATTAATACCAACTCCTACCAAGACACCATTATATCCAGGCAAATGCGCTAAACGCCCTGATTCACATAAAATACCGCAGATTTTTTTTTCATCTAATAACACATCATTAATCCACTTAATTTTTGCTTCCAACCCATAGGTCTTTAATGTTTTTAAAACCGCATAAGCCACAACTTGCGGGAGATGATTTAATAAATTTTCCTGATGATTCGGAAATGGAAAAACAAATGTTGCATGAAGACTGGCATAGGCGGGAGAAAACCAACTTCTACCATGGGTGCCTCGCCCTTTTGTTTGTTCATCGGCAGTCACTACATAACATTTTCCAACTTCTAGGGTAGAGATTAGTTCTTGTGCTCTATCTTGCGTAGAGGTCATCACGTGATGATGTTCTCGCACATGTTTCAAATGGTACACTTTAATCCTACTGCACACCAATAGGGCGCCTTTTCTGAAAAAACAATTTTCTCAAACCCGGATTTTTCCAATAAATTTTGAATCTTATTTTTAGAAAACCTTGTCTCGAGACGAGTACCAAATCGATCTAGCGCATCTGTTCGCATCGTGTAAAAAGATTCATTTTTATAATATTCTAAAGGCCAATGTACAGGTGTTTTTCCCAATAATCGTTCTAATACCAGACTCATTCGGGCAAATGGCCAATAAATGCTACCCGCAATCACATTGCAAAAAAACAGGCGAACCCTAAAGGGAGAGCGACAAATAAGCCATCTAAACATATCACTTATTTTCCATAACCACTTATAATAAAAAGGTCTATTGTCGAAATCATAATACAAATACACCAGTAACGGCGCACCTGGTTTTAGCGTTTTTGCGATGGCAAAAAGCGCCAATTGTGGATCGGGCAAATGATGTAACACCCCCAATGAATAAGCAAAATCTAATGAGGCTTCTGGCAACATATCCTCTTCAATAGGTTTATGAATAAATTCTACATTTGAATAATTTGAAAGATTGTTCCTAGCAACAGATAATGCTTTAAGACTAGCATCTAATAAATATAATTTCTTGACTTTTGAGGCGACAATTTGTCCCCATCGACCACTGCCACATCCAGCGTCCAACCCAATAGCACCCGAATCCGGGAGTAAATACCATGGAAATAAACTGAAGTAATCTTCAAATATTTTTTCTCTTTCGATATCGGTGAGTTTAGATTGATCAAAATGCGCCCATTCTTCACCAAACCCTTCTACAGTCGGTTCATCAAGGTTTTTGATCTGGTTTTTTGCTGTTTTAATGAGAATACCCACCCGGCATATTGCTACGACACGTTACTGCATTAGCTTACGGGAATTGGAAAAAGGGGTCAAGTACAGGGAGCGAGCTTTGGAAATTCAACTTATATCAATAAGTTATCTTTGTGAATTGTAAAAGGAACGAATAAAATCGGGAATATCGCTCGCTGGAATAGGTCGACTTAAATAATAACCTTGGATTTCATCGCAACCATTATCCTTTAATATCTCCAATTGCTCTTTCGTTTCAACCCCTTCTGCAATAACTTTTAAATCCAAACTATGACCTAAGGAAATAATCGCTTTAATAATGGATAGATTTTCCTTTTTTTCTTTCAGTTCTTTTACAAAAGATTGATCTATTTTCAAACGATTAACAGCAAATTGGCGTAAATAATTTAAACTCGAGTAGCCTGTTCCAAAATCATCAATGGATGTCTTAATACCCAAGGCTTTAAACTGCTTGAGTATTTCAATAAATTCAGCTGGGTTATTCATCGCAAGACTTTCTGTTAACTCCACCTCTAAATATTCCGAAGGCATTTTTGTTTCTTCTAAAATTTCCTTGATCAATAAAATTAAATTCTTGTCTCTATACTGACGAGAAGAAATATTAACTGATATACAAAAATGAGGCATGGTCGCATAACGTTGCCAAATTACATTTTGTTCGCACGCCGTTTTTATAACCCATTTTCCAATGGGAACAATAAGACCTGTATCTTCCGCAATGGAAATAAATTCAATCGGTGAGACTATGCCTAAAGTTGGATGTTGCCACCTAATCAAGGCTTCAAAACCTATTAATTGATTTGTTTTAATATCCATTTTTGCTTGGTAATATAAAATAAATTCATTATTACTTAATGCTTTCCTTAAACCCCTTTCGGTTTCTAAGCGTTTTCTTGCATAATCTTGCATTTCTTTTGTATAAATTTGAAAGAGATTCTTCCCTTTTTCTTTAGCTCTATACATGGCTGTATCTGAATTGCGTAATAACGTTTCTGGATCTTCTCCATCATCTGGAAAAATACTTACACCAAAACTGCAGGTAATCATTAATTCATATTCGTTAATAACGTATGGCTCAGATAGTTTATCTAAAGCCTTATTCAAAAAAATGTGGATACTGCTAATAGAATCTTGCGCTGGTAAAACAATAACAAACTCATCCCCGCCCACTCTCGCCAGAATATCTGACTTTCTCAAAAAAGATTGACAACGCTTACCAAAAGCCTTTAACAAAGAATCTCCTACCGAATGTCCTAATACATCGTTAATATATTTAAAATCATCTATATCAATAAAAATCGTTATAACTTTTTTACTGTAACGTTCGGCCTCTCTTGATGCTTGCCTTAACTTTTCTATCAAAAATATTCTATTGGGTAGTCCGGTCAAAACATCGTGCATGGTTTGGTATTTTAGTAATCTTTCATCTTCTTTTTTGCTCGTGATATCATGATAAACAATAACAGCTCCTGCTCTTTCTCCGGCTTTTCCACAAATACTTTGTCCATCGATTAACAAAGTATATTTTTCGCCCATGTTATTTCTTGCTTCCACCTCCATATTTCTGACAAACCCACCACTAAGCGCATGGTATAATGGATGTTTTTCAAGTTTAAGCATTGTTTCTGTTTCCGGGTGGTAAAATGGACATTTTTTTACCCATTCGCTTGGCATTAATGATTCAAAATTACCATACATTTTTTTGGCAGTATCATTCAGCAAGGTAATCTTACCTTCCGAATCACACGAAATAAGACCGTCGCTCATATTATTCAATACTGCCTTAAGAAAATTTCTTTCGTTTTCAATTCGAGTTAAAAAATATTTTGCCGTAGAAACAATTAGGGCAATGGATAACATACTAATGACAATGGTTGAAATTATAATAGATAATAAAGTGGGGTCTAACGAATCCATATCCATTTGCATGGATTCCCGGGTAAAAACTGCTGCATACATTCCTGTGTAATGCATACCAGCAATTGCAAACCCCATAATGATTGCACTAACAAATTTTAGTTGCGCACGCCTGGAAAAAGAACCTTGATCACTTTTTACAGATAACCAGAGTGCCACCGTTGCGGCAACAACCGCAATCACAATAGAAAGACAAAAGTAGCCAATATGATAATTAATTTTAACATTATTCATCCCCGTCATGCCGGTATAATGCATGGTTGGAATAGCAATCCCTAAAATAACACCACTCATAACATAATGAATGGCCTTGGGATTTTTAATCGTAAAAAATAAAAAAGCAATTCCAGCAGTCACCATTGCAACCAACATAGATAACACAGTCAAATAAAAATCATAAGTCATTGGCATTTCCATGCTATACGCTAACATGCCAATAAAATGCATAGACCAAATGCCGGCGCCCATTACAAAAGCTCCACCGACAATCCAACAAATACGAAATAGACGCGTTGTTGTTGTTCGTAATTGCGCACTCATATCCAGTGCAACATAAGAAGCTAAGGAAGCGATAACAAAAGATAAAATCACGAGCGCATAGTTATAATGCCCCTCTATCACCTGTCCAGCAGGTTGACCTATATAAAACAGACTTTCAATCGCACTCACAATTAGTTATCCAGTTAAATATTTATCCGGCTATATTAAATATAGCTTTTTTTCGTTTTATTCCTGTAAAATAACTGTATATAAACACAGATAAAATCCATTATATTTATAATATATTGATACCTGTTAACCAAAGGCTTCTTCAAATAATCAAAGGCTTGTTCAAAATGGGGGCTTTCGTTAGACTGCGGGCATGGCAACCACTCAACCTACTCCCAATCATTCTACCCCTTCCCTTCATTATCATTCAGAAATTGATGGATTACGCGCCATTGCGATTATGGCAGTCGTTGGGTTTCATTTCTTTCCAGAGCTCATTCGGGGTGGATTTGTTGGTGTGGATGTTTTCTTCGTTATCTCGGGCTTTTTAATCTCCAACATTATTTTTAGAGAAATGGAGAATAAACAATTTAGTTTTATTAACTTTTATTCCAGGCGAATCAAACGTTTATTCCCCGCACTTCTAATTGTTTTTTTGATTTTTTATACGTATGGATGGTTTGTTTTATTGGGCGATGAATTTGCCTTACTGGGCAAGCATATCTATTATAGTTCTTCATTTATTGCCAATGTTGGCTTATGGAAAGAAGCAGGATATTTTGATATCGAAGGAGCAATGAAGCCTTTTCTTCATTTGTGGTCGCTTTCCATTGAGGAACAATACTATTTTGTATGGCCACTTCTATTGTATGCTTTTGCTAAAACAAAACGAAAGAAATACTTAGGTTGGTTTATTCTAACTTTGTGTGTGATTTCATTTGGCATTAGTGCATCATTTGCCATGGATATTCTCTTTCAAAAAAAATTACCAACCTTAACATTTTATACGCCTCCTGCACGTTTTTGGGAGTTAATGATTGGCAGTCTCTTGGCCTATATCAGTTGTTTTAAAAGCATAGAACTCAACAGATTTTTTGAGAATGTACAGCATCGGTTTTTTAAAAAAAATATGATTTCTATTCACAGTCTCTGTTGTTTTGTGGGAATTTGTCTTATCAGTTTTGCGATTGTCACATTCGATAGCCAAGACTTATATCCCGGTTGGCTAGCCTTATTTCCAACTCTCGGTGCTTTCTTTATTATTCTGGCGGGAAATAAAACTTGGATTTCGACTCGATTGCTTTCTCATCGCGCACTCGTTTATATTGGATTAATCAGTTATCCATTATATCTGCTACATTGGCCATTTATTGCCTTTACCAAAATTATTCACCCCAGTGCTTTTAATCTGAACAGCGTTAAATTTTCGCTATTAACTGTCAGCCTTTTCTTAGCGTTTCTTATTTACCAATGGTTTGAAAAGCCGATTCGATCGGGTTCGAATCGAACTGCGCTTGTTTTGCTAGCTGCTATGTTAATGCTAGGTGTTCATGCGCATACAACATACAAAAAACAATTCTTGCCAGCGGTTGCCCAAAAACCTGGCGTTCAGCAAATTATGCAAGCCTTTGGAGAATGGGAATACCCTGGAAAGTTAACCCCTCTTAAATTTAAAGGTTTTACATTTTATGAACAAAAATCCGGTCGTGAAAAAGTAATCTTCTTAGGCGACAGTAATATGCAACAATATGCCCCCAGAATTACACGTTTATTTGAACAAGAAGGCAAGCGCCTAAAATCGGCTATTTTTGCCACCAAGCCCAGCTGGCCTCCAATTCCTCACTTACAATCTGCTTCTTATCCTGCTTATGAAGGGATGATGGAAGCCGTTTTGGCGTTAATCCAAGATCCAAATGTCACCGATGTTGTGATTGGTGCTCAATGGTTTACTTATTTTAGCCAGGGATCCCCTTACTACTATGAAAAAGATGGCGTTCATTATCCACTCCATAAAGGTTCGGAAGGAGCAATCAAGGCTTGTCAGGACTTAACTCATATGATCCAAGGAATGATTCGGCATGGAAAACACGTTTATTTATTATCTAATATTCCCTTTGGCCGTGATTATAATCCTAAAAGCCGATTTGCTAAACGGGATTTTTTAGGGAGATGGGAACTGACCCCCAAACAGGGAGACAGAAAGGCATGGTCACTTTATTCTCGAGACATTCGTTCTTTGTTGCAAACCATTGCTCAAAATTCTGGTGCGAAATTGCTAAACCCCGAAGATTTTTTGTGCGATGACAAAGAGTGCGCTGCAACTACCGCCAAGGGTGATCCCATTTATATCGATAATATCCATTTAAGACCAACTTACGTCAAAGAAAGCGCGACTTTTTTAGATCCCATCATGTTGGGGAGTTGAAAAATCTTCTCCCAAAGTCCGATATCCCATATAAAGTATACAAAGCGTCCATAACAGTAAAATAATAGGCGAAAAAATATAAAATTGAATGTCAAAATATAAAGAATGTCGATATTGAATTCCCATAAAATAGCCTAAATATAAGTTTGCAATGATGAACAGCAAAGCTGTGGCAACCAGATGACCATAAGCCTGAGACCAATAGAGGGATAACAACATGCTCACTATCATCACGTAAATTGTCCCATCATTTTTCATAAACAACATTAAAAATACAACCAGTGCAATCAATAAAAATATTTCAATTTTATGGATTGATTTTTTTGAAATTCTTTCCCGACTGAACGGAACATATACCCAAGATAATAAAAAGCTAAACAAGATGAGTATGGCGTTTAGATCGGCAAACCATAAATTGATATAGGTGAAAAAGACAGTCCCAATATCTTGACTCTCTTTACAACTTAAAATAAAAGAAAATGTTCTTGTAAAACCAGAAAACAAACACGTTATCAATGCATTCGTTTTAAAAAATTGAATGCCTTCTCGTAAGTTGAGTAAAATTCTAATATCAGTAGAAAATATATTTTGACAAAGACGTGCGCCTAAATATCCACAGCCGATATCCGCCATTAGATACAACAAAGTCGATACCATTGGCATCCCTTTTAATAGATAGCCACAAAAACCACCCAGTATAATGCCTGGAAAAGCGTTTTTCCCCAACAGATAAAACATAACAAAGGCAATACCCATTGGTGGATACATTGCCAAACCCGGATAAGAAAAAGGTAAATTAACAGTGGTTAAATATTGAAAAATAAATATTATCATCGTTTGAATCAAGAGATTTTTAATTTTTATCCACTGATATGAGAACCAATATTGATAAAACCTAGGCCTTAACCCCAATTGAGATAATTTATTTTTCAAGTACGCTTGTTGGTTCATATGATTTATCTTTTTCTCGTATAAAGATAGCAGGACGTATAGTCCCAAGATGCCTGAAAAAACATTTTTCTGATTAATTTGAAATTATCTAAGCCAGGTAATTTTCGAAAAGAGACCACCGTTTGAACATTCGGCATACTATTAATTTGACTGCCCATATTGCTTAATAGCTCAAATGAAAATACCGTCGAACATACATAGACAACAGTAATATTATGAAAATCGATTTTCAAGAAATCATCATGAATTAAATATAATTTTTGATGATTAAAAGCTTCCGGTAAATTCTTTTCTATCATTTTTTTGATTTCGCAAGCAATGAAATGCCTTTGCGTATTTATTTCAATCCCTGTGACAGAACCAACAGGAGTGGTCAAAAATACTTGAAATACAATCTTTCCTAATCCCGAACCCACATCCAAGAAATGATCTTTTTCTGTTAGATGTAAATATTTTAATAATTGGACAACACTGTAATAATACAATTCCCCATAAATTTCATTCGATTTTGAAAATATGGATTGCTTAATCTCATACGCTAAAGAGCCATAACAATGATCAAAGTATGATTGAATCATTTCATGTAATTCAGTATTCATTAATGACTGATGCGTTTTCATAAAATTTTAGTCCCTTAAGTAGTCTCGCATTCTTTCTGAAAAACTATCTCAATTTACTTGCAGAGAGAAGCAGTGTCAAGAACTTCATTCGGAGTATCATAACATCCCAGCATTCACGCCATGCTCACGGCACATATCTATACACAGTTAGATCTGATTCTGATTCTGATTCTGATTATTTTAGCATGTTAAATGTCTCAATATTCAGTCAATTTTGACTTCTTCATTCTAAACGTTTGACTTTCCAATAAAGCATTTGATACAGTACAAGATACGTAGTAGAGCACGTCTGCAACAGTAGATAGGCTCTGAGTTTAATTTAAGCTAAGGAGTTATTAATATGTTTACTTCTACCACCACTGTTACCACGGATCTTTCAAACCAAACGACAAAACCAAAAGAAGATCAAGCGCCCAATGAAACCAAAAAGCGCAGTAATGACAACGACAATAATCCTGCAAAATCTGCAAAAATTGAATATTTTTTTACTTCAGAAGAGGAAAAAGAAGCTTCAGAATTCAGTCAATGGATTTTTCACGGCGTACAAGCAGGTCAATTTACCATTGAAGGTTTGGTTGATTGTCTCTTAAGCGAACAACACAATCAAGTTCAGCGTAGTTTTGAACGTTTTAAGCAAGCTCTTACTTACCTTAAAGTAGAATTCCCAAAAGGCAAAGAATCATTTTTTGAAGCCAATTTTAAAGCTAAGGATAGGAATAAAGAAGACCTGATTGCTTTACGTATCGCCGCAGAAAATGCGGTCGAAAAGGTTCTAAAAAATGAAAGCTTAGAAGGCAGGCCAAGCAATGCTAGTAACATTAGCGCTGTTCTAAAAACAATAGAGACCTCCAGAAATGAGCGAGAAGCTTTAGGATTCAGTCAATGGATTTTTCACGGCGTACAAGCAGGTCAATTTACCATTGAAGGTTTGGTTGAGTGTCTCTTAAGCGAACAACACAATCAAGTTCAGCGTAGTTTTGAACGTTTTAAGCAAGCTCTTACTTACCTTAAAGTAGAATTCCCAAAAGGCAAAGAATCATTTTTTGAAGCCAATTTTAAAGCTAAGGATAGGAATAAAGAAGACCTGATTGCTTTACGTATCGCTGCAGAAAATGCGGTCGAAAAAGTTCTAAAAAATGAAAGCTTAGAAGGCAGGCCAAGCAATGCTAGTAACATTAGCGCTGTTTTAGAAGCAATAAAAACATCGAGGCACGATCGTCTTGCTAAACAAATGCAACAAGTGGCAGATGATTATCCAAAGGCAGAAAATTCAGAGGAAGAACCCAGGCAATCTGTACCGTCAGTGACTCCGTACAAAGATGCAAAAAATGTAGCAACATCAGATGTTACGCAGCAACTTGTCAACCAACAGAAGGAAGGTGCTAATATAGCTTATAATTCTTAACAGAATTATGGTGCACCCTTCGATTATCGAACCCACTCCTAGTAGTGGGTTCGTAGCTTTCAATAGCTTAGGACGAACCGTGGTTAACGATGGTAGAAAATAGACCGGAAAATCCAAAAAGCTGGCGTGATAATTGGCTGGTTAAAAATATATTGGTTGAATTGCCGATTGTCGGGAGTTTTTTTAGTAAAAAAAAGTTATCCGACGCTGTTCATGAAGCAGGTAAATGTACTGCTATGTTAATTGGTGGGACCTCGGCAATGATGAGTATTTTAACGTCAACAGAGGACGACGCTCCGGCAACAAAGATTGCAAAAACGACGACCAGTATGGCGTTTGGGATGTGGGCAGGGAAAACGGCATATAATACGATAAGCAGTGGTGGTGAGGCACTTTATGGAAAAATGGTTTATTATTACCAATCAAAAACAAAATCTGCTGTGCCTCGTCCAGAATCAGATTTAACTGAGTTATTATCGACTCGTCGATTATCTGAAAGCAGTGATGTAGGCACAAACGATCCAAAGCCCTACAATCAATTACCCACTTTCTAAACAGTCACAAACACCAATTCAGAATTTGGCCAAGCTTTATGCAATTTATAAGCCTGTGGAGTTCTCTCTGCCTTAACGTCAATGTTTAAAAAGTGGATAGATTTATTCTTGACAGTGAGTACAAAAAACTGTGGCCCTTTGGTTAATTCTAGTGTGAAACAATGGTTGATAGCAATTAAAACACGCTTCTCCTTCCCTCCCATAAACGAATAATTTTTGTTTAAAATACCCTGGTGTTCCATCGGATCCAAAAAAATTCCTTAAAGTTGTGCCTCCTGCTTGAATTGCTTTTCTTAATACTTTACGAACTACAAATACCAAGGTCCGACAATCTGCTTTGGTCAAAGACTTGCCTTTTCTTAAAGGTGATATCCTGGCAAGAAACAATGCTTCATTAGCATAAATATTGCCAATCCCAACCACAATTTTTTGATCCATTAAAATTTGTTTTATCAATTTTGATTTTTTAACACAATTTCCAAACAAATATTTATCATCAAATCCTTTTGCAAATGGTTCATAACCTAAATTAACCAATAAAGGATGTTCTAAAGGATCCCCTTTAATCCACAGAATAGAGCCGAAACGCCTCGGATCGGTATACCGAAGCAATTGACCTGATTCAAGTAAAAAATCAACATGATCGTGCTTCCCAGCTTTTTGATTTTGGCTACAAACAACCAATCGACCAGACATGCCTAAATGGATAATGAAGGCGCCTAAATCCGTATCAATTAGAATGTACTTAGCCCTTCTTCTAATTTTTGTTATTTTAATATCCTTTAACCTTAACATCTCCGAGCTAATCGGCCAACGAAGTTTCCTTTGCCGTACAATAATATTTTTAATTTTAGAATTCACCAACTGACGGCGAATTCCTCGGCAAACTGTTTCTACTTCAGGTAATTCTGGCATTTACATCAACCCATTAAGTTTTGAAAAGCTGTTAACGTTGCTTGACGTGCTTTTTTCAAATCTATTATTTTATCAGGGTAACTATTGTTTTTTAAAAACAAATGTGAATTTTCTTGCGGATCATGAATAGATTTATTGTCAAGCGAAGATAATTCTGGACAATATTTTCGAATAAATTTTCCCTCTGGATCAAACTTTTTACTTTGCAAAATTGGATTAAAAATTCGAAAATAAGGAGCACAATCTGTCCCTGTAGAAGCACACCATTGCCAATTCCCATTATTTGCCGCTAAATCTCCGTCAATTAAATTTTCCATAAAATAACGCTCGCCCCAACGCCAATCAATTAGCAACAATTTAGTTAAAAAATTAGCGACTACCATTCTCAGTCGGTTATGCATCCAACCAGTTTGATTTAGTTGTCTCATCGCAGCATCAATAATTGGAAACCCTGTTGCGCCATCACACCACGCTTTAAAAAGATTTATATCGTATTTCCAAGAAACGCGTTCAGTTTCAATACGAAATGGTTTATTACGAGATACAATTGGAAAATGATATAAAATATTTTTAAAGAAATCTCGCCAAATAAGTTCAGAAACCCAAACACTTGGCCCTTTAAATATTTCCATTTCGTAAAGAAAATCTATCTCTAAATAGTTCATCACGAAATCAATGCATTTTCTAGGAGAAATAACTCCTTGAGCTAAATATGGAGATAATTGACTAGTTGCGTTTTTATATGGAAAGTCTCTATCAATATGATAATTTATTAGGCTGTCTTGACAAAATTTAAGAAGAAGTTTTTCTGCATGCTTTTCCCCAGCTTGCCAGAACATAGTATTTTTCTCCCAATTAACAATAAACCCTTTTAACTCTGGAACCGGATCAGGATTCGTAATTAATTTGAATTTTTTATTGCTTAATTTAACAGGCTTTAAAATTTTAGAATCCCCTATTTTTTTAAAAAAGGCTTTTTTAAAATGCGTAAAAACCTTAAAAGGTGTGTTTTGTTGGCTTAAAACCAAACCTGGAGGCAGCAAAGTTTGATCATCAAATAAATATATATCTTTCCCTAATTCTCTAATTGTTTTTTCGACATCTTTATCTCTTTTTAATTCATCAACCTCATATTCCCTGTTAAAATAAACAGCTTGCACCTTATAGCTTTCACATATTTCCTTTAAAATTTCTGCGGAATCTAAGTAACTCTCAAGGACTTTAACTAACAATGGAATTCCTCTTTTTTTTAAGTTTTCAGACAATATAGCAAGATTTCTTAAAATAAAATCCATTTTTATTGGTGCTGCATGATGAAGCTTCCAAGTTTTCAACGGAATAATAAAAACTGCCATCAATTCATCAGATGATTCAATAGCATTCTCTAATGCAGTATTATCTTCGCAACGAAGATCGGTTCGAAACCAATGTAAAGAACGCATGTTATAAAATTAAACCCTCGCCTATTAATTCAAAATTTTATTCCTGATACAATCATATATTATAAACAAAGCTGGAAACAAGAAAAACCAACCTAAACCATAAAATATAAAATATAAATTTTGGCAATACACTCTAATCATAAGAAATCGCATTTAATTTTCCTCCTGCATAATAACTGATTGTGCCACCAAATACCTCTAAAAACGTTAAATAAAATATTGGGATTCGTGTTAACCATGCTAAAGAATTTGAAAGAACTTCGAATAATGACATCATTAACAAAAGCTAAACCAAGACCAGTTAACCCAGATAAAAAATAGCGATCTTTTTGGCTTTTAGAACCTTAGCCGAAACTCGAAAAAAATAGTTCAAAAATTTAATGGGCTTTCATATCAAAGCATCTCTCCCCTGTGCTCCAGAATAGATGCTGAATTAAAAACAAATGAAACATTACGCCAAGATATAGAAAAAATCAAAGACAATCTAACTATTATTCAAAAGTCAAGACTATAAGCTCTAATGTTCGTTGCTCGTACTTGACCCCATTTCTGTTTTGTTCTAACACACGCTTGCAAACATAAGGATCAAGTCCTAAATCACTCAAATTGCTGATTGCTTGAGTTAAAAATACTAATTTTACCGCTGGTTAACTCAAAATACCAACCATGCAAAAATAAATCACCATGGCTTATTCTTTCTTCCACCCACGAAAAAGTTCTTAAATTTTTCAAACAATGCTGTATCGATAGCTTTGCACAATGATCAGCTTGTTCCGACAAAGACTGCTCAGTATAATCAGCTAAAGTTTCTTCGCAAGCAGAATTTGCTAATTCCATCCATTTCGCAAGAAAACCATTTTTATCATAGCTCCTATGTTCAATTTGATGTTGTATTAAAGAAGTTATGCCACCACATTGACTGTGTCCAAGCACAACGACATGTCTTATTCCTAGATGACAAATCCCAAATTCCAGTGCTGCGCTAGTACCATGATAATGAGAATCTAGTTCACTCGGAGGAATCAAATTAGCCACATTCCTAATGACAAATAGATCTCCTGGTTGGCAATTAAAAAGAATAGAAGGATCAACTCGTGAATCTGAACAAGCAATTATCATAAATCTCGGTTTTTGGCCATGTTTAGCAAAATGTTGATACAACGAAGAATCATATTTGAAATATTGTGATCTAAACTTTTGGTGACCTTTTAAAAGATAATCAATTTCACTAGGCACGTTATGCTCCTCTTAAATTAATAAAGAACCGTGCCAAAATCTAACGCTTGGCTCCCTCGAGTTGGTGCGCCCTTCGATTATCGAACTCCCGACTGATCTGCTCCTAGTTCCCCGGACACCTGAAGTCTACTTTGTCGATGCCAATGAAGAACTGGTCTGCTGTTGCTGTTTTGCAGCAATATCACGTTCTAAAATACCAGTCGTGATTAATATCAGTTTATCTATCTTGCTATTATTAGGATCGCTATTTTGCTGCCAGTTAATTTGCAAATAATTTTTTTTATAATCCTCTCCCTCTGCATCAAGCGCCTTTGTATCATTACAGTTCAAAAGACTTTTTACTTTTTCTGCAGTCATCTCTTGAGTAACGCAGGGAAAATAAGCAAGAGTCTGTTGGCCTAAAATTTGCAATGGTAGACCCTTTAATTTTCCTTCTTGGCCTAATACAAGAATTCGCTCTCGAATTTTAGAAGCATTAGCAGCAGCAACACTGTCAGCCCTAGCAATAACAACACCAGAATCACTATAAAACATATTTCTCTCCTATACCTATCTGTAGATGGTGCGCCCGGAGAGATTCGAACTCCCGACCACCTGGTTCGTAGCCAGGTACTCTATCCAGCTGAGCTACGGGCGCATATTTGGCTGGTTAACTTTTTTTCCTACCAGCCGAAGCTTGTAGAGCGAAAGCTGGCGGAGAGAGAGGGATTCGAACCCTCGATGAGGTTTAAGCCCCATACTCCCTTAGCAGGGGAGCGCCTTCAGCCACTCGGCCATCTCTCCACATTGAGAAGTAACAGAGTTTATCACGAAAGGCTAAAGAAATGAATGCAAACAGGGCATAAAAATCTTAAACTTTATTCGTCATCCGCTGAAGAATCTATCTCGCCATCTTGTTCTGATGACATTCCGCCCGCCTGTTCTGTCTTTTCACGTTGAATGCGTTGATAAATCTCTTCACGATGAACAGAAACATCTTTAGGCGCATTCACACCAATACGCACTTGATTTCCTTTAACGCCTAACACCGTGACACTCACGTTATCGCCAACAATTAAAGTTTCGCCAACACGTCTCGTTAAAATTAACATTTTTCAATCTCCTTACTTTATAATACCTTTAAGCTTTTTTTTATTTTTATGAATGAATCGCAATTTCCTTTGTTTCCATTTCTAATGCAAAAGATTCGTGTAAAGCGCGCACAGCTTGCTCTAAACATTTCTCTTCCAGAACAACAGAAATCTTAATTTCTGAGGTAGAAACCAATTGAATATTAATATTGCACACTCCCAAAACTTGAAACAACTGACTCGCAATACCTGCATGGGAACGCAATCCAATACCCACCAAAGATACCTTGGCAACATGTTCATCTGCTATGAACCCTTTTGCCCCTAACTGCATCACCACTTTTTCTAAGAGCGGCAATGCCCGATTAAAATCTCGTTGATGCACCGTAAACGCTAAATCGACTGTATTTTCAGGGGCTAATGTTTGTACAATCATATCTACTTCAATATGCGCCGTGCTTAAAACACCAAAAATATTAGCAGCTACGCCTGGTTTATCCGCAATACCATGAATCACAAATTTGGCTTCATCCCGATTAAAAGCAATGCCTGAAATAACGGATAATTGATCTCCCTCACGATTCGCAATTAATGTTCCCGCACCTTCTTCAAAAGTGGATAACACACGCACAGGCACTTCACTGTGTCTTGCAAATTCTACTGCGCGAAGCTGCATCACCTTTGCACCATTACTCGCCATTTCTAACATTTCATCCACAGTGATTTGCGACAATCGTCGCGCTTCTTTTACCATTTTGGGATCGGTTGTATAAACGCCATCGACATCGGTATAAATTTGGCACTCATCCGCGTTTAAGGCCGCCGCTAAGGCCACTGCCGTTGTATCCGATCCGCCTCGTCCTAAAGTTGTCATATTGCCCGCTTCATCGATCCCTTGAAAACCCGCTACAATCACCACCGTTCCTAGCGATAGATCTGCCTTAATGTTGGCAGCATCAACCCCTAAAATACGCGCCTTGTTGTACACATTGTCCGTTCGAATGGCAACTTGCCCACCCGTATAAGAACGAGCCCGGCAACCCCTTTGGAGTAATGCCAAACTGAGCAGCGCAATCGTTACTTGCTCCCCAGTTGAAAGTAAGACATCTAATTCACGTGCATCAGGCATAGAGCTAACCTGATGCGCGAGCTCGAGCAATCGATCCGTCTCCCCCGCCATTGCAGAGACTACAATCACTAATTCATGCCCAAGCGATTGAGTTTCAACGATTTTTTCGGCCACAGCGGAAATTCGATCGAGCGTCCCGACAGAGGTTCCACCATATTTTTGTACAATTAAGGCCATATTGGCAGCCTAAAAGGTGTTAATTGTGACATACATTAAACCATTCCTCAACCCGTATGTGCGCCACCACTGGGTGGTATATCCCCCTGTGATGGATGAGATCCTACTTGATTCGTTTTTCCAGGTTTTTCCTGCCCACCTAAATGCCGCGCAGAAAAGAGCGATAAACCAACAATCCCTTCTACCTGTTCACTCACCCAGTCGTACACCGAATTTAAAGCTTTGTCTAAATGTTCAGGCTGAATACCGCCCCCTTGCGCCACATCGGCTTTTCCACCACCCTGCCCACCTACCTGATTGGCAACATAATTAACCAAATCATTGGCTTTAAGACGTGCATCTAAATTGGGCGTTATCGCAGCAATGAGCATAATTTTATTTTGATCATCCACTGTCCCTAGCACTATCACAGCGCGTTCCCATTTTGTTTTCAGTTGATCCATTTTTTCACGTAAAACCTTAATATCCCCAACCGGTAATTTAACGGCCAAAACATGAATCCCTTTCACTTCTCGAGGATTAAAATTAACCTCACTCCCAGTCGCCACATTAGATTTTAACTTCTGAAAATCCTTTTCTAATTGCTTATTTTTATCTAGCACTTGTCTTAATCTTTGTTCTACCGTATCGATGGGGGTTTTTAAAATACTTGCCACACGCGTTAAACGGTCCTCCAATACATTCAAGCGCTCTATCGCCACCGCACCTGTGACTGCCTCTAAACGGCGAATACCTGCCGAAATACCAGACTCCGCAATTATTTTAAATAAACCAATATCTCCCGTTCGCTCCACATGGGTTCCACCACAAAGCTCCACGGAAAAACCACCGCCCATTTGTAATACCCGCACTTCTTCTCCATATTTTTCACCAAACAAGGCGGTTGCACCACGTTTTAAGGCGGCATCAATGGGTAATACTTCTGTCGAAACCGAACTATTTTCACGAATTTTTTCATTCACCTTTTTCTCGATTTCATGAATAAGGCTTAAGCTTAAAGGCTCAAAATGAGAATAATCGAAACGCAACCGCTGTGGTTCAACCAACGATCCTTTTTGTTCGACATGACTCCCTAACACTTGCCTTAACACCGCATGCAACAAATGCGTTGCTGAATGGTTTAATGCCGTTGCTCTTCTTTTTTCTCGATCCACTTTCGCCGTTAAACACAAACCAACGGTCATCGATCCTTTCTTTAATTCGCCTTCATGTAAAAAGGTTTCACCAATCTTACGGGTATTTTCAACTTCAAAAACACCCTCTAAAAAAACCAACTGCCCTTTATCACCCACTTGCCCACCGGATTCCGCATAAAAAGGCGAATGATCTAACACAATAGAAGCCTTATCTCCCGCCTTAATTGCCGAAACCGAAGCCCCCGCTTCGTAAATCGCGACCACCTCTGCAGTTTTTTCTAAGGCGTGATATCCCACAAAATTGGTTTTGCGATCATCTGCGCGCTTAATTTCCATCACCATACTTGCACTGACATCCGCATTCGCTGAAAACTGGCTGGCTTCTCTGGCACGCACTTTTTGTAATTCCATGGCTTGATGAAAACCTGCCATATCGACCGTTAAACCACGCTCTCTCGCAATATCTGCCGTTAAATCGGCGGGGAAACCATAGGTATCATATAATTTAAAAACCGTTTCTCCAGGAATCACGTTACCTGTCATTTTAGCAATATCTTGCTCTAAAATTTTTAAACCCTGATCTAACGTGCGATCGAATTGATATTCTTCTTGATATAAAGTCTTTTCAACAAGTGCTTGATGGCGCACTAATTCAGGATAGGTTTGACCCATTTCTAATACCAATGGCTGAACCAATTGATGAAAAAAAGGCTCTTGAAACCCCAATCGATGCCCATGTCGAATTGCTCTTCGAATAATTCGTCTTAAAACATATCCTCTGCCTTCATTAGAGGGATGAACACCATCGGCGATTAAAAAAGAACAGGAACGAATATGATCGGCAATCACATGTAATGATTGATTATGCGCATCTTTTATTTTTCCAAGCTTGACAATGGCAGCAATTAAATTCTTAAAGAGATCGATTTCATAATTGCTATGAACGCCTTGCATGACCGCTGCAACCCGTTCTAACCCCATGCCTGTATCCACCGATGGTTTAGGCAATGGCGTTAAAGTGCCATCTTCTGATCGGTTATATTGCATAAACACCAGATTCCAGATTTCGATATAGCGATCGCCATCTTCTGTTGGAGATCCAGGCGGCCCCCCTGGAATTTCTTCCCCATGATCATAAAAAATTTCTGTACAAGGACCACAAGGACCTGTGTCGCCCATCGACCAAAAATTATCTTTAGCACCACAACGTGAAAATCGTTTGGGACTTACCTTAAAATCTTTTAACCAAAGGTCTTCGGTTTCTTTGTCTTCTTCATAGACAGTGACCCACAATCGTTCCGCCGGCAATTTTAAAACTGTCGTTAAAAAATCCCAGGCGAAACGAATGGCATCTCGTTTAAAATAATCACCAAAACTGAAATTGCCCAACATCTCAAAAAATGTGTGATGTCGGGCCGTATACCCTACATTTTCTAGATCATTATGCTTCCCACCCGCCCGAACACAGCGCTGACTACTGGCAGCACGATCGTACGATCTGGGATCTAACCCCAAAAAAGCTTCCTTAAACTGTACCATTCCTGCATTTGTGAATAGTAAAGTCGAATCGTTTATGGGAACCAAAGAACTACTGGGCACAATGGTGTGCCCATTCCTTTTAAAATAATCTAAAAATGTTTGACGTATTATTTCAGTTTTCATGGTCTATTTAGTCTTCAACCTCGAGTGCTTCTTCTATCTCGACAGGCAATGCTTTGGTTACAACGCCTGGCGCTAATAATCTATCACGAATAATTTTTTCAATTTCATCCGCAATCTTCATATTATCTGCCAGATATTGTCGGGCATTTTCTTTGCCTTGACCAATACGCGTACTCTTGTAACTGTACCAAGAACCTGATTTTTCAATCAGTTCTAGCTTAACACCCAGTTCAATGATTTCACCCAATCGGCAAATCCCTTGACCATACAGAATTTCGAATTCTGCTTGTTTGAAGGGCGGCGCCACTTTGTTTTTAACCACTTTAACACGGGTTTCATTACCCAATATTTCTTCACCTTTTTTCACCGCACCGATTCTGCGAATATCCAATCGCACAGACGCATAAAACTTTAATGCATTACCGCCAGTCGTCGTTTCTGGGCTACCAAACATCACCCCGATCTTCATTCGAATTTGGTTAATGAAAATAACCAAAGTGTTCGATCGTTTGATATTCGCAGTTAGCTTTCGCAGTGCTTGCGACATTAATCGGGCTTGTAATCCCATATGCTGATCACCCATCTCCCCTTCAATTTCTGCTTTAGGTGTTAATGCTGCCACAGAATCGACAACGACGACATCGACAGCACTGGATCGCACCAGCATATCGGTGATTTCTAAGGCTTGCTCGCCCGTATCTGGTTGAGACACCAGTAATTCATCGATCTTAACCCCCAGCTTTTCGGCATAGCTTGGATCTAACGCATGTTCTGCGTCGACAAAAGCAGCAGTCCCACCATTACGTTGGCACGCTGCAATCACTTGCAAGGTTAAGGTTGTTTTACCGGAAGATTCTGGTCCAAAGATTTCGACCACGCGACCGCGTGGCAAACCGCCAATCCCTAAGGCGATATCCAAGCCCAACGATCCCGTCGAAATGGCCTCTATGTTGGGAACAGCATTACCATCGCCCATCAACATCACAGCCCCTTTGCCGAATTGACGCTCAATTTGTGATAAAGCCACATTCAGTGCCTTCTTTTTGTTTTCATCCATTGGTTGATCCCCCCATAAATTTTTAAACTAAGTCATTCGGCATAAAAATATACCAAAGCCCATATTTTCATTTCTATTTTTAAATTATCGCACAAAATAAAGGATCTTCGATAGGATGAAGCACATAAGTTAAAACACCAGAAACAGTTTCCTATTTCTGGTGCCTTTTTTAAGTTCTAACGTGCTTTAAATGAACTTAATCGTGGTGGGAATTTTTTTCACGTGGAGACTTTGGCGAGTTAGCAAAAGAACGCACTAATTTGAGCTCATCTAAAAAGCGCATATAGCGATCATGCCCCAACTGAGTTGTGATCTGTTCTTGTGCTTTAGTCCACAATGGAACCCCTCTTTCAATGGCGTGTAGCCCCTTTTCGGTTAAAACATACCCTTTTGTCCGTCTATCGGCCAGTTTAACGGTGGTAATAAAGCCAGATTTTTCCAACGGCTTTAAGTTTCGCGTAAGGGTCGTTCTATCCATGACAAGGCCCTCGGCCATTTCTGTCAATGTTTTACCCGCTGCGGAACTCAATGTTAGCAATAAGGTAAATTGGGTTGCCCGAATATCAGCTGGCTCTAGATAACGATCAAAAAACTGCGTGACCGCTCGAGTGGCCTTGCGAAGACTAAAGCAGCAACAAACTGGATTAATGCCCTGATAGGATTTTAAATCATGGTTCATAAAGTTTACCCCCTAACATAAGTGTAGGCTCTCCTGAACAAAATTTGCAAGGAAGATAGCTAATAATTTTTATGCAGGGGGACATGACATACCTACAATGTAGTAATAGATTATGGGTTTATTATTTAATCAAAGAACTGGAACTCGGCTTAAAACAAGTTGTCCTACTCTTCAGTATGTGCGGATACAAATAATGCAAGACTTCGAGGGGAAAATAAATGAGCAGTCAATTCAATGAAAGTTTTCTAAAACCAACGCACGATTTACAAAAAGAAAAAGCTAACTTCCAAGATTTAAACACCTTAAGAAAACTCATAAAACAAGATTCCATCGCTATTCAAGAAAAAATTAATAAAATTGATGAAAAAAATAGACTTTTAAAAAATAAACAAATAACCACTCAAGACAAAACAGTACTTGAAAACATAAAAAAACTTTTAAAAGAAAATGAAGTGGAAAAAACTCGCCTAACCACTTTAAAAAAATGTTTTGATTCTTTCCGTTTGAAAGCTATTTTAGATTCCTTAGCGCCTAGTAAATCTTGTGATATTAAATCCTATACAGAAATCATCAAAACCACCAAGGAGCTTTATAATGAAATTCTCAACCAACTAGAACCTCCTGATCCACTTATGGAAAATGTTCATAACTCATTTTCAGCTCTTAATTCACATACCAATAGTCGACTCCTGGAAAACACATTACAACAATTAAAAACCATACGTCAAGACCAAAAAATGAACATAAAAACAAAGCTTGAAAAATATTTTGAACTGATAAATAACCTATCCGAAATGAATTCAACCAATTACAATAGCAATTTAAGGAATATTTCCCTGGAAACCATTGCCTCTATTCAAGATCAAATCGCACAAGAACTCTCTGAAAGCACACAGAGACAATTAAAATCTATCCATGAAGATACAACCATTGACGTCTCAAAAAAAATTGAACAATATTTTGAGCTTTTAAACGAAATAAATCAAATTGCCAAAAACAATGAAAATTATGCTATCAAAAAAAATTCGCCTGAAATAATAAAATCCATTCAAGCGAAAATCGCAAGCGAATTAAATGAATTTTCAAAGGGGTTATCTTTGGAAGATATGATATTGCACAACAAAAAACACCATAACGATAAATTACATTTCGCAACTTCTATTTCAAACATGCTAGAAACAAAACAAGAATTTTTCGATGAAAGTATCCTATCTGCCAAGTTCAAGCTTGCAGAAAATTTAAAGTCATATCAAAAAATTGAAACTCATAATGAACAATTTAAAGACCTCATCAAAAAAATCGCTAATACACCTATTGCTAAAACTTATCAAGAAAAAAGTGGATCCTCATTTTTCTTAAAAAATATGCGCGATTCACGACGAAAGAATGATATTGAATTTTTACAAAAAGTCATTGAACTCCTCAATAATGATCAAGAAATGTTGCCTATAAAAAAGATAAGCATCCTATTAGGGGCATTAAATCACCTTGACCAACAACTTCAAGCCAATCAATTAACCGTTGGCATCAATAAATTAAAAGAAGTCATACAACAAAAAAAGGATGAAATCCTAAGAGAAATTCCAGCAAACTCGGATATACAAAAAGTTATATTAAGGGAAAGTCAACACACATTAAAAAATTTCGTACAAAAAAATAATGAAAAGTTTAAAATCTTCCCTGTCGCCAAAACTCTCTCAAGCTTATCACTACAACCTATGATGGCTAACCATCAAAAAAAACAAACTACTGAAAAATCGTTTTTCTCTTTCAATGCTAAAGATAAAAACAAAAAATAATAAAGTAAATTGTTATGAGTGAAGCGAGAGTAGCTCTTGCAACTGATGAATTTGATCCCGAATTAGGGTTGCCTCTTCAAATTCCAGATTTTTTGCATGGCGATACATCTCTTCTTCTAGTTTTGCTATCTTTTTCATCAGTTCATTGGGAGTGAGTAATTTATCGGATGATAAATCCAGTGCTCGTTTTGCCTTATCGGTATTGGATTTCACACCCCCTGAAAAACCGCCTTCCATAATATCTTGGATACTTTTTTCAACGCCTTTCGGTGTAATTCCATGAAGTTCATTATATTGCTGTTGTTTTAACCGACGTCTATCGGTTTCCCGCACCGCAGCTTGAATGGATTTGGTTTGGATATCGGCATATAGAATTGCTTTACCATTGATATGGCGTGCAGCACGTCCAATGGTTTGGATAAGAGATCGTTCCGATCGTAAAAATCCTTCTTTATCGGCATCGAAAATTGCCACCAAAGACACTTCAGGCATATCTAGGCCTTCTCTTAATAAATTAATGCCCACTAAAACATCAAAAACGCCTAAACGTAAATCTCGGATAATTTCCACTCTTTCCACGGTTTCGATATCAGAATGTAAATATCGAACTTTAATCCCTTGATCGGATAGATATTGGGTTAAGTCTTCGGACATCCGTTTCGTAAGCGTTGTAATTAAAACACGCTCTTTTAACAATACTCTTTTTTTAATTTCGGATAATGCATCGTCTACTTGGGTAGACGCGGGACGTATCTCGATAATGGGATCTAAAAGACCCGTCGGACGAACAATTAATTCCACCACTAAATCCGATCGTTTTAATTCATATTCGCTAGGCGTGGCGGAAACATAAATCGTTTGGGGTTGGAGGGCTTCAAATTCATCGAATCGCAAAGGACGATTATCTAAAGCAGAAGGCAGACGGAATCCGTAGTTAACAAGATTTTCTTTACGAGATCGATCGCCTTTATACATGCCGCCTAATTGTGGAATGGTGACATGTGATTCATCGACAATGATAATTGCATTAGCAGGCAAATAATCCACCAACGTAGGGGGTGGTTGTTCGGATTCGCGTCCTGATAAATAACGAGAATAGTTTTCGATGCCTGTGCAATAGCCCAGTTCTAACATCATTTCGATATCGAATCGTGTGCGTTGTTCTAATCGTTGTGCTTCGACTAATTTTTTTTGTGATTCTAGATCGGCTAATCTTACTTTTAACTCTTCTTTCACCATTTCCACCGCATCTAATATTTTTTGTCGTGGCGTGACATAATGGCTTTTAGGATAAATGGTAATGCGTGGAACGCGTCTTAACACCTTGCCCATCAGTGGATCGAACAAACTGATATTTTCGACTTCATCCCCAAATAATTCAATGCGTACAGCTTCTTCATCGGATTCCGCCGGAAAGACATCGATGACATCGCCTCGAACTCTATAAGTTGCACGACGAAAATCCACATCGTTTCGCGTATATTGTAATTCGGCTAATCGTCTCAATAATGCACGTTGATCAATTTTTTCACCTCTGTCTAAATGGAGCATCATGGACAAATACGCTTTAGGATCTCCCAACCCATAAATGGCAGAAACGGTTGCGACAATAATCGCATCGGGTCGTTCTAATAACGCTTTGGTCGCAGATAATCGCATTTGTTCGATATGTTCATTAATGGATGCATCTTTTTCGATATAGGTATCGGATGCCGGCACATAAGCCTCTGGCTGATAATAATCGTAATAAGAAACAAAATATTCAACAGCATTTTTAGGAAAAAAAGTTTTCATCTCGCCATATAATTGTGCGGCCAGTGTTTTGTTCGGCGCCAATACTAAAGCGGTACGATTGGTTCTCGCAATCACATTGGCGATGGTAAAGGTTTTGCCAGATCCTGTGACCCCCAGTAATGTTTGATGCATCAATCCAGAATTAAGTCCGTCGACTAGCTTTTCAATCGCTTGTGGTTGATCCCCAGTCGCCTGAAAGATGGATGATAATTGGAATGAATCGGGCATGGCAGTTCTCTCTGTCTCTTGTACGTCTGATCTGTTATAAATGTCTTTTTTTAAGGTTAACACAAAGAGGACTCTGTTTTGAGTATTTATCTTTCCGATCGGGTACAGCAAATTAAACCATCCCCCACATTAACCATTGCCGCCAAGGCTGCTGCCCTAAAAGCCCAGGGAGTGGATATGGTGAGTTTAAGTACTGGGGAGCCTGATTTTGATACGCCCGATTTTATAAAAGAAAAGGCTATCGAGGCCATTCACCAAGGTTTTACCAAGTACACGGCGGTCGAAGGCATTGTGGAATTGCGCCGTGCTATTGTCGATAAATTTGCCAAGCAAAATCAATTATTGTATACGCCCGATCAAATTTTAATATCCGCGGGTGGCAAACAAGGTTTTTTCAATTTATGCCAAGCGTTAATTAATCCGCTGGATGAAGTGATTATTCCCGCACCCTATTGGGTTTCTTATCCCGATATTGTTTTATTAGCAGGTGGAAAACCGGTCATTGTTTCGGCGGGAGTTCAACAACATTTTAAAATAACACCGCAACAATTAGAAAAAGCAATAACCCCTAAAACACGTTTATTGGTAATCAATAGTCCTTCTAATCCCACCGGAATGGCTTATACAGCGGATGAATTAACCGCTTTAGCAAAAGTCTTACTGAAGCATCCGCAAGTTTTCATTGCAACGGATGATATGTATGAACATATTTTATGGCGATCGGAACCTTTTTCTAATTTAATTAATGTTTGTCCAGAATTATATGAGCGAACCATTATTTTGCATGGCGTTTCTAAAACCTATGCGATGACCGGTTGGCGTATTGGTTTTAATGCAGGCCCCAAAGAATTAATTCAAGCCATGAGCAATATCCAAAGCCAAAGTACCTCTAATGCCTGCTCTATTTCGCAGAAAGCGGCCTTCGCGGCCATTACAGGGGATCAAAGCTGTATCCCGCCGATGGTCGCTGCGTTCAAGCAACGCACTGAATTTGTGGTACAGGCGCTGAGGGAAATCGACGGCGTTCGCTCGACAATGCCGGATGGAACATTTTACGTTTTTCCTGAAGTGCAGCCTTTGGCAGAGCGACTGGGGTTGAAAGACGACCTCGCGTTCACGGACATGCTGCTGGAACGAGCGAGGGTTGCGGTTGTTCCTGGCACGGCCTTTGGGGCACCGGGATACATCCGGATTTCCACCGCGACTAGTTTAGAAAACTTACAAGAATCTATGCGGCGACTGCGGAAAGTTGTGGGTTAGTTTTTATTTTATTCGGCTGCTTCAATTTCAATTATCCTTTCAAATTTTTGATCGATTTCTTTTTTAGGAATAACAATTTCTAATATGCCTCGCTTAGCATGTGCACGGATTTCTTCTGGCTGAATATTAGAAGGTAAAGGAAACTCTCGGTAAAAACTTCCTGAAAACCGCTCTGTTTTTAAAAATCCTTCTTTTTCGTCGCAGGCTTCATCCTCAGTGTTTCCTTGGATTGCTAAAGCATTGTCTTTTTTAAGTAAAATTTTTATATTTTTAGTCTCTATTCCAGGAGTTTCAGCTCGAAAAATAAACTTATCTGGCTTCTCTTCAATGTCTACTTTAGGAAAAAGTGATTTGTGATACAATGGAAAAGTTTCCCAACCACCAAATAACCTATCAATATCTCTTCGAAATTTTTTCACTAGGTTCAATGAATTGTGCGGTAATAAATCCATGACTCCCTCCTCTTATAAAGAAGTTTAAATCACCTTCCCATTACACTCTGGTAACAATACCAAATTTTTTTTAAAATTGCAATACCCAATAACACATTATTGTAATGACGTTTAATTTTTTAATCTCTGGACAATTGCTAAAAATTATGGTATTATCGCATAGTTATTAGTGCTTCTAATTTCCTAAAATACGGGGGGTTTTATGGGACATCTCTTAGGGCTTGAGCATGCAGTTCAGGAAGTGCATGAATGGCTAAACGAAATTAAAGCAGTTTGTCAATGGAATAACGATGCTGAAGCATATGCCATTCTTCGATCAGTATTACAATTGTTAAGAGATCATTTACCACTTCACAGCTCCATAAAATTGGCTTCGCAATTTTCTCCTCTGATTCGCGGCTTATTTTATGAAGGTTGGCGACCTATCGAGCAACCCATGCGTGAACGTACAGAAAGAGAATTTATTGATCGCCTAGCTGAAATGCTAGAGCAATATAAACACACTAGAATTGAGCCAGAGTTAGCAGCTGTGGCTGTTTTTAAAACGCTACAAACAAAAATTGATCCCAATGAAGTAAAAAAGATTCTTGCTCAATTGCCCAAAGGCGTTAGAAAAATATTTTCTTATTCAATTGATACCTGAAGAAAAACAAAATGCGAATCATAAGTTTTTCAAATAACTTATTTTTGAGATTATCCACTAAAAATTACCCTTATGATGAGACCCTCTTGACCAGCCCCCGTCTATTCCGTTACCATCCCTTCTTCTATACTATCCATGTAATACCTTAATTCCCCGGTAGCTCAGTCGGTAGAGCAAGTGGCTGTTAACCACTGGGTCGGCGGTTCGAGTCCGTCCCGGGGAGCCAATTTAAAATAAATTAAATCAAGCAGTTAGCGCATCTCTCCCAATTTGTCATCAGCATCTCAAATAATCGCTTGTGTGACTTTTGCGCGACTTTGAGTTTGATTCAAATGTGTAACCGTTTTTAACAAAGTCATGGTTGATTTGTTTTCACTATTACAAACTTGATTCGCTGCTTCCCAAAGATTTCGCAATTCAGCAGAAGAATAATGGGTCGTGATCCGACTCGATTTATGACCCAATAAATCCTGCCTATCTTCAAACGAAACACCTGCTGCGCGTAAACGCCTACCAAAGGTATGTTTCAGATCGTGCACGCGTACCGATAAGCCGACTTTCGATCGCGCCCGCTGCCAACCACTGTTTAGCATTCGCTCCAATGCTCTACCACGATACACAAAAACAAACTTAGGATGTTTCCCGCGTTGTCTTTCAATAACCGCTTTTGCCACACGATTTAAAACAACCAATCTATCTTGGCCGTTTTTCACGTACGCTGCTGGAATGATAAATACAGAACCTATTTCACCAATAGAAACAGGTACTTCCCATTCCCATCGCAATTGACAGACTTCTCCATCGCGACAACCGGTATTAACCGCGAATAATGCCATCTCTCGCACATGCGGGGGTAATGCGGTAAATAAGCGATCTTGCTCTTCCCAATCCAATGGATACGGTTTTCTAGCATCCGGTTCTGGCAACAGCTTGATTTTAGGCGCAGCCCCTAACCAGGTTAGGCTATGTTCATCCATCCATTCACTCGCAGCCAGATTTAAGATACGGCGGATAATTTGCAAACCGTGATTAATGGTACGCGCCTTAACGCCCTCTTTTCGTCTTGCCAAAATGTACGGTTGTAATGATCCCATATGTATCGCTTCCAAAGTTAAATCGCCCACATAACCATCCATGATTTTTAAAGCTTTCGCTTCTGTGGCAATACTTCGTTTGTGCTGATTCTCTAGCAGAAATTTAGTCGCAGCTTCTCTAAAGAGTCGCCTTGGCCTAATACCATAAACCTTTGCTTGGCGGATTATTTCTAATCGTCTTACAAGGTATTTTTCTGCCTCTTTCAGTTCGCTTGTGCCTGTGCTTTCGCAAATGCGCAGTCCGCCAACCTGTTTATTAATGTGCCAAGTCTCATTCCTTTTGATGAGTCCTGGTGTTCTTTTACGTGCCATACGCTTCCTCCTATAGCGCTGGACACCCGTTACCCCTCTATGATGCTTTAATTGGGCGTCCAAATCAAGCCTGTCGGCTTTTTGCCCATTCAATTTTTTGCGAATTGAAATGGTGTCTTTATCAATTTCAAGGTAATCAAAGAATGCGACAACGTTTTGTCGTTTTGTTTTTGGAAGTTATGAATTTGGGGGAATGGATCGGGGTGTGCTGACAATCGAAATTGTGATTTTCAAAACCACGTCGCGAAGCGATGTATCATGTGCGCCCTTACTCCGTTTCAGGCTTTGGGAATTTTGATTTTAATCCAATAGAACTAATACATTTTGGCGTTGAGATTTGTGCGGTTTGATTGGATCGGCGTATTTGAATTTGACTGCTATACCCCTCATTTGTGAGCGTATACAGGCTGGGATTTTGGGATTAGGCTTAAATTAGGTTCTGGTGAGATGGAGAGAAAAATGGCTAACGTTACGATTGAGATTTTGTTAAAAAGGCTCGCAAAATTAGAAACGGAAATCCGGGGAGCTCTGGATAAAGAGAAAATGCGAGATAGAAAAAGCAAAATTATTTCTAAGAAAAGTATGTTGGGTTTTGAACAACAAAATCAACTGCCTTTAGAGTTTGAAATAGATGTGACTGACACAACCAATACTTATGAATAACAATTATCATATGTGAGAAACATGCAAGGTTAATTCTTATCCTTGCTTAATATAAAATTCTTTTCAGCATCATCTTTTTCAAAATATGACCCTAATTTGTTAGGAAATAACAAACCATTCATCAATTTAATTTCAAAAATTGACCACGGATAAAAACCCTCAACTTCACACCGAAATCCTTCTCTCTCGCACATCACTAATATTGAAGAGTTGTTATTAGCTCTTACAAATTTAAGTATGGTTAGTTTTGGTGAATCATCATTATCAGCAAAAATTGCATTAACTTTAAGATTCTCGAAACAAGTTTCAATAGGATTCGTTGCTATTTTTTTAGGATACCAAGGGTAACAATAATTCCCTATCCACATATTTTGTGTACTCCTCCTTGTTAAGGCAACCTCTAACCCAGGCTCTCTACCAAATATTTCCCATGCTTTAATCGGTTCATAAACCCATTCGCCTAAAGAACCTCTTCTGGGTTTCTTATCAGTACTTGCCCAAAGAGAAATATGCTCCTTACAGTTTTGAGCTTCTTCTGGTGTAACTGTTCGCATCCATGCAAAGTTTTGCTTACTTTTTTTATGAGTATTTAAAATGGAAGGATTTTCAATAAATGCTTCAACACTACCGCATCTAAATATAATTTTCTTTCTTGACGCAGGATTTAGAAGAACGTTGTCCATTCGACTTACCCATCTAAGATTTTCAGGGCGATTATTTCTGCAGTTTGTATCGATATGATCTACAACATATTGAGGATTGGGCGGCTCTCCATGAAAAGCTGTGGCTAAAATTCTGTGAATACGAGCGTCCGATAGATGCAAGTATGGATTTGATGGATTTACTTTGCCAAATGTCCACTGGTTATCATTCTGGCGCACACGTTTTCCGATTCTCGGATGTCGAAATACTGCACCATTATCACGAACGGAATATTGTTCTCCTTCATAAATACAGTCAATTTCTTGAGTAAAATCATTTACATTAATTATTTCCATCGCCATCCTTTTCATATTTTTTAAGATATTGAACAATTTCACGTAAGGATTCAGGTTGGATTTGTTTATGAAGCATGAATGAAAATGATCTAGTAAACCATTTGGGCCGATCGTATATAGGATTAATCGTGAAAAGACACATCGCTTTTGCGTCAGATGGATAAGGAACGTGGCGATTATTTGATAGGGTCCTCCCTACAAACCGCATAGCTTCCATTAAGGCTGCTGCTTGCTCGTTTTCGTCACAATCAGATATTTTAAGTGCAGAGATAATATGAGATGCTAATGCGTTTGTTCGTTCCAATGCATTTTCAAGCATTATTTTCCCCATATCGTTGGCATCTTCACTTAACATCCAAAGACCTTTACTACTTTTGATATCATTCAAAATCTGATTATCTTGGGAGAACATTTCCGAATTGAGGTTATCTAGTTTTTTTTCAGCATTTAAATAGTCATCGTCAGTCCACCCATGAGGCAAATTAATTACTGACTCGATAAGTTGGTATATTTCCCGCTCACTCTTAAAGTTGTCTTTTTTAGGTTCTAGCTGCCATAGGCGGAATATCTGATCTGCTTGACGCCTAAGTTTATCTTTCTTTCTATAGCGAGCTTGCTTTTCTGCCTTTGAAGTTTGTTCCATACTATTCCTCCATACACACGTTACTATTTTTAAAATACTACGTGAAAACAAGAAATATGTCAATCAGTATTATTCAGGTTTCTAAAAATATAGTTTTTCAAATAACTATATTAATACTAAAATTAACAATAATGGTCATCAAAATAACTTTTTTTCGAATTAATTCGATCACACTAATGACACAGACTCATCCCAAAGCTTATTCCATTCCTTCAAATAAATATTTGCCAACTAAAAATTTTCCGCATTATAATCCTCAGCAGAGTTGGTATAATTAAAGCTACCAAGCTGTAACCAACATCCGTTTTCAACTAAAAATATTAAGCAGGTATACAAATGACCACTGAAAATTCAAAACTCACAATCAGCTTAGATAGCATCTTACGCGTAATCGAAATAGGCGTGCAAAGGGCATTATGTTTCAACAAAATTGCACTTTCTGCGGAATATTCCACTGAAAGTTTTAATAACTACAAAAACAGTAGCAGTAATGTTATTTTACAAATGCACCCGGCATTAAACGATACAGATCTTCCTGTTAATAAAGAGTTGTACTTTCGCTGGACTGCACTTAATGGTTTACGTGAAATTGTAGAAAGCTTCTATATTTTTGTCGATGAATTGGAAATTGCTTTAAGTATTTTTAGTGCACAGTCGAATAAACCTTTAAGTACGAAGGAAATTGAACAAACACGAGAATCAGTAAAAAATCAGAAAAAATCTTTAAATGAGCGATTTAAAGCACTAAAAAAACAATATAATTTGAATATAGAACACGATTATTTTTTGCATTTCTTATTCCTTGAACAGATGAGGCATTGCCTGAGTCATAACCTTGGTTTAGTTACGAAAAAATATTTCGATAGAAAAGTTAACGGAAAAGATGCTGCACAGGTAGAATGGCTTGAATTGATTTTAACAACTGAGATAGAGCCAAGTAAATTCAAGCGATACAATCTTGGCAAAGCTACATCTGGAGGAATTTATTTAAGTATAACCAAATATAAAAAGGATCTGCCATACAACCAGCCTATGCAAATTACTTTTTCAGAACTTGAAATGATTGCCTTTACGACTCTAAATATTGCAAAAAACTTCAGTTCCGAGGCCGATATTGCTATAAGAAAGATGTTAAACAACACCCCAACTGAAAATACTAAAAAAGGAACAGTAAACGAAAATGCTACTTCAGACTAGATAAGATTATTTTCAATTAGTTTGTAAAAAAACGGGTCGAAACGAGGAACGAGCAATAAGCTTAAGGAGAGAAACTGGACTCTGGCACAACGCTACCATCCTACCCAAATTAATACATATATCCCCGAAATTATAATAATTAGATCTGGGAATCGATGTAAGCAGAAAAAATTAACTATATAAACATCCACGTTCTTTAAGGTTTTCACAAATTCCCACCTATAACCTAACTGAAAACTTAGATTGCTAAATTTTAAAATTTATTCTACCATCAGAAAGCGTCAAAACAACACCAAAGTGGATTCCAGGTATGGTTATAGAAGATACAGGAAACGACATCCGCACTAAAATTGATGAGATTATAGAAGACAAATCTCAAAATTCAATTTTAGGTTATGATTATGAAAAAATTTTCAACCAAAAAGTTACTAGACTTAAAAAAATAGGCATCTCAGTCACGCGAGACAATAAAGACCTCCCGATTGTATACCCATGCTTCCCATCTGCGCTAGGTTATATGAATTCCAAAGTATACTTAGAAAAATGTCTACAAGATCCTGATAGATTTTCAATACAATCAAATTTCATAGTCTACCTTTTATCAAAAAATTATTTACATACAACTCCTCCTCACAAGAATTGCATTGTTTTATATTTTAATAATGATCGTCTTCAGCATGCTGGTACACTCTTACACAATACCACTAACCCCATTGACAGGTTAGTTAAGAGTAGATGGGGAGATTTTCCAGCTACATTTACACATAAGCTAAAGCATGTTTCAAAAAAATATGGCAACATAATAGAATACTATACGCCATTAGCCTTGGATGAAGCAGAAGCATGTTATTTAGAATACATTGAGGTGACAATTGATCAATAAAGAGCTGGAAAAAATTAATTTAAATGACGTAAAAAGATTGAACGAAAATTCTGCTTTCGAAAGTAAAATAATCGAGCGCAAGAGGAAAATAAAATGTTTTCAAAATTAGTATTTAATATAGATGGAAATGAAATAGAATTACATCTCCACGAAATAGCTAAAATTACCTACGATCTTTTACATAATACCATGGGCGAAAAAATTGATATCCATTCGCCAGAGCATTTAAATATTATATTTGACGATATGGCAGAACTTGGAACTTTTGCACATGCTGCTAAAGAAGATACACTCGATCCATTACTGTTTGTTCCTTATCATGTTAGCCCTAAAAATTCCCCTTTACAATGGTTATTTGTCGCAAAATATTTTCGCGAAAATTACAAAAAAACACTATTAAAAGGATGGTGGCTTTTAATTGAAAAACGTTTGCTTTTAGTAAAAAATGAAGAGGATTATCGTTTTTATATTGGTGATCATGGTTTCTTAAGTGATATTGTAAAAAATGTTCAGGAGATTGTACTGGATCTTCCTTGGGTAACAAATCCTAAACTTGCTTTGGGAATTTTAGAAGTAAGCAAGGAACTCACTGGAACTCCAGCACAAGTAGAAAACCATAAGAAAAAATTTTTCGAAGCGGTAGCGAATGAATCCCTTGAAGTATTACAAGAATTCCATCCCAATAAAACACATGAAGAACTTTTGGAATTAAAAGAACAATTCAAAAATGATACAGAACATAGAGAAAACATATGGCAACAATCTTTACAAATTTTCGCCTACATGATTGAAAAAGTTTTTAGAAAGTTTTGTGAACTAAAGTTCAGAGATCAACCAAATTTTGATAATATCATATTTGAATTATATGAAGATGACCTTCAGATAGCAGACAGGATAATCAAGCGGATTGTATTGGCACAACTTGCTAAAGAGATAAACCAAGGCTTATCTCAGCCTCTTTTTAGACCCATTTTTTCTTATGGGATTGCTGATTTAGAAGATGCTTATCATGGGTTTTCTTGTTCAATTTCTGAATATTTTGCAAAACCAAATGCTCGTTCACCTCAACAATTGGCTAAAATGGCACGTAAAATATTAGAAGGTAAAGATGCCGATATTGATGACAATACAAATTTCTTGCCAAATTTAATTGCAGCTTGGTTTATAGCAGAGGGTGCTAGAAATCCCGTTTCAGTTTTAACTAGTATAATAATGTTAGATATGATCGAAAATAATATTACTGCCATCTGGGAAGGAGAAAACATTTATACATGGAATTATGCCCTTAAAAATCCATTAAACGATGTTTATAAAACAAATTCAAATGCAAGAACAAGAGACCTTTATGGAATTCAAGTCCTTCCATTTGAAATGGGCGGTGGGCATCCAATGGCGCATAGATATTCAAAAAGGCAAGGAGAGAATGAAGACTGGTTTCGAACCGCCAAGGACAAAAGTAAATCATTGAATATTGTAAGGCAAAAAGAAGGTAATCTTTTATTACACTGGACATTTGTTCAGCTAAAAGCAATTCAAACCCCATTTTCAGTTACTTTAATTGGAGTTAATCAATCACCACTTGAACTCAATCCTGATCTTAAAACAATAAGTACGACTTTAGCTCATACAGAAAAAAACTTAAAACATTTGCAAGGTGAAATAAGAGTTAAAAAATCAAAAAAAACAGATGTTACAAAAGATTTAAAGAAACTCGAAAATTATATAAAATTAAGAAAAAAACAACAGCTCATTGAATTCTTAATTAAACCTCTTTTGCTAGAAAGAATGAAAACAACGGGTAACCTATATGTTAACATTCGTGATAATTCAAATATTATAGATATTGTGAGAAATTTCTATGAATCTTTTATTAGGCTAAACAAAGTAGAGTACGATTTTGATGAGGAAGAAGTCTCGTATGATGGGAACTGTATGTTCAAAGCTGTTCTTGACAGCGCAAATCGAGTACACAAAAGAACAACTCCTGGCAACATCAATACCGTAAATCAATTAAGACACTATATTTCTGATGAACTTCGTTCTTATCGTAGTAAGTATGTCCCCCAAGTTTCACAAAGTATTCGAGATATTCTCTATTCCGCTTTAGAAAATGAAGATGTTTTTTTTGGAGTATCAGAAACACTTGAAATATATTTGAAACCCATGTTGAAAATTTTAAAGTACCATACATTTTTGGAAAAAAAATTTACTGATAATATTCAAAGTATAACTCAACACCTCAAACAACCTTTAATAGAGCAAAATAGTATTTTTTTAATTGGAAAGTTATCAAAATTAAGGGAAATACAGCAAAGATTGGATAATTGTTGGCTAAGCTACTTTAGAGGAAAAATAACAGATACAATCTATGAAGCTTATTGTAACAACATAGAAACAGATAGTGCTTGGGGTGGCCAACTTGAATTAGAGATGCTTGCTTCAGTTTTAAAAATAAGAGTGGAAATTTATAGTGATACCACCAAAAGCAACAGAAATCATTTTACGATTAAACGAACTACTGGAAATGTTCTTACTATTGCTCATGCTTATACGGTCAATGATGAGGCTAGCCAGACAATTCATCTGTTACATACAAAAGAAGGACATTATAATATTCTTAATCCAACTGAATATGGTTTACGGCACTACTATAGTTCTATCCCATCCCCAACATTTCAACCAAATATTTTATTTATCAAGAAAATTGAGGAATCTAGATACGTAGAACAAGAACGTTTAAGAAAACAAGAAAAACATGATAAGCAGTGGGGGATAATTACATATACTAATCCCTATTAAGTGCATGCAACTAGAATGAAAAAATCCGATCAAAACACATCGACATTCAACTTTCGACTCGCACTCTTTTCACTTATATTCCGCGATAATCTTTATATCCAAGATCTTCAGGAGTTATCTCAATAATTGGAATTTGCTCTTCTTTAATATCAATGCTTTTTAGTTTTTTTATAAAAACCGCTTTAAATTCATTAGCAGACTCAATAAGATTTTTTACTTTATTCTCGACAATGCTTTTCCAATTATTTCGATCACAATTTACGATATAATCTGAAATCGTCGCCCTCTTAAAAAAGAAATTTACTATATTTTGTTGCATTGAACATTGTATATAAAATGAATCCGAACCATTTTCTAACCATGCTCTTTCTATATTCATAAATTCACCTCTCATTGTTATTTCTATTTTTTTCTTAAAATATTGAATTAGTCTTGAAAATATTGAGGCATGAATCCCCTCTCTCGTCTGTCGCAGCTGCCAAAGAGCAATATCTGGAAAACTAAAATATATTTGCAATAACTTGATTGTGTTTTTATCGCTTCCTACACCGGCTTCTATTCTTTGTAAAGTCGCTTGATTAATATCAAATGCAATTGCCAAATCATATTGTGTAATCTGAAGTTCCTCTCGCATTTTAAAAAGATCAGCAGCAATAAAATCAGTTTTATACACTGGTTCAAAAATAAAACTTGATGCTCCTCTGATACCAATACTTCCAAGTAAAATAATTTTATTTTGTTCGTTGGGGAAAATTCCTTGAGAAAGACAATAATCCTTATAAGCCGGATTAGTTTTTTCAGGTATTCTATCCAAAAAAATAGGAAATAACTGTCCTTTTTTGGAAACATGAACCATTTTAAACAGATCTAAATCTGGCCCGATTGGAATAGCATTTTTAGAATTAACATAATCTTTATCATATTGCAATTGATATACGTCTTTCTTTTCATAATACGTTAATTCGCCAACATATATTCTACGTTTTCTTAACTCATGAAATATATGTAACTTATTAGGATCTATTTTAAGATTTGAATTCATTTTTCAACTCCAAATATCTTTTTCTTATCAATTTAAACAATGCTTTTTTCATAAGAGGAGTACAAAAACTATTTTCTATTAATAGTTCTATTTTCCCTATTCCTCTTAGCGTTAGTTCCTTAAAAAATTCAGAAACTTCATCTTCAAATCCAAGCTTTCGAAGCTCCAACACATAGTCTCGCATATTAGGCTCTTGTGAAATCTCTGTGGAAATTTTCCCTGTTGGGTTAAAATCTGCTCTCAACATGTCTCCACTTTCAAGACTTAAATAAGAAACATTATCGTAAATAGGCGATAACACCGTATCATTTGAGGTAACTAAAAAAGCAAGATTTCTACCATGACGATCATGATTACCAATTAATGAATCAAACAAAATGGTTTTAACTAAAACTTTAACCCAATACGGTCGTTTCGTATACTCTTTTACCGTAGAAATCAAATCCTTACAATTATGCTGATCAATATTTCTAAAGTTACATATATGCTGTAAGTCTGTTGGTATTGTGTGATGAATAAAGTTCTTGGTGGCAAAAACGTTGCTCCCCTCAAAATTAATAATATAATACTTTGCAACAGGAACACCTAACGCATCACCTATTTGATTGCAGAGATATTCTACTTCGGGTAACTCGGGCGCCTCAGTTTGGCGCATCTTTAATATAAACGACTCACCATTTAAAATTGCCGAATACTTTTTAAATTTTCCATGAAAAAAGCTGTTATTCTGTGGAGTGATATCTCGACTTTCTTCATTCGAAGCACTGGATCTCCTTGTTAGGCCGGTAAAAGTAGCGTTACTTGGTACCCCAAACCATTCCGTAAAGCATTCGCTATGTATTCCATAGCAACTAGGTTCTTCGACTAAGGGCAGTAAGCACCTCAAACAATTCATACGCAAACCTCATAATAATTGATAGCTATATGTGTCATATTACAATTGATATCTATAGTTGTCAATACAAAACTGATAGCTATAGCTATCAAATTAGTTATAAATACTGTTTATTTTGACAGTTTATTGGTGCTATATTCAAAAATGCTCCACTAACATAAAGTAGATTGGAGTTTACCTCTCTTATGCTCATTTAATTCCGTCCAATCTTGTAGTCGACTACAAGGTTAGTCGAGACAACGAGCCAAAGGTGGGTCGACGAAAAGCTTAAGACAACACGCAAAATCTCTGCTTGAGTTTTGCGCGACACAGTGCTGCATTGTTATGCTTTGTACGACATTGTAACGGCTGCCCAGCCATAAAAAGTTGATATAAATCAACGTGATAATTTAAGATAGGCTAACTGTTAACCACTGGGTCGGCGGTTCGAGTCCGTCCCGGGGAGCCAATTCAAAATTGTCTATACCGGATACATAGGCAATACTGGCTAGAGGGATTGATTTCTCATACTAGTTCTAATTCACCTAATACCTTATTAACTTGTTTAGATAATAATCGCATTCATGCCTTACCCAGTCATAAGATTTTTTTGTCCAGATTTCCTCTTAATTCTCAACATTAGGTTAGATCAATTTAAAAGCGATACATCTTGACTTTCACTGCAATGCATGGTAATTTTTTTACATTAAAATCTAGGGAGATTTGGATATGAGCGCAGCCATTCAAAGTTTATTAGAAGCTGCTGAGGGCGCACAATCAACAAATAAAGCACAGATTTTTGGTGGTAAAGAAGGGCTTTTCTACGGCGTCAAAGATGAAGATAGAGCACTATGGGGCGAACTAATCGACTTTGGAGATGATCAAGCTATCCAAAACGTTATCAAAGCTAGGAAGTCATATCTATTAACACAAGTAATTGGAAACCCAGAAGATCCAGTCAACAAACTTCTGAGGAATAATGAAGCTCCTTATGGAAATACCATGTTACATAATAGAATGGTTAACGCGCACGATCAAAGTGTTATTAAATTAAGAAACCCAGACGATCAGCGTATACAATTACTTCAAAGCCATTGTAAAGGCGCTGATTATTTATTAAGATATTATGAATTAAAACAGGAAAACGCGAATAAGGAAACGGGCGAAAAAGCATCTAAAAAAAGAGCCGAAGTTTCTAAAGCTATAAGCGTCAGAGATGCCCATGGTAAAACACCTTTAGTCTTAGCGTGCAAAAATCTTAATCAGGGCTATGCATTGCGCCTAATTAATTTAGATCGAGAATTTGCAACTTTAAATATATCTGATAAAATTGAAAATCGCACGCCACTACATATAGCATGTATACTAGGTTTAAAAGATGTTGTAAAAAAATTGCTCGAGCTTGGCGCTAATAGAGGATCCACTGATATTTATGGGTATTCGCCTTTTTACTATTTGACCTGTTCCGAAAAAGAAAAATCTAAAAATATACAAGAAGTTTTGGATTCAGTAAATTTTTTCTATGGTCGCTATTTTGATAACAGTGAAAAAGAAAACATCACCACCACATTGCTTACCTTCAATAACAACTTAAAAGAAGAATTAGCCCGAGAAAACATATTGACCCAAACCTCAAAAAGTCAAGATGAAATACCTGGCTCTACAAACAACTCAAATTCAATCCCAAAAACTGATAGCACAGATAATAAACCTGACAATAATAACAGTGGGGAAATGACATATTCTTTTTCAGAAATCAAGAAAATCTCTTCTGATTTAAGCAAAAGAAATATTGAAGATCTTAACTCTCTGGTTTCTCTTTTAAAAAAATGTAAACTAAAAAAAGATACTGATCTTCCAACACCCGAGATAGCTTTAATAAGAGCGTCTGCTGCTGGAAGAATTGATATTTTGAAAGCGTTAACAAGAATGGTAAAAGATATTGACATTAATCAGCCAGGTCCAGAATCTGGAAAAACAGCGCTGGATTTTGCCAACACAAAAGAAGTTATTGAATTTCTGACTGCATTGGGTGCCAAACAAAGTACTGATAAAAACAAATTGGATGGACTTAATATTAGCCAGCAATAAATCAAATAAGGATGCCCGGGGTTGATCTAGAAAAAAACACCTTGTCACCGTTATTTGACTTTAAAGGATTTCTTCACTCCGCTATCTAAATGATGAGATAAAGTACGGTGTTTATCCCCAAAAAGAAATGTTAAAACTTGAACTGGTTTTGTAGAAGTAAGAGTTGGAACAAGTGCTTCGCTCTTAGTAAATTCCGACAATCCTTTAGCCAAAAAGCACCCAATACCAAAAAACAATAGCGATCTCTTATTTGCCGAAGAACTAGAAAAACCTATAGTTCCCAGTTCTTGAAAAAGCGTCCGCTTATCAGAAAAATTAGACGTTGAATACTCTCTTCTAATCATTTTAAAATTAGGTACTTTATCAAAAATAATACTATTACCAGTCGCGGGGTTCACATTGACGTGCTTATTTGATAATGATGAAACCGCCATATTTATATCGTTAAAATAACTTGCTGTGTTACTACCAGCAAATAAAAGACCGACGGGTTCTTTTGAATCCCTTTTAACCAAACAAGCTCCAGAATCCCCAGGTCTGGACATCTGAGTGGTACGAATCTGGTTTTTAAATATTAGCAACCCTAATGTAGTATATTTAACTTTAATACTCTCGTTTATAGAGACAATTCTTCCTTGTGTATAGCCTGTTGTTCTTCCAGTTTTTTCAACATCTATATCCATCTCTGCTTTGGCAAAATTATTTGGCATCCCGATATTGCTTATACATGGACTTGCACTTTTAGACCATTGATATTTTTCACAAACTTCAGCCACAGCAGCATCAACGTAATTAATTTTGCCTCTTATCGCCAAAGGAACCCACCGATGCAAGTGACCTATCGTATCTTTTCCCACTTGACCAGCATCAAAGGAACCTGGCTGAATAATAGCATCACCAACATGCCCTGAATTGTTGGCTGCAAGTACATGATTATTACTCAAAATATACGCATTCCCTTTATCAGGCCCATCGACATATTCAAGTAATAACCCCATTGTTCCTGCAGTTATAGTAGGATGACCAATACTACTACCACAAAGGCTTGGACGTACTCTATATCCGATAGCTTTATGTTCAGTAATATTTTCAGAAAGCTTATCTTCGGCGCTTGGAAAATCTGTCTTTTCAATATTTGAATTCAAAGCTTGGATTTGTCCTTCTTCAACCACATTTATGCGAATATGTTTTTTTTCTTGCCCCTTAATTTTAGGAAGTAACTCGTATTCTTCGGGGATGGATTTTTCTATTTTATTTAATGAATGTTGATATATTTCTGATGACACAATACCAACTTGGATCACATAGTTCCCAGTTTTTTTACCTAATTTATCAATCTCTTCTACGACTCCTACAGACACAATATTTGGATCTTCTAACAATCCATCTTCTATTTCTTTCTGTGCTCGAGTTGCTTCTTCGTAAGTTACAATCATCTTTTATCTCCTGTTTTTCAACCTAAAAAGCTAGATTGTGACTGTCCCATCTTATAACATTATTCTTTTTAAGTCAACAAACACTGACTTGAAATCAATCACTGATTATAACACTAGTGTATCGAACAAAACACAAAATCTTTGCTTGAGTTTTGCGCGACACGGTACTGCATTGTTATGCTTTCTACGACATTGTAACGGTTATCCAGCTATAAAAAGTTAATATAAATCAACATGTTAATTTAAGATGTGCTAACTGTTAACCACTGGGTCGGCGGTTCGAGTCCGTCCCGGGGAGCCAATTTAAATTTGTCTGTACCGGACACATGGGTTACAGATTATACCGAAGACATAGCAACTGTCTTTAATGTCAAGCGTTTTTTAACTCCATATTCCATGGAATGCCTGACTTAAGAACGGCGTTCATAATCATTAACAATTTATGCATACAAGCAGTTAAGGCAACTTTCTTAGCCTTACCCGCTTTACACAAACGTTCGTAGAACGCTTTTATTTGGGGATTATTTTTTGTACCAACCAAAGCAGCCATATAAAGCGCCGCACGTACTGTACTTCTACCACCCCAAACTGTTCTTCCACCCACAAATTTACCGCTGTCTCGATTAAAAGGGGCAACGCCCACTAAGGCAGATATTTTTTTGTGACTCAGTGTGCCTAACTCCGGCAAATCTGCTAATAAAGTCGCAGATAAGACGGGGCCCACTCCCTTAACGCTACGCAACAACTCATTTTTTTGTGATAAAGTAGGATCTTCTTTAATAGCCTGATCTAATTTTTTATCAATTGATTTTAGTTCCTTTTGTAAGAATTTTATCGTTTTTTCTACTCCCTTTTGTATATGAGAGCTTGCTTTATCTAAACGTTTTTTTTCCATCGTTAGCATATCCACCAATTGTTTCCGACGAGCTTTCAAATCTGATAAAGCTTGCTGTTCTAATGTCTTTAAAGGTCTAGGAATGGGCTGAATTTTTTCAGCAAATAAGGCTAAAATACGCCCATCAATCCTGTCTGTTTTAGCTAATTGGCCTAGTGCTTTGGCAAAATCTCTCGCTTGGCGTGGATTAATAACACTGACAGGAAAATGCATTTTTTCCAATTCTCTTGCAGTGAACTTTTCATAGCCTCCGGTCGCTTCTAAAATAACTAGTTCTATTGGCTGCTGAGATAAAGTTTTCACCAATTCCTTTAATCCTGCTTTATCATTATTGACTTTGATAGCTTGTGCCGTCGGATGAAAATAGACATCCAAATAAGCCTTAGAAACATCTATGCCCACATAGATTTTTTGGTCTCTTTCATTCATAATAAAATCTCCTTTAGTGCTCTATCTTGTGGATACAGGATCATTAAAGTCCCTGGCAACTGTTCGAGTTACTATCGGTAGGTGAGGCGACCAACGCTATGTCACGGGCTGCTATAACCCACGGTAACAACGGTCTACCTCACCTTTTTTATCGCCCTGCTCTCGCAAAACAATAAAGCCCTATTATACGTTTTGAATGAATTCTTAAGATACAAGGTAACACTGTAGACCCATATCTCATTACCATTAAGTTTAAATAGCACAGGATTACTGTACGTATCAAGTACATCTTGACTAGGCAGGTTTTGGACTGATTGCAAAGATAATTTATAGCCTTTAAGGTTCAGAAGTGCCTGTTTTACCTTATTTTCATTTAGTAGATTACTTGCCCAATTAATAGAGCTCAGTTCTCTTACGGCCATTTGGATATAACTAATTTCTTCAGCAGATAAGATATCTTGTTTCATATTCAATTTCACCTTAAAATTTTCATTGACTAAAAAATAAATAAAAAAATCAAGTCAAACAGTCAAAAAATAAAATATCTTTGTCAATATTTGATCTCTATCTTTTCAAGTCCTCATCTATCACATAATCTACAAATATCCAATAGGAACAGCATCAACATCTCTGGACAATGGGATATCACTTTCAGTTAAACATATGACCATTCCATGTCCTATATTTTTTTCGAGCCCTTCTAACATCTTAAAGTTTGTTGGCGCATTATTGACTGGTTTAGCTGTTTTTTTGATTTCAACTGGATATAAGATGTTATTCTGTTCAATTATCAAATCAACTTCTTTTTCGTCTTTATCTCGATAAAAATTAAAATAGGTTTGTTTACCATTGTGCCAATAGCTTTTCAGTATTTCCGAAAATACATACGTTTCTAAAATATGCCCCGACATTGCACCTGCTTCTAAAGATTCTACAGATTGCCATCGTGTTAAATATGAACATAGCCCAGTATCTAAAAAATAAAGTTTCGGCGTTTTAATTAATCGATTAACAACGTTATTATGATAGGGCCGTAATAAATAAATGATCCCCGAAATTTCTAAAATATTTAACCAATCTTTGACAGTTCTATGATTTATATCGGCATCTCTAGCAAGATCGGCATAATTGAGTAATTGCCCTGTACGCGCCGCCACAGCACGTAAAAAATCATAAAATCCTGTTTCGTTTGTAATATTGGTAATTTCACGCACATCGCGCTGAATATACGTTTGTACATATGAGCCGTAAAACAAGTCCCGATCTGTTTCGGTCTGAAGCGATATTTGCGGAAACGATCCAATCCAAATTCTCTTGTATAC
>Ga0206950_1003_pt4 | contig 89358 bp, 92 predicted proteins | sample Alteio_BWOrgHeat_41_FD_152954 | JGI IMG/M metagenome (GOLD analysis project Ga0206950, IMG submission 152954) | Enriched cells from forest soil in Barre Woods Harvard Forest LTER site, Petersham, Massachusetts, United States -... | ecosystem: Environmental > Terrestrial > Soil > Temperate forest >... | reverse complement strand
GAAGACCGCGGGCAGTTTTTAATCGGCAACGGCGAACGCGTTTATCAGGGCATGATCGTCGCCGAGCATTCGCGCGACAATGATCTGGAAGTGAATGTTTTAAAAGCTAAGCAACTCTCCAACGTCCGCGCGGCCGGAAAGGACGAAGCCATCCGCCTGACGCCGCCGATGGTCATGCCGCTGGAAAAGGCGCTCGCCTATATTCAGGATGATGAGCTGGTTGAGGTGACGCCGAAATCCATTCGTCTGCGCAAACGCCTGCTCGACCCGAACGACCGCAAGCGCGAAGAACGCAAAGCAGGCTGATGGCCGACAAAATTTATCTTATCCGCCACGGCGAAAGCGTGGCGAATTCAGAGAATCTGTCGGCAGGATGGCTGGACAGCCCGCTGACGGATAATGGGCGCGAACAGGCCGCTGCCGCGCGCGGCAAGCTGGAAAAATACGGCGCGCGTCCTGATATTGTCGTTCATACTGGTCTGTCGCGCACGCGCGAGACGGCGGAAATTTTGAATATGCATGCCGGTGCACCGATGCGTGAAGTGCGCGATTTAATCGAACAAAACTTTGGTGATTGGCAAGGCGGCCCGTGGGCGCGCGTGCATGAAGGTTTGGAGAATAATGAAGAACCGCCCGGCGGCGAAAACGCCGAAGAATTCATGGCACGCGTGGTGCGCGGCATGGCGGTGGTGGAACAGTTGCCCGGCCAGATCTGGGTCGCCACGCATGGCGGCGTGATGAAGGCCTTGATGCGGCATTATCGGGCTGACGTGATGCGCGTGACCAACTGCATGGTTTGCGAAGTTTTGCCGATAACAAAACAGATCAAGCTGCTCGATTAATCCTTATCGGTTTATTATGTTTGCGGGGTTAATCCGCATCCATATTACTGAATATTAAGTTGAAAAGGCGCGGCAGTAGGATACACTGAAATGATCAGCCTTGGAGGCTTTGATGTTCAAATTATCCCTTTCACCGCATTTATTCACGCTGGCCGCCTTGGCTGCGCCGCTGTTGCTCGGCGGGTGCGTCGTCGCGCAACCGGCGCCTTATTATCAGCGCGCTTATGTTGAACCGGCTCCGGCGCCCGCCCCCGTTGTTTATGCGGAACCGGCCCCGGTTTATTACGCACCTGCGCCAGTCTATGTCGGGCCACCCGTTGCGGTAGGCGTTGGCTTTTACGGTGGCCGTGGTTGGCACGGCCGTTGGCGTTAATCGCTATTAATCATTTTGGCCGAATCTTTTGGCCCGTGTTAAATTGATCGCATGGCAGATGTAAAACCTGTGGCGAAAAATTAGGTCTTTACCGGCACGCCTGATGCATTTCGGCTTTAAGAAATCTTTATAATTCCCGCCGTTTTTGCCAGCGCATTTTAACGCCACGTTTTTTACATTTTGGCTGCGTTTCAATTCCGGAACGATAACCAAAACGATAACCAAGGAGTAGTTCAATGCCTAGCAATTACGACAGCAAAAACAACAGCAACAATAACACGCGCGGCGGCTCTTCTGCTCAGAATGCCGAAAACGCTCGTCAGAACCAGAAAAATTCCGGTTCTTCATCAAAAGCCGGATCGTCTTCAAGCAAGCGTTAAGGGTTGCTGATAAAACAGAGCGCGCCCACGCGGCGCGCTTTTTTTATTTCTGCGGCGATTGTAATCGCCCTTCGTGAATGATTTCAGTCAGCTCTTTCACGGCTTGCGTCAGATTTAAAATTTCCATCTCGCGCAGCTGGTCGAGCTTCTGGTGCAGCAGTTCGATTTCCAATTCCGCTTTGACATTGATTTCGTAGTCGTGCTGGGCGGTTTTGCGGTCGATATCCTGTTGGCGGTTCTGGCTCATCATGATGATCGGCGCGGCATAGGCGGCCTGAAACGACAGCGCCAAATTCAGCAGAATGAACGGATAGGGATCCCAGGGTTTAATAACGTTCAGCACATTCAATATTACCCAGATCAGTAAAATCACCGATTGAATAATGATAAAGGTCCAGGAACCCATGCTCGAGGCCACCACATCCGCCACGCGCTGGCCGAGTGTGAGGTTGTCGCACCCATCGCCAGTTTTATGGCGGTTGCTTTTGCGCGCCTGTCGCAGGGCTTTGAGCAGTTCCGCTTCGGTTTTGGGTTCTAAAATAGTAGTTTCTGTGGACATTGGGTTTCCTTTTCAAAAATGGCCGCGCGCTTGCTACGCCGGACAATCTACACAAGCTGCGCTTGCATAGACTGGTGCCGCTGAGAGGACTCGAACCTCCGACCCCATCATTACGAATGATGTGCTCTACCAGCTGAGCTACAGCGGCGCCAAGGCGGGATTGATATCAAAATCCGGCGCGTGCGACAATCTTTTCCTGTCAAGAAAATTATTTCTTGTGTCATTTACGCCTTGGTAAGACTCGGGATGATAGGCTGGAAATTAGAGGATATTTTATGTCGAAATCACGCAAACTGCCGCTGGGGAATCTGGAACGCTGCTCGCTCGGGCTGCGGCTGGCGGATAAGATGGCGCGGCGTTTGGGCTATGGCGGCATCGCGGAAATCACCCAGCATTTGCGGCCTTTGGACGTCATTATCGTCTGTCCCGAAACCGGCAAGCTATTGATCGAAAGCGGCGGCCAGCAAATGCCCGTCACGCGGCGGCTTTAAACTTCCTTTAGACTCTTTGTTCCGAATGCACCGCCACGGCCAGCACGGCGCCGAGGCCCAGCAACGTCGCGAGCATCGCCGAGCCGCCCATCGAAATCAGGGGTAATGGAATGCCGACTACGGGCAGCAATCCCATCACCATGCCGATGTTAATCAGGAAATACATGAAAAGGTTAAATCCCATCCCAACAGCAACCAGGCGGCCGAACAGACTGCGTGCGTGCAAACTGACGCGAAAGATCAGCACGATCATGCCGAAATAAATCAGGATAAACAGCGCCGCGCCGATAAAGCCCCATTCTTCGCCCATTAATGAAAAAATAAAATCCGTTTGCGCTTCGGGCAGGAACTGCAAATGCGCCTGGGTGCCTTGCAGGAAACCTTTGCCGATCAGGCCGCCGGAACCCAGCGCGATTTTCGCCTGGGTGATGTGATAACCCGCGCCCAGGGGATCACGTTCGGGATTAAGGAAAGTCAGAACGCGCCCACGCTGATAATCATGCATAAAATGCCAGCCCACGGGGATTGCCGCCACCGCCGCGCCGATAACGGCGGCGAATTTCCACAGGCGCACACCCGCCGCGAAAGACATCGCGCCGCCGATGGCGATGACGATCAGCGCGGTGCCGAGGTTGGGCTGGCGCAGAATAAAAAACGCCGGCACGGCGACGATCAAAATCGGCGGGATCAGGAAACGCGGATGGCCGAGGTTGTGTTCGGATACATTCGAATAATACTGCGCGAGCGCGAGAATGACGGCGAATTTCATAAACTCCGACGGTTGTAATTGCAGCGGGCCGAGCGCGATCCAGCGCTGCGCGCCCTTGCCGATAAAACCCACCAGGCCGACGGCGATGATAAGCGCTAGCATAATACCAAAGAGCGGATAGGACGCGCGCGACCAATAACGCAAATCCACCATGCCCAAAATAAGCGCGAGCGTGAGGCCGACGGCGAAGACCAGTAAATGTTTACCCGCGTAAACCGCCCATAAGCCTTGCCCAGCCGAGAGTTGCATCATCACGCCGATCGCGCCGGTGACGACAATCAGTGCGATGAGCAGCCACGGCAATTGCGTGACCTTTTGCGGCAATAGGATTTCGTGTTTGAGGTAGGTTCTCATAGAGGGGAGAAGGTAGAGGGGAGAGGGGAGAAAATAAATAGAAAACCGGACGAAAATGATGATAAAAAGACGTCATGACCCATGATGCCGCTTCCAGCCGCCGCGCCGAGGTGACGCGCGCGACTTTGATTGGTGTTCTGGCCGTTCTGGTCTGGGGACCGGCCCTGCCCATTATACGAATGGTCGCGGATCGCACGGGGCCGATGGGTTATGTCGGCATATCCTGTTTCATCAGCGGTTTGTGCGGCGTAATTAAAAATGTTCTGGACAAGAAAAAAATATTGACGCCGGAAGTTCTGCGGCATCCGGTTTTTTATCTGCGCTGGATTTGCTTTGTCGTGAACTTTAGCCTCACTACGCTGGCGGTTAATATGGTCAGTCATGATAATTTGCCCCTGGTTATTCTGCTCAATTACACCTGGCCGACGCTGGTGATCGTCTGGTCGGTCGGTTTGGGCGCTGTGCGCCTTACGCACCGTTGGGCTTTTGTGCTGGGCTCCGCCATTGTCATAGCAAGCCTGGCGTTGGAACTTATCGGGCCGGAAATTTTTAAAACGCACCGTGTTTTTCTGGCAAATGATTTTCTGGCCTTTGGCATTGTGATGATCAGTTCCATTGCATGGGGATTGTTCAGCGCCATGAACCGCAAATACGGTCATCAAACCGGCAGCGGCGCGGTTATCCCCTATTTCCAGCTGACCTTCGCCTTGGGTTTGCCGTTTTATTTTTCTTCGCATGTAGCGGCAATGCCGTGGGAATTGCCGGCCGGTCTTTTGGCGATTTTAATTGTTTTTTCGCTGTGCCAGTTCCTTGCGCAGCAAAGCTGGTATTACGGCATGCATCACGGCAGTGTCGTCGCGCTCAGCCTTTGCGCTGATTTTATTCCCTGGTTGTCATTACTGTCCGCGCATTGGTTTTTGGGCGCGGAGATCACAGTGACCACGATGATTTCCGCTTTCACCCTTGTCCTCGGCGCGATGATTACGCGTTATGGGACGTTGTGAAGGTGCACCATCGCCTCTCCCTGTAGGGAGAGGCCGGAATTGCTTAGTGAGGAGCGAAGCGACGAACTTAGCAATTCCGGGAGAGGGGAGAGTTGTGGCAAAAAACTTTTTTGTGATGAAGAGATTTTTAATTCTGACATCTCCCCTCACCCGATTTGCTAAGCTCCTCGCGCTGCGTCGCTAAGCAAATCTGCCCTCTCCCTACAGGGAGAGGGGAAATTATACGGCTTTAAAATTCCGCGCTGGATCCAGTTCCTGCGTCTTCCTCAAAATATCGCGCCCCAATGGCCCCGCCACACTTCCCCCCGCGCCGCCGTGCTGGATGATGCAGGCGAGGGCATATTGCGGGCGGTCTTCGGGGGCGTAGGCGACGAAGAGCGCGTGGTGGCGCTGTTCCCAGGGGAGTTTGAAGACGTCGAAACCGGCATCACGTTGCGCCTGGGTGATGGCTTGGACTTGCGCGGTGCCGGTTTTGCCGGCCATGTGCCATTGGGGTTCGGGGATTTGTTCCGCCGCCGCCGTGCCGCCCGGCGCGGTCACGGCCATCATGCCTTGCTGGATCGCGGCGATATGCGCGGGGTTGAAACCGATGGGGGTTGCCGATACGCGCGTGACTTCTTCGGCCAGCAAGGTGGGTTTCACATTCATGCCACCATTCGCGATGCGCGCAGTCATGATGGCGAGTTGCAAAATGGATGCGGTGACGTAGCCTTGGCCGATGCCGCAAACGAAGCTGTCGGCGACAGTCCAATCTTGTTTGAAGACGCGGCGTTTCCATGCGCGGTCGGGGATGAGGCCGTGGTGTTCGCCGGACAAACCAAAGCCGGAGATTTGGCCGAGGCCCATGGCGTGCGCGGTCTGCGCGATGCGGTCGATGCCCGCGCGGCGCGCGGTTTCATAGAAGAAACAGTCACAGGATTGCGCGATGGCCTGCGTCAAATTCACCGTGCCATGCCCGCCTTTTTTCCAGCAGTGGAACGTGTGGGTGCCGAGCGTGGTTTGGCCGGTGCATGTCACAGTCGTTTCCGGCGCGATCACGCCCGCCGTCAGCGCGGCGAGGGCGGTGATCGGTTTAAACGTCGAGCCGGGCGGATAGGTGCCGCCGAAGACCTTGTTCATCAGGGGTTTGGTCGGATCGGAATTCAGTTGTTGCCACAAATCCTGTGGAATGGTTTGCGTGAAAATATTCGGATCGAATGCGGGCGATGAACCCATCGCGTAAATCGCGCCGCTGTGCACGTCCATCACAACGGCGGCGGCGGAACGTTCCTGTGACAGGCGGTCGTACATTGCTTGCTGCAGGTCGCCGTCGAGGGTGAGTTGCAGATTCTTTCCCGCAACCGGCGGCGTGCGTTTTAATTCCTGCACCACGCGGCCTTTGGCGTTGACCTCTAATTGCAAGCCGCCCGCGCGGCCGCGCAGGGTGCCGTCGTAGGCTTGCTCCGCGCCGGTTTTGCCGATTTGAAAACCCGATACGCCCATCAGCGGTTCGTTGTCATTATCAATCTCATCTTCGTCCGGCGCGCCGAGGTAGCCGAGCACATGCGCCGCCGCGGCACCCAGGGGATAAAAACGCTGCGCGGCGCTGTCGACGGAAACGCCCGGCAATTCAGGCGTCAGGATTTCCAGGCGCGCCATTTCGTTCCAGGACAGATTGCTTTTTAAAACGACGGGCGAAAAATTCCTGCCGCGGCGGAATTCCTTTCCAATCCGGATGCGGTCATCGGGCGACAAGTCCACCACATCGGCGAAACGGTTCAGGACGGCTTCGAGGTCTTTGACTTCCTCGCGCAAAATCACGGCGCGGTAGCTTTGCTGGTTGACGGCCAGCGGATTGCCCTTGCGGTCCAGCAACTGTCCGCGCGGCGGCGGCACGATGCGGATGGAGATGCGGTTTTCCTCGGACAGCAGGTTATACGCCGCGCCCTTGATCAGCTGTAATTCCCCCGCGCGGCCGAGCAGCACGAGCGCCGCCACGCTTTGCCCCGCGAGCAGCATAAGGCTGCGGCGCGTGATGAGCTGCTGGCGGTCCTGGTCGCGTTCAAGCGCGGTATTCATAGCTTAGATGTATAGAGGGGAGAGGGGGGAAAGGAGAGAGTTTTTTGCTTTTTCCGGGAAAATTTTATTTATCCGGTTGCAAATCCTTGGCCGGTTTCTAGGATTGCAAGCATGATCGGCCCGCATGAAGGCAGAGAACTGGATTTGATGCTGACGGGCAAAAAATTTCTGGCAGCCTTTGGGGATATTGTGCCGCCCACCGGGCAAATCGATGAGGCGATTATTCCGGAACAAAAATTTTCGCCCTACGTTAAAAACGGCGCTTTGCGGCGCTTTGAAAAACAGCTCTTTTCGGGCAGGCTGCGGCAGCCGATGTTATATGTTTGTTTTGTCATCCCCGGTCACGAATGGCGTGCGGAAACGTTTTTCGGATTGCGGGAAATGGTCCATTCGGGTGAATGGCCGGCCGATGACGCAACGGATATTATCATCGGCCGGCTGTTGGGTTATAGCCAAGAAGATATCGACCATTTCATCCATAAATCTAAGGAACGGTAATTTATCCCTCGCCTTCTTGTTCGCTTTTGGTTGTACAATCCGGACACATATCGCCTGCTGAACCACCATGTGGGCCGCCGCATTCAGTGCACCAATAAACTGGCGACCGTGACGCTTCTTCATCATCGTCATCATTAATTAGATTTGAGATCATCATTTTTTCGGTCTTGCCGCCAGGTTGAACGATACCGTCGGCTCTTAATCCATTATCTTTTTGGAAGGACAAAATGTTCTTTTTCAAGCGCTGATCCATATATCCAAAATCCTGGTTAGGATCATTATAACCCAAGGCGGAAAGCACAAACCGAAGAGCCTGAACATCTGCCGGATTAGAGCTTAAATTACTGCCGACGGGTGCCGACACGATTTTGCGTTTGATTGCCATGAACTTTCCTTTCGCACATGAAAAAAGCGGACTTTAAGTCCGCTTGAATGGAGATCGGCCAAAACATGGATATACTTCGGCCGCTGTTAAGATTATATTCCCACATTTGTTTCCGGCTGTCAAGAAAAATTTTAATCTGCGTCAAAAATCTTCCGGCCCTTGCTGGCTAATGCGCGGGTTTGGTTAGAGAACCAATACAAAAAGTGCGGAACAACCCCATGCACCTGGATTTGGACTTATAAAGTTGCGAATTTAATCCTATTACGGATAACAATATTACCCCATTTTTCCTTGACCTTGGACGGTTTCGGCGACTATATCCGTGCTCAGATGCATCGGGCAAGGACGCTATTTTTCGATCTGGACGGCACCCTGACCGACCCCCAGGAAGGCATTACCAAAAGCATTCAATATGCCCTAACGCAGATGGGGCTGGCGGCGCCGGAGGCGGATAATTTGCTGCATTTCATCGGCCCGCCGCTCCGCGAGTCTTTTGGGGAATTGATCGGCGCTGAGCATGCCGAGACAGCCGTCACGCATTACCGCTACCGCTATGAAACCGAGGGTAAAGGGCTGGCGGAAAACCGGGTTTACGAGGGGATCCCCGCGATGCTGTCGGCTTTGCGCGCACAGGAAAAAAAATTGTGGGTGGTGACGTCAAAACCGCATCCTATTGCGCGGCGGATTTTGACGCACTTTGATCTGAACGGTTTCTTTGAAGAAATTTACGGCGCCGAAATGGACGGCACGCGCAATAACAAAGGTGATTTGATCGCATACATTCTGGCGCGCGAAAATTTCCGCGTGGATGATATTCTTATGATCGGCGATCGCAAACACGACGTCCTGGGCGCCGCGCGCCACGGCATCCGCAGCATCGGCGTGACCTGGGGCTATGGCGGCGCGGAGGAATTGACGGCGGCAGGCGCGCATCGGTTGGTGGGGAGCGTGTCGGAGTTGTCGGGGATTTTGAGTGGAATAACACACAAGGATTAGATAAGTTTCTTGTTTGTAAGTATTTGTTTTGTTATCTTCGAGCCATATTGCGGGGACAATCAATGCGTAGAAAAAGCGAACAATCAAAAGCTCTTATTCCCGGTTATGTCTGGGGCGATACCGAGACGATCCTGCGCGCCAAAGGGCTGAATAATCTGGCGAATTTGATGTATTCCAAACCGTTCTCGCCGCAAAACGGCTTGTTCGATATTCCCGCGGATACGCCGGCGGCGGCCAGGAATCTGGAATATTTGACTCCGCGTTTTTCCGGCAACATGAAAGAACTGGGGAAAATCAGCCAGGGACTGGTTGATGTGATTGTGCGCATGAATTGTGATCAGCCTTTGGGCACGCCTGTGTCGCAAAAACAAATTGCCGAAACCCTGACCCTGAATAATGAGAAAACAGGAGGCGACCTTGAAATCATGCAAAGCGATATCGCCGGGCCTTTTCGCCGTTTAGTGCAGCTTGGCGTGCTGGTTTAGGTTGGCAAAAAGCCGGGTTCCAGTGAAAAGCTTTATACCTTCCGCGAACCGCATTTTGAAATTTGGTACCGGGCGCGCTCGGTGGGAATGCCGATTGAATTGGCGGCGGGCGGGAAACCGGCAAGTTGTTTTTTCCAGACGCTGCCGCCTACGGCGGAAAATCCGAATAGAGTTTTATTCCCTGTGCAGCCCGGGCCGCAAAGCGGCATGGCGCCAAGGGTTCCTTAAAACCGGAACGCCGCGCGCCGCAAAGGCGAGAGGATAATCGCAACGAGTGGAAACGCCAGCGCCGAAACAAAGGCCGAGGTAAACCACATCGCCGCATGCGGCCAGGTGCCGATGAAAAGGCCTTGCGCCAGCGCTTCAAAACCGCGCCAGACGAAAATGCAGATAGAGACGATGATCCAATCCATCCAGAACGGCAGGGCGAGGAACAGATTATTCTGGCTGCGCAAAATGGTGGTCATGAAAACCGCGATCAGCGCCGTGATGCCGATCAAGGGCGTGCCGGAGAGCAGATCACACAGCAATGCGAAAATAAAAACCAGGCCGGTGGGTTGCCATTCGGGCCGGTAACAAGCCCAGTAAATCATCACCAGCGCGGGCCAGTGAATGACCAGCGGCGGCATACCCGGAATATAAATTAAACTGAGTAATAATGCTGCCGTGATGGAGGCAATCGGCATCAACCAAAAACCGGCATCGCCCAACACTTGCCACCAGGCGGTGCTTTTGGGCCGGTAACGCACAATACTCATGGTTTAAGGCGCCTGAAAATTCGGTTTCGCCAGCGTATTGATCGTGCCGAAATCCACCAACCGCAGCCAGTCGAGGCGGTCGAGCTGCGCGATCGGCACGGCCCAAATGCGGTCGCCGTCAATGCGCGTGACGCGCGCGAGCGGCAGGCCGGAGGGCAGCACGCCGTCATCGCCCGCGGTGACAATGCGATCGCCGACAACCGGCACGGCGCCGTCGGGTAAATCCTCCACGCGCAATCCGCCGTTGCCTTGGCCAGCCAAAATCCCGCGCGTCTTTGCCGTTTCCAGCATGACCGGAATGCGCGACGCGGGATCATCCAAAAGCAGCACGCGCGCCATGCCCGTGCCGGGCGCGACATCCACCGTGCGGCCAACCATCCCGCCCGCCGTCATCGCAACCAAGCCCCGGCGCAATTTGAAATCTTCCGGCAGAACCACCACCACACTATGTCCGTAACTGGTGCCGTTGTCGGCCAGGACGGAACCCGCGGTTGAAGTGATTTCATGCGGCTGTTTCATTTGCAGCAGCGCGCGCAATGAACGGTTTTCAGCATCCAGCCGCACCGCCTCCGCATGCCATTGTCTGAGGTTCGCCAGTTCCTCGCGCAGGGCTTTGTTTTCCATCTGCATCACGGCAACGGTTTGCAGGTTGTCGTACCAGCTTTCGGCCATCTGCACGGGTTGCTGGGCCGCCATCAAAACCGGATCCACCGCGCGCACCGCCGCCATGCGCAAATCGGAAAAAGTATCCGCGTGCTGGCGCGCGACCAGCATCAAGACGACGGCGGAAAGCAACAGCAAACCTACGGAAACCTGCGCTACCGCGGTGCGCAGCGGAATGGCGATCAAGGCGAACTGACGGAATTTTAAATTCATGTGGCTTCTGTCCTAGGCCTTTGGTTATGTGACGGCAAGATGAAAGTTGATTAAAATTGGCGCAAAAATTAACAAGAATTTCAACAAAGATAGGTATCTATTCCATTGAAGAAATCAAGGCGAATATGATATATTGAATTCTACGTATGGTTGTATTTGGATCTAATAATATCCATCCGAGTCTTTTTGTTCTCACTGTTTAGTTGTTTCTAACAATTTATTGCCAAGGAGCTAGGCATGAACTTGCGTTTAAATCCCTATTCTGCGTTTCATCTTTACTTTATCGGCGCCGCAGCGCTGATGGCCATGGCCGCGGCATGCATCCTCGCCCAGCATAACGCCGACGCGGTTTTCTCCAATCATATGATGGGGATGATCGTCTTGGGGTTGAATTTATTCTGCCTCTTGGCTTTGCAGTATCAGCAATTTGAATTGCGGAATTTAAAAAGATTTTTTGTCTCCGCGCAGCACGTTAACGTGGATCATGCCATGCTGAATGAATTGCGCGTTCTGACACCGGCTGAATTTAAAAATATCATCACGCAGTATTGCATCAATATGCCGCACCTGCTGCGCGAATTGCATGATGCCGTTACGGCGCGCCATGGATCTGAAATTGTGCGCCTGGTGCGCCGCATTCGCTCTTCCAGCGTGCAGCTCGGCGGGATAAGATTTGCGGCGCTGGCCTATGAAATCGAATATCATGCCAGCGCCCGTAAATTTCACGCCATGAAAAAATTACTGGCGGCGGCGATCACGGCTTATGGTGAAATGCAGGCCGAATTACAAAATTCGCAATAGCCGCCGGACTGGTAAAATCACGCGCTGCGTGTTAGATGTCGGGCATGTTGCATGGTCCTGTCGCCGCGCCCAAATCGGGCACTCCCAAACAATTAATCGTTTTTCTGCATGGTTACGGCAGCAACGGCGATGATCTGATCGGCCTGGCGCCTTATTTCGCGGCGGTGCTGCCGGATGCGGTGTTTATCTCGCCCAACGCGCCGCATGTCTGTGAGATCGGTTTCGGTTATCAATGGTTTTCTTTGGGCGGCTGGCAGCCCGGCATGGATTGGCCGACCAAGGCTTGGCCGGAAATTGTCGCCAGCGGGAAAATTCTGGATGCCTGGCTGAATGAGCAGTTGAAGAAATATGAATTGAAAGACAGCCAACTTGCGCTGGTCGGGTTTTCGCAGGGCACGATGATGTCGCTGCAAGTCGGCTTGCGGCGCGCGGCGGCGATGGGCGGTATCGTGGGTTATTCCGGTGCATTAATGGCGCCGGATGTGCTGTCCGCCGACATTACTGCGCGGCCGCCCGTGATGCTCATTCACGGCGAGCAAGATCCGATTGTGCCTTTTTACGAAATGGCCGCGGCGGAAAAAGTGTTGCGCGCGAATGACGTGCCGGTGCAAACGCTGGCGCGCCCGGGCCTGCCGCACAGCATCGACGATGCAGGTATCATCGCGGCGGCGCGGTTTTTATCCCATGTCATCCCGGAAACTAGCGCAGCTTAGCGCCAACGGCGCTTAGCGGAACTGCTATCCGGGATCTCGCGGCGATTATCGTTTTTATGCTCCCTGGGATCCCGGGTCTTAGTGCTGCGCGCTTCGCCCGGGATGACACTCCAACTGGAATCGCGGTAAAAACGCTCAGGAGGAGCGATGCCGCCAGCCGCGCAATGTCAGGCTTTGGTATTGAATGCGGATTACCGCCCGCTCTCGTATTTTCCGTTATCGGTTTGGTCTTGGCAGGATGCCGTCAAGGCCGTTTTCCTCGACCGCGTTTCGATTTTGTCTGAGTATGACGTTGAGGTTCATTCGCCCAGGTTTAAAATGCGCCTGCCCTCCGTGATCGCGCTGAAAGATTATGTGCATAACGAGCGCGCGCCGGCCTTTACGCGGTTTAATGTGTTTTTGCGCGACCGCTTTACCTGCCAATATTGCGGCCACCGTTTCCCGACGCATGAATTGACGTTTGATCACGTCGTGCCGCGCGCCAAGGGCGGGCGGACGAACTGGCTGAACGTCGTCACCGCCTGTTCGTGCTGTAACGTGCACAAGGCGGCCAAGGATTTGCATCGGTCGGGGATGCGGCTCCTCACCGCGCCGCGCCAGCCCAGCGCATTCGAATTGCAGGCAAACGGGCGGGCTTTCCCGCCTAATTTTTTGCACGCGACGTGGCGGGATTATTTATATTGGGATACGGCGTTGGAGGCGTAGGGGTTATAGGAACTAGCCATTCGCCGCCACGCTGCTCATGGTGTTTCTCAGGCGCGCGTCTTTTTGATCGATTTGGGTTTGCAGGGAGGCGAATTTGCCTTCGCGGATCAGGACGCGGACCGGGTCGGAGGCGACGTCTTCCGTATCCACGAATTTCAGTTGCAGTTTGCCGTTCGTCAGGGTTTGCGTCGTCGCCATGACCAAAGCGGAAGCCAGCACGTCATTCGCGCCACCATCCATGGATCTATCGCCCAGCATGGCGAGGTTGCGCAGAGATTCAATGACGTCGCCTGCATGAACCGTCGCCAGCACCAAATGGCCGGTTGAGGCGGCGCGTAATAATTGTTCCGCCGCGCCGGGCGTGCGCACTTCACCGACATAGATATAACGCGGGCCCCAGCGCAGAGATTTTTTCAAACCGCTGGCCCATTCGGATTCTTCGGTCACTTCGGTTTGGAAACAGCGGCCGGTTTCGCCGTGGCGGCCATGCAGCGGAAATTCGCAGGGATCTTCGAGCGTCACGGCGGTGCCGCCGTATTTGTTCATATAGTAGGTCAGCAGCGCAACCGCCGTGGTGGTTTTGCCCGCGCCCGTCGCGCCGGAAATTAAAATCAGGCCGTCGCGTTTGCCCGCGCCCTTGATGCGCGGCAGCATATAGGGCGGAATGCCCAGCTCGTCCAAATCCGGCAATTTGGTATTGATGCGGCGCGCGCAAACCCAATTGGAATTATCCGTCATTTTCCGCTGCGACAGGCGGCAGATCAGGCCGCCCCAGGTAATCTTGCCGTCGGTTTGCGCGCCCAGATGTTCCTGGATCGCCTCGGCGAAAGCGCGGATCTCCGCATCGTATTCGGGCGGGACCATCTGGCTGAGTTTGGACTTCCCAGGTTCATAGGATTTGTATTCCGCCGGTTCATTCCGATCCAGGCAAATATAGAGGTCGATAAAGGGCAATTCCGCCAATCTGCTCATAGGAAATCTTTCTGAAACCCGCCGCTGTGCTGTACTTTCAGGGCCAGTATAGGGGGGTAATGGTTAATAGGGGGTGAAGGGAAGCTAAAATGCTTGCTTTTGGAATTTTGGTAGACAGTATTATTTATGGGGATATGGCGGGAACAGCTTAAAAAGTTTTTTAGTTGCATAGGTTCTGTGGTATAAAAACCTATAATTAAAATAAAATGAAAAACTGAGGTTTCAATTATGAAAACAATGCCTAGACCCAATATGCGCCGCATTGCCGCATGGGCTGGAGTATCCTTGATAATGGGGGCGGGGGCGCTGACCTTGCTGCGCCGTAGCGCCATGCCAAGCACAGAGGCCGGCTGGTGGCGTGAAATTTTGGCTTATGTGCCTGACAATTTGGTCGATTTTTCAAAACCGCAAAAATGGGATCATTCGCCGCTGTATTGATATTTAAATCCATTTATTGAACCGAACCGCAAGGAGATATGAGCATGAAAAAATCACAGACAAAAAAATCAAACGGTAAGAAAATTCTGATATGGGGAGGCACCTCCGCCGTAACATTCTTGGCTGCCCTCACAGCAATCGTGTGGTATGGCCGCGAACATTCCGTTTCAAAATCCGAAGCGGAAGTATTGACGGAATTTACGGGCCAGGTGCCCGGTGAACTTAAAGATATAGGATTTTACGAAACGACTTATTTTAGTTCAAAATCGATGGTGTCTTTAATGCTGTCGGGTCAACCGGACGAAATCAAACTTCCTCGCATTGATGTGGGCTTGCTTAATGCGTTTAATCCTTCGGCGCCTCTTGAGGCTCCGATTACACTGGAGCGTCCATCGGAAAGACGGAGTTTATGGACTTTGCGCGGTGATTTCAAAACCGACGAGGTTTATGGCAGGATAAGCAAAAATTACAATCGTGAGGATAAGCCTTTAGAATTCAAACTGGAAATTTACGAAAAGTCTAAAAGCGGCATCAAAGATAATCTGATGATCGCAGCTATGTTCTTTGACATTGCCAAGGATGGAAAGTTAACCCCGGAAGAATGTATTTACGACGATAGAGTAGTGTGTAAACCCGGGTTTCAGGAGAAGTATCCGCAATTGTCTCAAGGCCTTAAATCGCTTGCAACGGAACTCTCATCAGAGAATTTCTGCCCTTTTTCTGGTGGAAACCAGGGCCAATATCCTCGCTTTGGCAAGGGCGCAGTAGAGCATCCCTATCCCGCGCCTTAAGGAGGCTAATGGGCATAGGGCTGAGTTATAGCCTTTTGCTGATCCAGATCGCGGCTTTGCAGCCCGTTGAAATCGCGCGGTATAACAGTTCATAGGCCGGCGCGCGTTCGGCGCCGTGGTCGATGCCGATGTCGCGGTGTTCGAGTTCTTCGGCTTGGAATTTTTTGATTTTCTTTTTCAGGTCGTTTTCATGCGCGGGCAGTTTGTGCAGTTGGTCTTCGTAATGCGCGTCGATGACTTCTTCGACGGCGACGGTACAGGCCATGGCGGCTTCCTTGCCCAGCATCGCCGTGCCGGCGCCCAGGGCAAAGCCCAGCACGCGCCAGATGGGGTGCATAGCGGTAGGGCGAATGCGGCGGCGCGCGAGTTCGCCCGCGAAATATTCCAAATGCACTTCTTCCTGCTCCGCCATGTGGCGCAGCGTGTCGCCGACGTCGCTATTGCCCAGCACGGCCAGCTGCCCCGCGTAAATTTGCTTCGCGCCGAATTCGCCCGCGTGGTTGACGCGCAGAATGCGCGCCAGGTATTCCGCCTCAGTCATATCGCCGGGCAGGGTACTTGTCCGGCGTAGCCTTTTGCCTTGCATAGCCGAAGTGGCGGAGCGAGATGGCGAAGACGGACGGGGTTCAGATTTCTTTTTTGCTTTGGGCATGTGCGGCTCCATAAATTGCAAACAACATTAACGCGAAACACAGCGCGGCGTTCAACACGGCAAAGGTGACGCCGTGCCATGACCAGGCCGGATGGGCACAATCGCCCACGGGATTGCCGCTCATGCTGGCGTAAAGGTCTTTGATATTTTCAACCGTCTGGTTCGGCACGGTGCAAACTTCGCTATTGCCCGCTGCGTTCAGGCCCCACCATTTTTGCTCTTCGCCAACCTGGAATACCGCGATGCCGGTGTTGATGAGGAACAAGAAGACGAGAAACAAGAGACAAGAACGTTGAAATTTTTTGATTGTTAGTGCCGCACTAGAAATAATAATCGCCAAAACAAACGGCACGCGTTGAGCGAGGCACAAAATGCAGGGCGGTAAATGCAACGTGAATTCCGCGGTAATCGCCGCGGCAAGGGCGGCGATGGAAACGAGAAATAGAAGGGAGAGAGTTTTTGTGTGGATGGTCATTCGCTGTCTCACGCTTCTTGCTGAGGCATTACCTGGCCCGGAGGGATCTAATATTAAAGCCGGTTAACTCTATCTGATTTAAGTTTTGTTTCAAGAGGTTTATAACCGCCTTTGATTTATTAGAATGGGCTTTGATATTTTAATAACATTAAACAAGTTCTTTTTTCATTCGTTCTTTTTCTATTTTCCTAATATTAACGAATATCCTTGCAATCGATAGATTAAGGTTGGTGTTCTTGCTCCTGATTTTCTCTCTCGGGGGCTTTTTTCCTAAGAAACAAAAAACCCGCCCCACATTTCAGCGGAGCGGGTTGAAGGATGAATGAATCCTGGAACTAGGGAGAAGGCCCAGCAAACGCCATCGGTCTGTGACTAGGTGTTCTCGACACCAGTGCCGGAGCAGAAGGTCTGGCGTTTTGACTTGCATTATCATTAGCCGTCAATTCATCAATGCGGTTTTCCCATGCCTTGCGATAAGACGGGAACTGATTAACATATTTCTTAACCAGCGGATCTTTCAAAAGATCTAAACTCTTCGGTTTGGTCATAATATCATCCAAAACCTGGAAGATAGGCGACCAGCCCCCGCCTTCCACCCGCTGTAGTAGCTGAATCCATTCCTGGTCCGTTTTCGCAGGGATCACTTCTTGATGAACGGCATCGCCGGCCGTCAGATCCTCTTTCGCCACGGGGGCAGGAGCAGCAGGGCCTGGAGCAGTCAACAATTCGCGAACCTTGCCCAGATCCTGTTCCGGCACAATTCCGTGTTCCGCGAGAAGATCCCGTACATGTTCAACCAGAGAGGCATTGGTTTGCGGAACGCCGTATAAAACAGGCGTGTCCTCCAAACCGGAACGGAAAATGGTAACGGGCACGGCACCGCTCGCTCTGGCCTCTTCATTATATTCCACGACCCAGTCAATCACTTCGCGGTAATCGTGCTTGCCTTCGGGTAATCTTTCACCACGATCACGCGGCGTCGTAGCGGCATCCTTTGGCATAATGACGGCGCCGACGGACACCACAAAATGCAGCCCTGTTTTTGCTTGCAAATCGTCAATCCGCCCCATCGCTTCTAAAAAGGTGGCCTTTTTGATCGGCAAGCCTTGAGAGAAGCCCATTAAAACAACCGCATGAACTTTTTTATTCGGGTTATCCAGGTTCAGGTAACCCGCATCCACCAGTGTTTCAACGGTTTTCAAGCCTTGAAGGTGCGTAATTTCCAATTCAAAGCCCATGCCGCGTTTATTCATTTTTTTGGCGAGCTTGCCGAAATAATGACGAATGCTGTCCGGATGGTGGCGGCCTTGACCGGACATCTTGCCTTCCGAAATGCCTTCCAGCATGTTGTCGGACAAGATGTCGGGTTCGGTGAAGATGGTCAGCATATCCGCTTCACCATCCATCGCCGGTTTCGCGCGCAGGAGTTCAACCTTTGCAATCATCTCCGGCGATGCGCCCTTGCCGAGTTTGTTCAATTCCGCCATGGCGGCGTCCAGCTTTTTGCCCACATCTTCCTTGCGGCTGGTTGGACCGCTCAATAAAATGCCGGGGAAATGACGGCGGATACCGGCATAGGTTCTGGCGTAATCATCAGGATTGGCGCTTTGCCGCGCGGTTTCCGGGTTGCGGGCATGCACGTGCATATAGCGCGATCCAGCCGTATAGGACGCCTGCGCATCCGCAACGATTTCACGCGGCTTGATGGGCATGTTGATAGCCATGTGACCCGGCAAAACCTCTTCACGTTCACCGCTTTCGCTGCGCAAACGATCCGGGTGATAACGCACGCCGGTAAAGGCAGTGGACAGGATCATCTTGCCAGGCTCAATATCAGCAGACTGAATTTGAGCGGTGGCCGCGCGCAAAGTTATCCTCTGCGCCTTTTGGTAAGCATCATCAAAGTTAAAGTAATCGCGATATTGTCCTGGCACATGCGACCATAGTTCTTGCATCTCATCAGCCTTGCCCCGCCAGCGACGCGGCTCGAAAATAGCGGGCAAGGCAGCTTCGGCATCCTCGCGCAAAATTTCCCCAAGAACTGTACTATTGCTTGCCTTTACATCTGCAAGCCAGTCCGGATTGGTCATGGGCTCACCCACGTCATCTAAAATATCCAGAACTTTCCCCAAATACTGTATGACACCTAGATAAGTCAAATTCGGATAGTCATCGCCTTTTGCATAGGTAAAATCCGTCTTGGCAAAATCCAAACCCTTTGCGCGTAATTCCGCACGAACTTTATCCCAATCTTCAACAGAATCCATATCGTTCTGTAAACGGTCATGAGTTCCATCGGAATCGGTATCGAAAATTTCTTTCTTGGCGCGAGGCAAGATTGTTACCTGTCCACCAGCCTCTTCATAAACTTCATCAAAATCAAAATCGTCTTGATATCTTTCCGGTACGTGCGACCATAATGCCTTCATTTCATCGATTTTTCCAATCCAGCGGCGCGGCTGAAAAATAACGCCCAAGGCGTCGAAATCCTCATCCAAAGCTGCCGCAAGAACGGTTTCTTTAGAACCGCTATTCGGCTTTGCGAGTGCAAGCCAATCCTCATTGGTTATGGGCTCACCCACCTCATCCAGGATATCCAGAACTTTCTCTAAATTTCCTACGACACCGCCTTGAGCCAAATTCGGATATTCATCGCCTTTCGCATAGGTGAAATCCGTTTTGGCAAAATCCAGACCTTTTGCCTGCAATTCCGCGCGAACGGTGTCCCAGTCCCTAGCATAAAGCATATTCTCTTGTAGACGAGCATGATATCCATTAGCCTGAGTATCGAAAATTTCTTTCTTGGCGCGAGGCAAGATTGGGTTGTCCCCGGCCGCCTCTTTATAAACATCATCAAAATCAAATCCATTTTGATAGTGTCTCGGCACGTGCGACCATAATTTCTTCATTTCATCGGTCTTGCCGGCCCAACGCTTAGGATCGAAAATAGCGGGCAAGGCAGCATTGTAGTCCTCGTCTAAAACTGCCTCAAGAAATGTTTCCCTAGAACCGGAATTGGGCCTTATCATTGCAACCCAATCCTGAGTGGTCATGGGCTCGCCCACATCATCTAAAATATCCAGAACTTTCCCTAAATACTCTACGGCACCGCTCTGATTTAAATTCGGATATTCATCGCCTTTCGCATAGGTGAAATCCGTTTTGGCAAAATCCAAACCCTTTGCGCGCAATTCCGCACGAACTTTATCCCAATGTTCATCGGAATACATATCGTATTGCAAACGGTTATGAAGCCCATCTTCAGTCTTAAAAATTTCTTTCTTGGCGCGAGGCAAGATTACGGTCCCACCAGCCTCTTCATAAGCTTCATCAAAATCAAAATCTTCTTGATAATGATCCGGTACAAGCGACCATAATTCGTTCATTTCTTCAATTTTTCCGGCCCAGCGGCGCGGAGCAAAAATAGCCTCCAAGGTTGTATCCGCATCACTCGAATCCAAAACTTCTTCAAGCATTGTATTATCGGTGCCCTTGAGGACCGTAAGCCAATCCTCCTGAGTCATCGGCTCACCCACGTCATCCAAAATATCCAGAACTTTCTCTAAATGCTTTATGATACCGCTATAAGCTAAGTTCGGATATTCAGCGCCTTTTGCATAGGTAAAGTCCGTCTTGGCAAAATCCAAACCTTTTGCCTGCAATTCCGCGCGAACAGTGTCCCAATCCTGAGCAGAGCGCATATTATTTTGCAAGCGGTCATGAACTCCATTGGAATCGGTATCGAAAATCTCTTTCTTTGCCGCCGGCAAGATTGTCTCTATCTGGGCCTCTTCATAAGCATCATCAAAATCAAATCCATTTTTATGGTTCTTCGGCACATGCGCCCATACTTCTTTCATTTCATCGGTATGCCCGACCCAACGGCTGGGCTTGAAAATGTGCTCAAGCGCCTTCGGGTTAAGTTCTAAGGTTCTTTCTAATGTAGAATAATCTTATTATCAAGATTAAACTTATAGAGCCAATCGTCTTTCGTCATGGGCTGTTTCACATCATCTAAAATCTCAAGAGCTTTTGAAATATTCTCGACAAGTCCATAATGGCTACCACTTTTAGTAACTAAACTAGGAAAGCTCCGATTTGCTAAATGCAGAAAATCTTCTTTTTCAAAGTCTGCACCCTTTTCAATCAATTCCTGACGAATCTTGTCCAATTCACTGCCTGACTTCACCTCAACTAATCTAAGGTGGAACTCGTTGCCATTCGTCTTGAAAATTTTACGTTTTGCCTGCGTTAACATATTGTATCCCTGTCTTAAGTGTTGGTTTGATTATAGGCATTCAGCATAAAAGAAAATATTTCTGAAAGTAAAGAAAAAAAATACTTGCATGAAAAAATTCCCCTTCCCCGGACCCGAAAAGGGGGATTTCGCCAAGCGCCCGTCTTGCAAGTATTCATTTTCCTTGCAATCCAGTTCGCAAGGCTATTAATATGACACCATTTTCAATCCCACACCAAATAGGGAAACTTAAAATGTTTGCTCTTATCGCTTACGATACCTCATCCGGCCGTTACCACCCTATTTCTTTTAATCATGCCCCCCTGCCTGGACCAGACGGGCACAATGGTAAAACCCGGAGAATTGCAAGAACTTTTGGCAGCGCCGCGGCATTTCGCCGCAGTCGCTTATAACCAATCAAACCGTACTTATGTTCCCATGATTTTTAAGATTTCCATCCAGGAAACGGATGATGGTTCGCGCAACTATGCGTTGGGCATGTCTTTCAAACAGGGTTTGGAAAGCTTGGAAGCCGCAATAGAAAAAATAAATTCAGCCTATGTGGGAGGATTTGATACCTATGCCATACTTGGCACTCATGTCCTGTCCATTGCAGAGGTCGGCATGATCGATCATGTGCGCTTAAATGTTGCTGGCTTTTCCAAAGACAAACAAATTGAATTCGGCAATATTAAAGCCGTTAATTTATGGAAGGGCGAGGCAAAATTTGTTTTGCCGTCTGAATTGAATCAAACAGGTGTTCATACTCCGGGCATGTAATTTGGAAACCCGGCTGGGAAGCTTTTAAAATCCCAGCCGGAAGATAATATGGTAGGGTGTATAATCATGAAATATTCAATTGTAGCAACACCCAGGCGCGTATATTGATCCTACTCAAATTCAACTCATTAAAATCAGCTCGCAAGGCGTGGCATCAGTTCCAAAAGCGACTGGCTTAGGGTTTCAAGCATATTCCAGGATTGTTTCCGCGCCGTGGCCATCACGGATTTAAGGGTGATAAAACTCTGCGCGCCCGCGCGGCAGCGGAAACCGCCGGAGATTTTTTGCTTCACCTTCATCATCCGGATATCACGCTCAGCCTGATTATTCGTAAAGGGAATATTGAAATCCGCCGCAAAGCGCAGAACGTCAGCTTTATAGTCACGGAAACGCAGTAACAGGTTATGCCCGATCCGGCGCGGCTTTTTCCCGCGGCTTCCCTTTTGGAATAACGCTTCTTGCCGTTCATGGAAGGTCAGGCCGTATTCAACAATCCGGTCATAGATTCGCGAGATACGCCGGTAAATCGGATCGGGTAGTGTAATCTGGTTTTTCTCTTGCGCCAGGCGGACGACACGGTGGGCATAGAGCAATAACCGCTCCATATGCCGTGCCCAGGATTCTTTTTCGATCTCGATCAGGGCTTTGAGTTCGCGCAGGTGATGGGCATTGCATAAGGCATGCGTTACGCCTTCCATGGTATAATAAGGTTTCCAATGATCGTGTACGACTACGCCGCTTTTAATATTCTGCGGCAACGTTCCGCGATGCATGGAAATACGGTAAGCCGTCAGATCCGCAGTCGCCGCCACATGCAGCCATTGCGTTTTGCCGCCGATCCGGAAACCCGTTTCGTCAAGATGCCGGACGGGCGCCGCCGCAACCCGCGCTGCGATATAATCGGCAAGCGGCCGGAATTCATCTGCTTTGCGCGTACCCATCGCGGCAATGGTTGCGGGGCACAGGTTGATGTTCATGAGATCGCGCATGGTTTCCGCCACGCGGTCTTCCGGAATTAATTGTCCAGCGTTCAAATAAACCGCCGCCGCCCGCACCCGCGGGCCATATTGCGCGGGCGCGGTCACGTCCATGGGGAAAACACCCTTGGTCACGCGGCGGCAGGATGCGCAGGCGTAAATCATCGCCTGATGTTCCGTGACTTCCAATCGGGGTTTGGGAATATCAAAAACCTGGCGCGCTTCATGGCTGGTCACCATGGCCTCGGTCAGTTTGGCCTGACAATGGGCGCATTGTTCGGCGCAATGTTGCTGGATGATATCCGGTGTTTCAACCTGGCGCAGGGTTTCGCCCCTGTGGCCCGTTTGGCCGCCGTTGGCATTGTGTTCGGTGCGGCGCAGGCTCATGACGCGGACGGGTTTTTTCAAACCGTCGCTGGAAGGCGGTTTGCTGCTGATCGCGCTGGTTAATTCCTGGCTGCGTTTCAGTTTTTTGATCTGTTCGGCCAGATCCTGGATTACCATATCCTGATGCACGAGTTTTACTTGCTGCGAGTGGATAATCGCTTGCGACTCCTCCAGCTGACGGCAAAGTTCCGTTGTATTCGCGCATAAAATAAAAAATATTTTTAAGTCCATTCTTTAAGCGTAAGAGATTCGCAAATACTTGCAGAAACAAAAACCAGTAACTGCCCAGCTGGGTTAAAATAAAACGCGCAAATACCCACCGCCGCGCGTGGTTTCAGAACTGCAATACAATTTAAAATTGTTTTTGACGGCTATTAAGCCGGTTTGGCGTGCGCCGCGGGTGATTTTTACGCCGCTTTAAGCCGCTTTTTTACCCCTGCTGGGCAGTAACGGCATTAACGCCGCCGCCAGCCGGTTCGGAAATGGGCTGCCGCCGGGGTGGATGGAATTCATCTACGTCTTTTTTGCCGGAAAGCATAAAGCCCAGAAATGACTTTTTCTGAAACCGGCACGACTGCGCGATGCCGAGCAGACGCAGATAGGAAATCATGGGGCCTTTATAAAAACTCCCCGAAATCTTGCGCTGGATCGCCAGATGGCGAATGGCGCGCTCAGCCATGTTATTGTTCCAGGGGATATGATCTTCCTGCAAAAAGCGGAACAGGCTGTCGCGGTAACGCGAAAAGCGCTTTTGATAGCGCCCGAGCGTTTCGTCTTTATAGGTTTGGTTATCAATGGTGTTTTGATAGAATGCCGCCACGCGTTTTTCATGCCGGCGCAAATGGCGGCGGCGCAAGCCGTGGGTTTGTACATCCTGCATCAAGGGCGTCAACAATTCTTTCACCGCGCCCACAAAAGCCTCAAGCGCCGGATGATGCGGGTTTTTCCATAATTCATCGTTCAAATCGCGGATAAGGTGCACCAGGCACTTTTGCTGGCGGCAGGCAAAGGCATCATAGCCGCCGTAAAAATCGGAAATCAAAATACCTTTATAATTTTTCAGTAATTCTTGGATGACGCCGGATTCGCGCGTTTCTGTCAGACGAAAAACGACGTGCGTGCCATTGGTGAAAACCCAGACATAATGATCCGCGCCCTGAACGCTGATGCGGGTTTCATCGACATGCATAAAAGGGCTGGCGAAGATTTTCTGAAACAAAATCTCTTCGGTTTTGGCATAATGATTGCCGAAATCTTTCATGAAATTTCCAATGGTGCCGTCGGTGACAGGTTCGCGGAACAATTCTTCGCAAACCTGCGATATCGCGCTGTAGGACAGGCGCAGGACAACCCGCTGAAACACCACCCAGGCGCGCATGTTGTGGCCGAACAGCTGGTTGGACAGTTGCTTAATCCGCGGTGGCAAGTAACGGCGGTAACACCGGCCGCAATAGCCGGATTTGCCGGTATATTTTGTAATCACTTTTTGAAAACCATGCGGCATCATTTCCAGATCGATCACGGTATGACTGCAATCTTCATCCGGTTGCAGAATTTCATTTGGATGCTTGGGGCAGCGGGTTATGGGTTTGACATGAACAACTCTGTCCGGTTTGGGAATGATCCGCCGCACACCTGTGTGGCCAAACGTGCCGCCGATATGAACGGGTTTGTCATCCTTGTCCCGCTGCCGGATGCCGATGCGGTTTTTGTGATATTCCGCATGGGCGGAACGCAGAATTTGCTCCAGTGAATGATGAATAGCCTGACCCGCCGGACTGGCGGTTGGCTTGATGCGCCCCGCAAAATCCACGTCCGCGCGGGTTTCAGCGGCCGCGCTGATGCTGCGCAGTTCGACGAGCAAAATACGCAGCGCAGCGCAATCCTCCGCATTATAAGTCAGCAATTTTTGTTTGAACCGGACATTTTGCGATACGTCCCACTGCATCCGCCAGGCAATGCTATGCAGTCCCGAAGCCCCTGGTTCTGTCCACACAGCGCTGATGATGTTACCGATATCTTTCAGGTTGTTGGAACGCGCCGGGAAGTAAATCTTGCCGAATACAAAAAAGCTGACGTTCATCAACCGCTTTTTGACCGTTTCAATATCCAGGTTATATTTCTTCCCAATTCGAATGAGGCTTTTGAATTCATAATGTCCGTAATGATAAATGGGCGCATCAGGATATTTTGCGGCGGCATGTAAGAAATTTTCAAACATGGTTTTTTCATCCTGCGCCGTATCCGCCCAGAAAGAATGACATTCCGCGCGCCCGTTTTCAGAAACCATCATGCCGATGAGATAATCATATTCCTGATCGGGCAAGCCTTCGAAATCAATGAAGATTTCAACCGGATGCGCCGGAATAATGGGCGTTTCCTGCACATAGATTTTCTGCTCCCGCAACGCCAAAGCCTGTAACGTCACGTCAAATTTCACCGGCGCCGGTTTGCTTCTTTTGCGCTCGCGCCGCGGGCGGTAAAGATAAGATAACTGGCGAACGGTAAAGATGCCTTGCTTTTTATATTTTTTCATCACCTTGGGCGTGACGCGGTCGAGCAGGCTGAGATTATCTTCGATTTTTGCCTGGTCGAAACAAGCCTGACGGAAAGGGCAAATCTGGCAATGCCGTATCAGAATAATTCCTGGCGCTTCGAGTGGCGGTTTTTTCACCCAGCTTTCCAGCGTTTCAACCAGCGGCGCGATTTCCGCGATCAAGGCCGTTAATTTAACCTGAAAAAACGTGCCGGCCGCATTCATGATTGTGCCGGATGTAATCGTTTTGCCCGATGATTTCGTCAGCAGATATGCCATCGCCGCCAATTGGATTTTTTGATCTTTGCCGATGTTGTGGGTACTGGTTGCCAAAAAAAGTTCGCAGATTCCCGGCGCGCCAGTTTTAGAAATTTCCAAATTTTTTTTACGGTTTGCCAAGGCCTGCCGCTCCATCACTTCCACATATTCATGCCTGGCCGCGCCTTTTTCGCCGCGCATTAACAAAAAAGCCTTGCGCGGGCAAAACCAATAAGCCGTAATTAATTCAGGCGTAATCGTTTTAAGTATCATTTTGCGCTCCCGATATTCAACGAATATGAGGCAGATTATATCGCCGCTGTGGGCATCCAAAATACCTTAGCCGCTGTTATTTTAACTTGCGTTAAATAGGTGGTTTTTGTCAGGCGGGGCACATGGTCCAAGATGTGCCCCATTGTGCTTCAGGCTATCAATGGATTTTGTCGGACGGTATCGGAAAAGAAAATGCTGGTTCTTATCCGTTTGCGGCGGGTATTCCGGACTTCACGGGATGTCCTAAAACCTTAATTTGGCCCGGAGGAACCTATATTAAAGCCGGAAACATAGCATTTCCTTGACTTTTTATAATATAGATTTCTAATGTGCCCCCAAATGTGCCCCACCAAGTTTGGCAAAGTGAATTTGAGGCCAGACGCGCACCGAAATATGAATCTATCTCATTCTAATCATATTGAAAAGTATGTTTAAATTAGGAGATACTGGTGCCAATAATTGCTCTATGCCATATTGATAGGATGGCTACCTGGGAAAAAGGAAAAACCGAATTTGAATGTCCTCATTGTGGGGAGAAATATGAATGTACCTATATGAATTTCCCTGCCAGAGATAAAGGCAGTTTTAATTGTGAGAAATGCGGGAAAGAGGCTCGTTCGTGGGACGGCTGTATAGATTACTTCGATTTTAAATTAGTCGATAGTAAGCCAGGAAATATGTAAAAAAACCAATGACTACTTCATCAAAAACGCTTCTTAAAAATTTTCCTACATCGGAGGAAATGACAGCGATTATTTATGACCTTAAAGGAAAAGATGCCAGAACCGTCACCATAATGGGTGCCTCATATCTAGAATATGGCCTCGAACAACTTTTGCGTACACATTTCCGTGACCTAAATAAGGATGATAGCAAAAATATATTTGACGGCGGCAATGCAGTTTTAGCCACATTCTCTGCAAAAATCAGAATTGCTTATGCAATGTCGCTTATTGAGGGCGCAGTTTATAGAGACCTTCTTCTTATAAAGGACATCCGCAATGTTTTTGCTCACTCCCTCCATAATATAGATTTCACGCATAAGTTAATAGAAACAGATTGCCAGAAACTTACATCATTAATAGAATTATATAAGGTTATGGATTTTTCGTGTCCCTTTACGAGCGCGCCAGATATTTTTCTCGAAACAGTGCATCATATCTCGCTGGTTCTTTTCTGCCGAGACCTTCAAACAACTCTTTCAAAGGCGTTTGATTCTATCGGCAATGAAATTGTTTCAGGTATAAATATCCGGTAGCATCCCTTTTTCAAAACTTGTTTACTTTTTAGCCAGCGTGATATTCACTGGACTGTCGTATTTATTGTCGGCGCCAGAAGCAGAGTCGATTGCCCAACCGATGCCGCCACCAAGAATAATGTTGCCAACCGTCGCACCCGCCGTACCGGAATGGTTTAGGTAAGTAGCTTGTTGATAGCCGCGTTTGTTGCATCTAATCTCAATATCGTATTTTGTTTTGTCCACATTCACGCCGCTGGGAGTATCAATAACGGTGGCGATAGTCGCGCCATTGCGGACTAACTGGCAGCTTGCGCCGGGCGGATTGGTATTAATGACAATCTGCTGAGTACGTCCCTCAATAATGCTGGAACAGGCGGTAATGCAGCCGCCAAGGGCTACGAGGCCGATAATAGAGATAATGCGCATGGTTTTGCTTCTTGGTTTGATGGGAAAGAAAAGCCGCCAGCTTTTGACTGGCGGCGGTGAAGAAAATTAAAAACTGTAATTTAGCCCGGCGGTGTAAACCCACGCGCTATCGGCGATGTTTTTGAAATCCGCCGTTTGGTAACGCACCAGACCGCGCAGATTCAAATTGGGTAATAAATTCACCTGCGCGCCGCCACCAATCCGCCAATCAATCTCACTTTTGCTGACGCTGCCGAGGCCACCAAAGCCCGCTTTAATATGGTCCCATGCAAGCCCGGTGGTGGCGATTAAATCAACCCGGTTGGCAATCACAGGCAGGTAGCCCATCGCATCCAGCGTTGCGCCATGCATTTGCACTTTGCCTGTCAGTGGCACCAAGGCAACCGTGCCGGGTCCAACCGTCGTCCCAGCGGCGATATTTTTGCTTTCATTCGTAGTGTCAAAATAACCCAACTCTGCGCCCCAATACTGCGCCGGGCGCACGCCTACGTGAACATTGCCGCCGTTCAGGCCACGTTCTAAAATCGTATTGCCGTCTAGTGCCAAGCCGCCACCAACCCCATAATCATTATTGTATTTCAGGTGAGTGAATTGATAATCAGCGCCCACATAAGGACGCAGATTGGTTGTCCAATCGTCTGCGTGTGCTGTGGCAGTGGTGACAGCCAACAAGGCGGCTACAAACGCCAGTGAGTAAATTTTATTCATCGGTTTTCCCCCAAGGTTGATAAGAAAAAAGCCGCCAAAGTGTCCACTCTGGCGACTGGGGATTAGTAACCGTTGTCATAGAAAACGGCGCGATGGCCTTTACCCTTGCGGGCTGGACATACACCACCGCTCCCCAGCCAAAGCTGAGAAGCGGCACTCTGATGCCAGTCTGTTTAGGAACGGCACCAATGCGGTTGTGCCAACCGCTATGACAAGGGGTTACTACGCCCCATCACTCGCCCAAATGGGTGAATGACATGCGTAGTCTACTTGGAAATTAGAAAGAGGGAAGGGGATTATTTAAACACTTAACGAATCACTAACCCACTGATTCGAAACGTTTTTTATTGCATAAGCATAACAAGGTATGTTATTTTATCTGCTGATAAAGAAAAGCCCCCCAAAACTTTGCAGGCCAGGGGAGCGTTCCTTTAGACACGCATCATCGTAATTGGCTGCGTATCCAGTTCAGACTCATATTCTATCGAATGTGTGCCTTCCCAGTCAAGCCAATTACTTTCTTAACAACCCGGATTCCGGGAAAGGAGAAGCTATGGCTCAATATAAACCAGGAGATGAGGTACCAAGGTCAGGTATTTACAAAGTTATTCATGATAGGCGTCACACACAAGAGCATGAGGTTACCGTGATTAAGGGAAAACGTTTTCCCCCATGTAATCATTGTGGAAATCATCCAAGATTTGAATTGGTAAGAGCTGCCTTTCACATTAATAACAGCGAATGGTTTAAACATTAATCATTCATCATTAAAATTGGGTGATAAAATCAGGTGGTGCAAATCACCTGATTTTTCTAAACTTAGATTTATATCCTGATATTACTTCCAAGCTGCTGCATAATTTCTCCCTGTCGGTTCATGCCGATATTCCCGTAACTGTTAAAGGTCGTGGAAACATGGTCGTGACCGATGTTTTGCGACCATGCCTTAAACTCTTCCGGTGATTTGCAGATTTTTTCACCTAACAACACCAGCGTACGCCGGAAAGTATGCGGCTTGTAATAAGGCAATCCCGCCCCAGCAAAGCGTTTCTTGAAAATATCCCGAATGGGGCTGGCCGTTGTCCAATGCCGACGGTCAAAACCTGCTGCTGCAAACCCACCGCTTTCACCGACTGCCATTTTGGTGGCCGGGAATAACGGGTCATCCATACCCCACAACCGATCTTTTTTCAGGTATGCTATATAATCCACGACAATCTGTTCAAAAACTCCGCCGATGGGGAAAAAGAACGTCGGGATGGTTTTGCTATTCTTGGTTTTGACGTCGCGTGCATCTTGGTAAAGCAGCCTTTGCTCCAAATCCACATGCCGCAGTTTTATGGATGCCAGTGCGCCATCCCGCGCACCTGTCAAAATCGCAAAAGCAATTAGTGCCTGGTCACGGCGGTCAAAATCGGTGGCGGGCGTGATAGATTGCACCACGGCGGTAATCTGCTCCATCGTCGGCTGGCGCTGCATACGCGGAGCCTTTGCCATACGCGCCTGTTTTTCTGTCAGGTTAAAATAATCGGCATCCGAATATACAAAACGCGATTTATATCCTGGCTTTCCTGCCAGCCAGATAAAAAATGTCCGCAACTGTATGAGGGTTGTATAGACGGTGGGGCGACTTAAAACGCCATTGCCTCGTGCATTGGGCGTTTCGGGCAGGTCACGGACAAAGTTCATGGCCTGATGCCGAGTAAATTGTTTGAAATCCTTAAACCCCGTATATTCTTCAAACCGCCGTATGGATTTCAGAACACCATCAATGGTGGGGTCACTTAGCCGTTTGGCGTGGCGTAAATGTTCCATATATTCGCGCTTAATGCGCTCGTTCTGCGGGTTGTATTTCGGAGCCATTATCTTTTCCTTTCGAAGTTACAATTCAGACTAGGGGTTGAACGGTCATCTATGTGTGGTTCATGACGTTGCTCAGAAATGTTCAAAATAGCTTTAACAGCGGGCAGGTCAGACGGTGACATTCGTTTGTTCAGCATCCCGTCACAGCCGGGACAAATAGCTGTCAGGCAACCGCGATTTGGGGCGGTGTACAAATAATCGGCCATATCGCCCGCCGGGCGTTGCGGCTTGCGGCAGCGGAGGCAATAAAGTTCGTGCGGCTGGCAGGGTCGTTTTCTGGCGGCGCGTTGTTGCGTTAAGAACCTGATAAATTCGGCACCTGTAATCAGCATAGGGCGATTATTATCAATTGGCTTTAATCCCCATTTTATCCAATTACGGATGGTGTTTTCGTGAACTTTCGCGCAACGGACGGCATCCGCCACGGTGTAATTCCAATTCACCTTAAACAAACGCGGATTGGGGAATTTCTGACCCATAGTGCTAAGTGTCTATTTGCTGCGGCTGGCCGCAATGCGTTCAGCAATCCAGGTGTCAATTTCAGATTCCAGCCATCCCACCGCCCGCGGCGCAAGATTAATAGGTTTGGGGAATGTACCCTTGCCGACTATTTCATAAATTGTGCTGCGACTTAATCCGGTGCGAGATAAAACCTCCCGTAAGCGCAAGATTTTTGTATTCGGATTGCTTTGCATGTCTTCGTCCTTTCCAGAGTTATGCTGGAAGGATTAGGACACGATTTTTTTTGCGAAGATTGATGGGTAAGTTACGAAAACTTATCCCTAAAATTTGGTAACCTTACCTATGGTTTTTTTAGGACCTGAACAGATAACGCAGCATAGTTCATAAAAAAACACTGATAATTCAGTTATTTTTAATAGGTGGGCGGGTTGGCATAACTCACCCAGGGGTTTTAGGCGCGCCACCCTTAGTATTCCAATTTGCGATTTTGGATACATCTTCAATGCCTTGCTCGTTAGGACTACCATCTTCGTCTTTTGTTAGTCCGTAATGACTACCATTTTCACGAAGCCATTTATCCATTGCCTGTTTGGGTGTTTTCCCCTTCAATTTATCTTCATCTATGGTAACGGCTTGCCACGCCTTTACAGCAGCAGCTAATTTGGGAGCGTAATATGGATTATTAGGGTCCAGATAATCTGGAATATTTTTACTGTCAGGAAAGAAAAAGCCTGATTTAACTCCTCTATTAGAGAGCCACGTCTTTAAGTCTATTATATTTACCCTAGTTTCATGCCAATTGATTAAGTCGGACGGACCCGGATTAAAAAATTCATTGTGTGCATCATAAGCAATAGGCACTTCAATTGCCGGAAGCGTTTTTGACATTATTGCATTTTTTAATGCGGCTGAAACTGCATCATATCCTATGGGACGCTTGTTGCTATCGCCATCAGCCCATTTATATTTTCCCGCAGGGTCATGACCCAGCAGCAGAAGAATAGCTTGTATAACTGAAACTTCATCACAAAGCCGCCAATAATCCATCGAGTCTAGTTCAAAGTCTGTTAAATCCATGGTGCCTCTTAACCCCCTTTGCGTTGTTTTCCAGTTGTTGGTTCGATTTTACTAGATACTTTTCTCAGATATTCTCCCCACCAAGCCATCATTTTATGGCGTTCAGGCAGATATTCGGCACTGTTATATGCTGCGCGGACTTCATTGCCAGGACGGTGGGCAAGTTGGCGTTCAATTACATCAGGGTTGAAGCCGTTTTCATTCAGGATTGTGCTGGCGGTGCCGCGCAAGCCATGCACGGTGGCGCGACTATGGAATCCCATGCGGTACACGGCGTAAATCATTGTGCCGGTGGATAAGGTTTTACCTGTGCGGGAAGCAAAAATATAATCATAGTCACCAGTCAGGGATTTTATTTCTTCCAAAATGGTGATGGCCTGTTTGCACAGCGGGACAATATGAGGTTCGCGCACTTTCATGCGTTCGGCTGGGACGCGCCAGATTTTTGCTTTCCAATCAATTTCATCCCACCGGGCGCCCAACAGTTCTTTGGTACGGACGAAAGTCAAAACCATAAATTGCAATGCCAGCCGTGTGACAATATCACCCTGATAATTTTCAACGGCTTTTAGAAATTCCGGCAATTCATCCTGCTTAATCGCAAGGCGGTGTTGTTGTTTGCGGGTTTTCAACACGCCGCCCAAATCGCGGGCAGGGTTATCGCGCACGCGGCTAGTCTGTTTGGCATAGGTGAAAACGGCGGCAATACGTTGGCGGATGCGTTTAGCCACATCCAATGCATCGCGGCTTTCCACTTTGCGAAGCACGGTAATAATTTCTGGGGTGTCAATTTCGGCGATAGGCCGCTTTCCAATGTAGGGAAAGACATCCTTTTCCAATGAAATTAAAATGCGGCTGGCGTGGTCGGGCGTCCAGCGTTGGCGGAATTTGTCATGCCATTCGCGGGCAAGGGCTTCAAAATTGTTTTCGGCGTTAATGAGGGCTTCCCGCTTAATGGCTTGTTTCTGTGCCATAGGGTCAACACCGCTGCGTAACAGGCGACGGGCATCATCGCGCCTGTCGCGGGCTTCGGTCAGGCTGACTTCGGGAAAAACGCCCAAGGCCATCTTTTTTTCTGCATCATTAAAGCGATACCGCCAGCGCCAGTATTTGCTGCCATTGGGATGAATCTGAACATACAGCCCGTTTGCATCATACAACTTGTAAGGCGTGGCCTTGGGTTTAGCGGCTTTTATCTTAACTTGCGTTAAAGAGGCAGTTTTTGCCATGTGGGGCACATTTTGCTACGGGTGGGGCACATAGGCTGAAATGTGCCCCATTGTGCCCCAGGCTGTCAACGGATTTCGTCGGACGGTGTAGGAAGAGAAAACGGTTATTTCTTTTGGTTTTCTGCGGGTATCCCGGATTTTACCGGATGTCCTAAAACTTCAATTTGGTGCCCCCGGAGGGACTTGAACCCCCACGCCTTGCGGCAATAGATTTTGAGTCTACCGCGTCTACCATTCCACCACGAGGGCCTCGATATTTTCCTTACACAACTCCCGGGTGGAATGGTAGCCTTATATTTGCCGTGCTTCGCACGGAGGACATTCCACCACGAGGGCGCACCGACCGGGCTTCATAGCCTATCCGGCCTCCTTGGGTCAATCTTTATTAGAAACCGGTGCGGGAATGGCCAAGGCCTCTTGAAATTACACACCTATTTATGGGATGCTTATCTTATGGCTGGCTTAATTCTTTACAGCGTCAATCCGCGCTCGCTCGGCACCTTGCCGGAGTGGACGGTCGCGCTGATGGAAGCCGAAAAACTCGGTTGCAATGCCATTCACCTGAATCCGTTTCATCCGGTTACGGCGGCGAGCAAGAATTATCACGGCGCGCAGGTATCCGGCAGTTTATACGCCATCCGCGATCATTTCACGATCAATGAAGAATTTTGCGGCGGCTTGAGCCAGGTTCAGGCTTTTTATCAATTGCGCGATTTCATGCGCATGGCGCGCGCGAAGAAAATGCGCGTCCTGGCGGATCTGGTTTTCAATCATGTCGCAATCGATCATCCCTTGGTCGCGGCGCATGCGAATTTTTTTCGCCACGATGCGGATGGCAAATTGCATGTGCCGGGTCCGGCGGATGATCCCTGGACGGATATCGCGCAGATTGATTACAACAATGCCGAAGCCTGGAATTATTTTCTGGGCGAGAGCGGTTACTGGCTGCGTTTGATTGATGAATATCTGGATATCGGTTTCAGCGGCTTCCGGTGCGATGCGGTATACTGGCTGCCGCAACTGGTTTGGGAGCGGGCGTTGAACCACGCGCTCGTGCGCTCGCCTGATACGCTGATTTTGGCGGAAACGTTGGGCTTATCGGGGCAGGATGCGGAATTGATGTCGGAGACTTTGCGCGAGTCTGATGCGCGCTTGGTTTACGATATTTGTTATGATGACGTCGGCCGCACGTGGGACAATCGTGATATTCCGGCATTAAAAAACAGCCGCAAAGGCCGCATGGATGTAGCCGCGCGCGATGGTGCGATGGGTTTTGTTGATAGCCATGATTTCAAGCCGCGCGCGGCGGAATTGCGAAAGCAATATGGGGCGGGCGCTGAGGCTGATGCGAAAATCGCCGCGATCTGTTTACGCGATTACGCGGTGGCTTGTTTTACGAACGACAGCGTGATGCTGCCGCGCGGTTATCAATGGTGCGTGGAAGATCACGTGGGACCGTTCCGCGAACAGGTGAATGCGGAATTTTACAAGGCTTTGAAGCTGGATCGCAAACATACGAAAAGCGCATTCACGCTGGGGCCGTCCATCGCGGAAATGCATCGCATCCGTTCGCAATTGCCGCCCAGCGTAACCGTGGAATTTTCGCGCGTTCACATCGCGGGGCATGAGGGCCTGACGGCGATGCAGTGTGACTATACGCCTGCGGGCGGCAAGACCCCGGCGACATCAATCATCATGCTGCTGAACATCGCGCCGGAAAAGGGCGCGGTAAAGTTCCCTGAAGAATGGTGGAAAGAATTTAAAGGCAGCGAAACCGGCGCGCTGCGATTCCAATTCGGCGCGGACCGCAATCACCGCGAACAGATTTCCGGCGTCGCGCTGCTGCTCGTGCCCGGCGGCCTGAAGATGCAGCGTCATCACAATCCGTCCAATGTCGCCGCCCTTAAAGGCGAAGCGCCGCCCGAACCGGCTTTGGTTGCGTGATTGTCATCCCGGACGAAGTGCGTTAGCACGAAGATCCGGGATCCCATGAAAGTTGAGAAATTAATTGTCACGGGATCCCGGATAACAGCTCTGCTAGGCGCAAGCGCCAAGCTGCGCTAGTTTCCGGGATGACAAAGGAAAAAGTATGATCAAAAAATTAGGACAAATGTCGAGCGCCATGATGGTGGTGGCAGGGGTTTTGGTGGTGGCTTATCTCGCCTGGTGGGTCGGCAATCCGGCGATCAAGGAAATGGCGTGGGAAGGCGGCGTGGTGAAATCGTTTTCATTCGCGCCTTATCAGAAAAACGAAAATCCGATAACGGGAAAGTTTCCGACCGAGGATGAGATCCGCCGCGATTTGGAATTTATTTCCGATTACGGCTACGGCGTGCGGACTTATTCGGTGCTGGATGGTTTGGATGTTATTCCAAAATTGGCCAAGGAATATGATTTAAAAGTCACGCTGGGCGCCTGGATTGATAAACGCGAAGACCGCAATCAACAGGAATTGGCCGAGTTCGTTAAAGTGATGAAGGAAAACCGCGGTACGGTGACGGCAGGTTTTATCGGCAACGAAGCAATTTTGCGCGGCGATAAAACCGCGGCGGAGATGGTTGATATTATCAAGAGCGTGAAAAAGCAGGTGCGCCAACCCATTTCAACGGCGGAGGTTTGGCAAACCTGGCTCGCGCATCCGGAATTGGTGAAGGCTTCTGATTTCATCGCGGTGCACGTTTTGCCTTATTGGGAAGGCGTGCCGATTGATCATGCGGTGGACCACGTCTTCCGCCGTTATGATGAACTGAAAGCCGCTTATCCGGATAAAAAGATTTTATTGGCGGAGGTCGGCTGGCCATCCACCGGCCCATGGATGATGGGCGCGGAGCCCAGCCTGGTGAACCAGGCGCGTTTTATCCGTGAATTTTTAAACGAAGCGCATCGCCGCGGCATCGATTACACGATTATGGAAGCCTTTGATCAGCCGTGGAAATACGCGCTGGAAGGGCCTGTGGGAACGGCGTGGGGTATTTTCAATTCCGACCGCGTGTTGAAATTTTCAATGGAAGGCGCCATTCACGAAAACGAACATTGGCAGCGGTTATTCGCTTTTTCCGCGTTTCTGGCCTTGCCCTTTATGCTGTTCTTCCTCGGCCGCCGCCAGGATGTGCGTGTGTGGGGTCAGATATTTTATTGTATGCTGATTATGGCATTTTCATCATTGATCGTTTTAACCGTGGCGGAAGTTGTAACGGAGGCATTGTTATTATCTATCGGCATTGCCTGGTCGTTGTTGGTGTTCGCGCAGGTTATCATGGTGGCGGTCACGCTGTTCGACGGTTTTGAAATGACAGAGATGCTGTGGAAACAAAAATTCTTGCGCAAGTTCGAGCCCCTGCGCGGCGCGGATCTGGCGAATGCGCCCAAGGTTTCCATCCATGTGCCCTGTTATAACGAACCGCCGGAGATGGTGATTAATACGCTTAATCATCTCGCCGCGTTAAATTATCCGAATTTTGAAGTCTTGGTCATTGATAACAACACCCGGGACGAAGCCATTTGGCGGCCGCTGGAAGAACATTGCAAGCAGCTCGGCGCGCGGTTTCATTTTTATCACCTGCCGTCCTGGCCGGGTTTTAAAGCGGGCGCGCTGAATTACGCGCTGTCACACACGGCGGCGGATGCGGAAATCATCGCGGTGATCGACAGCGATTACGCGGTGGAGCCCGATTGGCTCGCGTCCATGGTGCCGTATTTTCATGATGACAAGGTTGGTGTGGTGCAATCGCCGCAGGCTTACCGTGACTGGCGCGGCAATGCGTTTAAGACGATGTGCAACTGGGAATACGAAGGCTTTTTCAAAATCGGCATGGTGCAGCGCAATGAACGTAACGCGATCATTCAGCACGGCACGATGACGATGATCCGCAAAACCGCGCTGCAACATACTTATGGCTGGGCGGAATGGTGCATTACGGAGGATGCGGAGCTTGGCTTGCGTTTGTTCCAGGATGGTTTGGATGCGGTTTATTGTCCGGAACCCTTTGGGCGGGGCCTGACACCGGATACTTTTGCGGCCTATAAGTCTCAGCGTTTCCGCTGGGCTTACGGCGCGATGCAGATCATCAAAAAACATTGGCGCGAATTTTTGCCCGGGCATAATAAATTGACGCTGGGGCAGAAATATCATTTCGTCGCGGGCTGGCTGCCGTGGCTGGCGGATGGGGCGCATTTGATTTTTGTGCTGGCAAGTATTTTCTGGTCGATCGGCGATTTGATTATTCCCAAGATTTTCGGTTTCCCGCCGACGATGTTTATGGTGCCGACTATCGCGGCGTTCGCGGCGAAACTGGTCTTTTCATTCTGGCTTTATAGCCGCTTGGTGAAATGCAGATTATCCGAACGCATCGGCGCGGCGATTGCGGGGATGTCGTTGTCATTCACCGTCGGGCGCGCGATTTTGGCGGGATTGTGGAGCAAGGATAAACCCTTTATCCGCACGCCGAAACTTGAGGGTCAGCCGATGTTGCAACAGGTTTGGCTGATGGCGCGGAATGAGATTATTTTGCTGGTTGCGCTCGTTGTGCTTGCCATTGCCGTGCCGACGGCGGCCACCTGGGCGAATATGCAGGCGGTGACCTGGAGCGTGCTCTTGCTGGTGCAGGCTTTGCCCTATGCTGCGGCTACGCTTATGGCGGTGGCCAACATCCTGCCCGCCGCGCGCAATGACTATCCAGCCATTGCGCCGGTTGTTACGGGGTGACTACCATGCCGCGGCGGCTTTTTGCGCCAGTTCGTGGATGGCCAGCGCCGCGTGGGGCAGGCTGACTTCAGCCTGAGTTTTTTCGTGGGTTTTCTCTGGCGCGTGTTTGTGCAGCAATTTGGAATCTTCCAGAATTTTGATAACGGCTTCGACCGTTTCGCGCACGTTGATGGCGGTGCCGTTAGTCAGACGCACACATGCGTGCGAGGTTTGTACGAACCATTTATTCGCGCCCATAATGGGGCTGACGGATGCGACTTGCTCGGTATTGATCAGGCTCATTTCATAGCCGCACAAACCGTTTTCCTGGTGCAGAGTGATAAAAGACATAGGGTTCTCCTCCTGTTACAAGTTCATTACAACAGGGAAAAATTACGGATTTATGAATAATTCGCGGTGAATTTATTTTAAATTTTTGGCGGATTTCCGCGGTAATTCCTTGCTATTGCGTTAATTCCATTCATGCGGACGCATGGGAAGAGACGTTATTTTCGCCGCCGGAAAAATCTGAGGCCCAATGCCCGGCAATTTTTGCCGCGATCAGATTTCCAGCAGCATGCGCGCGGGATCTTCCAGCGCTTCTTTAATGCGCACGAGAAAGGAGACGGCTTCGCGCCCGTCGATCAGGCGGTGATCATAGGACAGCGCGACATACATCATCGGACGCGCGACGATCTGGCCGTTTTGCACGACCGCGCGTTCTTCGATTTTATGCAGGCCCAGGATGCCGGTTTGCGGCGCGTTGATGATGGGTGTGGATAACAGTGAGCCGAAAATGCCGCCGTTGGTAATCGTAAATGTGCCGCCCTGCATATCCGCGATGGCAAGCTTGCCGTCGCGCGCGCGCGTGCCGAGGTCGACGATGGTTTTTTCAATGCCTGCCAATGACAGCTGGTCGGCATCGCGGATGACGGGAACAACCAGTCCCGCTGGCGTCGAAACGGCGACGGAAATATCGTAATGGTTTTTGTAAATGATTTCATCGCCGGAGATTTCCGCATTCACGGCGGGGAATTCTTGCAATGCTTTCACCGCGGCTTTGGTGAATAGGGACATAAAGCCGAGTTTCACGCCGTGCGTTTCAGCGAATTTCTCGCCGTAGGTTTTGCGCATCGCCATGGCGGCTGACATATCAATTTCGTTGAATGTGGTCAGCATCGCGGCGGTGTTTTGGGATTCCTTCAGGCGCGCGGCGATGGTCTGGCGCAGGCGGGTCATTTTTACGCGTTCTTCGCGGGCGCCTTTCGGCGCAGAAGCGAGAGGGGAGAGGGGAGAGGGGAGATTTTGCGGTGTTTGCGGCTGCTGCGGCGTTGATTGATAAGCTGAAATATCGCCTTTGGTCACGCGGCCGTCTTTGCCGGTGCCGGGGACATTGCTGGCTTTCAGGTTGGCTTCGTCCAACGCTTTGCGCGCGGCGGGGCCAGGTTGTGGATCGTTCGCGACAGGCGCGGCTTTGGCAATGGGTGCCGTAGCCTGCGGCGCAGCGGCTTTGCTCACGCCTTTGGCATCGGCGGAAATCTGGCCGATGGTTGCGCCGGGCTCAACCTGCGCGCCTTCGGCGGCGCTGATTTCAGCCAGAACGCCGTCGGACGGCGCGTTGACTTCAACGGTGACTTTGTCGGTTTCCAGCTCCACCAGCGGTTCATCACGCTTCACCGCATCTCCAACCTTTTTCAGCCATTTGGATACGGTTGCCTCGGAGACGGATTCTCCAAGTGCGGGAACTTTCAACGCTTCAGCCATGTGATACCTTTATTGTGATTTCGTGTCCGTAATTTGGCGCAGATAGGCCGGGGAGTAAAGGGAGTGCGCGCTACGCGCGGGAGAAAATGTGAGAGGAAACTCACGCATACTCCCCGGACTCCCTTTTACCATTACGCCTTCGCCGCTTTTTTGCTTTTCACGCTGCCGGTGTCCAGCGCCGCGGCAACCAACGCTTTTTGTTCCATTTCATGCCGTTTTGCATAACCCGTCGCGGGCGATGCGGCGTCGGGGCGGCCGATGTAGCGGGGGCGGCTTGAGGTGGGGTGATTGATTTCTTCCAGCACGGCTTCGATGCGGCGATCCACAAACGTCCAGGCACCCATGTTCGCGGGCTCTTCCTGGCACCAGACGATTTCGGCGTTGGGATATTTCGCCAGTTCGATCGCCAGCACGTCGGCCGGGAAAGGATAGATTTGTTCCAGGCGCAGGAAAGTTACATCCGACGCGCCGCTTTCCTGTTGGGCTTCGAGCAGGTCGTAATAAACCTTGCCGCTGCATAAAACCACGCGGCGGATCGCCTTGGGATCTTTCGGCAAAACATCATCATGCAGCACGCGGTGGAAGGTTTCCGGCTCCAGCATCATTTTCAGCGGTGATACGGCCAGCTTGTGACGCAGCAAAGATTTCGGCGTCATAATGACCAGCGGTTTGCGGAAATTCCGGTGCATCTGGCGGCGCAGGATGTGAAAATAACTTGCAGGCGTGGTGCAGTTTGCGACCTGCATATTGTCTTCGGCGCAAAGTTGCAGGAAGCGCTCCATTCGCGCGGAGGAATGCTCCGGCCCCTGGCCTTCGTAACCGTGCGGCAGGAGCATGACGATGCCTGACATGCGCAGCCATTTGCTTTCCGCGCTGGCAATGAACTGGTCGATGATGACCTGCGCGCCATTGACGAAATCGCCGAACTGGCCTTCCCACAGCACGAGCGCTTTGGGTGATGCCATGGTGTAACCGTATTCAAAACCCAGTACGGCGGCTTCGGATAATGGGCTGTCGATGATTTCGGCCTTTGCCTGGCTCGGGCGGATGTGGTCGAGCGGGACGTAGCGCGCCTCGCTCATCTGATCCGTTAAAACCGCGTGGCGTTGCGAAAAGGTTCCGCGCCCCGCATCCTGGCCGGACAGGCGGACGGGGAAACCTTCGTCGAGTAACGTGCCGAACGCGAGTGCCTCGGCGGTGGCCCAATCAAAACCTTCACCGCTCTTGAACATTTCGGCTTTGGCCTGGAGCTGGCGCGCGATTTTGGCGTTGATGTTGAAATCGGACGGCACTTGCGTAATGGCTTTGGCGACGCGTTCGGCGGCGTCTTTGCTCACGCCCGTCGTGCCGCGGCGCGGCGCTTCGTTCGGCGCGGCGGCAAAGCCTGTCCAGGCGCCTTCCAGCCAGTCGGCTTTGTTGGGTTTATAATTTTTCGCGGCTTCGAATTCGTTTTCCAAAAGGTTCTGGAAATCGTTATCGATCTTCGCGGTTTCATCCGCCGTCAATGCGCCTTCGGCATTCAGGCGTTCGGCATACATCGCGCGTACGGATTTTTTGTCGCGGATGATCGAATACATAATGGGCTGTGTGAAGGCCGGCTCGTCGCTCTCATTATGACCGAAACGGCGGTAACAGAAGATATCCAGCACCGCGTCTTTATTAAACGTCTGGCGGAATTCAATCGCCAGGCGCGCGGCGTGCACGACGGCTTCGGGATTGTCGCCGTTGACGTGGAAAATCGGCGGCGCGACCATTTTGGTGATGTCGGTGGGATAAGGCGATGAACGCGAATAACCAGGCGAAGTGGTGAAGCCGATCTGGTTATTGATCACGATATGCACCGTGCCGCCGACGCGGTAGCCTTTGAGTTCCGCCAGCATCAAACATTCCGCCACCATGCCCTGGCCCGCGATTGCCGCGTCGCCGTGGAGCAAGATGCCCAAAACTTGTTTGCGTTCGATATCGCCGCGCAGGCTTTGTTTCGCGCGTGTTTTGCCGTGGACGAGCGGATTGACCGCTTCCAAATGCGACGGGTTGGCGGTGAGCGACAGGTGTACTGCATTGCCAGCGATGTTGCGGTCTGCCGATGCGCCCATGTGATATTTCACGTCGCCCGCGCCGATCATGTCAGTGGGGACAGGCGGTGTGCCCTGGAATTCCGAAAACAGGGCTTTGTAAGGTTTTTTCATGACGTTGGTAAGGACGTTCAAGCGCCCGCGGTGCGCCATGCCGAAAATCGCCTCGGCCACGCCCATCTTTGCGCCGGTGCGCAGGATTTCTTCAATCGCCGCAATGGTGCTCTCGCCGCCGTCCAGCCCGAAACGCTTGGTGCCGACGAATTTTTTGCCCAGGAATTTTTCCAGGCCTTCCGCCGCCGTGACTTCTTCCAGGATTTGCTGTTTTTCTTCTTTAGAAAATTTCGGATGGTTATGCGTGGCTTCCATGCGCGCTTTCAACCAGTCGCGCTGGGCGTGATCCTGAATATGTTCAAACTCCACGCCAAGGTCGCCGCAATAGGTTTCGCGCAACGTCGCCACCAGGGCGCGCACGGTCATGTGCTGATTGCCGAACAGACCGTTGACGAAAATCGGGCGGTCGTAATCCGCGCTGGTAAAGCCGTAAAATTCCGGTTTCAGATCCGGTAGATCTTTCGGCTTCTCAATGCCCAGCGGATCGAGGTTCGCGGCGAAATGGCCATTCGTGCGGAAAGCGCGCACCAGCGAACGCACGCGGATGGAATCCAATAACGCCTGTTGCAGATCCGCCGTCGGCGACGCACTTTCTCGCTTCTCGCCTCTTGCCTCTCGCTTTTTTTCCGGCAGCGCAATCTCATCCGGCAACTTCGCGCGCCGTGGCGTCCAGCTCGCGCCGGTTACCTCTGCCAGCATGGCAATCTCATCCTCGCGCAGCGCGTCGAAATATTCCGACCAGCTGGTGTCGATGCTTTGCGGATTATGCTGATACTTTTCGTAGAGGCCAGCGATATATGCAATGTTGGAGGCGTTCAGGGCGGGTGCGGTCGTCATTGGGGCGGTCTCAAAAGATGCGGGTAAAGGGAAATAACTTTAGCAATTTTTGATAAAATTGTATAGGTGAATGTATGGCGATTACACAACCACCCCACGGGCGGACGTCCGCAAAACAAATACGCGGCCGCCAGCAAAAGCAGACAGCGAAGAACAAAAGCCTGTCCAAGTCCTCTCGCGCCTGGGTGCAGCGGCAGTTGAACGATCCTTATGTGGCGGAGGCGCAGCGGCTGGGGTATCGGTCACGCGCGGCTTTTAAGATTTTGCAGCTGGATGAAAAGTGTCATTTTTTCCGTCCCGGCGCGGTGGTGGTGGATTTGGGCGCGGCGCCCGGCGGCTGGTCGCAAATCGCGGCGCAAAAACTCGGCAAAAAAGGCACCATTATCGCGATGGATATTCTGGAAATGAAGCCGCTGCCCGATGTGGAATTTTTGCAGGGTGATTTTTCGGATGAAGAAATACAGCAAAAATTACTTGCCATGATCGGCGGCCGCAAAGTGAATTTGGTCATGTCCGACATCGCGCCTAACACCATCGGTCACGGCCGCACGGACCATTTGCGGATTATGGCTTTGGCGGAGGAAGCTTATGTTTTCGCGCGCCAAGTCCTGGCCCCCGGCGGCGCCTTCGTTTGTAAAGTTTTCCAGGGCGGCGCGGATCATAAAATCCTGACGCCATTAAAACAGCAATTCGAAAAAGTGCGGCATATCAAGCCTCCCGCCAGCCGCAAGGATAGTGCGGAGATGTATTTGGTGGCGACTGGGTTTCGTGCTTAACCGCATTCTCAAGCACCGTGATTATGTCGAAGGCCGGGGTAACAGTCTGTTTGCATGGTAAAATTTGTTTGAATCTTGTATGCATCGGATGATGACAAAAATACATATCGTAAAAGCGGTTTCCGCAGGCGGACAATTAGCGCGCGAGGAACAACTCGCGTGGAAAATCGCGGAGGTCGCGGCGCGGGCGGGTGAAATAACTTTGCCGGATGATGTGAAAGACATGGTTATCAACCGCATCATTGACAACGCGGCGATTGCCTTGGCCGCGATTAATGAAATCCCCATCCAGGTCGCGCGGCAAAAAGCGGTGGCGAGCAAGGGGACGGGCGCTGCGACACTTTACGGCATAGGCGGCGAATACGGTGTTTCGCAGGCGGCGTTTCACAATGCGGCGGCGGTGCGGTTCCGGGACCAGGACGATACCTATTTGGCGGCGGAATATTCGCATCCGGATGATAATATTTCGCCGCTCCTGGCGGTGGCGCAGCAATGCGGCGCTAGTGGTGCAGACCTGATGCGCGGCATCGCGGTGGCTTATGAAATTCATGTCGCGCTGGTCGGCACGGGCGGCGGCACGGGGATTTCATTGCATAAACATAAAGTCGATCACATGACCCATATCGCGGCGGCATCGGCGTCGGGGATCGGCGCGATGCTGAATTTGCCTGTCGAGCAGATTTATCACGCGGTGAATTTCGCGGTGCATAATTCGGTCTCGTCGCGCCAATCGCGCAAGGGCGAAATCGGCGCGCAAAAAGAATTCGTGCCGGGGTATTCGGCGGAAATTTCAATTGAAGCGGTAAATAACGCAATGCACGGTCTGATCGGCCCCAATCCGGTTTATGAAGGCGAGGACAGTTTAATTCGCCGGTTTCTGAATGGCCGCGATGATCCCAAGGCGGAATATCAGGTGGAATTGGCCGCGCCGGGCAAAGGGAAATTTAAAAACATCCTGATGACTTATCCCAAAGAGCATGCCTTTGAATATCAAGGCCAGGCGATTATTGATGCTGTATTGGAAGTGAAATTAAAACTGCCGCAGGATTTGACCAAGATTAAAAAAGTCGTGCTGGAAACATCGCACCACACGCACCACGTCATCGGCACGGACGCGAAAGATCCGCAAAAGGTCGATCCCGATGCACCGCGCGGGACGCTCGACCATTCCATTATGTTCGCGATTGCGCGCGCGCTGCAACTCGGGCGGTGGGATGAGGATGTTTATGATATTCCGGAAAACGAAAAATCCGAACTGCGCGAATTGATGCTCAAGGTCGAAACGAAATTCGATGCTGAATGGGAACGCAAATATCACTCAACGGATCCGCGTGAACAGGCGATGGGCGGGCGCCTCATTTTTTCTTTCACCGACGGCACGCCGGATATCGAGGTGACGAAGGAACGCGCTAACGCCCATTGTTATGGCGCCACGCCCTGGGGACGTGAAAATTACATCGGCAAATTTGATAAACTCACCCGCGCGATGATTTCGCCGGAATTGCGGGAAGCGTTTTTGGCGGCAGCGGCGGATTTGGAAAGCTTGGGCTGCGACGGCCTTGTCGCTCTCACTCCGCCGCTCGACCGCGCGCCTATCCTGATGCCGGAAATTGAAGGGATTTATTGAAAGTAAAAAATCCCTTCCCTTTTTCAGGGCATTCGATTATAGGTGGCCATGTTTGCCAAAGCCTCCCCCCAAAAAGTTGTTCAAGAAGCTCTGACGTTTGATGACGTTCTGCTTCTGCCCGCCGCCTCTAATATTCTCCCGGCCAATGCCGATACCAAAACGCGCCTGACGCGGAAAATCCGCTTGGGCATTCCGGTTATGTCCGCCGCGATGGATACCGTCACGGAATCGCGCATGGCAATTGCGCTGGCTCAGGCGGGCGGGATTGGTGTCATTCACCGTAACTTGTCGCCCGAAGTTCAGGCGGACGAAGTGCGGCGCGTCAAACGTTTTGAATCCGGCATGGTGATGAACCCGATGACGATCGGGCTGGACGCGCCCGTCGGCGCCGCGCTGCATCTGATGGATGAACACGGCTTTTCGGGTTTTCCCGTGGTGGATGCGGATAATAAACTGGTCGGCATTCTCACCAACCGCGATGTGCGGTTTGTCGAGGATAAAACCATCGCCGTGCGCGATTTGATGACCAAAAATCTGATCACCGCGCCCGCGAATATTTCGCGTGATGAAGCGAAAAAATTATTGCACCAGCACCGGATTGAAAAACTTTTGGTCGTGAACGGCGCGGGCGAATGTATCGGCCTAATGACGGTGAAGGATATTGAAAAAGCCAAACTGCACCCCACCGCGACCAAGGATGACAAAGGCCGCCTCTGCGCCGCCGCGGCGATCGGCACGGGCGAGGGCGGCATGCGCCGCGCGGAATTATTGACAGAGGCTGAGGTGGATGTGCTGGTCGTCGACACGGCGCACGGCCATGCGGCGAGTGTGATTGAAATGGTTGGTGTGCTGCGTAAAAAATATCCGAATGTTCAGATCATCGCGGGCAATATCGCAACGGGCAACGCGGCAAAGGCTTTGATCGACGCGGGCGCGGATGCGGTCAAGGTCGGCATCGGTCCAGGTTCCATTTGCACCACGCGCATTGTGGCTGGTGTCGGCGTGCCGCAACTGACCGCCATTCAAAACGTCGTGGCGGCGGCGCATCCCGATGTGCCCGTCATCGCCGACGGCGGCATTAAATTTTCCGGCGATATGGCTAAGGCGATTGCGGCGGGTGCGGATTGCGTGATGCTGGGCTCGCTCCTCGCGGGCACGGAAGAAGCGCCGGGCGAGGTGATTTTATACCAAGGCCGTTCGTACAAATCCTACCGCGGCATGGGCAGCGCGGGCGCGATGAGCAAAGGTTCCGCTGACCGTTATTTCCAGGGCGCGGTGAAAGAGCGTGACAAACTGGTGCCCGAAGGCGTTGAAGGCCGCGTGCCTTATAAAGGCCATGTGTCGGACGTGCTGCACCAATTGCTGGGCGGGTTGCGCGCGAGTATGGGCTATACGGGCAGCGCGACGGTCGCCGACATGCAGCGCGGCGCGCAGTTTGTGCGCATTACGAATGCGGGACTGAAAGAAAGCCACGTGCATAATATTGATATCACAGCTGAAAGCCCGAATTACCAGCGCGGAGAATAGCAGAAATCTCTTGTTAATTGACTTGCCTGTGCGGTAAAATGGGCAATGGTCAAAAAACCGGATTACAAAGTCGCGGGAATTCTGCTGGACGAATGCGCAATAGGTATTTTGCCTTTTTTGCATTCTTTGAGGCTGCCTAATCATTGGCGGCTTTTGCCTCCATCGGAATTGCCTGTTACCCAATTGCCGCAAGAACTTTATGGTAAGCCGGATTTGACGGTTCAAGGTTATGCCTATGAGGAAAAATTTCTAATTGTGACTTATGATTCCGGAAAATCGGACGGCAAGGGATTTTGTTTGGATGATGATACATTGCCCGCCAGATGCCACGGCGTAATTTTGCTGGCGAATGAAAAACCGGAAGAAAATGCGCGGAAATTGCAAAAGCATGCGGCGACTATAAAAAGTTATATCTTACACGAAGACCGGGAACAATTTTTTATTGATCTTCGGGCGGATCAACCCATCATCTGTGCGTGGATGTCCAGGGCGGAGGCGGCAGCCAAACTCAAATCCGGTGTTGTGCACGCATTAAGTTATTTAAAGCTTTCCCGTGACCAAATTCAAGACATTCCGCACCAAATTTTACAAGAGGGACACCGCAATATAACGTTTGAGGCATCAGGCCGATCAGTCGTAATTGAGGTAACCGAAAATGCGATGGAGAATAAAGGATTATTAAGGCAAGCGATAGAATTTCTAGTTAGCAATTTTATGGTTAATTCGGATCATATCGTTGCCGGCCGTTATTTGTTAAAGAATACCAGGGCTGGGATAATAGAAATTTTAAAAAATAAAAACCGGATTTATCCAATGGAACAAACCAGTTTGACGCCATCGCCGTGAATTCCTTTACCCATTCTATCCGCGTCTATTGGGAAGACACCGACGGGGGCGGAATTGTTTATTACGCGAACTATTTGAAATTCGCAGAACGGGCGCGCACGGAATGGTTGCGGGCGCTGGGGCACGATCAGGGCGAACTGCGCGAAAAACTTGGCGTGGTTTTTGTCGTGCGCGAATGCCGCGTGCGTTACCGTGCGCCCGCGCGGCTGGATGATATGCTGGGGGTTTCGGTGGAAGCGGTGAAATCCATGCGCCATAAAATCCAGCTGCGCCAGATCGTTACGCGGGACGCGGATATTTGCGCGGAACTGGACGTGGAACTGGTCGCGGTGAATGCGGCGACGGGCGCGCTGGCGGAAATACCGGTTGCTTTGAACTAAAGCACTGCGCCGGGGCTGGGGTTACGGGCGATTTGCGCGTGGAATATAGTCTTGAGAACCCGCGTCACCGTCTCCCGCAAAAACTCCGCGCGGCTTTTGCCAGTCAGGGTAAGGTGCGGATCATCGTGCTGCGCGACAATTCCTTTTTCCGCCATGACTTTGCCCACTGTTACTTTATCAAATCCCCGCTGGCGCGCTTCTTCAACGCAAGCCGCTGGAAATTGAACACCGTCCGAAAAGGCCGTGAATTTAACGCCTTTGGAGGTTTGCGCAGCAATGACGGCTTTATCATAATAACCGCCATCCTTTTCGAAAATACCGTTTTCAATCGACAGATATAAATTGCCGTCCGGATTAATCTTCCGCGCGGACATAATGCGGTTCCATGCGCCTTGGGCTGTTTCCACGTTCATCGGTTGTTCCGGCACGCCCGAGGCTGCCTTTACGCCTATAACTTCCGCTTCGATGTTCAGGGCGGCGCAGGCCTCTTTCACGGCTTGGATTTTAACGGCGGATTGGGAGCTTAAAATGATCAGCATGGTTTCCTCAAGTGTATGGGTTATATTACCTCGATTTCTCAACCAAAATCAAGAAAATTACCAATCATTTACTTGCGGCGCGGCGTGCGGCGCGTCATATTAGAAATAGGATTCCCGCAAGATTCCGCCTTAGTTCAGGAGAAAAACGTGCTGACATTTTTAATCGCGCTGACCGGCGCCGATACCGCCACCACCGCCGTGGATGCCGCCAGGCTGGCTGGCACCACCAATCCGCACGACATGAGTTTTCTGGGCCTTTTTACCCAGGCCGATATCGTCGTGCAGCTGGTCATGGCGGGGCTGATTTTGGCCTCGGTCTGGTCTTGGGCGATTATTTTTGAAAAACTCGGCACCATCGGGCGCATCAACAAAGCGGCGAAGGTGTTTGAGGAAACGTTTTGGTCCGGCGGTTCGCTGGAAAAATTATACGAACGCGTGCAGCGCCGCGTGACGGACCCGATGATCGCGGTTTTTGTCGCGGGCATGCGCGAATGGCAGACAGCGGTGCAGAAAAATCTGCCGCTGACCGCGCCTTCGATTGCTGATGCCTTGCAACAGCGTGTGACGCAAACGATGCATAACACCATCAACCGCGAAGTGGCGAAGCTGGAAAAGCGTATGACGTTTTTGGCTTCACTCGGTTCCGCCGCGCCGTTTATCGGATTGTTCGGGACTGTGTGGGGAATTATGCGCAGCTTTATCGCCATTTCGGCGGCGGAAAATACCTCGCTCAACGTCGTCGCGCCCGCGATTGCGGAAGCGCTGTTCGCCACCGGTTGCGGGTTGATCGCGGCTATTCCGGCGGTTTTGGCCTATAACAAATTCGCCAGTGATTTCGGCAAATACGCTTCACGTCTCGAAAATTTTGTGACGGATTTCCAGATCATCCTCTCGCGCAATATTTCTGAAGGTGCGGTGCAATCTTTGCCGGGGCCCGCCAGCTTCCCAAAGCCCCCTAATAACCCCCAGGCTCAGGATAAGCGCTATGGGACTTAACCTTATCTCGGGCGACACCACGCGCAGCCGTTACGGACGCGGCGGATCGCGCCGTCCGATTAATGAAATCAATATGACGCCGTTTATTGATGTCATGCTGGTGTTGTTGATCATCTTTATGATTTCCGCGCCGATGCTTTCGACGGGTGTAAAAGTGCAATTGCCCAAGGCGGGCGCGCCTTCGTTGGATGAAAAAGTGCAGCCGCTGGAGGTGCGCGTTTTGCCCGGCGACAAAATTTTATTGCAAGACCAGCCGGTTAAATTAAACGAACTCGCCGCGCGCCTGACGGCGATTGCGCAGAATAAAACCGACACGCCCGTGCATCTGCGTGCCGACCGGCAATTGCCTTATCAAGACGTGATGCAGGTCATCGCGGCGGTGCGCGGCGCGGGCTTTACCAAACTCGCGCTGGTGACGGAGCAGCCGCAGTAATGGCGGCGGCAATTTCATCGGACAAAGAATTTAACGGGGCCATTACCACCTCATTCATTTTTCATGTGGTGCTTTTGGCGGCGCTGATTATCGGCTTGCCGCATTTGAAACCGCCGCCTTTGGAACTGTCGCAACCGATTGCGATTGATATCGTCGATGTCGGCCCAGTCACGACGACGCAAGTGCAGGGCATGGGACAGGTCGCGAAACAAAATGACAATAAGCCTGCGCCGCTCCCGCCGCCGCCCAAACAAGCTGCGCCGGAACCCGTCAAACCTGTACCCGCCAAGGAAAATCCTGCGGATCAGCGCAAAGCCTTAGATGATTTAATCGGCACAGAAGCGAAAAAAGCGGATCAGAATAAACCCAAACCCGCGCCGAAACCGGCACAGGCGGATCCGCAGCAATTTGATTCACTGCTGAAAAATTTATCCAAGGCGCAGGATCAAACCCAGCAAACCAACGCGCCGCCCGTGAAAACCGCGGGCCCTGCTGCGGGCGCGCCGGGAATCCAATCCGATAAACTGACCATCAGCGAAACCGACGCATTGCGCCGCCAGATTGAACAATGCTGGAACGTGCCCACGGGTTCCAAGGATGCGGGGGATTTGATTGTGGAAATTCATGTGGTGGTGAATCCCGACCGCACAGTGCAATCGGCAGATATCATGAACACGGATAAAATGTCCGATCCCTATTTCCGTGCGGCCGCCGAAAGCGCTCAGCGCGCGATTTTGAATCCCAAATGTTCACCACTGAACCTGCCGCCCGACCGCGCGGCGGACTGGCATGACATGACCTTGCGTTTTAATCCGAAGGACGTATTGTAAATTTAGAGGCGAGAAGCTAGAGGCGAGAGATGAGAAAAAACATGACCACTTCATTTGCAAAATGCCTTACGCTTTGGGCGATTGTTCTTGCTTCCAGTCTCTCGCCTTTCGCCTCTGGCGTTGCGCGCGCCGACATCCACGTCGACATCACGCGCGGGATTAGTGAGCCCATTCCCGTCGCCATCACGAACTTTGCCGATTCCAGCGGCGGTCAAACCGGGCCGCAGATTGCCGGTGTCGTTACGGCGGATTTGGAACGCAGCGGGCTATTCCGCCAGCTGAACCCGGCCAGCTTTATTCAGCCCGCCGATCAAATTCTGGCGCAGGGACCGCGCATGGCGGACTGGAAAACGATTGGCGCACAGGCGTTGGTGGCGGGCACGGTAACACCCGCGTCCGGCGGCATGCTGCGCGTGGAATTCCGTTTGTGGGATGTTTTGGCTGGGAATCAAATGGCGGGTCTGGCCTATACAACGACGGCGGATAATTGGCGCCGCATCGCGCATAAAATCGCCGACGTGATTTATAACCGCGTCACGGGTGAGACTGGTTATTTCGACACGCGCATTGTTTACGTGGCTGAAAGCGGTCCGGCAACACACCGCGTGAAACGTCTTGCCATCATGGATCAAGACGGCGCGAACCATAAGTTTTTAACCGACGGCAGCGATCTGGTTTTAACGCCGCGTTTCAATCCGGCGGCGCAGGAAATTACCTTTATGTCTTTCCGCAACGGCCGTCCGCGTGTTTATTTATATAATCTTGAAACCGGCCAACAACGTATCATGGGTGAATTCCCCGGTATGACTTTCGCGCCGCGCTTTGCGCCGGATGGGCGGAGTGTGGTGTTCTCTTTGATCCGCGGCGGCAGCAATTCGGATATTTTCAATATGGATCTGGCTTCGCGCCATGTGAAGCAACTCACGAATTTCCCAGCGATTAACACCGGCGGCAGCTATTCGCCCGACGGCCGCCAAGTTGCCTTTGAATCCGACCGCAGCGCGCATCAGCAGATTTATGTGATGGATGCCGATGGCGTGAACCCGCACCGTATTTCATTCGGTGATGGCCGTTACGGCACGCCGGTTTGGTCGCCGCGCGGCGATTTGATCGCCTTCACGAAAATTTTGGGTAACCAGTTTTATTTAGGCGTGATGCGCCCCGACGGCAGCGGCGAACGCCTGATTTCCCAAGCCTGGCACATCGAGGGTCCCACCTGGGCGCCCAACGGCCGCGTGCTGATGTACTTTAAAGAAGGCGCTGACGGCCACACCAAAATGTATTCTATCGACCTGACCGGCATGAACGAACGCCAAGCTGTCACGCCGCTGGATGCCTCAGACCCCGCTTGGTCGCCGTTATTGCCTTAAAAAGATTACGCAATCGTAATGCATTTTTAACGCGGTGAAGGGATTTTGCATATTGCGACCCTGGGGAATCCGTCCTATGAAAAACATGGAATTCACCAAACTAAATCTGGAGTTTTGACATGTACCAATCTTGGCGTAAATCCTGGCTCACCGCCCTGGCGGTGTTATTGACAACCGGCTTTTTGCTGACGGCGTGCGACAGCACGGCTGACAAGGCAAATGACGCGAACGCCAACGGCACGGGCGCCAATACCGGCGCAGCGACGGCACCGTTTTCCTTTGACAATGGCGGAACAACAACCGGCCAATTGGCACAGGATGTGCCGGACCGCGTGTTCTTCGCGCTGGACAGCAGCGAAATCTCCGCTGATGGTCGCGCGACCCTGGGCAAACAGGCGGAATGGCTGAAATCGCGTCCGAACCTGAACATTACGGTTGAAGGCCATTGCGATGAGCGCGGTACGCGTGAATACAACTTGGCGCTGGGTGAGCGCCGCGCGACGGCTGTGAAAAATTATCTCGTGTCATTGGGCGTATCTGAGGCGAAAATCAACACGATCAGCTACGGCAAAGAACGTCCGGCGGTTGACGGCCATGACGAAGCTGCCTGGGCGCAAAACCGCCGTGGTGTAACGGTAGTTCAGTAAATTCTTGGGCGCTTCGCGATGAAACGCCAGTTGAAATACGGAGTGGGGGCAGTCTTTGCCCTCGCTCTTTTTTCTCTTATGTTTTTTGGGCCGGTTCTGGCGCGCGCGCAGGATGATGACAGCAACCGGGCGCTGCAAGAACGCATTAACCAATTGGAAAACCAGGTTCAAGATTTATCGCGCAAATCCTATGGCGGCGGCTATGTGCCCGGCCAGGTTTCCACCAGCGGCGGCGCGGGCGGGGCGATGGTGCCCGCTGTTTCCGCCAATATGGAAACGCGCGTTTCCGCGCTCGAGACGCAAATCCGAGATCTGACCGGCCAGGTGGAACGTGCGAATTTCAACGCACAGCAAGCCAATGCCAATCTGGATAAATTGAAATCCGATTTGGATGTGCGTTTCCAACAGCTACAACAACAAGCGACTGCCTCCACGGCGCCCGGCGTCGCGGCGGTGCCTGCCGCTTCCAGCCCGGATACGGCAGGCAATTTAAATGACAAAACTGCGGCTACGCCGCCGGATGCGGATGATGCAGCCGATACGGCAGATGCAGCGTCTGCAACGCCGGAAGAATTATACAACCGCGCTTTCGGTGAATTACAGCAAAAACAGTACGGCGCGGCGGAAAAAGATTTCCGCGCTTTTCTGGCGCAAAACGGCAATCATAAACTCGCGCCGAATGCGGAATATTGGCTGGGTGAAAGTTATTTTGCGCGCCAGAATTACAAAGCCGCCAGCGCGGTTTTCGCCGAAAGCTATCAAAAATATCCTAAGGCGATTAAGGCGCCGGATAGTTTGCTGAAACTCGGCTTGTCGCTCGGACAGCAAAACCGTACCAAGGATGCATGCACTGTCTTCCGTCAATTGACCAAGGAATATCCGACGGCGTCCGGTTCTATCGCGACGCGCACGGAGGCAGAGCTGAAGAAATTAAAGTGCTCCTAGAGAATTTTAAAGGGACAAAATAAAAGGCCGGAACTTCCGGCCTTTTTGTTTTAATTTGCGCTAACTCTTAAGCGGCTTTTGTTGTTTTCTTCAACGCCTTCGTCAAACGCGAAATCGTGCGCGCGGCGGTGTTTTTCTTGACCACGCCTTTGCCAACACCCTTTTGTACGGCTGAGGTCGTTTTGCTCAATTGCGCTTCGGCTGCTTGCACATCACCCTTGGCAATGGCTTCACGCGCTGCGCGGACGGCGGTGCGGATCGCGCTGGTGCGCGAGGTATTGATAACTTTGCGGCGGGCGTTGCGGCGCAAACGGGTCTTGGCGGATTTATGCTGAGGCATTCTTTTTCCTTTGTGAGCGCGGTTTTTAGGCCAAAAACCCTGCTAAAGTCAAGAGAAAAGCGGTTAGTAAATCGAATTAATCAAGCCGAGAATCGCTGATTGTCCAGAATGAGCAGAAACCGGTTTTGCTGTATCAGCAACAGGAGCGGCTTGTTTCGGGCTATTGATGCCGGGTGTTATGCTGATTGCGGCCGCGCGTTTCACGGGTTCTTGGCTGGTTTGTGCCTGAGAAATGGCAGAAATAAACGAAGAAGATGACATGGGAAGCTCTTTGGGTTGTGTGATGGCGTTTAGGTTAAGGTTGGGAAATAAGAGATCACTGGCGCTAGGCCAGTAGGAGTAGCAATCGGATAGCTGGAAACCTCATTTGGATAATTTAATAGTATAAATCAGATCAAAGTTGCAAGAAAAATTTTATATCAGACACAAAAAAGCAATATTATTTCTTTACGCGGAAGTATTATTTCTGACAATGGGAACAAAAATAGCTGCTACGGCCGTTTTGCGTGATCTGGCGGATGGGGGTGGCGCATGTCCGGCATGGCTCGCCCGCGCGGTCATAAACGGTAAAACGCTCCTGGAAAAAACCAACCTGGCCGTCCACGTCCCGGTAATCGCGCAGGGAGCTGCCGCCGGATTTGATCGCGGCGTTCAGGACTTTTTTGATTGCAGGCACCAGGCGGGCGGCTTCAAGCTTCGTCACCTTTGCCGCAATGCGCGTGGGGCGGATGCCAGCGTAAAACAGCGCTTCGGAGACATAGATATTACCCAGACCATTAATCATCTTCTGGTCGAGCAGGGCCGCTTTCATGGTTGTCTTGCGCCCGCGCAGGTTTTCATAAAGCCAATCAGCATTCAAGTCGCGTGAGAGCGGATCAACGCCGATATTGCCCAGCCAGGAATGATCGGCTGTCCCTTGTTTCGCCCAGTCGATCAAACCGAACCGGCGCGGGTCGTGATAGGCGAGCACAGTATTATCGGACAGATAAAGGATAAAATGATCATGTTTGGTTTTTTCAAAATCTTTTTTCGCGCTGTGACGGAACCGGCCCGACATGCCCAGATGCACCAACAGATCGCGTCCGTTTGACAGGCGCCAGATCATATACTTTGCGCGGCGGGTGATATCGGTCACGTGTGCGCTTTTAATCGCGGCGGAGATTTCCGGCGGAATCGGTAGGCGCAATTTTTCCGTATGAATTTCCGCGCGCAGAATTTTTTTGCCGGGCAAGATTTTCAATAACCCGCGGCGGGTCGTTTCAACTTCGGGCAGTTCGGGCATTTAATGCAGTTTGACGGGCGCCATGCCGACGATGCCGGAGCGTGCGATTTCAACCGCTCCCAAAGCGTTCAATCGCGCGATGTATTGATTGATTGCGCGTGTATCGCCCGTCAGTTCAAAAGATGTGGATTCTTCGTCCGCCGCGATTTGGCGCGCATCCAATTCATTTAGTGTGTCTACCAATGCGTCATGCTTTGGAGCGTCGCGCCGCACGCGCACGATCATTAATTCGCGCTGCACCGCGCCTTGGGCCTCGGTCAGGTTCACGACACTACGCACGGCGACGATTTTTTCCACCTGAGCTTTGATTTGCGCGATGGTTTCCGCCGTGCCTTCGGTTGTGATGGCGATGCATGACAGATGCTGCGCTTCGTTGATCTCGCCCGCTGTGATGTTTTGGATTTGATATCCGCGCGCGGAAAACAACGCTGTCACGCGCGCGAGCACGCCGCGCTCGTTGTCTGACAAAATAAAGAGGGTGTGGAGTTTATTTTCGCTCATGTTTTACACCATCATCAAGCCTTCGGGCGACACCGGAGCGATATCGCCGTCTTTTAAAATCATCGCGTAATGCGGCGCGCCGGATGGGATCATGGGGAAGCAGTTTTCCTTGGGATCCACGCGGATATCCGCCATGACAGGGCCTGGATGCGCGATCATTTGCGCGATGACGCTGTCGAGTTCATCCGGCCTCGTCGCGCGCAGGCCGAGGGCGCCGTACGCCTCCGCTAGCTTGACAAAATCCGGCAAGGCCTCGGAATAGGAATGTGAATAACGCTCTCCATGAATAAGCTGTTGCCATTGCCGCACCATGCCCATCCATTCATTATTGATGATGAAAACCTTGACCGGCAGGTTATATTGCACCGCCGTGGATAATTCCTGGATGTTCATTTGAATGGAGGCTTCGCCCGCGATATCGATCACCAGCGCATCGGGATGGGCAACCTGCGCGCCAATCGCGGCGGGCAGACCATAACCCATGGTGCCGAGGCCGCCGGAGGTGAGCCAGCGGTTCGGCGCGTAAAACGGGAAATGCTGCGCCGCCCACATTTGATGCTGGCCGACTTCGGTTGAGATAATGGGGTTTTGCGATGCCGTAAAATGCGCGAGACGTTCAATCGCGTACTGCGGTTTGATGATGGTCTCCGAATGTTCATAGGCCAGGGAATCTTTCGCGCGCCATTCTTGAATCTTTTGTAGCCATTTTGCCAGGCCGGCACTATCCGCTTTCGCATTCCGGCGCTGCCATTCCGCCAGCATCGCGCGAATGGCCTCGCCCGCATCGGCGACGATACCGACATCCACGCGCACGTTTTTGTTGATGGAGGCCGCATCGACATCGACATGGATTTTTTTCGAATTGGGCGAAAATTCCGCCAGCTTGCCCGTGATGCGGTCGTCAAACCGCGCGCCGATGCAGATCATCACGTCGCAATGATACATCGCCAGATTGGCTTCATAGGTGCCGTGCATGCCCAGCATGCCCAAATTCAGCGGATCATCCGCCGGAAAAGCGCCCAGACCCATCAGCGTTTGCGTGATGGGAAACCCTGTCGCATGTACCAACGCGCGCAAATCATTCGCCGCATTGGCGTTGATAACGCCGCCACCGGTATAAAACACCGCACGTTTTGCGCCTTGCATCAAATCCACCGCCGCCGCGATTTTCGGATCGGACGCGGCAATTGCGTAAGGATAAGTTTTATATTTCGTCACTTCATCCGGCGCGACATACACGCCTTTGCCGAACTGCACGTCTTTTGGGATGTCGATTAATACCGGCCCCGGTTTGCCCGAACGCGCGATGTGAAAACATTTGTGAATAGTTTCCGCCAATTCATTCACGTCTTTCACCAGCACGTTATGTTTGGTGCAGTTTCGTGTGATGCCGGTGGTATCGGCCTCCTGGAATGCATCCGTGCCGATCAGATGCGTCGGCACTTGGCCGGAAATAATGATCATCGGAATGGCGTCCATCATCGCATCCGTCATGGGCGTGACGACATTGGTCATGCCGGGGCCCGAAGTGACCAACACACAGCCAACCTTGCCGGTCGACCGCGCGTAACCTTCGGCCGCATGTCCTGCGCCTTGTTCATGCCGCACCAGAATATGATGCAATTCATCCTGTTGGAAAATCGCATCGTAAACCGGCAAAATCGCCCCGCCGGGATAACCGAAAATATGCTCCACGCCCTGATCCCGCAGCGCCCGCACCACAATTTCCGCACCCAGCAGCACGCTGCCTGCGGGCGCAGACAAGAAGTGTGGGGCAGAAGCGGGGGCTGACATAGCATTCTCCGTGAGTTTTTAGGGGCGAAAATCATCTCACAGGCCGATTGAAATGGCAACCAAAAGCCGTATTAATTCTCATTTAAACCTTTGGGCGTAATAAAACGATTGATTCCGGTTATGGAAATTTCAAAAAAGTGGTATAGAATATAGGGATGATCGGCTCTGCCCAGTCCGCGCCTGATGACCTGCCGCAAATTGTTTTGCGGGCGCTGATCGGCACATATAGTCTGATTAATCTGCCGTTTGATGCGGATATTCCGGCCTGGGCCTTGCGGCAAAATCCTGATGGCCTGGTGTCACTGACGCAAAGCAAATACGGATTTTCCATTATCTGCCCCGATGTTTGGGTGCCCGGCGCCTTTGAAGGGGAGCGCATACCGGAATGGCGCGTCTTGCGTGTGGAGCAACCGCGCGATTGGGCAATGCACGGTTTGTATTCACGCTTGGCCCAGCCATTGGCCGATGACGCGCTGTCGATTTATATCGTTGGTTCCTATAACGCTGATCATATTTTGCTGCGCAGCAGGGATTTCGCGCGCGCCAAGCAAATCCTGTCGCGCTTTTGCGAAATCATCTAAGCCGAAATAAATTGCTTTTTCACGGTATTTCCTTCATGCCTTGGCCATGGAAAATATTGCGCGCGAACCTGTTTTTAATTTGCCGCCGGCGACATTGATTTTATTGCTGCTTTTGATCGCGCTGCATGTGGCGGTGGCGCTGACGAATTTTGATATCACGCCGTTCTTGGTGCAACCCGCTGTCTTTTGGTCCGCGTCATTTGCCCCGCAGCATTTGTTCACGCTGATGACTTATCAGTTCTTTCACGCTTCTTGGCTGCATCTGGCGGTGAACGTGGGCATGCTGCTCGCCTTCGGCAGCGCGATGGAGCGCATGACCGGCCCCGTATGGTTTCCCATTTTGTATTTAATTTGCGGTGCCCTCGCCGCGCTGGCACAGGCCGCCGCCGCGCCGGACAGTATGGGCGCGATGCTCGGCGCATCAGGCGCCATCAGCGGCGCAATGGGATTTGTTCTGTGGCGGGTCATACATCGCCCGAAAATGCGCGTGCAGTTATTTATTTTGATGGCAGTGGTGCAGCCTGTAATGGCCTTGGCGGCGGGTACGTCACTGGGCGGCGAAATCGCCTGGGTTGCCCATCTGGCGGGTTTTACCGCAGGCGTGATTATGGCAATTTGTTGGCCAAAGAATTTGCGTCCACATGATTAACACCGCTTTCCCTTCCGCACCGCGCGCCTGGCTTGGTTGGTACGTAACGATATTGGTTGTGCTGCTGGCGCTTACCGGATTGCTGGATATTTTCCAGCCCGATGAAGTGCCCGAACGCGCGATTAACCTGCATCATATCTGGGCGGTATTGGGATTATTCATTTTTCTAACCCATGGCAGGCTGGTGATCCCGCATGGATCCTTTGCGCTATTCTTTGCGGCGGCATTGGTGATTTCATTGCTGGCAGACATTGAATTCGGCTTTAACCTCGCGCTCGCGAATGTGGTTTATTGTTTTTATTTGCTTCTGCTCGGCTTAGCGCTCACGCAAATAATGCCGCCCGATCTTTTATCGCGCGCACTAGGGCGCGCAGCGATCATTATTTTGACGGCTATCACAATTAAAAATGTTTTCTTCTTTGGCCGTATTATGGATACCCTTGCCACGCTCCAAGGCCGCGTGTTTATTCCCACCGTCGTCGCGGGCGGCACGAACGTAGAGGCAACGTTTGCCGTCTTTGCCGCGGCGCTGCTGCACGGACGCCGCCTGTATTGGCCCGCGTTTCTTTACGCATTGTTTTTATCCATCCTCTACAGCAGCCGTGCGGGCTTGCTTGGTGCGGCGGTGTTATTTATGTTTGAATTCTTCATTGCACCGAAAGAACAACGTAATTTACTCTTCCGTCAAATCCGCATCGCCTTATTGGCTTTGGTCGCGTTGGGTGCTGTGATCACGCTCTTCGCCACGCCCATTGCGCAATTCGCGTTGCAGCGGTTTGAAGATGTCGGTTACGAACCCGGTTCTGAAGGCCGCATCGCCATGTGGCAAGCCGCGCCGCAAGTTTTCCTGTTGCATCCTTTCGGCGTCGGCGCGGGCAATGCCATTGCGCAGGTCAGCAGTTTGCTCGGCGTCGCGCTGAACGAAGATAATATGCATAATATCATGCTGCAAATTTTGCTTGATCTGGGGATTTTTGGTTTTTTTGCTTATCTGATCATGTGGGCGCAAATCTGGCGCCGCGCCTGGGTTGCGAAAATGGCGCATTCATTATGGCTGGTCATCGCACTATATTTTCTGCTCGGCTTTTTGCAATTCCGCGCTTATGATCCCTTTGCCTTTTTGTGCCTGGGGCTGGTTTGGCACGCGCGGCGGGAAACGGCTGCCGCGTGACGGTTGCCATCCTGATGCCTTATTATAATTATCCCGCGGGTCTGGCGCGCACGCTGGAGAGTTTGCGCGGCGAACGTGAAGCCTTTGAACTCTATCTGGTTGACGATGGTTCCGACCCGGCTTTGCTGCTGCATCCGGTGGCGTATGATTTTCCCGTTCACCTAATCCGCCTGGAAACAAATTCCGGTATCGAAGGCGCGCTGAATGCAGGCATCGCAAAAATTCTAACAGACGGCCATAAATTCATCGCGCGCATAGACGCGGGTGATTTATGGCTGCCGGGCCGCTTGGCGGCACAACGCGATTTTTTATTGGCGCATCCGGATCATGTTATGGTGGGCTCTTGGGCGACATCGTTTAATGAAGCCGAAGGCGATCGGTTCACTTTGCGTTATCCGTGCAACGATGCGGAAATTCGGCGCTACTTGCACATCAATAGCGCCTTTTGCCATCCGGCTGTGATGCTGCGCGCCGCGGCGGTGCAGGCAGCGGACGGCTATTCCAATCAATTTCCAGCGGCGGAGGATTATGAATTCTTTTCACGCCTACTTAAACTCGGCAAGGCCGCAAACCTGCCTGCCGTTTGGCTGCGTTATGAAGTCGCTGCGGGCGTGCCATCCATCTCCTATCAAAAACGCCAGCGGCAATTATTTAGCCGCCTGAAAATCCAATGGCGGCTTTTTGATGCGCGCGATTGGCTGTCCTGGTGGGGATTGTTACGCACGATGATTTTAATCTGCCTGCCTTATAAACTTTTGCTGAAATTCAAGTCACGCTTTTGGCGCGCCTAAAGCATCGCGGTAAATCTTCGCATGCAATTCGAACATATTCGGAATGGTAAAATTCTGACTATGCGCGCGCGCGGCGAAATGCATGGCGTCGCGCAGCGGCGCATCCTCGGCCAGTTGTAAAATCTTTTCTGCGATCTCTGTCTCATCCGGCGCAACGGTAAACCCAGTTTGACCAGTGATCACACAACTATCGCTGCCGCCCGCCGGTGTTGCGATAATCGGCAGACCGGCATGTAGCGCTTCAACAAAAATATAGGCCATGACTTCATATCGGCTGGTAATGAGGAGCAGATCCATCGCGCCATACCATTCACGCGCATTGGCCGCGCCGAGCCATAAAATGCGATCCATCACACCTAAATTCTGCGCCAACTGTTCGCATTCACCACGCAAATCTCCACCACCAATCAATAGCAATTTTAATTTTTCATTTTTCGTCGCCGCCTGCGCGAAAGCGCGAATTGCCAGTTGCGGATTTTTCTGCGGCGCCAAACGTCCGACAAACCCCACTACTACCTCATCACCCGCAATTTTTAATGTGGTGCGTAATGCCTTACGATCACCCAACGTAAAAGGTGTGATACCATTCAATCCCATCACCATTTTATTCGCAGGCATGCCCAAACTAACCGCATGCGCCTGTTCCTCTTGCGACAAAAAAATCATGCGCTGCATGACGGGCGACAATAACTGTTCGTACCAACCGTAAATCATTTTCTTCCATGGCGGCGTTTTGGGATTTAATGTCATCAGCGCATGGGGTGTATAGATCACTGGCACCTTTACCACCGCGCTCGCCATGCGCGCCAACATTCCGGCCTTGGTGCTGTGGGCATGCAAAATATCCGGCCGCGCGACGCGCAATAATTTTACTAGATCGAAAAGATTTTTCGCATCGCTCACATGCGGCGCGCGGTGCATCGGCAAAGAGTGTAACGTGATATTCGGCCAATCCCGCGACAGCGCCAGTAATTGCGGTTCAAACAACGCCTCCATGCGTATAGGCGAATAGACGATATGCACGCGCCAGCCCGCGCGCGCCTGGGCCGCGGCCAGATCCAGCACATGGCGCATTGCGCCGCCGCCGCCGGGCTCCAGCACATGCACGACCGTCATAGAATCCATGCGCCATCATGCCTGTTCAACTCGCATCGGCAAAGGTAAAATCACCCTTATGAATCGCCGTACTTCACCCGCATCGCTTGCCACCGTGATGGATGATCACGTGCATTGGCTGGGCCGCTGGCAATGCGCGATCATGTTTCCGGATAAGGTTGATGAAACCAATCCCTATGGCCCTGACACGCTGATCCGCTGGTTGTCGGAGCCGGAACAGCAAAATATTTTGGAACAGCCTATCATCCGCCGCCTGCAAGATTTGCACGACGAATTGCATGATCAAGCCTATGAACTGGGCAAGGTCGCGCCGCGTTCGCGTCCGCCGTTTGAAAATTACGATGACATGCTGCGCAATTTCGATAGCTTCATCGCGCAGGTGCGGCGCGCGGAAAGATTATTGGCATCCGCCGCACGCGCGGGCGGTTTGGCGGCCTTGCAATCGGGCAAGGCAATGGCCGCGATTTTGCAGGAAATTTCCGAACTCATGCAACGCGCGGAGAGCAAGGGCGTCGTTGCCAGTATCGCCGTTGCCAGTATTGATCATTTTGATGTGCTGAAAAAACGCCTGGGCGGCGCGGCAATTGATTTCGCTGTGGCGGAGGTTACCGGGCGTATCGGCCATAACCTGCGTCCCTTCGATGACGTTTTCCGTCTTGAGGAAGCTTATAGCGTTTGGTTTTTGCAGCAGGCGAAAATTGATGATGCCGTAAAAGCCGCCGACCGCGTACGGCGCAAAATTAACATTTTACCGGTGGAATTCCCGGATGGCACGGCGGAGGCAGTTTCCATTTCCATCGGCCTTGTGGGCGTGGATTACAATCAGCCTGCCGGAGATCTGGTACAGCGCGCCATGGATGCTTTGCTTGTCGCGCAAGAACGCGGCGAAAGCCAGATCGCCGCGCCGGAATTGGAGTGAGTGACAAGAAATTTTTTATTCTTCGTTTTGTTTGTCGCTTTTTACTTGACTTACCGCCTCGTCATCAATTACCCTAACCACAATGTCTTTCATTCGCATCATCACCGCGACCACCACCCGGTTCTAACCGGGCCATAGACATTTTCACTCCTTAAATCGCTGTTTTTTCCAACCTCTTTACCTGGTGGTATATCATGCTCGTTTTTTATAAACGCTGCTGCCAATCGCAGCAGGGGCCGTGTCTGCGCGGCCAAATTTCGCAATCTGCAGGCGAAGCGATGGGAGTTTATTATTCCCATCATCCCCAAAATCCACGACGGATTTACACGCACTTTTCGCGGTCGGCCTGGCTTCAGCTGGCGCGTGACATCGGAATCGCCGAAGACCGCGCCTTGCAATGCGGCGAAAATTTATATCGTTTCCAAGAAGATTCAATCGCGGCGGATCGCTCCGGCCGTAATTTGGAGCCGCGCAATCCGGTCAGAAAAATCGGAAACGATTATGAAATGTAGTCCAACGTTTAACACAAGGAAAAACCCCATGCGTTCCCGTCGTAGTTCTTTAAGCAATCCTAATGATAGTTGTCCTGTAATCATCCCTATCCAGCAAGAGCCCAATATGGCCCCCGTTAAATCGTCGATAGATGCACGGCCCGTTACCAGATGGTCAAAGCAGGATGGCCAGTTACTCGGGCAATTGGTTCATGCTGGTGCTTTGTCGCGGGCCGAAGCGAAAAAATTACGAAATCCAGATGAATTGTGCCGTTATGCCCGCGAAACCTTCGGCCATCCGTGATTAAAAATCGCTGCAACGCCCGCCGACTTCCCAATCGCCATAGCGGGTGGGTTCGGGGCCGGCGGGACCGCCGATTTCAGGAACTAGGAGTTTAGGAATTGGGATTTTAGGAGTTGGATCATCAGGAGATGTGGGTTTCTCCAAAGATTGATCATTCCTAGTTCCTAAATTCCTAACTTCTAATTCCCCATTTTCTTCCGACAATTTTTCCATAACCTATAGCTAGTCCGCGGCGCTTATGCTTACAAGTAGGCATGAGCACTACAAGATACATCGCTTATCGCGCGCTGCGCCAGGTGTTGGAGGCTGGCCAAATGACTGACGAAGCGCTGCAGGAATCGCGCCTCTCCAGTCTGGCGGCGCGCGATCGTGCCTTTGTGCGCGTGCTGCTCATGGCGGTACTGCGCGATTACGGGCGGCTGAAAAAATTAATTTTGCCCTGGCTGAAAGACCCCAATAACGTGCCGCCGGAAATTTGGGCGATGCTGTTGCTGGGCACGGCGCAATTGCTGATTTTGAAAACGCCGCCGCATGCAGCGGTGAATGAAACCCTGGAACTCGCCGTGCGCGAAAATATGGCGGGCTTGAAGGGTTTATTAAACGCCGTGCTGCGCCGCTGCGACCGCGAAGGGCGGCATCAGTTCGAAAAAATCCCGCGTAGTGAAAATTTTCCATCATGGTTACTCGAAAGTTGGAAAAATTTTGACGGTCACAACCTATGGCTGGAAATTTTATTGTCCGAACCGCCGCTGGATATCACAGCGCCGCGCGATACTGCGGGCTGGGCGGAAAAACTGGATGGCAAGATCATTGTGCCGCAAACAATACGGCTGGAAAAATCGACCGACGTGGCAAGTCTGCCCGGTTACGCCGAAGGTGCCTGGTGGGTGCAAGACGTTGCGGCCGCCGCGCCGGTGCAAATGCTGGGTGATATTGCAGGATTGGATGTGCTTGATCTCTGTGCTGCGCCGGGCGGGAAGACCATGCAACTACTGGCAAGCGGCGCGCGCGTGACGGCGGTGGATAGTTCGGCCCAGCGTCTGACACGATTAAATGAAAACCTCACGCGCATGAAATTTACTGCCGACGTGCAATGCGCGGACGCGATGAAATTTGAGCCGGCGCGGGAGTTTGATATCGTGCTGCTCGATGCGCCTTGCAGCGCGACCGGCACCATCCGCCGCCATCCGGAAATTTTAATTCACCGCAGTGCGGATGACGTAAAACGCCTTGCTGCGCTGCAAGCTCAGATGCTGGACCGCGCGGCCACATGGGTAAAACCCGGCGGGTGGTTACTTTATTGCGTTTGTTCTTTACAGCGCGAAGAAGGCGAAAATCAGACAGCTGCGTTTTTAAAATCCGATGATGATTTCAGGCTGATCGAACAAAAACGCATTCTGCCAACCGAATTTGGCGGCGCGGATGGGTTTTTTGCGGCGGTATTACAGAAAAACTAAGCCGCGCAGGCCATATCCGTAATTTCACCCCGCGCCTGGGCGCGTTTCATCATGCCGGTCAGGAAATCCCACAGGGCGTCGGCGGCGCTCATCGCGGCGGCTTTGGCTTCCTTGTGCGTTTCAGCGGGCAGAGCGTCGATCAGTTTTTCGCATTGCGCGCGGTGGATGATGTCGGCTTCCAAATGCACTTGGAAAAATTTCAACGTGTCTTTCTGGTCGCCGTCATAAAACTGTTTCAAGCCTTTGATTTTCGTTTCCGCAATCTCCGGCACTTGCTGTTCATAGGTGTAAAGGCTGCACAGGCCCTCGGCATAAGAAGAACGCGCATTTTCCATCAGGGTTTCAATCAGGTTTTTCGTGCAGTCCGCCAGCACGGCATTATCAATGGTTTCATCCGTCGCGCCCATGCCCTTGGCGAATTTGCGCCACAGGGTGGGGTGATTATCGCGGCGCTCCTCGCCATATATGCCTTCTTCTTCGCACAGATTTTCCAGCAACAGTTGGCGCGCATCGGCATCCATGCAAATGCTGTGCGTCGCGGAAATGTAACGCGGGAAAGCATCGACGTGATGCGCGTATTGTTCGGCATAATCCCGGATGGTTTCGCGCGACAATTTGCCTTCATTCCAGGCCTGGTAAAATGGGTGGTTCAACAGGTGGCGAGGTTGAAGGGCGGTTTTCAGTTCAGCGGCAAAGGACATGGGAAACTCCGTAGGTTATGCGCTTGTTTTTAGCCGCACGGAGATAAGCAATCAAGCCGTCTGCTCGTATTTATCCCACAATTTTTTCAACGTGCCGCCGCGGGCAATGAGGGTTGCAAAGGCGCCTTCTTCCACCACGCGGCCGGCGTCCAGCACATAAATGTAATCAAAACGCGGCAGCAAATGCAGGCGGTGGAGCGAGGCGACGATGGTCGTTTGTGGATAGGCGGCGAATAAATTCGTAAAAATTTTCAATTCCGTCGCGGCATCGACGGACGACGTCGGCTCATCCAGCAGTAAAATCGAACTATCGGCGGCGCTGAATAATCCGCGCGTGAGGGCCAGGCGCTGTTTCTGCCCGCCGGACAGGTTCACGCCTTTTTCGCGGATATCGGTGTCGAAACCGACCGGCAGCATCGCCGCGACCGGCGCGAATTCCGCGATCTCCGCCGCGCGCAGCATGCGGGTTTCCTGATCGCCCACGCCCATGGTGATGTTCTGCGCGATGGTGCTTTCGAAAATTTCGGCATCCTGGGGGATCAGCGTTGCACAATCAGCCAGCATGGTGATGTCGCCCGCCGCGTCGTCCACCGTGACTTGCGCGTCCGCCGGATAAATGCCGCGCAGAACCGACAGCAAAGATGATTTCCCCGCGCCGCTTTCACCCACCAGCGCAATACGCGCGCCGCGCGGCAGCGTTACATTTACGTCGGCCAAGGTTTTACGCTCGCCTTCGTCATAACTAAAATGCAGTTCGCGCAGTTCAATGCGTTGCCACGCGGGTGGTATCGGCGGCGCGTGATTTTTTTGCAAGGCCTCAGCAGCTTCGGTAATCGGCGCGACGGTATGCAAATCCACGCGCGCGCGGATCAGTTCCTGATAATAAATCGCGAAACGCACGAAAACGTCGTTGATCTGGCGGAAATATTGAAAGACCGTCACCAAGGTGCCCACCATCACGGCATTGCGGATGGCGATCTGATGGTGGATGAAAGTCAGCATAATGGTGGCTTCCAGCGTCACCACCATGATCATAAAACTGAACCATTTCAGTTCATTCAGTTTGATGGATTCCTTCAGCGGCACAAAAATACCTAGCAGGCGTCGCGACAGTTCATGCTGTGTCAGCGGCGCAAGGCGCAGCGTGATCAATGTATTGATATTGCTAATAAAATCAAACAGTCCCGAAGCGAAAAAATGATCCGCCTGGTTCTCGCCGCGGATCAGCATAATCAATTTTTTGTCGAATCCGCGGATAAGGGTCATGACTAAAATCGCGCCCGAAATCGCCAGCGCCGCCACCGTGGGGGATACCAGCGACAGCATAATAATCGCGCCGCAAAACCGCACGATAGTTTCCAGATACATAAACTGTGTTTGCGTGAAATTATACAGGCCCATGCCGGCCTTTTGAATGCGGTTGATGATTTCGCCGGAATGATGGTCGCTGTGCCACGACATGGGCAGTTCCGTCACTGCGCGGTAATGCTGGTCGAAAAATTGCCTTTTGACATAAAAGGCGAAATTGCGTTCAATCACGCGGCCAGGGCCGTGAAACGTCCAGAAGACCACCATCATGCTGCCGTAAAATAAAAACCATGGCCAGACGCGCTGGAACAAATCCGCGCCGCCGGATTGCAGGACGTTCAAGGTTTGTCCGAAAATCCAAGGCTGCGCGATAATCGCCATATTGGCGCAAAAGCACAGGCAATAAAATGTGATCATGCGCCTGCGTTGCCCAGCGCCGAACCGCCAGGCCTGGCTGATCATGAATAAATAGGGATTGCCGCGCAGCTCCGGCATGGGCGCGGCATTTGTCATTACGGCGTTACGTGGTGGATGAGGTGAAGAACAAATTTCGTTATGACTTCACCGACCAGAATTAACGAACTGAAAGCGCCGAGCCAAACCAGAATCCCCGCCGTGATAATCGCGCCGTCACGTTCCATCGTGCCGAGAGCGAGCAAGGCAAGGCTGGCGCCCGGCAAAAAATGCAGCGGCGGCGGCAAGGGTACGAGCATGACGAATGCAAGGGTAATCATCAAAACGCCGATGATTTTTTCGCCCGTGCCTTGCGTCAAAAACAGCCAGCGCGGCTGGAACAGGCGTTCAAACCAGATCAGCGGGCGCATAATGATTTTCACCGCTTTGGCCAGAAGCGCGCGGCTGAGTTTTTTCTCGCGCACGCCGCGAGGCAGGCGGGGCAGGGTTTCACCCAGCAAAAATTGAAAAGCCAGAGGTAAAATCAGCGCGCCGGTAAAGGTGGAAAATCCCGGCGGCACGGGCAGGCAATTGGGGAAGGCCAATAGAAAAATCATAAAACCAAACGCGCGATCGCCCAGATGCGTTAGAACTTCGCCCAGCGTAATGTGATCCGCGGGATTATCCAAAATTAACTCACGCAGCAGTGTGCTGGTGCGGCGCGTGTCGGAATTTTCGATGCCGTCTGACATCGGAAAACCCTAGGGATGAATTGAAACAAGAGCAAGTGAAAGAATGTTTAGCTTTTTTATTTTGCCGCACGTCATGCGCGTGCTAAAAGAATCATATGTCGCCTTTCGCTCTGCCTAAACCCGCGCATATCATTACCCTGGGTAATGAAAAGGGCGGCTCGGGCAAATCCACGGTGGCGATGCATATTGCGGTCGGGTTATTGCGTCTTGGCTTTCGTGTCGCCACGATCGATCTGGACAGCCGCCAGGGCACGCTCACGCGCTATTTTTATCACCGCAATAAACGCGTGATGAAAACCGGCCACGAATTGCCGCAACCGGAACATCACAGCATCGCAAAATCCAAATTCGACAGCCAATCCGAAGCCAATGCGGATGAGGCTTGGCGTTTGGGCGAACTCATCGGCCGATTGCGTTTCGATCATGATTTTATCGTCATGGATACGCCCGGCACGGACAATTTTTTATCGCGTGAAGCGCATAGCTATGCCGATACGCTGATCACGCCGATGAATGACAGTTTCGTGGATTTTGTTTTGCTGGGTTCAATGGATCCCGAAACGCGGCGCGTCATTCGCTCGTCGATTTACGCCGATATGGTCAACGAACAGCGCCGCCGGCGGGAACTGCGCGATGGCGGGACGATTGATTGGATCGTGCTGCGCAACCGCCTTTCGCCGTTGCAATCGCGCAATAAAAAGGATATGGAAGAGGCGCTTTTCGCCCTGGCGGAAAAAATCGGTTTCCGCATCGCGGGCGGTTTCGCGGAACGCGTGGTTTACCGCGAATTGTTCCTCCAGGGTCTGACCATGATCGATACCTTTGAAGATTCCGGCGATATCCCTGTTTCCATGTCCCACATCGCCGCCCGCCAGGAAGTGCGGCAATTGATGGACGCGCTGAACGTCACACCAATAATGCAGCGCATGGCCCCCGCGATTGCGAATGATATGGGCCCGCCAGGCAAGCAAACGGCCGCGTAGATTTTACAAAGTTGTCATCATTCGCCCATATATTTGTGTTATAATTTCTGGATACTTGGGAACTTTTGATGAATGTCGTAAATAACAGCTCTTTTCAAAGCACCGCGGCGCCCGCGTCGAAAGCGGTAAAAAATTCGCCTATTTCGGCGGATCAGCTGACGGCTGAAATCAACAAAGGCGACCCGGATAAGGTCAAGGCCTTTTACGCCGAACAGGATAAACTCAGCCAGATTTTAAACCAGCTGAAGTCTTCCAAAACGACCCTGAGCCAGCAAAACAAGGCCGCCGCCCAGCAAAAAATCGCCAGATTAAAAGCTGAAATTCAGGCCCTGCACATGATGGGCGGCCTGAACCCCAAGGCCACCGCGCGTGAAGCCGCCCGCCTGGCAAAAGAACTGGCCGATGCCGTAAAAGAATATGCCGCCGCCAGCGGCGACAGTTCCGGCGGGTCCGCCGCTCCGGATGCCGCAACGGCTGGCGGCGCATCCCCAGCCCCGGCAGCGGTTTCCAGCGCGAATAATGCCGCCGCGGTCACGGCGACGGCTCCAAACGCCAATACGCAAAATGCAGCCTCTGATCCGGCAAACCCAGCGGCGGCACAGGCAGTTGCTAGTAATCAAACTTCATCTTATCGCACCACAGCCACGGCAGCGAATAATCAAAATAGCGCCGATCAAGATAAAACCTTTGCCGATGAAGCAAGGCGTTTGAAGGATGAGCTAAAATCCATCATCCAGATGGCCAAGCACAAACTTGAACAGAAAACACACAGCGGCTTTAACCCGGATATTCAACGCGCGGAAAAAGCCCTGGCGGATACAAACGACAGTTTGAACAAATTCGCAGCCCCGTCGGTTAACATCAGGACCTAAGTTTGCGGTTTTGTCCGGCTTTTTGGGTGACAGGCGCGCCGCGCCGCGCGATAAATAGCAATGTCCGCGATTCTGGCGCAACATTGGGATATGCTTTTGCCGCTGCTGCTGATCCAGGCGGTGTCGGGTTATTTGATCGTAAAGGGCATTCCGTGGCGCCGCCATTATCAAGGGCAATTACTGCTGCGCGGTCTGGCCTGGGTGATATTGCTTGCGGCGCAATACTACCTGGTCTTTTTTATTCATGAACCGCCCGCGGCCTTTGGCCTCGGCGTCTTGACGCTGCCGATGCTGATGCGCCTCGCGCAGAATACCGACCTGGCGCAACGCCGTGCGCAACAGCAAAGCGTCACGGCGGCCACGAATAAACTGGAAACCGCCTATATCATTTTGCGCGTCAACGCCAACACCCGCGCCATGAACGGCGAGGTGCGCGGCGGCACTTTTACCGGGCGGCATTTGGAACAACTCGCCAGCGAAGATTTGCTCGACCTTTTGGCGGAGTTTCGCCGCACGGATAAACGCTCCGCCGATATTTTAATGACCTATCTGGATCACACCCAGCTCGACGATTGGCGCGCCCGCTACCGCGCGAAATTCATCAAATCCAAAGAACAGATGGCGCGCGAGGAAGCCTTGCAAATCCTGGGATTAAAGGAGGGCGCGTCGGAAGAGGATATCAAAACCGCCTACCGCCGCCTCATGGGCCGCCTCCACCCCGACATGGGCGGCTCGGATTACCTGGCGGCAAAGGTGAATATGGCGAAGGATTTGCTCCTGCCATCTTGAGCGCACCCGCGTGATGTGACACAAAGCGGGCATGAAAAAACCTGTTCGTAAAGCCGTTTTTCCCGTCGCCGGGCTGGGCACGCGCTTTTTGCCCCAGACTAAGACCATGCCAAAGGAAATGCTGCCGCTGGTGGATAAACCCCTTATTCAATATGCGGTGGAGGAAGCGCGCGCGGCAGGGATTGAGGAATTCGTTTTCGTCACCTCGCGCGGCAAGGATGTTCTAGAGGATCATTTCGATCAGCATCCGGAATTGTATGATACGCTGGAAGAAAAGGGCAAAAAGGAATCGCTGGCCGCTGTGCAGGCCGCTGATATTCCTTCCGGCCATTTATATTTCACGCGCCAGCATCAGCCGCTCGGCCTCGGCCACGCCATCTGGTGCGCGCGCCATGTGATCGGCGACGAACCCTTTGCGATTTTGCTGCCGGACGATGTCGTGCTGAACGGCGTGCCCTGCCTGAAGCAAATGATGGAAGTTTACAACGAAATCGGCGGCAACGTTGTGGCGGTGACCGAAGTTCCGCGTGAACATACCAACCGTTACGGTATTCTGGATGTGGCAAACGATGATGGCCGCCTGGCGAAAATGAAAGGCGTCGTGGAAAAACCCGCGCCGGATAAGGCGCCTTCCACACTTTCCATCATCGGCCGTTACATCGTCCAGCCGCAGGTGCTGGATTTCCTGGAACAAAAAGTCGTCGGCGCGGGCGGCGAGATCCAGCTCACCGACGCCTTGCAAAAAATGATCGCGGCGGGGCAGGATTTTCACGGTTACCGTTACCAGGGTACGCGTTATGATTGCGGTGATAAACTCGGCTTCCTGATGGCCAATGTCGCTTTTGGTCTGGAACGTTCCGATCTGGGCACAAATCTGCGCAGCGAATTAAAAAAACTCTTAGGTTAAACCATGCATCAATTTCACGCCTCCATCCTCCGCGCTTATGATATTCGCGGGATTTTCAATGAAACCTTAACGCCGCATGACGCGTATATTCTGGGCCGCGTTTTTGCCACAACGCTGCACAAAGCGGGCGGAAAATCCGTCGCCATTGGGCGCGATGGGCGCGTGTCTTCGCCGGAACTCGAAGCCGCACTGGTGCGCGGCTTGATGGAAAGCGGCGCGGATGTGCATCAAATCGGCCTCGGCCCCACGCCGATGCTTTATTTTGCGGTGAAACATTTGGGTCTTGATGCAGGCGTGATGGTAACAGGTTCGCACAATCCGCCGACGCATAACGGTTTTAAAATGGTGATGATGGATAAGCCGTTTTACGGTGAAGATATTCTCGCCCTCGGCCGCTCTGCTGCGGTGGGGGAAGTGATTGAGGGCAAAGGCACGCTGACCGTGCATAACATCAAAAACGATTACGCCGCGCGTCTGGCCGCCGATTACAAAAGCAAAAACAGTTTGAAAGTCGTCTGGGACGCGGGCAACGGCGCGGCGGGCGCGGTGCTGAAAAACATCACAGACCGCCTGCCGGGTGAGCATACGTTATTATTCGCTGACGTGGACGGCCAATTCCCAAACCACCATCCCGATCCGACGGTGCCGGAAAATCTGAAAGATTTACAGCGTGTGGTGGCTGAGAAAAAAGCTGATCTCGGTATCGCATTTGACGGCGATGGCGACCGCATTGGTGTGATCGATCGGCGCGGGCGCATCGTTTGGGGCGATCAATTGCTGGCGATTTTATCGCGCGATGTTTTGGCGCGTCATCCCGGCGCGACGATCATCGCGGACGTCAAGGCCAGCCAAGTTTTGTTTGACGAAGTCACGCGCCTGGGCGGCCAGCCGCTCATGTGGCGCACGGGTCATTCGCTGATCAAAGCCAAGATGAAAGAAACCGGCGCGCCGATCGCGGGCGAAATGTCCGGCCATATGTTTTTCGCCGATGGTTATTACGGTTTTGACGATGGTTTGTATTGCGGGGTGCGTCTGCTGAATTACCTCGCATCGACGCAGCAGGATTTAGCTGCGCTGCTTGACGCTTTGCCGCGCGTAATCAACACACCCGAAATGCGCATCACCGTATCCGAAGAGCGCAAATTCGCCATCATGGATGAAATCACCGCGCGCGTGAAAGCCGCCGGATTGAACGTGAATGACGTCGACGGCGTACGCGTCACCACGCCCGACGGCTGGTGGCTCCTGCGCGCTTCAAACACCCAAGCCGCCTTGGTTGGCCGCGCGGAAGGCCGCGACGAAGCCAGTCTTGAACGTCTGACCGGATTGCTTAAAGACCAGCTATCCCTCAGCGGGGTGGAGTTTATTTTGAGCTGGCATTGATTGGATTATTAACCCGTCGGCTTCACCGTAACACAAGCATGTCCGCGCGCTTGTAGTGCGGCGCAAGCGCCTGCCGCGCCGGGCTGCGTCAGGCCCGTCAGACGCGCTTGATACATGCGCGCGCCGCGTACTTTGACGGTAGCGATCAAAGGCTCGCCGTCCCGCAGGTTATGATAACTGCTTTTGACGTGTTGCAGCATGCGCTGCGCCTGGCTGCGCGTGCGGAAAGCGCCGATTTGCACGCCCCATTGTTTGCTGATCTGGATTTTATCCTGGGCCACCGTGTCTTCGCGTTTGGTTTCCGTGGCGGGGGGCGGCGTGATGCCGCCATCCGTGTTGGGCGCCTGCGCGGCGGTGACTTCAGCGGGAGTATTTTGTGACGATTGCACCGTCGGCGGCGGTTGCGGCGTCAGATTGGCCGTAGTCGGTTGCATGACTGTTCCCGCATATTTGGGTGAGGCATGAGCCGCATCGTTCATTGCTGTGGCAAAGGAATGGTCGAGCATATCCGTCATATAATTATCGCGCAGCAAAGCCGTGCGGCCGCCGTAAACCACGCCGATCAAACGGATGTTATTCTGCACCGCGCTGGCGACGAGATTAAATCCGCTCGCTGCGACGTATCCCGTTTTCATGCCATCCATACCGGGGTAGCGTTCCATCAAATGGTTATGATTGGTGATTTCCTGGCCGCGAAAGACAAAATTCTGCGTCGAGAACAAATGATAATATTCCGGAAAATGCGTAATAATCGCGCGCGCCAGAATGGCCATATCCTTGGGCGTTGAAATCTGGCCCGGATTGGGCAGGCCCGAAGCGTTTCGGAACGTCGTATTGCGCATGCCTAAACGGTGCGCGGTGGCGGTCATAATGGCGGCGAAACGGTCTTCGTTACCGCCGATATTTTCCGCCAGCACGCGCGCCGCATCATTGGCCGAGCGCGTAATCACGCCCAGCACGGCATTATGCACCGTCACCGTATCCCCGGCCTGCAAACCCAACTTGGTCGGCGAGGCATTGGCGGCATAGGCGGAAACATTCAATTCCGTATCTTCATCAATCTTCCCCGCGCGCATCGCGGCGAACGTCAGATAAAGCGTCATCAATTTGGTGAGAGAGGCAGGATGCAACAACCTATCCGCATGTTCCGCCATTAAAATCTTGCCCGTTTTGGCTTCCACCACGATGGCGCCATAACGGTCGGCGCGAATTTCGGCATTGTTTTGCGCGCCGGCCGTCGGACATTCCAAGATTGCGGCGGCCCAAAGCCCTATGACGATCAAACAGCGGAAAAGTTTATTGAACATTCGAATCCCAAATAAAATTTTGCCTCGTATCGCCCGGCTTTGCAAGCTTTTACGCGGGCGCGATTTCCCCTTTGACATCCCATGCGAATTTGATAGGCTTAATACCATGGTTTCAACAGCAACCTTTACCGCCGCTTGCATCCGAATTATGATCACCGGCGCAGCATGCTGTTGCAAAAATTATCGTTCGTGCTGCGCTTAATTTTTCCATTTTTTCCGCAACCGCAAACCGTTACGTTAAACCATGCCTCATCTGGAATCTGATCCCGCTTTTCATCTTGTCGGCAATACGCCGATGGTGCCGCTCCACCGCCTTTTCGCCAATAACAAGGGCATCGAGGTTTTTGCCAAACTCGAATACTACAATCCATCTGGCAGCGTAAAAGACCGCATCGTTGTGCATATCCTGCGCGATGCGGAAAAAACCGGCAAACTCCGGCCCGGCATGACGGTGGTGGAGGCTTCATCGGGCAATACCGGCGCGGCGCTGGCGTTTTTTTGCGCACGCCTGGGATACAAATTGATCCTGACCACGATGACCAAGGTTTCTGAAGAAAAGAAAAACCACATGCGCATGTTGGGCGCGGAGGTCATTGTTTGCCCGACCGATGTGCACCATGACAGTCCGGAACATTACATCAACCGCGCGGCGCAAATCGCGCGCGAAACGCCTAACAGCTTTCACGTCAATCAATATGATAATCCGCTGAATACCGAAGCGCATTATCTTACCACCGGTCCCGAAATCTGGCGCCAGATGGATGGCCGGGTCGATTGGCTCGTCACCGGCGGTTCCACGGGCGGCACGATCACAGGCGCGGCGAAATATTTGAAAGAACAAAATCCGGCATTAAAAGTTTTGCTGCCCGATCCCAAAGGTTCCGCTCTTTATCACATCGCCAAAACCGGCGTGAGCCGCGAGGAAGACCTTGGCCCCTATCAAGTCGAAGGCGTCGGTAAAGAATGCCTGACGGATGCCATAGACATCACGGTTGTGGATGAAAGCATGCAATATTCCGACGCCGATGCTTTCGGTCTTTGCCGCGCCTGCGCTCGGCTCGAAGGCATTTTGCCGGGCCTATCCGCGGGCGGAAATCTGGCGGGCGTGCAATGGCTGATGGACCGTATCCCTGGTCCCGCGCGCATTGTCACGATCGTCCAGGACGCGGGCGTGAAATATTTATCCAAACTGCTTAAGGATTAATCATGATGGATACAAAACATTTACACCCCGCTACGCGCGTCATCCATGCCGGGCAATCGCCCGATCCCACCACCGGCGCGGTGATGATGCCGATTTACGCGACTTCAACCTATGCTCAGGAAAGCCCCGGCGTGCATAAAGGTTACGTTTATTCGCGCGGACATAATCCAACGCGCCAGGCTTTGGAACGCTGTCTGGCGGATCTGGAAGGCGGCCAGCGCGCGCTGGCTTTTTCATCCGGCCAAGGCGCGGAATCCACGGTGTTGGAATTATTGCCATCCGGCAGTCACGTCATCGCGATGGATGATATGTATGGCGGCACATACCGCCTGTTTGAACGCGTGCGCCGCCACAGCGCCGGTTTGGATTTTACGTATGTGGATTTGAATGACGATGCGGCGCTGGCGGCGGCTGTGCGGCCCAATACCAAATTGATCTGGGCGGAAACGCCGACCAATCCGATGATGCGTTTGGTCGATCTGGAAAAAATCGCCGCCTTTGCCAAAAAGCACAATTTGATTTCGATCTGCGATAACACCTTCGCCACGCCGATGCTTCAGCAGCCGTTGAAATACGGTTTTGATCTCGTGCTGCATTCCACGACGAAATACATCAACGGTCATTCCGATGTCGTCGGCGGCGCGGTGGTGATCGGCGACAATGCGGAACTGTTGGAACGCTTGCCGTTTTTGCAAAATTCCATCGGTTCAGTGCCCGGGCCTTTTGACGCTTTCCTTGTCCTGCGCGGCGTAAAGACGCTGGCCGTGCGCATGGAAAAACATTGCGCCAATGCCGCCGTTCTGGCGGAATTCCTGGCGGCGCAACCCCAGATCAAGGCCGTGCACTATCCCGGTTTGAAAACGCATCCACAGCATGAACTGGCGCGCCGGCAGATGTCCGGTTTTGGCGGCATGATCTTAGCGGAGCTGAACGCCGACCTCGCGGGCACGCGCCGTTTTATGGAGGCGTTGAAAATTTTCACCCTGGCGGAATCCCTGGGCGGCGTTGAAAGCCTTATCAACCACCCTGGCATTATGACACATGCTTCCATCCCGCCCGACCGCCGCGCGCAAATCGGTATCACCGACAGCTTGGTGCGTTTTTCCGCCGGGATTGAGGCGGTCAATGATTTGCAGGCCGATATCGCGCAAGCGCTAAAGCAGATTTAGCCGCAGGATAACTAGTCTACCAGTCCGCCAGTCTGCTAATCTCTTTGAATGCATATCGTTTTCATCGATCAAGTGCCTTGGCCTTACCGCGTGGATGCGCCGCTGCATCGGCCGATCGGCGGGACGCAATCGGCGGTCTGTTACCTGATGATGGCCCTGGCCGCGCGCGGCGTGCGCGTCAGTTTCATCAACAATGCCGAACCGCACGAAGTCGCGGGCGTACATGCTCTTGGCAATCATGTTCCCGCTGCTGCGATTGCGGATGCAGATGCCTTTGTGCATTTAAATAATTCGACGGTGGAATATCCCCTGCAACTCGCCGCCGCCGCGCCGCAGGCGAAAAAGATTTTGTGGCAGCATTTTGCGCCCGACCAGCCCGCCGCCCAGCCGCTGCATGATTTGGAAACTTTGAAAACATGGGATGCCATGATTTTCGTCAGTCAATGGCAGGAAGAGGAATATCTGAAAACCTTCCCAGCGCTCACCGCCACGCCGCGCATGGTTCTGCGCAACGCGATTTCACCCGCGTTTGAAAATCTGTTTGACGGCCTGCCTATCCTTGCCTGCAAATCCACGGCGCCGCGCCTGGCCTATACGTCGACGCCCTTTCGCGGCCTCGACCGCCTGATGCTCGCCTGGCCCGCCATCCACGCCGCGCATCCTTCCATCGAACTGCAAATCTTTTCGGATATGAAGTTATATGAAATGGAAAATCCCGAAACGATCACGCGCCTGCTTACGAACGCCCGTGCGTCGTCCGGCGTAACGCATGTCGGCAGCGTGCCGCAACCCGATTTGGCCGAAGCTTTGCGCGCGACGTTGATTTTGGCCTATCCCAACACCTTCGCTGAAACCGCCTGTATCGCGGTGATGGAGGCCCTCGCCGCCGGATGCATCGTGGTGACGTCCGATCTCGGCGCGCTGCCGGAAACTTTGAACGGTCATGGGCATTTATTGCCCGCCATTTCTGATGCTCATACGCATGCCGCTGAATACGCTGCTGTGCTCACACGCATTATAACGGAATTACAAAGCCAGTGGCGCGGCGGCGAACTTGAGCAGCGTTTGTCTGCGCAAGTGCGATGGGCGAATGAAAATTACACTTGGACCGCGCGCGCGGCGGAATGGGAAAAGTTTTTAACTGCTGCCGATTAAAATTCCCACGGCGAATACCAGCAGCCCGCCCAGCACCACCTGCACCGCCGCGCGCCAGAACGGGGTTTCCATATACTTCGCCTTGATCCAGGCGATGACGCCGAGTTCAATCGCCACAACAACGCTGGCGATACCTGTCGCAAGCGCAAAAGCATTCGGCACGTCATCCGGGATCAGGTAGGGCAAGGTATGGCCCAGGCCGCCGATCGCCGTCATCACGCCGCATGAAACGCCGCGAATAATCGGATTGCCGCGCCCGGAAATTTCACCGTCATCCGCCAGCGCTTCGGCAAAGCCCATGGAAATCCCGGCACCGATCGCGGCCGCCAGACCGATCAGGAAAGTTTCCCAGTTGTGATGCGTCGCGAATGCCGCCGCGAATAACGGCGCGAGGGTGGAAACCGATCCGTCCATCAAGCCCATCAAACCCGGCTGGATATATTGCAGGATAAATTTTTTCTTGTGCGTCTGCTTCTCCGACGTGCGCGCGTTTTCGTTCAAATGTTTCGCGCTGAGTTTATGCGCGGTATCTTCATGTTGCAGTTCAACATCTGCCAATTCGTTTAATAATTTGCGGATGGAAGCGTCCCGCGTAATTTCCGCCGCCTTTTGATAAAACGCGCCCGCTTCCTGTTCCATGCGCGCGACGCAATCACTGATTGTTTCAAGGCTGGTGGTCTTCACCAGCCAGATCGGATCGCGCTTGATAAAACCGCGCACGTCCGCGCGGCGGATCAGCGGTAAAAACTCGCCGAATTTTTCGCGGTACAAATCAAATAACATATTGCGGTGCCCGGCCTCTTCGCCTGCCATGCCGTCCAGGACCTTGGCCGTTTCCGGATAATCCCCGCGCACATGCTCCGCAAAAGACTGATAAATCCGCGCATCGTCCTCCTCATTCGAAATCGCGAGGGCGAGAATTTCCTGCTCGGTGAGGGAGGCGAAGGGGCGCATACGTTTTTATAGAGACGTTGCTTTTGATTGTCATCCCGGAAGCTAGCGAAGCTTAGACGCGGAGCGTCTTAGCGCAGCTGCTATCCGGAATCTCCCAACGGTCATTCCTTATTCTTCCGGGGATCCCGGCTCTGCGCCCTGCAGGCTTGGCCGGGATGACAATTAATCCAAAAAGCTTCTGAGCTTCCGCGACCTGCTCGGATGTTTCAACTTGCGCAATGCTTTCGCCTCAATCTGGCGGATACGTTCGCGCGTGACGTTGAATTGCTGGCCGACTTCTTCAAGGGTGTGGTCGCTGTTCATGCCGATGCCAAAGCGCATGCGGAGGACGCGTTCTTCACGCGGGGTCAGTGACGATAACACGCGCGTAGTGCTCTCGCGCAAATTCGCGAGGACGGCGGCGTCGACGGGGATCACTGCGTTTTTATCTTCGATGAAATCACCGAGTGACGAGTCTTCTTCATCACCAACAGGCGTTTCCAATGACACGGGTTCTTTGGCAATCTTCAAAACCTTGCGGACTTTGTCCAAAGGCATGTGCAACTTCTCAGCCAATTCTTCAGGCGTCGGTTCGCGGCCGATCTCGTTCATCATCTGGCGCGACGTGCGCACCAGTTTGTTGATCGTCTCGATCATGTGAACGGGGATACGGATGGTGCGCGCCTGATCGGCGATCGAGCGCGTAATCGCCTGGCGGATCCACCAGGTGGCATAGGTACTGAATTTATAACCGCGGCGGTATTCGAATTTATCGACGGCCTTCATCAGGCCGATGTTGCCTTCCTGAATCAGATCCAGGAATTGCAAACCGCGATTGGTATATTTTTTCGCGATCGAAATCACCAAACGCAGGTTGGCTTCGACCATTTCCTTTTTCGCGCGGGCGGCTTCTTTTTCGCCTTTTTGCACGGTGCCAACGATGCGGCGGAATTCGGAAATCGGCAGGGCGTTGTCGTGGCTGATTTTTTCAATCTCAACGCGGATTTCGTTGATGCGGTCTTCACGGGTTTTGAATTTTTTCCAGCCCGCGCTTTTGCCGCTCAGACTATCCAGCCAATTCGGGTCGAGTTCATGACCGTAATAATTGCCCAGGAATTCATCACGCGATACGCCGCTGTCGATCGCCATGCGCAGCAATTTACCTTCCGCCGCGATCAATTTACGATTTTGCGAATACAAACTTTCCAGCAATTGTTCAATCCGCGCATTGTTGAACCGCACGAGCGCAATTTGCTCCACCATTTTGCGTTTTAATTCGTCGTATTTTTTATTGTTCTGGTCGGTCGGTTTCTTGCCCTGGCGCAACGTCACCAAACGCTGGTTTTGCACCTTGGACAATTCTTTATAGGTATCTTTAATCGCGCCCAAATGTTCCATCACCTGTGGCTTCAGGCTGGCTTCCATCGCGGTCAGGGTGATCGCGGCCTCATCGTCAAAACCGCCGTCGTCGCTGCCGCCTTCTTTTTCTTTCTCGTCTTCGTCTTCGTCTTTATCGCCGCGTTCGACGGCCGCCAGCTCTTTATTATCCGGCCCTGCGCCGTAACTCGCGTCCAAATCAATAATGTCACGCAAATACAAACGGCCTTCTTCCAGCGCATCATGCCAGTCAATCACAGCCTTAATCGAAATCGGGCTTTCGCAGATGCCCGAAATGGTCATCTCGCGGCCGGCCTCAATACGTTTCGCGATCGCAATTTCGCCTTCACGCGACAGCAATTCAACGTTGCCCATCTCGCGCAGATACATGCGCACGGGGTCGTCGGTGCGCGATACTTCGCTATCGGAAATATTGCCGCCTTCTTTTTCTTCTTCCTCGTCGTCCTCGCTGGCTTCGATGATGTTGATGCCCATTTCGGACAGCTTGCCCATCATGTCTTCGATTTGTTCGGACGAAAATTCTTCGGGCGGCAAGGCGGCGTTTAATTCGTCATAGGTGACAAAGCCGCGCGTTTTCCCCTTGGCCAATAATTTTTTCAGATTGGCATTCTGGTTGTCGAGCAGCGGCGCATCGCCTTCCCGCGCGGGGGCGGCGGCTTTGGATGCGGGTTTTTTGGCGGGGGCGGCGGGCTTTGTCGGTTTAGTAGCCATCGTCGGCGAAGATTCCTAAGGGTTGTCTATGTTATTTCATCTTACTGGGGGCGAATCATATCTAGGGGTTGCCAGGCCCGGAAACAAGCGGCGGTTTATAGCGCGGAAAGACCAGGAATACAAGCATAAAATTACCAGCTTCTGGAATTATTTCGATATTTCAATAGGTTATATAAACTGTCATCCCGAATCTATGCACCTGCGGCACCCCGCCCGGAATGATATTATTATGCCATCCCCTTCATCTCCACCACAAACGCCGCCGCATCCTCATCTCGCGCGGGGTCGAAGGCGAATTTCGTCAGGCGTAATTGCGCATCGTGCCATAGCGTGTCGAGCGTTTCGGCTTGGCCGGTTGCGCGCAATTCTTCCCACAGATGTTCGCGCTCCCGCGTCGGCGTTGCGGCCAGGGATTGTTGCAGCGCGGCGAGGATGGGGTCGGCGATTTCCAGGTGCGCCAAGAATTCCTGCGCATCGTCCAGCAAGTGCGGATGGGTGATCAGCGTCATTAATAATAATTTTTGTTTGCGCAAATCCGCATGAGATTGCGAAGGCGCCGCTGAAGGCCGAACCAAAGGGCCGGAATTTTTCGCCCCAAAGTTTTTTTGCCAGCCGCTGCGTTCAGGCTGCATCGACGCCGATGGAAATGCTTTTTCAAACCTTGCATTCAAATCGTTTTCATATTGCTGGCGCGTATCGCCGTCGCGGATCTCGGCGACTTCCTGGCGCAGGCGGCGGCGCAGCGCCGCGCGTTCCTCAGGCGAGGAAAAATTCTGCTGCGCCGTCGCGCGTTGCCATAGCCATTCGGCGGGGCCGATGGCCTGATGCAAAATGTCCTGAAAACCTGCGAGGCCGCCCGTGCGGATAAGGCTGTCCGGATCTTGCCCCTCCGGCAAAAACGCAAACCGCGCGGATTGTTCGGGCGACAAATGCGGCAATAACCGATCCAGCGCGCGTGATGCCGCCGTGCGTCCCGCGCTGTCGCCGTCAAAGCAAATCAACGGCACCACATGGCGTCCGCCATGCGCGGGCAATAACCGCCACAGCAATTGCAATTGTATTTCCGTCATCGCCGTGCCGAGCGGCGCGACGGCTCCCGGCAATCCGGCGGCGGCGCAGGAAATCACGTCCAGATAACCTTCAGTGACGATAATCGGCTGGCCGTCCAGCGCAGCTTGGCGCGCGGCGGGCAGGTTATAAAGTAACTTACCCTTCGTAAATAACGGGTGATCGCCTGAGTTAATATACTTCGGCCCGTCGCCATGGCCCGGCAGAATGCGTGCGCCGAATGCGACGGTGCGGCCGTGGCGGTCCGTGACGGGAAACATCACGCGGTCGCGGAAGAAGGAAAATAATTTCCCGTCGCGTTCGGATTTTTTCGCGAGGCCGAATTGGATCAGAAGATCCTCCGCAAACCCTTGCCCGCGCAAATGCGTGATCAATGCCTGACTGTCCGCGGGCGAATAGCCGAGCATAAAACGCTCAATCGTTTCATCATCCAACCCGCGATCGCGCAGGTATTGCAGCGCCGTGCCGCGCAACTGCGCGCGGAAAAATTCCAGCGCCGCCAGCAGCGCATCAAACCCGCGCGCTTGGGCCGCCGCCGCCTCGCGTTCTTGCGGCGAAGTCGTGGGCACGGGCAGGCCCGCTTCACCCGCCAGTTTTTCCACCGCGTCGGGAAAGGACAGGCGCTCCGCCTGCATGGTGAAGTTGATAATGTCGCCATGCGCGCCGCAGCCGAAGCAATGATAATGATCGTTATACAAAACAAACGACGGCGATTTTTCCTGATGGAACGGGCACAGCGCCTTGGTGTGAATGCCCGATTTCACCAGCCGCACGCGTCGTCCCAAAAAATCCGCCAGCGGCAAGCGCAAGCGAAGCTCATCGAGGAATTGCGGGGGAAAGGTGGACATCAGATATTGCTAGCGTAAGAAGGCGTGATATGGCAGCTAAAAAAGCTATTTTTTAAGAAAAATTCCAATAAATTTCTTGAATTTCCGCTTTGAAAGAAGTTAGGATGCCAATCGAGAGAAGCCATGCCGCCAAAAGACAAAGACATCCAAATTAAAAAAGATTTGCACTATGCCTATACGTTGACAGTTGAGCATGCACGTAAAGCGGATAAGCTTGAGAAAAATCTGGTTTTGATGATTGGGGATTCTCATACATCGCGTCACGCCTTGGCGATTGAATTGATGATTGCTTTTGCCTTTTGTGACCTAGGAATTCCAAGAGCCGCTGTAGAATGTGATCAGCCTGAATTAGAGGATTTTAAAAAAGCAACAGAAGAAGTTTTATCCTATTTACTTCCAGGTTTTAACTGTGCCAAACCAAGCGAAAGAAAAAGGGCGATGAAAAAATTGCCTTCAGTGTTTAACGAATACTCTCAATTGGATGATGGGGCGGAAAACGCGAATTATTTGTGGTTTTTGCAATTATTAGATGATGCGGAAGTGCACGCTTTTGACCCCCACTTCAGAATAAATGACGGGGATAATGCACCGAATATGACGGATGCAAATTTTATGTTGCGAGAGTATGAAATGCTCAGGAGCTTAAGAGAGTTGGCAACTAAGGGTGGTTTCTATGGCGCTGTAGGCAGGGGGCATTTGCCAATCCTTATTCAAGGTTTGAAAGAAGATGGCAATTTATTAGTGGTTTCCATCCATTGTGAAAACATTCGTGAGAAGGGGCGTCCGGAAGATATGGAAAGATTTAGGCAAGCAGAAGCCCTTGCAACCTGGAGTCCACCTATTTGCAAAGTTCTAGAAAGATATACGGCAAGTCAGGTCATGGATATCGTACTGGAAGTCTTGCCTGAAGCTAGAAAAAGACACAATTTGTTTCCCCGTGCACCAAGAAAAATAACGTTTGAAATTTAAGCGCTCAGCAACTCTTTTACCAGCTTCGACGCCTCCGCCGTATCATACTGGCCCGACAGTTTTTCTTTGACGGCGCCCATGACCTTGCCCATGTCTTTGATGCCGGCGGCGCCGGATGACGCGATGATGTCGCCGATGATTTTGCGCGCTTCAGCTTCGCTCACCTGGGCGGGCAAGAAAGATTCAATCACTTTGATTTCTTCGGCTTCTTTCGCCGCCAATTCCGCGCGGTTGCCTTGTTCGTACAGCGCGATGCTCTCGCGCCGCTGTTTGATCATGCTTTGCAGCAGGGATAAAATCGCGGCGTCGGCGATGGGATCTTTATTCGTATCCGTGCGCGTGTCGATGTCTTTTTGTTTGATGGCGGCGTTGATCATGCGCAGCGTGCTCGTGCGCGCGGCATCGCCAGCTTTCATGGACGTTTTGACTTCATCGTTAATTTTGCTGCGCAGGTCTGACATATTTTTCCTCTTTGATTTTCTTGAGGCCGGAATGTGGCACGCCGCGTAACTATTGGCTAGCCGCTTTTATAATCTGTTCCACCACACCCGGATCAGCCAGTGTCGAGATATCGCCCAGGTTGCTCGTATCCCCCTCCGCGATCTTGCGCAAAATGCGGCGCATGATTTTGCCGCTGCGGGTTTTGGGCAGGCCGGGCACGACCAGGATTTTATCGGGTTTCGCGATCGGGCCGATTTCCGAATTCACCGCCGCGCGGATTTCGTCGGTGAATTTTTCACCGGCCTTCGCGCCGTCTTTCAAAATAATATAAGCAAACAACCCTTGCCCCTTGATGTCATGCGGCATGCCGACAACTGCGGATTCCGCGACGGCTTTGTGGCTGTTAATCGCCGTTTCTACCTCCGCTGTGCCGATGCGGTGGCCAGATACGTTGATGACATCATCCACGCGCCCCGTGATCCAATAATATCCATCTGCATCGCGCCGCGCGCCGTCGCCGGAAAAATACAAACCGGGATGGGTGGAAAAATAGGTTTCGACAAAACGTTTGTGATCGCCCAGCAGCGTGCGCGCCTGCCCCGGCCAGGAATGGCGGATGCATAATTGCCCTTCGCCTTCACCGCGCAGTTCCTGATTATTCGCGTCGATGATGACAGGCTCCACGCCGAAAAACGGCAGCGTCGCCGAACCGGGTTTGGTTTTAATCGCATGCGGCAGCGGCGTGATCATATGCCCGCCCGTTTCCGTCTGCCACCAGGTATCCATGATAGGGCAGCGACCGTTACCGATAATGTCGTGATACCATTGCCATGCAGTTTCGTTGATCGGCTCGCCGACGCTGGCGAGGATTTTTAAACTCTTGCGCGATGTGCGCCGGACGAAATCATCGCCTTCGCGCATCAAAGCGCGGATGGCGGTGGGCGCGGTGTAAAATTTGGTGACCTTCAATTCATCCACGATTTGCCAGAAACGCGAAGCGTCGGGATAAGACGGCACGCCTTCAAACATCACGGTGGTGATGCCGTTGGCGAGGGGGCCATAGACGACATAGGAATGCCCCGTCACCCAACCCACATCCGCCGTGCAAAAATAAACGTCACCGGGTTGCGCATCAAACACGGCCTGGTGCGTGAGCGATGCATATAACAAATAACCGCCCGTCGTATGCACGACACCTTTTGGTTTGCCGGTGGAGCCGGAGGTATAGAGGATGAATAACGTATCCTCCGCATTCATTTTTTCCGGCCGGATTTTCGGCACGCCTTTGGGGCGCAAATCGCGTGTCCAGTGATCTCGGCCTTTTTGCATCGCGCAGGTACCGTCGCCGTGTTGCACAACCAAAACGCTTTTCACGCTCGGGCAATCCGCCAGCGCCGCGTCCACTTCTTTTTTCAATTGAATAACTTTGCCGCCGCGTTTGCTGATGTCCGACGTGATCACAATTTTGCTTTTGCCGTCCTGAATCCGCGCGGCCAGCGCCTGGGCGGAAAAGCCCGCAAAAACGACGCTATGCACCGCGCCGATACGTGCGCAGGCGAGCATGGCGACGGCCGCCGCCGGAATCATCGGCAAATAAATCGTCACGACATCGCCGTGGCGCGCGCCCTGGTCGCGCAGGATTTGCGCCATGCGGCAAACCTCGTCGTATAATTCCCGAAAGGTAATCCGCCGCACTTCGCCCGGCGCGTCGCCGACGAAGATAATGGCGGTGTCATTGGCGCGGCGCGGCAGGTGGCGGTCAAGGCAGTTTTCGGCGACGTTCAGGGCGCCGTCTTCAAACCATCTGATCCGCACGCCGTTTTTGAAACTGGCGTTTTTGATTTTCTTGGGGAATTTCTGCCATGCCAGCCGCTGCGCCTGCGCGCGCCAGAATTCATCGGGTTTTTCGATGGATTGGCGGTAGAGCGCCTGATATTCTTTGAAATTCCGCACCGATTGGATGAAATCTTTCATTGCAAATCCCCTCAGGTTTCATTATATCCTCGTCACGTTATCATGACAAATCTGATCTCTCCCCCCGGCGCCACCGCCGCGCTTGTGCTCGCGGACGGGACGGTGATTTGGGGCCGCGGCCTGGGCGCCCCGGTTACGACCGTAGGCGAGGTTTGTTTCAATACCTCCATGACAGGCTATCAGGAAATTATGACGGACCCGTCCTATGCGGGCCAGATCATCACTTTTACTTTCCCGCACATCGGCAACGTCGGCACGAACGCGGAAGATATCGAAACCATCAATCCCGCCGCGCGCGGCATGGTGTTGCGTGAGGATATCACGAACCCCGCGAATTTCCGGGCGCGTGAACACCTGGATACCTGGTTGAAATCCTATAACCTGCCCGCCATCGCGGGCGTGGATACGCGCGCCTTGACGCAGCTGATCCGCGACGCAGGCGCACCCAACGGCGCTTTGTGTCATGCGCCGGATGGCAAGATTGATGTCGCCGCGCTGCAAAAACTCGCGCGTGAATGGCCGGGCCTTAATGGCATGGATCTGGCCAAGGATGTTTCCTGCGCGCAGACTTATCACTGGGAAGAAACCCTGTGGGAACTCGGCGCGGGTCACGGCAAACAGACGGCGCCGAAGTACAAAGTCGTCGCGATTGATTACGGCGCGAAGCGTAACATTTTGCGCTGCCTCGCCAGCGCGGGATGCGACGTGACCGTCGTTCCCGCCAACGCGAGTTACGACGACATCATGCGCCATAAACCCGACGGCGTGTTTTTATCCAACGGCCCCGGCGATCCATCGGCGACGGGTGAATATGCCGTGCCGGTGATTCAAAAAATCCTGGCGGATAAAATTCCGTTGTTCGGCATTTGCCTCGGCCACCAGATGCTGGCGCTCGCCGTCGGCGGCAAGACGTCGAAAATGCCCACGGGCCACCGCGGCGCGAACCATCCGGTGAAAGATTTGCAAACCGGCAAGGTTGAAATCACCAGCCAGAACCATGGTTTCCAGGTTCTCCCCGACAGCTTGCCTGCGAACGCCGAAGTCACACACATCAGCCTGTTCGACGGCACCAACGAAGGCCTGCGCCTCACCGACCGCCCGGCATTCTCCGTGCAGTATCACCCCGAGGCTTCACCCGGACCGCACGACAGCCATTATTTATTCGAACGCTTTACGAAATTGATGTCAGCCTAGGGCTGCTGAAAACAGATATCAATGGTCGCGCTGTTTGCACAAGCGGTTTCAACCTTGGAAACATCCAAACTCTGTCCCGCCGTAACATTCGTGCCCCCGATCAATAAAGAGGCAATATTATTGGACACCATATTGGTTTGCGTGCCCGACAGATCCGTCGCCAGTTGCGCGCAAGCATCCGGGCGGACGTTTTGCAGTTCAATATAAAAATCCTGTCCCGCTCCGCATGTGGCCACGGCGGAACTGCTGATGACGATTAAATTAACCGTGGAAGACGTGCCGAGATAATGCTGCAACGTGCCGTCAACGATCAGATCGCTGGAAACCAAATTCGTGTCGATTGCGACCGTGTTAGTCAGGCCGGTATCCATCGGGCGGTCTTTATAGAAATCAAGGATCCGCGCCGCGGTCGTGATAACCGCCTGTTCCGTTTGCGCGACTTGATTGTGAAAATTCACCTCCGCAACGACGATCCAGACCGCAGCGATAATAACGCCGGCAATCGCCAGGAAAATCACGGTTTCAAGCAAGGTCAGGCCGCGTTCGGCGCGGATGCGGTTCATGGCGTAATTATAACATGCGAAAAAAGCTGATTACCAGCGGAAAAGTTTTTGACCGATCAAAACACCAATCGCCGCCACGGCCAGCATGGGCAAATAGTGGAACTGCGCCAGGTGCGGAATGGAGTTCGTCGGCTCCGATAACCGCAGCGCGAGCGCGCCTATGGCGAAAGCCGCCAGCAAAGCATTTACGGCGGCAAGGCGCGGCCGCACGCTCGCCATGCGGCGGATTTGCCAAGCGAGAAACAAGGCAGGCGGCAGCGACAGCAAGGTGATGCACAGCGTGCAATTCATTTCATGCCATGCGGGAAGAGGCGGGGGCGCGCTCGTCAGCCAGGCAAGAAACATCGTCCAGATAAAAATCGCAAACGAAAGGAGCGGCAGGAAAAAGACAAAACGCTTTTGCTGCGCGTCGGGATAAGCAGCGGCGCAGGCGGCCAGGGCGGTGGAAAAAATAATCGCGATCAAAGACAGGATTTCAATTTCAAACGGTCGGTCGGACAGCAACTTGCCCAGCAAGTCCGGACGCGGTGTCAGATATAAAAACAACACCGCCGCAATGTATAACGCCGCCCCGCCCATCCAGGTAAAAAACAACTGCGCCAGACCGCAATTGCGATGACACGGCCGCGCTGACAATTCATCAATGAAACTTTCCATATCCTTCATTGCTCGTCACTCACTGCTAATTTCTTGCGCAGCACTTTATAAGCCCGGTGCGCCGCCACTTTGACCGCCGACAATCCCATGCCCAGGCGCTTGGCCGTCTCCGCCGCCGTCAAACCGTCTTCGTACATCAGTTTCAAAATCATCGCCTGTTTGGGCGGCAGGGCCGCCACCGCCTCTTTAACATATTCGCCGGTTTCAGACGGTTCGGTTACATTTTTATTCTCTGGCGCGGGGATGATTTCTTCAATCTCGGACAGGTCCGCCGCGCCGCGCAGGCCGTCGCGGTAAACCTTGCGCAGATGGTCCTTCAACCGGAACCGCGCGATGGCGAAAAGCCAGGGCCGGAAAGGCCGCCCGCCGTCATAAGTATGGCGCGCGCGGTGGATGGAAAGCAAAATTTCCTGCACGACATCATCCACCTCGGCGGAAGAGCGCAGAAATTTAAACAGATAGGGCCGCAACATGCCGGCCGACAGGCGCAGCAATTCCGCATAGGCGCGCTGATCGCCGCTTTGGGCGGCACGCATCAGGCTTTCGGGGTTATTGGACTGGGCAGCTTGCACACCCCTTTTTAACGCGTCCTTTCAACTTGTCATCCCGGGCAAGCGCCGCAGGCGCGCCGACCCGGGATGACAGGGAAGGGGCAGAGAGGATAAGGATATTACCGAAATAGGATTAAATTCGCAACTTTATAAGCCCAAATCCAGGTGCATGGGATTGTTCCGCATTTTTGATGAAACCTCTGTAACCCCATCCGCGCATCGTACGAAGTAGGGGTATGGAAAGACGCAACTTCCTCACAACCCTTATCTGCGGCGCGGCGGCATTGGCGTTCGTGCCCCTCATCAAACTCAACTGGATCACGGCAGCCATGGCAAACGACGACATCACCCCCATCACCAAACCCGACACCGAATGGAAGCGGGAGCTCCCGCCCGAAAGCTACGACGTCCTGCGCCATGAAGGGACAGAGCGCGCCTGGACCAGTCCGTTATTAAACGAACACCGCCCCGGCACCTTTGTTTGCGCGGGTTGCAACCTGCCGCTCTTCACCTC